>Ga0247789_1000138_pt1 | contig 12876 bp, 7 predicted proteins | sample UWRJS220509R4_FD_179919 | JGI IMG/M metagenome (GOLD analysis project Ga0247789, IMG submission 179919) | Soil microbial communities from Arlington Agricultural Research Station in Wisconsin, United States - UWRJ-S220-509R-4 | ecosystem: Environmental > Terrestrial > Soil > Agricultural land...
TGCGGCACGGCGCGAAAGTGGTCTTCATCGTGTCCAACAATGCCGCCTGGAATATCGAGCGGCTGGATCAGGAAATGAACTATGGCGGCCGCGTCGTCGGCACCACTTTGCGCCACTCGGACTATGCGGGCCTCGCCCGCGCCCTCGGGGCGCATGGCGAGCGCGTCGAAAAGCCGTCGGAACTCGAAGGCGCGCTGCGTCGCGCGCTGAAGAACGCTCCGGCGCTGGTCGACGTCGTGACATCCCAGTCCGTCCTGTCGACGGATGCCCAGAAAGGGCTCGGCTTTGTGCCTGATTTTCAGGCTTTGACCGCTTGGGATGACGCCGAAAGAAAGCGTCGCGAGCCGCGTTAACCCAAGGGCACTTGTCAGCACTTGGCGTTGCCTTTGCATTCCTCTAAACGGCAGGCGGGTTTTGAGGATGCCGATGAAGCTTCCACGCCAGTTCTTTGCTCCGCTTGCCGTCGGCGCACCTGCACCGCTGCGCGAATTGCCAGTGCGGCTGGAGCGCATGATTCATTTCGTGCCGCCGCACATCGAGAAAGTGCGGGCGAAAGTGCCCGAGCTTGTCAGGCAGGTCGACGTCGTGCTCGGCAATCTCGAAGACGCCATTCCGGTCGATTCCAAAAAGGCGGCACGCGACGGTTTCATCGTGATGGCGCGGGCGACCGATTTCGGCTCAACAGGGCTGTGGACCCGCATCAACGCCCTTAATTCGCCCTGGGCGCTCGACGACGTCACCGAGATCGTCGCGGCGGCCGGCAGCAAGCTTAACGTGATCATGCTGCCCAAGGTCGACGGGCCATGGGACATCCACTACCTCGACCAGCTGCTTGCGCAGCTCGAGGCGCGGCACCAGCTGAAGAAACCGATCCTGATCCACGCCATCCTGGAGACCGCGCAAGGCGTCAACAATGTCGAGGCGATCGCTTCGGCCTCCCCGCGTATGCACGGCATGAGCCTCGGGCCGGCTGACCTTGCCGCCTCACGCGCAATGAAGACCACGCGCGTCGGCGGAGGACATCCGGACTACAAGGTGCTCGCCGACGCACAAGGGGATGCACCGCGCGCCTCATCGCAGCAGGACCTGTGGCACTACACGATTGCGAAGATGGTCGACGCCTGCGCCGCCGCGGGCATCAAGCCATTCTACGGCCCGTTCGGCGACTTTGCCGATCCGGCCGGCTGTGAGGCGCAGTTCCGCAACGCGTTCCTGCTGGGTTGCGTCGGTGCCTGGTCACTCCATCCGTCGCAGATCGATATCGCCAAGACCGTGTTCTCGCCTGATCCCCTCGAGGTCGCCTTCGCCAGGAAAATCGTCGCCGCCATGCCTGACGGCGCCGGCGCCGTCATGATCGACGGCAAGATGCAGGACGACGCCACCTGGAAGCAGGCGAAAGTACTCCTCGACCTGGTGAAGCTGGTTGCAGCCAAGGATCCCGAGGCGGGCAAGCGCTACGGCATGTGATTTCGTGAGAATTCGAATGGACAAGATGCGGGAAGCCAAGTTCAAGATCGGTCAGGTGGTGAAGCACCGCGTGCACCCGTTCCGCGGCATCATCTTCGATATCGATCCGGTGTTCAGCAACACGGAGGAATGGCTGCAGTCGATTCCCGCCGAAATACGGCCGCACAAGGATCAGCCGTTCTATCACCTGTTCGCCGAAAATTCTGAAACCGAATATATCGCCTACGTGTCGGAACAGAATCTACTGCCTGACACGTCGGGCAAGCCGATCCGCCACCCTGATGTTGCCGAAGTCTTTGTGCGCGACGAAAGCGGCACATACCGCCCGCGCAACTCGCAGGTTCACTAGTTCGAGCTCTCAAACGAAAAGGCGCGGCTCGAGGCCGCGCCTTTGATCTTTTCCCGGTCGAAAGGCTTACTTCTTCAGTGCCGGGGCTGGCGCGGGCGCCGGTGTTCCCGGAGCCTGGCTCTGCTGGCCTTCGAGTTTCTTGCGGGCCTCTTCGGCTTTCTTCTGCAGCTCTTCCTGGAGTTTGCGCTGCTGCTCCTCGAACGCTTTCGGATCGGTGGGCGGCCCGTCATAGGCCTTCGCAAAATCATTCAACGGCAGCGGCAGGCTGATCGGCGTGCCCTGCATATTGATTGCCTGAACGACGATATTCTGCCCCTTCTTCATCTTGGCGATCATGTCGTCGGTGACGGGGTAATCCGCCATGCATCCGACAGGGAAGCAGATTTTGTAGGGCTGCTGCGCGGGCTGTTGCTGGTCAATGAGCAGCCGCGTCCCGTGTGCGAGCTGCATGCCAAGCGGAACCGTGACCCGCAGAACTTTCGCCTCGCCTTCCGGCTCGAACAATTGAACGATGGCAACAGGCATTCCATTTTCGAGGCGGCCATCTTTGGTGATGACGCAAACCTTCTTGTTGCCCGTGTCTTGTCCCTGGCCACAGACTTTCATCCATGGCGAATACATGAGCTGCGGCTGGTCAGTAGCCTGCTGCTGCGGCTGCGCCGGTTGCAGAGGCTGTGCCGGTTGAGCTGGCTGCGCTTTCGGCGCCGCTTTTGGCGCTGCCTTGGGCTGCTGTTGCGGTTGCTGTGCAGAGGCAGTGTTCGCGAACAGCGTTGCTGCCAAAGTCATGACCATGGTGGCGGTCAACGCCCGGCCCCACGGCCGGACCGATACGGTCCGATGATCCATTGTAACTGTTCCCTTGTTTTTTCGTCCGCGGCGAATGACGCCCCTAAATTGCCGCTGGTTGTCCGGCTCTGTCCGGGTCAAATACGGCGGGAGCGTGACGCCTGATAGCCGAATTCCCTTCTGCAATAAAGCCACGAATGCGCTGAAAATGCGGCCCGTCCTGGCCCTGTCACCTTATGATAAATTCCTGCAAAACCGGACCGAATCGCATTCGCCCGACACTCGCGCCGCCCTCAACTGCCCTTGCGGGGACCTGCTTGCGTCCGTCGCGGCGTTTTGTCGTGCTCGGCACGCTGTCTGCAGCGATCGCACTTCGCCTGCGTCCGGCGCATGCCCAGCGGGCTGCTCACGCCATCGCGATGCACGGGGAACCGGCATGGGGGCCGGACTTCACCCATCCGACCTACGCCAATCCGCAAGCGCCGAAAGGCGGGCACCTGACGCAAGGCGTGCTCGGCACTTTCGACTGCCTAAACCCGTTCATCGTGAAAGGACTGCCGGCCGCACATATGAGGGGTTACATCGTCGAAAGCCTGCTCGCCCGCGGCTACGACGAACCGTTCACGCTCTACGGCCTGCTGGCCGACAGCATCGCGACCGACGCCGCGCGCTCCTACGTCAGTTTCAGAATCAATCCGGCGGCTCGCTTCGCCGACGGCAGGCCGGTGGCGCCGGCTGACGTGATTTTTTCCTGGGAGCTGTTGCGCGATAAAGGGCGACCGAATTTCCGCACTTATTACATCAAGGTCGCCAAAGCCGAAGCGACCGACGCGCAGACGGTACGCTTCGACCTTTCCGGCGCCGACGACCGTGAGTTGCCCCTTATCATCGGACTTATGCCGGTGCTCGCAAAGCATGCCGTCAACGCCGATACATTCGAGGACACCAGCTTCGACCCGTTGCTTGGCAGCGGACCCTACTCCGTCAGCAATGTGAAACCCGGCGAGAGCGTCACCTTCACGCGCGACAAGAACTACTGGGGACGGGATCTCGCCATCAATCGCGGTCTCTGGAATTTCGATACGATCCGTTACGACTATTATCGCGACGGCAACACGCACTTCGAAGCGTTCAAGAAAGGGCTATACGATTTACGGGTCGAAACTGATCCGGGGCGCTGGCAGACCGCTTACGACTTTCCTGCAATGCGCGACGGCCGTGTCGTCAAGGAAGACTTGCCCTACGGATTGCCCAAGGGCATGCAAGGCCTGGTGTTCAATACGCGACGCGCGATTTTCTCCGATGTTCGCGTGCGCGAGGCGATCCTGCAATTGTTCGACTTCGAATGGCTCAACCGCACTTACTTCTTCAGCCTCTACAAGAGAACTGCGAGCTATTTCGATGGTTGCGACCTCTCAGCGCACGGCGTGCCGGCCAATGCGCGCGAGCGCGAGTTGCTCACTCCATTCCCCGGCGTCGTGCGGGCAGACATTATGGACGGCGCCTGGTCTCCGCCCGTCACCGATGGATCCGGACACGATCGTTCGGTGCTCCGCCGCGCCTTCACGCTCTTCAAGACTGCGGGTTACGAGCTCAAAGGCACCCAGCTGCTGCATACCGCCACGGGTCGACCGCTGTCGTTCGAAATCCTCACCACCACGCGCGACCAGGAGCGTGTTGCGCTTGCCTTTGTCCGCAATCTCAAGCGCGCTGGCATCGAGGCACGCGTGCGCACCGTCGATGCCACCCAGTACGAACGCCGCCGCATCGCCTTCGATTTCGACATGATCGAGTACCGCTGGGAGCAATCTTTGTCGCCCGGCAACGAGCAGCTGTTCTACTGGGGCTCCGCTGCCGTCGATCAGCAGGGCAGCCGCAACTATATGGGCGTCAAATCCATGGCCGTCGACGCCATGATCGGTGCGATGCTCGGTGCGACAACGCGTGAGAATTTTGTCGCCGCCACCCGCGCGCTCGACCGGGTCCTGTTGTCGGGCTTCTATGTGGTGCCGCTTTATTTTCCGCCAGTGCAATGGGTGGCGCGCTGGGCGCGAATCGCGCATCCCTCACGAACGTCGCTGTTTGGCTATTTGCCGGAAACGTGGTGGCAGAAGGACCTCAAGCCGTGAGGCACTGGCGATGATCCTCGGCGAAATCAACCGGACATCTGGCATCACCACAACGCTTGATGATCTTTTTCGCCGTGCGGGGGTGCGCCATCCCGATTCACCAGCGCTCGTTGATCCGCCAAACCGCCAAAGTTTCACTGACGGAGCGCCACGCAGCCTGAGCTATGCACAGGCCGATCACGCAATCTCCGCTGTCGCGGCACGGCTGCGTTCCTTCGGCCTGCCGACCGACGCGATCGTGGCGATGCAATTGCCCAACACGGTTGAGAGCATTGTCGCGTTTCTCGGAATCCTGCGCGCCGGCATGATTGCTGCGCCGGTGCCACTGCTCTGGCGGCGCCGCGACATGGTTGATGCTTTGGGCCGTATTGGCGCGAAAGCGATCGTGACCTGCGCCCGCGCCGGCGGCCTTTGCCATGCGGAGATCGCGAGGCATACGGCGGCGGCGCTGTTTCCAATCCGTTATATCTGTGGCTTCGGCCGGGATTTGCCTGATGGGATTGTGTCACTCGACGACGTCTTCACTCCAGGCGGCGCCGATCTCTCTGCCACCCCTGTTCGCCCGGACGCTGCAGCCGCGCATGTCGCAGCCATCACATTCGGAGTCGATGCGCGCGGCACAATTCCGATGGCGCGCAATCATATTGAACTCGTCAGCGGCGGCCTCGCTGTTGTACTGGAAGGCGGAATTGCGTCCGATGCGTGCCTGCTTTCGACGGTCCCGGTTGCTTCATTCGCGGGGCTGGCGCTCACGTTGATGCCATGGCTTCTGTCAGGCGGCACGTTGCACCTGCACCACGGATTTGAACCGCTTACGTTTGGCGCGCAGCGTGATGCGACAGACTTTGATGCAGTAACGTTACCTTCGGCGGCATTGCCCGCAATGGCGGCGGCGGGCCTTCTTGAGGGCGGAGCCTGCACGCTTGTTGCATTGTGGCGTGCGCCTGAACGGATGATGGATGCGACGTCGACCGGGAACGCACCAACCGTGGTCGATGTGTCGAGCTTTGGAGAAACCGGAATCGTCGCTGCACGCCGAAACGCGAACGGGCCTCCGCTCCCAATTCCGCACGGCGCAATCAGCGTGCCGCGCGGTGCGATTGGCGCGATGACGGTCATCGAGACGGCACGTAGCGGTTCGGGCACGCTTTTGCTGCGTGGTCCTATGGTCCCCACCGCTGCGTTTCCTCCGGGCGCGGACGCGCCACACCTTTCGCCTGACCGCGCCGGTTACTTTGACACCGAATATGCCTGCCGACTCGATGCATCGAACCAGACGCTCGCGATCACCGTGCCGCCTCCCAACATCGTCAGCATCGGCGGTTATCGCGTGCGGCAAAACGACCTCGACGCCTGCCTTGAAAAGGCGGCGCCCGAGGCAACTGTCGTCGCGCTTCCCGATCGCGCGCTCGGACAGCGGCTTGCCGGCACCGCTCAGGACAAAAAAGCGGTCGTTGTCGCGCTTGAGGCGCAAGGCGCCAATGCGCTGATATCAGGCGCATTTCGCCAGCGCGGCGGCGCTGACGCCGCGTAGTTTCGACTGTTCGTTGACGGGCCATTAACAGCGCTCGACTAGATTGCCGCGACCCACAACCGCGCGTGCGCCCGGATGTCGCTGCAAGGTCCGCTGATCGTGGTCGCCGAACAACCGGCGGCCGAGTTGGTGCAGGCGCTGAGCACGGCGGGCGCTTTTCCAATCGTCGAATCCAAATGGGCCGATGCGCCGGCGGCTTTCGTTACCGTGAAACCAGCCGCAATCGTCATCGCCGAGCCGGGCGCGCCCGCCAACATCGCCTCGGCCCGCATGCTGTGCCTGCAGGTTGCCACCGTGAACGGTCCGCTCGTGCCCGTCATCGCGCGCGTGTGCGGCGATGACGATGCAGCCGTGCCGATCGCGCTGCCAGCCGACGCCACGCTTCCCGTCGACCGCCTGCTCGCCCGCCTGCAGTTCGCCATGCGGGTGCGCGCGCTGCACGCCACCGTTCTGCGCCGGATTGAGCTGTTTACGTCGCATGACGGCAAGTTGCCCGCGCTGCCGGTCGGCGATGCGCTGGTCGATGCGACCGTCCTGATTGCCGGCCGCGGTCCCCTTTACCCGACACTGAGCGTCGCCATGGGCGAGCGCGTGAAGGTCGCCGGCGCGCTGAGTGTGGAAGCGGCGGCGCGACATCTCAACATACGCGACATTGACGGCATCGTCGTCGGCGACGGCTTCTCTCCGCGAATGGTGGAGGCATTCCTGACTGTGCTGGCGCAGGAACCTCGTTTCCGCGACATTCCGGTTGCGGTGATCGGCGAAACGCCGCCCGAATTTGCAGATGCCCTGCCCAACATCGAGCACGTCGCCGCCGACCCGGCGCGGCTTGTCACGCGGATCATTCCGCTGGTTCGCCTGCGCGCCTTCGAGGCGCGGCTCAAGCGTATGCTCAAGGCGCTCGACACCGATGGCGTGTTCGACCCGCAGAGCGGCCTGCTCACACGGGATTCATTCTGGCATGACCTGAAGATGGCGATCGGCGAAGCGGCCGACCGCAGCATGCCGCTCTCGGTTGCGCGCTTTTCATTCGGCAAGGATCTCGACGAGCGCGCCAGTCTCGATGCAGCGCGGCTGATGTCACGACTGATCCGAAACATCGATTTTGCGACGCGCGACGAGGAAGGCGCCATTCTGGTCGCCTTTACACAGACCGATCTGCGCAACACCCACGTGACCGTCCGCCGTCTCGCAGCTTCGCTAAAACGGATGATCCTCGCGCCCCAGGGCGAGGAACCGCCGGCGGCGAATGTCACTCTGGCGACGCTCAAAGCTGGCGACACTCTCGATACGCTGATGATGCGCGTCGTAGGTAGCCGCATGGTTGCGGCCGAATAGACAGCGGCCTAGGCTCCCGGCAAAGGGAGCTCACCATGCCCAATCATCAGCCGGTCCGTATCGACGTTGTTTCCGACGTGGTCTGCCCGTGGTGCTTTATCGGCAAGCGCCGGCTCGAGAAAGCGATCGCGCTCAACCCTGACATTCCGGTCGAGGTGCACTATCGCCCCTATTTCCTCAACGACTGGATTCCACGCGAAGGGATCGCACGCGAACAGTACCTCACCACGAAGTTCGGCTCCCCCGAACGTTACAACGGCATCGCGCAACGCGTCCGCGCAGCTGCGGCGTTCGAAGGGCTGACCTACGCCGTCGACAAGATCAGCCGGCAGCCGAATACACTCGATGCCCACCGCCTGATCCGCTGGGCGGACGCCATCGGCAAGGCGCCGGCCATGAAACAGAGGCTGATGGATCTCTATTTCACCCAAGGCGCCGACCTCACCAACCGCGACGTACTGGTCAAAGCCGCCGCGGATGTCGGCCTCGATGCGGAGCAGGTGCGCTCGGCGCTCGCCGGCGACAAAGACGTCGCTGAGGTCGAGAGCGAAGCACTGTCCGCCAAGGAAGCAGGCATTCAAGGCGTTCCCTGCTTCATCCTTGGAGGAAAGTTCGCGATCTCGGGCGCGCAGGCCCCGGAGGATCTTGCAGAAGCGATTGCGCGCCTCTCCGAGTCGGCCGACGCCGCCGAGTAGCTCCAGGACCGCTCATGAAGATCACCGCTGCCGTGGTGCATGAGCGCTCCGGCCCGTTCAACGTCGAGCAACTCGACCTCTGTGATCCGCGCAGCGACGAACTGCTGGTCGAAGTGGTGGCCAGCGGCATGTGCGCCACGGACCTGCACGGCCGCGACGCCTACTACCCGACCAAGTTTCCCAAGGTGTTTGGTCACGAGGGCGCTGGCATTGTGCGTTCAGTCGGCAATGCTGTCTCAAAGTTCAAGCCGGGCGATCACGTTGTCATGGCCTATCCATGGTGCGGCGAGTGCCCAAATTGCAGGTCGCAGCGGCTGAGCTACTGCCTGCACGCTTTCGATCTGAAGATGAACGGCACCCGTGCCGACGGCTCAACCCTGCATTCGAAGGGCGGCGAGCCGGTCTACAGCGCCTTTTTCCAACAGTCTTCGTTTGGAAATTTCACCATCGCCAACGAACGCTATGCGGTGAAAGTCCGCAACGATGCCCCGATCGAGCACGTTTGCGCGCTCGCCTGCGGCGGGCAGACGGGCGCTGGCGCGGTTCTCAACGTGATGAAGCCGCGTGCCGACGACAGTTTTGTCGTGTTCGGCGTCGGCGCCGTGGGCCTGTCCGGTCTGATGTCAGCCAAGATTGCCGGCTGCGACCCCATCATCGCAGTCGATGTGCACGAGCATCGCTTGGCGCTCGCCCGTACGCTCGGGGCGACGCACACCATCAATCACACCAACCGCACCGACGTCATTGACGAGATCCGCAAGCTGACCGGGCTTGGCGCACGCTATTCGCTGGAGACATCTGCGCTTCCGTCCGTGTTCCGCGAAGCGGTCGACTGCCTGATGCCGGCCGGCACCTGCGTCTTGCTCGGCAGCGCGCGCAAGGGCACCGAGACATCATTCGAGATGCCGTTCCTGCAGAACGGCCGCACCGTGCGCGGTGTGATCCAGGGCGATAGCGTGCCGCAGGAGTTCCTCCCGCTCCTCGTCGATCACATCGTTGCCGGCCGTTTCCCGGTCGAGAAAATGATCACGTTCTATCCACTTAACGAGATCAACCGTGCAGCGGAGGAATCGGCCTCCGGCAAGACCATCAAGCCCGTCCTGCGCATGCCGCACTGAGTATCAGGCCGCCTTGGCCTGCTCGGCGATGCTTGCAAGCCGCCGCAGCACGGCTGCAGTACCCTTCAGGCGATCCTCGGGACGCGGCCACTCATCGAAGAACACCAGCTGCTGGCCCTTGGGGTTTTTCGGATCGGCGCGCATGCGCACTCCGGAGCCCTGCTCGCGAATGAAGGCAATCAACCCTTCCGGATTGGCAAAGACATTGTCGCGGAACGACAACACGATGCCTTTTGGCCCTGCTTCCACTTTCTCGACATTGGCGCGTCGGCTGAGCGCCTTGATCGTCACCACCTGCAGCAGATGCTCGACCTCCTGCGGCAATTTACCGAACCGATCCACAAGTTCGGCAGCAACAACGTCAATGTCGCGTTCGTCGTCAATGTCGGCGAGCCGCCGGTAAAGTGACAGCCGCACCGACAGGTCGGCGACGTAGTCCTCCGGAATGAGCAACGCCGCGCCGATGGTGATCTGCGGCGACCACCGGTCGGCGACCGGCGCAGCAATCCCCGCCTTGAGGCTCGTCACCGCCTCTTCGAGCATCTGCTGGTAAAGCTCGAAGCCAACTTCCTTGATATGACCTGACTGCTCCTCGCCGAGCAGGTTGCCGGCGCCGCGAATGTCAAGATCGTGCGAGGCAAGCTGAAAGCCTGCGCCCAGCGTGTCGAGCGACTGCAGGACCTTCAGCCGGCGTTCGGCCTGCGGCGTGATTTTCTTTTGCGCCGGCAGCGTGAGCAGCGCATAGGCACGGAGTTTGGCACGCCCCACTCGCCCGCGCAGTTGATAGAGTTGTGCCAGGCCGAACCGGTCGGCACGATGCACGATCAGCGTATTGGCAGTCGGAATATCGAGACCAGATTCGATAATCGTGGTCGAGAGCAACACGTCATATTTGCCGTCGTAGAAGGCCGACATGATGTCGTCGAGCGCCGTCGGCGGCATCTGGCCGTGCGCCACCGCGACCCGCACTTCCGGCACGTTCTTGTCGAGAAAATCCTTGCCTCCGGTGAGATCCTCGATGCGCGGGCAGACATAAAAGGCCTGGCCACTGCGGTACTTCTCGCGCAGCAGCGCCTCGCGGACTGTGATCGGATCGAAGGGCGAGACGAATGTGCGCACGGCGAGACGATCAACCGGCGGCGACGCGATGATCGACAGATCCCGCACACCGGTGAGCGCCAGTTGCAGCGTGCGCGGAATCGGTGTTGCGGTCAGCGTCAGCACGTGCACTTCCGAACGCAACGTCTTGAGCTTTTCCTTGTGCGCAACGCCGAAATGCTGTTCCTCGTCGACCACAAGCAGCGCCAGATCCTTGAACTTCACATTTTTGCCGAGCAAAGCGTGCGTGCCGATCACGATATCGATCGTGCCGTCGGCGAGGCCCGCCCTCACCTTGGCTAGCTCAGCCGCCGGAACCAGTCGCGAGGCCTGCGCGACGTTCACGGGAAATCCGCGGAACCGCTCTGAAAATGTCTTGAAGTGCTGGCGCGCCAGCAGCGTCGTCGGCACGCACACCGGGACCTGCTTGCCGCCGATCGCGGCGATAAAGGCCGCACGCAGCGCTACTTCCGTCTTGCCAAAGCCGACATCACCGCAGATGAGACGATCCATCGGCCGTCCCGAGCCGAGGTCCTTGATCGTTGCGTCGATGGCCGCCAGCTGATCGTCGGTCTCCTCATAAGGAAAGGCGGCACTGAATTCGTCATAGGCGCCAGGGCCCACAGTCAATCGCGGCGCCTCGCGCAGCTGACGCTCCGCGGCAATCTTGATCAGCTCACCCGCGATCTCGCGGATGCGACTCTTCATGCGCGCCTTGCGCGCCTGCCAGTTACCCCCGCCGAGCCGGTCGAGATCGACGGTTGCCTCCTCCGAGCCGTAACGCGAGAGAAGGTCGACGTTTTCGACCGGCAGATAGAGCTTGGCGTCTTCGGCGTAATGAATTTCCAGGCAGTCGTGCGGGGCGCCTGCCGCCTCGATGGGCTGCAGCCCTGCAAATCGGCCGATGCCGTGGTCGACATGCACCACGAGATCGCCGGGCGCGAGGCTGGTCGCCTCGGCGATGAAATTCTCAGCGCGCCTGGCGGCGCGCCGCGGCCGCACCAGCCGGTCGCCGAGAATGTCCTGTTCGCTGATGATCGCCGCATCTTCGGTCTCGAAACCGGATTCGATGCCGAGGACTGCGAGCGCAACCGACGTCTTCGGAAGGGCCAGCGCCGCGCTCCAATTGGAAACCGGTGTGAGATTGTGGAGCTTGTGATCGGCGAGCACGTGACTCATGCGTTCGCGCGCACCATCGCTCCACAACGCGATTGCCACGCGTTTGCCTGCCGCCTGTAACGCGAGCACATGGGTGCTCACCGCCTCGAAGATGTTTGCGCCCGGCTCGGCGCGTTCGGCCGCGAAATTGTGCCCGCCCCGCGCACCCACTTCGATTGCATTCTCTTCCGGCACAGCAAATGGCGTGAGCCGCGCCAGCGCGAACGCATCGAAGCGCGTTTTCCATTCCTGCTCGCCAAGATAAAGCCGTTCCGCCGACAACGGCTTGTAGACCGGCAAAACGCCCCGCTTGAGGGCATCGCGGCGCGCATCGTGATAGTCGGTTATTTGTGAAAAGCGCTCATGCGCCGCGTCCTCGGCGAGATGCTCCAGTGCGACGGTCGTCCGCGGCAGAAAATCGAACAGCGTCTCGAGCCGATCGTGAAACAGCGGCAGCCAATGCTCCATGCCGGGGTAGCGGCGGCCTTCGCTGACCGATTCATAGAGAAGGTCGTCCGGCGTCGTGGCGCCGAATTCAGCGATATAGCCCGTGCGAAAACGGCGGATGGTCTCAGTGATGAGCTGAAACTCCGCAACCGGCACAAGATCGAGCCGCCGCAGCTGTTCTTCGCTGCGTTGGGTCTGCGCGTCGAACACACGGATTGTTTCAAGCGCGTCGCCGAAAAAATCGAGACGGACGGGCATATCCAGACCCGGCGGATAAAGGTCGAGAATGCCGCCCCGCACCGCATACTCGCCCGGCTCCCGCACGGTCGAGGCGCGGATAAAGCCATTGAGCTCAAGCCAGTCGACGATCCCCTGCATGCCGATGACATTGCCGGGCGCGACCGACAACGCATGCGTCGACACAAAGTCGCGCGCCGGCACACGCTGCAGCGCGGCGTTGATCGTTGTCAGCAGGATGGATGGCTTGTCACGCCCTTTCACGCGAACGAGGCGCGACAACGCGGTCATGCGCTGCGCGACCACGGCCGCATTCGGTGAGACACGATCGTAAGGCAGACAGTCCCATGCCGGGAATTCCATGAACTCGATATCGGGGCCGAAAAAGGTCAGCGCGCGCGACAGCGCCGCCATACGTTGTCCATCCCGGCAAATGACGGCGAGTGACACAGCCGGCGCGTCCTTGCCGGCAGCGATCGCGCGCGCAAGATCGGCGAGCACCAGCCCTTCGGCGCCGTCC
>Ga0247789_1000142_pt1 | contig 12797 bp, 10 predicted proteins | sample UWRJS220509R4_FD_179919 | JGI IMG/M metagenome (GOLD analysis project Ga0247789, IMG submission 179919) | Soil microbial communities from Arlington Agricultural Research Station in Wisconsin, United States - UWRJ-S220-509R-4 | ecosystem: Environmental > Terrestrial > Soil > Agricultural land...
CAGACGAACGTATCGGTGCAGATGATCTTTCAGCCCGGCACTACGGTCGAGGAACGGCAGAAGCTGGTATTTTCGGTCAACAACAACACGCGCCGCACCATTTTCAATCAGAGCGACGCGGGCGCGATAAGAGTCAAGGATGGTATCGCGATGGCGCGCGGCAGCAAGACACCGCTGCTGCGGAAATGCGAAGATGGCAAGGTGAGCCGCTGACGTAGGCTATAAGTCCAGTAAGTCGGCGCTCGCAAACTCGGCCTTCTCCTGGATGAACTCGAAGCGTGCCTCGGCTTTGGTGCCCATCAGTCGTTCGACGGCCCGGGCGGTTGGCTTCACCTCTTTATCCGCAAGCACCACACGCAAGAGCGTGCGCTTGCCGGGATCCATGGTCGTTTCCTTGAGCTGCGCCGCCATCATTTCGCCGAGGCCTTTGAAGCGGCTCACCTCGACCTTCGCGTTGGCGTGAAATTCTTTCTTGAGCAGCGCTTCTTTGTGTTTGTCATCGCGCGCGTAGACGATCTTGCCGCCATGCGAGAGTCGATAAAGCGGAGGCACCGCCAGGTAGAGGTTTCCGCCTTCGATCAATTTTGGCATCTGACGATAGAAAAAGGTGATCAGCAGTGATGCGATGTGTGCGCCGTCAACATCGGCGTCCGTCATCACGATGACCTTTTCATAGCGCAGGTCCTTACCGTGATAGTGTGTGCCGGTCCCGCAACCAAGCGCCTGAATGAGATCGGCAAGCTGGGCATTCTGTGCAAGCTTGTCCTTTCCGGCGGAGGCTACGTTCAGAATTTTGCCGCGCAACGGCAGCACGGCCTGGGTGCGGCGATCGCGCGCCTGTTTCGCAGAGCCGCCCGCGCTGTCGCCCTCGACGATAAAGATCTCGGAACCTTCCGACGCCGATGAGGTGCAGTCGGCAAGCTTTCCCGGCAGGCGGAGCTTGCGGACCGCAGTTTTGCGAGCAATGTCTTTTTCCTGTCGCCGCCGGATGCGCTCTTCCGCGCGTTCGATGACGAAATCCAGCAGCTTGTTGGCCTGCATCGGATTGGCGGCAAGCCAGTGGTCAAATGGGTCCTTGATTGCCTGCTCGACGATGCGCTGGGCTTCCGCGGTCGCGAGGCGGTCCTTGGTCTGGCCCTGGAACTCCGGCTCGCGTACGAACACTGAAAGCATGCAGCCAGCGCCCATCATCACGTCATCGCTGGTCACGGGCGTCACGCGCTTTTCCTGCCCGACGCGCGAGGCATGGTCCTTGAGACCACGCAGCAATGCCGATCGCAACCCCGACTCGTGTGTGCCGCCATCCGGAGTAGGGATCGTGTTGCAATATGAGTTCAGAAATCCGTCGGTGTCGGCGGTCCAGGCAACCGCCCATTCGACGGCACCGTGACGCCCGGTCTTGCCGGTCGAGCCGGTGAAGATGTCAGGGTGCACCAGCGTTGCGCCGGTCAGATTGGAGGCCAGATAATCCTTCAATCCTTCCGCGAAATGGAACGTCGCCTTTTCGGGCACATCCTCGACGCCCTTGAGCAGCGCCTTGTCGCAGTGCCAGCGAATCTCGACGCCGCCGAAGAGATAGGCCTTCGATCGCGTCATCTTGAAAATGCGCTCGGCCTTGAACGCGGGCTTGGGTCCGAAAATTTCCGGATCTGGCCTGAAGCGCACTTTGGTACCGCGCCGATTGGGAGCACGGCCGGCCTTTTCCAGTTTGCCTTTCGGCTTGCCGCGCTCGAAAGCCATCCGATAGAGCTGCTGCTCGCGCGCGACTTCGACTTCCATGCGTTCCGACAACGCGTTGGCGACGGAGACGCCGACGCCATGCAAGCCGCCCGACGTCTCATAGACTTTGGAATCGAATTTGCCGCCCGCGTGCAGTGTGCACATGATCACTTCGAGCGCCGACTTGCTCTTGAATTTCGGATGCGGGTCGACGGGGATTCCGCGGCCGTTGTCCGTGACGCTGACGAATCCGTTAGCCTCCATCTCGACCTCGATCCAGTCGGCATGACCGGCGAGCGCCTCGTCCATGGCGTTGTCGATGACTTCAGCAAACAGGTGATGCAGCGCTTTCTCGTCGGTGCCGCCGATGTACATACCCGGCCGGCGGCGTACAGGTTCGAGCCCTTCCAGCACCTCGATGTGCTTCGCGGTATAACCTGCTTCCGCGCCCGAGCCGCGCGCGGAAGCCTTCGACCTCGCACTGGTTTTACCTCGGGCGGATGCCTTCGGCGCCTTGCGCGCCGCCGATTTAGCGGTCCGCGCAGTATCAAAAAGATCGGGCTGCTTCGTGGGCTTCTTCTTGGTCGCTGTCTTAGCCATTGAACCCTTCAAATATGATCGCGGCGAATCAGTTGCCAGATACTATGCCACGATGGTTATGCAGACGTGACCTGCCGGGAAGGGGCTATCTACCCGATCCGTGCGTGTACTGTTGCCTAGAGTCCGGGCAGGAAAGTCGCAAGTTGCGGAAAAGCTGCCAGGGCCGCGACCACGCCCAGCAGCACGATCCAATAGGGAATGGAACCGCGGAAAATCTCGGCCAGCTCCACATTAGGGTCGGGCACCGCCGATTTTACTGTGAACACCAAGATGCCGAACGGCGGGGTCAGCAGGCCGGTTTCGATCGCCAAAATTCCCATGATGGCGAAGGCCAGGGGATCAAATCCCAAATGCATGGCGATCGGCGCGAAGATCGGAACGGTAAGAAGAATAATCGAAATTGAGTCGATCAGGCAGCCGAGCACAAACCAGATCGCCACCATCACGATAAGTATGCCCCAGGGACCGAGGCCCGTGCCGAGCAAGAAGATCTTGGCGGCCTCCGTAAAACCGGTCATCGACAGGACGCGCGAATACAACTGCGCGCAGAACAGCAGCAACAGGAGCGGACCTGACGTGCGCCCCACATCGAGTACGACCTGCCAAACCTCGCGTGGCTTAATTCCTTTGATGACCGCCAGGATGAGAGCGCCGACGGCGCCCACGCCTGCACCCTCGGTTGGTGTGCACAGGCCGAGCCAGATCGCTCCCAGGGTGCCGAGGATGAGCAGAATGACCAGCATCGTGCTCGCCAGCATGGCGTGGATCGACTCTTCGTCACCCGTCGGGGCGGTGGGCGCGCTGGTGACGTCGGCGCCGAGCGGACGCGCCGCCAGTCGCGAGGCATGCGTCTCGCCGACCAGTTCCGGCTTGAGCTTCGCTGCAATCACGACATAGGCAATCATGCCGGCCGCGGCGAGAAGTCCGGGGATGACGCCGGCCAGGAAAAGCTTGCCGATGGACAATTCCGTCAACACGCACCAGACGATCATCAGGACCGATGGCGGTATCAACATGCCAAGGCAGGCGCTGCCGGCGACGCAGCCGAGTGCGAAATCGCGACGATAGCCGAAGCGCCGCATTTCAGGGTAGGCGATCCGCGAGAATGCGGCGGCGGCGGCGATGCTGACGCCGGTGACGAAGCCGAACAGCGCATTGGCGACGATTGTTGCCGCTGCCAGCCGGCCGGGGAGCCAGCGGCTGGCACGGTTGCCAAGCGCATAGAGATCGCGTGCCGCACCGCATTTCGCCAGGAAATCGCCCATCAGCATGAACAGTGGGATCACGGCGAAGACGTAATCGCGCAGTGCTTCGTAGGCCGTGTTGGCGATGAAGGTACGAACAACCTCGAGCTCGCCGGTCATCAGATAAAGGCCCAATGCCGCCGTAATACCCAGCGCGATTGCGATGTGCACGCCGGCAAACACGATCCCGAGCAGGACGATGATGATCGCTATCATGTCGAAATGACCGAGCATGATGCGGTTCCTAAATATGGGTGGACGCGGTCGGCGTCACGACGTTGTCAGGCTTGCCAGTGACAAAAGATTGGGCGGCGCGCAGCGCGCGCAATCCGTAACTGGCGACCACGAGAATAGATCCGACCACGACGACGACACGGGCAGGCCAGGCAGGGACTCGCAATGCCCCTTCGCCTTCATATTCGCCGCTGAACCAGGCGTGCAGCATCGGCTCGTAGCTGCCCCAGATAATGAGACCGAAGAACAGAATTCCGAGCACCGCTGACAAAAACTGGGCTAGCGCGCGGCCGCGCAAGCCGAACATTGAGGAGAACACGTCGGTATAGATCATGCTTCCGCTCTGTACCGAATAGCCGGCAAGCAGGAAGCAGATGATGACGATCGACATCGACACCAGTTCCGGCGTACCCTTCACTGGGGAATTGAACAGCGCGCGCCCGAAGATGTCGGCGCAGACCAGAAACCCGAGCAGGAAAATGATGACGGCGCCGCCTGCGAGCAGAAGCCGCACGACTCGCGCGTTCAAGTTCTCAAGCATTTTGGCAATCTGACTGAGCGTATCGCCGGGATCGAAAGCAAGCGATCAATTCAATGATCGCTTGCTTGTGGAGTGTCACTTGATGCCGTAACGGACCGGCCACTTGTGGCCGTTGTCTTCCGCTGCCTTGAGCGCAATCTCTAGCACCTGCGTTCCGGGTAAGCCGGCGGCGTCCAGTTCCTTAGCCTTCTGCGCCGGCCAGGCAGCGAGCGAATTGGCCCAGTCTTGCCGTACCTTCTCGGGCAGCGTGCGGACGTTGACGCCGTGACCCTTCAGATCGGCAAGCTGCTTCGGATAGTTCTCCTTGTTCACCGTGCCGGTCTTGGCCTCATACTCTTTGGCAACCTCCAGGATGACGTCCTGTACTTCCTTCGGCAGTTTCGCCCAGCGCGCGGAATTGATTGTGAGGCCGTGCCAGGTGATCGCACCAAAGCCGATCTCGGTGTAGAACTTGCCGACTTCGTAGAGCTTGAAATTGACCCAGCCCGACGGGAACATGATCCAGCCGTTGTAAACGCCGGTCTGCATCGAAGTGTAGGCATCGGGCAACGACGATTGCACCGGCGTCGCGCCGGCGAACTCCAGCCATTTCAGGTTGAGGCCAGCGCCCGCGATCTTCTGGCCCTTAATGTCGGCAATGCTGTTCCATTCAAAATTGGTGCCGAGGTTGTAGCCGTTGTCGGCGATCAGAGCGATCAGCTTTTGCTTGAACTTGTCTTCGAACACTTTCGACATGTACGGCACCTTGTCGTACACGGCGCGCGCCACCTTCAAGCTTACCGTCGGGTCCATGGTGCCGAAAGGCAGCATCACCTGGAATGCATGCAGCGGCAGGTTGGATGGTTCGAAACAGAAGCAGTAGCCGCCGATGTCGATAATGCCTGCCTGCACGCCCTCGAGCGTATCGGCGACCTTCACCATGGCGCCGCCATAACCCTCGACGAACTCGACCTTGTATTTGGTCTTCTCAGCGACGCGCTTGGTAACCTCGGGCACGAAGAAGTTTTGCATCAGGTTGACGTAGGTATTCGCCGGCGGATGACCGGACGCGATCCGCAGGCGGATGACTTCTTGCGCCATCGCCGTCGTGCCGAAGGCGGTGAGCGCCAAAAAGGCGACAGTTCGCAAGATTGTTCGGATATGCATTGTCTCCCCCAAATTTGCCGATTTCCGGCTTTTTCATTCCGACAATCAGTCGTCTGACCATTCGCTGTCAATGCTCTTCGGGGACGCATACACTGATGGCCATATCGGCGCGTGTTCCGCAGCCTTGGCAACCAAACGGTGGGTAGGCCGTTGTCTAGGGCGATGGAATTTCGCGATTTGAAAGCCGACGAGCGGCATAAAAAAGAGAAGGCGAGCGCCAGTAACGCCGAACGGCGCGCTCGCTCGCCATTTGCGATCACCGATCCGCAACCGGTGAGCGAGGTGTCACGCTTTTGGCGCACTGCAGCTCAAGCCGCGACCATCGGTATGTTTCTAATTTTGCTTGTCGTGGCCCTAAGCTTGGGGCGTCCGATACTGCTGCCGGTGGCGTCGGCTTTCGTAGTGAGCATGATGCTGGGGCCATTGTCAGCACGGGCAGAACGCTACCGCGTGCCGTCACTGGTGTCGGCACTCGCCCTTTGGCTACTCGTGATCGCGGTGTTCTACGGAGTGATCGTTCTTTTGGCGGGACCGGCGCTGGATTGGATTGGCAAGGCACCGGATATTGGTCGCAACATCCAGGAAAAGCTGCACATACTCGATCGGCCGATAGCCGCGCTGCAGGATTTACGTGATGCGCTTCTGCCCTCCGACAAAAGGGGCAGCCTCGGCGTCGACATTATGAGCTTCGTGCAGCCGGCGGTTCTCATTGTGACGCCGGCAATCGGACAGATGCTCACTTTCTTCGGCACGCTATTTTTCATGCTGCTCGGACGCTCTCGATTGCGTCGCGTCCTCGTCGCATTCTTTGATGAGCGAGACGCGCGTCTGCGCACGCTTAAAATCATGAACGACATCGAACATAACCTGACCGGTTATCTCAGCATCGTAACGATTATCAATGTGGCCATCGGATTTTGCGGTGGATTTGCGGCCTGGGTGACCGGCCTGCCGGATCCGGTTGCCTGGGCAGTCCTTGCTTTCATCCTCAACTTCATTCCCTACATTGGCGCGCTGATAATGGAGGCTGCACTTTTTGTGGTTGGCCTCGTAACGTTTCCAACACTCACGCATGCATTGATTGCGCCATTGTTATTCCTCGCGCTTGCCACCTTGGAAGGACACTTCATTACGCCGAGCGTCATGGGTCATAGATTGACCCTCAATCCGCTGACCGTGTTCTTGTCGTTGGTGTTCTGGACTTGGCTGTGGGGGCCCGTGGGTGCATTTTTGGCCGTCCCGCTGCTGATTGTGGGCCTTGTCGTGATAGACCACCTCTTCCCTGACGATGAGCCTGAGTTGCCGGCCTAGCGTACTGGCGCAGAGGGTGACGGCGGGCTAGACACGGGCGACCTTCCGGCGGCTTCCATGGATTTTCAGACTTTTGTCCAGCAGACCGTTGATTTTGTCCGCCACAACCAGGCTTGGGCGGTACCGGTCGTCTTTGCGCTGGCATTTGGAGAATCGCTGGCATTTATTTCGCTGCTTCTGCCGGCCTGGGGGGCTCTGGTCGCTATCGGAGCTCTCATCGGTTCGAGCGGAATCAAGTTTTGGCCGATATGGGTCGCGGCATCATTGGGCGCAGCATTTGGCGATTGGGTCTCTTATTGGATCGGGCTGAAACTCGAATACAGAGTCGCGCATATGTGGCCTCTGTCTCGGCATCCCGATCTGATTCCGCGCGGAGAGACCTTCATGAAGAAATGGGGCATTCCGGGAATTTTCATTGGCCGCTTCTTCGGACCGCTTCGTGCCATCGTGCCATTGATAGCGGGTATATTTGAAATGCCATTCTGGCATTTTCAGATCGCAAATTTCGCGTCCGCCTTTGTCTGGGCTGCGACATTGCTGACGATCGGCGATGTCATCTCCAAGGCTGTCATCTGGGGGCTGTGGTAGTTTCGGAAGCAAAAATCCGCCGGGATTTTGTCCCCGGCGGATTGTTTTTGTACTGCGCTCTCACTTATTTCAGCGCAGCGGCACCCGCCTGTGAAACGGCGTCGTCTTGTGCGCCTGTGCCGCCGCTTACACCGATTGCACCGACGATCTTGCCGCCGGCTACGATCGGATTGCCGCCGCGCGAGCCGATGAATCCAGCACCGAGCGTCGGGAGATAGGCGAAGTACTGGCCCTTGGCGATCAGGCGCTCGAACACCACTGTCGGACGACGGTAGACTGCTGCCGCCTTTGCCTTGCTTTGCGAGATTTCGACGGACGCATACTGGCAGTCATCCATTTTCTCGAAATAGACAAGGTCGCCCGAGGGGCTGACAACGGCAATGCACATCGGCCATCCACGCTTGGTTGCTTCGGCCAGCGCGGCCTCGGCGACCTTCTTGGCATCGGCAAGCTTTATGGTTTCGCCATAAGGCGTGTAATTGTATTTGTCCGGCACGGTTTCATTTGGATTGTTCGGGTCGGCCGGCACTTGCGCAAAAGCACCTGAGTTCATCAGCAGCGCGGCGCCGAGAGCGCCCGCCAACATAGTCAAACGACGCATCTTACTCCCTCCCAATTGATTAGTTTTCAGTCGATCCTGCGGGACCCTTGCCCTGCAAAGGATGCTGCAGGACTATCCGCTAAAGCAGCTTATCGAACCGTCGAGCTTTCGCCTATATGGTCGGGTGACGACAACGGTCGTGGCTCCGAAGTGGAATAAGAAGCACGGTACGGGGTTATTGCGCACCAATGATCGAAACCTCTTTTGAAACCGCACTGGCGGCGCGCACTGCAGCAATGCTGGATGCCTGCACGCGGTGCGGAAAGTGCGTCGAGGTTTGTCCGATGGCGCAGCCGGCAGGTGTTGGTGACGCCGCGCCGGAAAGCGTGATTGCAGGGGTACTTGATATCGTTCGGACAGGCGAGGGACCCGAGGCTTCAAAAGCATGGGCTAAAGGTTGCGCGCTGACAGGCGACTGCATCACGGCATGCGACGAAGCCGTCAATCCGCGCTTCCTGCTGGCGATGGCGCGCGTCGCCCTTGCCAAGCATTCCTCCGAGCTGCGCAATCGGCGCAAGCAAGGTGTCGAAAACTTCCGGCTGGTTGCCGATGGCGTGAACGTTCTCGCACGCATGCAACTGAGCGAGAACGAGCTTGCACGGCTTGGCCAGCACGTGAACGAGCGCCTCGAAAACGGCTCGACCGCGAAACCGGGCGAGCGCCCGGACTTTGTGTTCTACACCGGCTGCAATGTGCTCAAGACCCCGCATATGGCGCTGACGGCGCTCGACATCATGGATGCTCTCGGCGTGACCTATCGCGTCATGGGCGGCCCAACGCATTGTTGCGGGGTCATTCAGTTGCGCGCGGGCGACACAGATGTCTCAGGGCGCGTCGCCACGAGTTCGCTCGACAAACTCGCCGAAGGGAAAGCGGGCGTCATATCATGGTGTGCGAGCTGCCATGTTCAATTCACCGAAACGACAATCCCGACCGTCGAAAGGGTGAGCGGATCGCGTCCGTTCGAAATGACGCCTTTCATGTTGTTTCTGAAGACCCGATTCGAAGACCTTCGCCCGATGCTGAAAAATCCGGTTCGAATGCGGATCGCGCTGCATAAGCATCCCGGCGTCAAAGGCGTGGTCGAATCCGGAACCGAGCTACTGCGGATGGTGCCCGGAATCGAGATCGTCGATCTGCATCAGCCGGCAGTAGGACTGATGAGCAATGCGTTGAATGCGTTACCGGAGTACAAGCGCGGCCTTCAACTCGCCGAGCTTGAGGCCACTGCCGCCGCCGGCGTCGATGCGCTGGTTGCGATCTATCATGTCGACCATCGCGAACTCTGCGCGCACGAGCGCGACTGGCCGTTCCGCATCGTCAACATCCTCGACATCGTCGGGGCCAGCATGGGCCTGCATCACGACGATCACTTCAAGCGGCTGAAGATCATGCAGGATGCCGATGCGATCGTCTCCGACTGTAAGGACATGATCGCGTCCTACGGCATTGAGCCTGCTTTCGCGCGCGAGGTTGTCATTAAGGCCATGCTGAAAGAGCAGCCGTTGCCGTTGCGCGGAACGCGCAGTTGACGGATCAAGGCCTGCGTCCTATATGCCCCGGCCATGACGATGTTTTTAGCAAAGAGAGAGCCGCGCCGCCGCCGTGCCCCCCAGGCACGGGCGTAGAGCTATCGTCACCCGTGCCGCCGGATCTGAAGCCGCGGCACGTTTCCCCAAGACAAAGCGCGCTGTTGGCCTTCTTCCGGTAGTTCTTTAAGACTTCTGGATAAGGATCGATTCATGGCCGCAAAAGCGAAGATCGGTGTACTTGGGGCCTCGGGTTATACGGGAGGCGAGTTGGTGCGCGTGCTGTTGCGCCATCCGCGCGCCGAGATCGTGCTGCTGACCGCCGAGCGCAGCGCCGGCAAGGCTATGCGTGACGTGTTTCCGCAGTTCTCTCCCTTTACGCTGCCGCAGCTTGTCGCGATCGATGGCATCGACTGGCGAGGCGCCGCACTGGACGTTGCGTTTTGTGCTTTGCCGCACGCGACGACGCAGAAGGTCATCAAGGATCTGATGGCGAAGTCGCCATCGACCAAAGTTGTCGACCTGTCGGCAGACTTTCGCCTGTCGGATACCGTGGCCTATGCGAAATGGTACGGCCACGATCATCACGCGCCGGATCTGCAGAAGGAGGCTGTCTACGGATTGACCGAAATTCACCGTCGCGAGATCAGGCAAGCGCGGCTGGTTGCCAATCCGGGCTGCTACACGACCTGTGCGCAGCTGCCGCTTATCCCGCTCATCAAGAACAAGGCGATTGAGCTCGACGAAATTGTCGTCGATGCAAAGTCCGGCATGACGGGAGCAGGGCGCGCCGCCAAGGAGGCTATGCTCTTTTCCGAAGTTTCGGAGGGCTTTCACGCGTACGGCGTTGGCCATCACCGGCACATGGCCGAGCTCGACCAGGAGTTCTCGCTCGCCGCCGGGCGTGAAGTGGTCGTCACGTTCACGCCCCATCTGGTGCCAATGAACCGGGGTATTTTGTCGACGATCTACATCCGCGGGCGGCGGGGCCGAGCCGCCGAGGACCTTCATGCGATACTTTTAAAGTTCTACATGAAAGAGCCATTTGTGCATGTCTTGCCCTTCGGGGAAACGCCACAGACGCGGCATGTGCGGGGCTCGAATATGACCTTCATCGGCGTGGCCAAAGACCGGGTCCCCGGGCGTGCAATCGTCGTGTCTGCGCTCGACAATCTGGTTAAGGGCGCCTCCGGGCAGGCGATCCAGAACATGAATTTGATCATGGGCTGGCCGGAAACGATGGGATTGGAGCAAGTCGCGTTGTTTCCCTGATTTCACTGGTACAATCGCCGTATCTTCGCGGGAGACCTACGGCCGATGTTCGAGGTTCAGAACCAGCCGCCGCCGCTTGAGCCGTACAATCTGTTCGCGAGCGACGCCGTATTGCGTGAGGCGGTGCGCCGGGAAGGTGCCAGCTGGGCCGAAAGTGAGCTGACCGAACTTGGCGCCAGGCTCGGCAAACCCGAGACCGTGCAACTCGGCTTTGATGCCAACAGGTTTCCCCCGCAACTTCGTACGCTCGACCGCTACGGCTATCGGCTTGATGAAGTCGAGTTTCACCCGGCCTGGCACCGATTGCTCGAAATCGCTCTTGAGGCCGGTCTTCACTCGAGTCCCTGGGCAAACCCAAAGCCGGGCGCACACGTGGCACGTGCCGCCGGGACATACATGCTGGGGCAGATCGAAAGCGGAGCGTACTGCCCACTCGCGATGACCTATGGCTCGGTCCCGACCTTGCGGCATGCGCCGCAAATCGCTGACGAATGGCTGCCGCGGATCTACTCGCGCGAATACGATCGTCGCTTTCGGCCGGCGCGCTTGAAGACCTCGGCTCTTGTCGGCATGGGCATGACCGAGAACCAGGGTGGCTCGGACCTGCGCACCAATACGACACGCGCACAGCCGTCCGCCGACGGCAGTTTCCGCCTCTATGGCCACAAGTGGTTCATGTCGGCGCCGATGTGCGATGCGTTTCTTGTGCTGGGCCAAGCGCCGAACGGCTTGAGCTGCTTTTTGATGCCGCGATGGACCCCGGACGGCGAGCGTAACGCAATCCTCATACTTCGGCTTAAGGACAAACTCGGCAATCGCTCGAATGCGTCGAGCGAGGTCGAGTTTCATGGCGCCTACGCACAGCTCGTCGGGGACGAGGGGCGCGGCATTCCGACCATCATAGAAATGGGTAACTACACGCGACTCGATTGCTGCATAGGGTCGTCCGCGCTTATGCGGCAGGCGGTTGCCCAGGCGATCCACCACGCGCGACACCGCATCGTGTTCCAGAAAAAGCTCGTCGACCAGCCCCTTATGACGAACGTGCTTGCCGATCTCGCGCTTGAGTCGGAGGCGGCCACGGTGCTGACCATGTGGCTCGCGCGTGCCTATGATGAAAGCAGCGACAACGCACAGGTGATCCGGCGCATCGTCACGCCCGCGGCCAAATTCTGGATCTGCAAGCGGACGCCGTTCCTGACCTACGAGGCCATGGAGGTGCTTGGTGGCTCCGGCTACATCGAGGAATCCATCATGCCGCGCATCTATCGTGAGGCACCCGTTAATTCGATCTGGGAAGGTTCCGGCAACGTCATGTGTCTCGATGTGCTGCGGGCACTGGAGCGGACACCGAATGCGTCGGAAGTTTTGCGCCGCGAGCTGGATGGGGCCAAGGATTCCCGGATAAAGGCGTTCGCCGAGCGGATTGAGAAGCGGTTCGCCTCCCGCGATCACACCGACGAGTCACAGGCGCGGGCGCTGATCTGCGACATCGTGCTTGGCCTTCAGGGGTCGTTGCTGGTCAGGCACGCGCCGTCCAATGTATCGGACGCATTTTGCGCGTCGCGGCTCGATGGCGAGGGGGCGCCGGTCTTCGGGCTGCTGCCGCGCGGCCTGGATACGCGCGGCATCGCCGAACGTGCCGGTCCGGCAAACTAAAGTTTTCCAAACACCGCGAATACGAGCGCGAGCTGCGCAAGAAAGCCGACGGAGAAGGCGAGCGTGCGGAGAACCGGCACGCCCATCGTGTAGAGGATGACGTGCGCCAGCCTCGCCCAGAAATAGACCGCGCAGGCAATGACGGTGTACTCGGTCGAGTAGCCTTGTGCGTCAAGAATGAGCACCAGCGGCGCGAAAATGATGAGGTTCTCGACGGCATTGGTGTGCGCAAAATAGAGCCGCTGCGCCCAGGCGGATTGCGGCTTGTCGTTCCGCGAGGGATTGGCCAAGCAGCCCATCAGGCCACGCACCATGGCGCGATCGATGATGTAAGGCACCCACAACAGCACGGT
>Ga0247789_1000143_pt1 | contig 12765 bp, 15 predicted proteins | sample UWRJS220509R4_FD_179919 | JGI IMG/M metagenome (GOLD analysis project Ga0247789, IMG submission 179919) | Soil microbial communities from Arlington Agricultural Research Station in Wisconsin, United States - UWRJ-S220-509R-4 | ecosystem: Environmental > Terrestrial > Soil > Agricultural land...
TGCGGTGATTTCGGCCGGCACGCCCTACATGACCGTCGAATCGGCCCGCACGTGGCTCCCCGATGCCTCCGAAATCACCGCAGAACAGCTCGCCCAAATGGTGCTCCTGGGCCAAGAGACGATCGAGTGGGTGACGGGCCAGACCTTCATGCCCCAGACGTCGGCCCGGATCTTCGACGGCTCGGGCCGGGGCACGCTCTCGATCAAGCGCCCGATTCAGAGCGTGATCGAGGCGCGGGTCCTCTCCTGCCATCCGGGGGGCGAGGACTCGCTGATCGATCCTGCGGGAATCCGGATCTCGGGTAGTCGCACCATGCTCGCCTTGGGGAACGTGCAGCGCTACAGCGACCGCTTTGCGTCGGGGTTCATCGGCTACCCGTGGGGATGGCCCGGCGGCGGGTGCGGCATCTGGCCGCCCGGGTTCCAGAATGTCCAGATCACGGGCGAATGGGGCGCCTTCGCCTCGCCCCCGCGTCAGATCACGGCCGCTCTCGGGCAGCTGATCCGCTATGCCGCGGTCTGCGATGACCCGCTCGGACTCACCGATGCCGCCTTCTCGTCGGAGTCCACGGACGGCGATCGCCAGTACACCATGCGGGACATTTTCAGGAAGGCGCAGATCAACAACGCGACAGGCTACGCCGACGTCGATTCGATCCTCGCGCGGTTCCGTCAAGGCGTGATCGTGGGGTCGGTCTAGGCGCCATGGTTACGTTTACCCGCACCAGCAAATCGCTACTACCCGATCGGGTGGTGCGCGTCGATCGCCGCTTGCGAATCGACGACGGCATGGGCGGGACCTACCCCAAGCATCAGACGATCATCCAGCGCTACCACGTCCGGCTCTGGCCCGAGCAGCATCAGCGCCGGGAGCGGGTCGAGCTCGGCGAGCAGGAGGCGATCCAGGACTATCGCGCCGTCGCCGATCCCACCCGGAACGGCAAGACGGTCATGATCGGCGATCGCTTCTTCGATCAAAAGAACAACGAGTGCTATGACGTGGTGGCGGTCAAGCGCCCCCGCCCCGGGCTCGCGTATTCCGCATTGATCCACTACGAGCTCCGGCTCGTCAAAGACGGCTGCCCGGACGCCGCGGCAGGATACGGGGCAGCAACGGCGGGCGGGACGGGCAATGCGGTTGCGGGTGCGGCAGGACGGCCGACACAGACGCATTTCATCATGCGGCACTTCAGCGGCGATGAGATCCTGACCTGGGCAGCGCATCCCTACTTCGACGGCGCGATCTTCAATCTCCAATACGATGACGCCGCCCAACTCGCGGCACTCCAGGCGATGGCCGCGGCGGGGCGCCGGTGGTGGCGCTACTACACGATCCTCGACTATCCATTCAGTGGCACCGAGTTCGGCGGGCTCGTAGCCCCGCTTGCGACGTGGTTCAACTGGTTCCGAGACAACATCCAGTTTCTCGGATCGACGTCGCATCGCCGGTTCCGGGTCGCGAATACGGTCGCCCTCTTCGAGGGGACTCCGGCGGGAGACGGCCAGCAGCGCGAGCTGATCGCCTGGCCAGTCATTACGGCGGGCGAGCGGGCGGCGATCGTGGCGCAGATGGTGGCGCTTGCCGACGCGCCGGGCGGGATCTCGATCCCGGCAGCCGGGGTGTTTTGGGATCAGTCATGGCTCAACCTTGAATCCTTCTTTGTCGAATCGAATCTGCTTGCCGAGTCCGGGCACGGGAACCTGAAGGAAACCCCGCCCCGATTGACGGCGCTCGACTATGCCGGGACCGAGGCGGCCTTCGGAGACGGTGGCACCTGGAACACGCATCGCGCGGCCCTGATGGCGCTCTATTCCGAGATTGCGACCGCACTTGGTCCGACGCGGTACGCGATCAAGAACGGGGACCATCGGACCATCTCTGGCGACACGATCCCCAAGCCCTGGCTCTTCGAGAACGCCTGGAATAACAACATCGACGGCGCCACCCAGCCGATCCGGTGGGCGAATGCCAAGGCCGGCTTCGCGACCGATGCCCGGAACATTCTCTCCATCCGCTGCGAGACGCAAGCGAACGCGATGATTGGCGTCCCGGAAGCGCTCGCCCACTGGCAGGAAACGGGAGGCTGGATCTCGTTCACCGACGATGACTCCGTACAGGGGATTGCGAACCGGGAGACGGCCTATCTCGAAGCGGCGGCGGTGCTGGCCGCGATGGGGATTCCTTCCTAATGGCTGTCTACAAGTCGAACGGATTCAACCAGACGGCCGTCAACTTGAAGCGGCTCCAAGCCCGGAATCGCGAGCTTCTGAAGCAGATCTCAAGCGGGCTCCCGCGGACGATGATGAACGCGGGGCAGATCATTGAAGCGCGCGCGAAGGAGATCCTGACCGAGAAAGGCCATATCGTGACCGGCAACCTCCGCCGCTCGATCAATACGCAACTCATTGATGCGACCGAGCGCCGGGTGGTGGTCGCGGTGGGTTCCTTCGTCGAGTATGCGCCCTTCGTCGAACGCCTGCCCGATGGCGGCTTCCTCTTCCCCGCGTCCGTCGAGACACTGCCGCAGACGATCCGCTTCGTCTACGACAACGGGATCAAGAAGCCCGAATTGAACTGGGGCCGGGCATGAGCTACTTCACCGGGCGCGATATGGCAGCGGCGATCCGAGACGCGCTCCTTGCCGATCCCTGCCTTGCGGGGCTCCTCGATGACGAGGCCGACGTGAGCCACGGCACGGATGCCTTCTGCGATGAGCCCGTGAACGCGCACCCGGGGCGCGCTATCCGACGCGAACAGATGGGGTGGCCCTCCGACTTCTCGCGGGCGGTCATTACCTACGGGCGCTTTCAAGCGATCCCCGCCTTCCCGGCGAGCGTGCATCCGTGGGTCGAGAACTGGTCTTTTGTCGTGAGCGTCTTCGCGCGCGAAGGGATCACGCTCGCAGACGGCACGGACGGCGGATCGGGGGACTTGTGGGCGCTCGACATTTACGAGCACGTGCGCCGGATTCTCGGATGGGTCCGGGGAAACGACGGGCTCCCGTGTAACGGCAACTTCCGGGTTCTTAGCCGGCGGCATGATGGAGAAGTCCAGCCGCTCAAGTTCAATGACTCTCACCGCTACTGGCAGATCGCGACACGGTTCACATGGATGACCGTGAGCCGGGGGCTCATTGCTCCGATCTGCCTGCCTTGTGAAGCGCCATAGGAGGGGCGAACCATGCCGAATCCTGCACTCTGTACCGAGTCGATCGACCAGGCCTTAACCCTGGGCACGTTTCGCCTCTTCATCCAGGCCGCCGGTGGGACCGAGCAAGAGGTCGGGAACATCGAGACGGGATCGTTTCAGTACACGCCGAACATCCTCGAGCATCGGCGTGGGATTGATAACTCGCTCGACGCGCTCTTTGCACTCGGGCGGGATTACATCATCAACTTCACGACCGACGCGATCACGGCCCAAAACCTCGCCGCCCTCTTGAACGAGGATCCCGTGAACACGATCGACGGGTGCAAGATCCCGCTCACGGGGAACCGGTGCGTCCGGTCCTACGGGGCGCGCTTGCTCCATCTCTTCCCCTGCGAGTCGGAAGGGACGCTCGAAGTCATCTTCTGGCGGGCAGCGATCCTCTCCGAGTTCACGCTCAACTTCGAGCGTGAGGCCGTGGCGACGGTCCAGGGAGTCATCAAGGCGCTCAACTGTGCGAGCGCGCATCCGACCGAGCCTTACGGCACGGTGACGCTCTTCGGCACCTGCCCGGCGTCGTAATGCTTCCGCTCGGCCAACGGGTGGCCGTCTGGTCAGGGGTACTAGGGGCTAGTGGTGGCACCTTCAAGCTCCTAGGTCTGGTGGCTGCCTTGCGGCCGAGCGGTCCATGTTGAAGGAGAACCCATGACAACGACGATTGACCATGATCGGGTGTGGAATAACCCGCCCCCGGTCGAGATCCAAGGCAAAGCGTTCACGGTCCGCGAGCTCCCCGCGGGCAAGCTCCGGCTCTACATGCGGGAGATCCTCTCGATCATGGGACGCGCGTCCCGGGCCAGCGATAACGAGCAGGCGGACGTCGGCGTGACCATGATCGAGGACTACGCGGACCAAGCCGTCGCCCTGATCTCTGAAGCGACGGGGCTCGAGGTGCAGGCGATCAACGATCTCCCGGGAAGTGTCTTCATGGAGCTCGCCTCCGCGGTGCTCGCTGCACAGGAGCCGATGGTGAAGGCTTTTTTTCGGCTGCGCCAGCAAGCCGCCGAGCTGGCGCCGAAACCACCGGGCCAAGCGAATGGGAATACCGGTCGGCACAGCTCGTCGGAGAGCTCGTCGGCGCCGGATTCGACCTTGAAACTGTCCTCCAACGATTGACCTATAGCCAAATGATCCTCTTCGCCCGAGCCTCCCAGCAGCGTCAGGTGGACCGCTACCTGACCGAGCTCGCGATCGCCCACAATCCGTACGGCGATTCGGAGATGGTACGCCGTAAGCTCTTCACCGAGCTCCGCACCGAACGCGCTCGGCTCGTGCGCGGGGACACGGGCGGTGGCGGGAGATCGCGGCGGCAGGAGGGGATCAAGCTCTCGGATCTGACGGCGGCCTTGGGGCCGATCAAGCGGGTGACGTTGACGCCCGATGAGATGGCGGCGCGCCTTAGGCCGCAGGGAGCGCCCGTCCCATGAGCGTCACGAATACCGTTGAGACTCGGTTTTCTGCCGACGCTGCGGGATATATCTCTGGCGTCAAGGCGTCGATTGCCGAGCTCGAAAAGTTCATCAAGGCAAACCAGAAGGCCGGGCAGGCGGTCAAGAAGGGCGGCGCCTTCGATGCGGGCGGAATCGCCGACTTCATCAACAAGAACCGCACGCTCGGCGACGTCGTCAAGAACACGGCCAAGGCCATCGCCGGGATCAATCCGGCTTCGGCCTTGGCCGTGGCTGGTATCGGTGCGGTCGCTGGTGCGGCTACACTCGCGGCGAAGGAAGCGATCAACTTTGCCGATCAGCTGAATGCCGTCTCCCTCCGCACGGGTGCCACCGTCGAATCGCTTTCGACGCTGGGATTCGCGGCCGAGCAGTCCGAAGCATCCTTCGCCGATCTTCAGGTTGGGCTTCGCAACCTACAGCGCCAGCAAGTCGCGGCAACTCAGGGCAACAAGGCAGCGATCCGGGCTTTCAAAGACCTTGGGATCGAGACCGAGAACCTAGCGAACATTCCCGTCGATCAGCTCTTCCGGGATGTGGCGCAGGGTGTCGCTTCGCTCGGGAGCAATGCTCGGAAGACAGCGATCTCGGCGCAGCTTCTTGGCCGCTTCTCGGGGCCGGCGCTCGTACCGCTCCTCAAGCAAGGCGAAGCGGGGATCAAGGCGCTCGAGGACCGGGCGCGCTCGCTCGGCGGGGAGATCTCGGGCAACTTTGTCCGGCAGGCGGACACCTTCGGCGATCAGCTGAAGGAGCTGAAGACTGTCACGATCGGACTCGGGCAGGCGATCGGTACGGCAACGCTCCCCGCGCTGAATCTGCTGATCAAGTCCTTTATTGACGCGATCGCCCCCGGCAAAGATCTAGCGCTTCAGTCGGCCAACATTGGTACGCAGCTCGAGATTATGACGATCAAGGCGATCACGTCGGCTCGCATCCTGCGCGATGTCGCCGAGGCGCCTAAGAATCTCGGCAAGTCTGGACTCGGAGCGCTCAAGGTATTCGGCGCAGAGCTCGACCGGATGAACGCCGAGATCGCCGAGGCCGAGAAAAAATTCGATGATCTCTTCAAGCCTCGGCCGAAATTGCAGCCGACACCGGACGATCTCGAAGGGACGGCGTCGGCCCTAGAGAAACTCGTCACTGAATTCACAGCGCTCGACAAGGCTGTCGATCCTGTCGTGAATCTGGCGAAGAGTTTGGCGGGGGTATTCCCCGATCTCAATCCGCGCTTCCAGGATCTCGTTCAGCAGTTGAAAGGGGTTGCCAACACGGGACCCGAAGCGGCGAAGGCATTGCAAGGCGTGCTCGCCGTGGCAGCGAAGGCTAGGGAGGAGCTGTCGGGAGAGCTCGCACAATCCTTCCGGGATCTGACCGGAACTCCCGGGGGAGAGGTGGGGAGCCGCATCGGCCGCCCGCTCTCGCGGCAAGGCGAACGACGGGAGCCTGGCGTTCAGGGACCGCTTACGCAGGAGCAGGCGCTAGGCATCGGGGAACCGCTCGGGGCGACGCAGGAAGCTCTAACCCAAGCACCTGAGCTCCTCGAAGAATCGGCCGGATTAGCCGAGCAACTGGGCGCGGCCTTTGTCGCCGACGAGCTCGCGGCCGACGCCATGAATACGACGCTCGCCAAAGGGCAAGGGATCATCGCCGGCCTCACTCAGTTTGCGTTCGGGCTAGGCGATGCCATCGCGGACGTGTTCGAGGGCAACAAGACAGCGATCGCCGAATTCTTCTCGAACCTGCTCAAGTTTCTCGGCCGCGCCATCATCCGCGCGACAATACTCGCCACCATTTTTAGCCTTCTACCTGGCGGGGGAGGATTCTCGCTCGGGAAGATTTTTAAGAGTGTGCAATCGCAGCTCGGATTCGGCCAGGAGGGGTTCCAGGATCGCGAGAGTTCGATCATGGGCCGCGCAGCACAAGCGCGCGGGCTTCCGGGTGGATTTGCCGGTCCATCCCTCGCCACGGCCCCCGCGGCCGGCGCCAACTCGTCGCTCGTGGTCCAGATCCACGAGCCGGGCCCGCTTACGTGGTCCGAGATCACCGATCGCAAGGTGCTGCCGCGCCTCCGTGAGCGTCAGCGGCGCCTGAACGAGCAGCCCCTATGAGTAACGTGATCCGGATAGCGCACGCTGACTTGGCAGGCGGCGGGTTCATGCTCACGGACGATGAAGTGGTGGAGCTCGAAGTGCGCCGGGAGCAGATCGTGGTCGAGCAAATGGCCCAGGCCGGCAATCTTTCGATGATCTACGTCGGCGAGGAGCGGTACGAATTCGACTTCCTCTTCAACGTCTTCTACCAATCGACGCTCCAGAAGCTCGAATCGATCCGGCTCCTCCGGCAGACGTTCACGCTCTACCCGTTCATTCTGGAGGAGCCAGCGACCGCCTTTACCGTCTTCTGGCCGGAGCAGCCGACGATGACCGAGCGCTGGGTAAGAGGGCGCCGCTTCGCGCAATGGGATAAGCCTGTCACGTGGAAGGAATCGCGCGAGGTCCTTTGTCCGCCGGTCGGGGGGAGCTAGATGGCGATCGTTGAATTCCTCGACGGCTGCGATCTCCCGCCCGTCCTCTTCGGTACGGGCCGGCTCTTCATCACGAGCGGCAATGACGAGCTCGACTGCGGCAACTTCTCGCTCGTGGACTTCATCGGGGACGGGGAGACACGGCGCGTCTTTTTGGGCGCCGATGAGGTGGCCTCTCCCGTCGCGATCACGGGCGCCTATCGGCTCGAGCTTACGGGCGACAGCTTCTCCGAAGAGAACTTGGCGCGACTCCTGAACGAGGAGCTCAACTCCATGATGGCGGGAGCGCGGCTCATTAACCTACGCACGGTGCGCGCAGCGCCGACCTACCAGATCAGATTCGAGAAAGAATACCCGGTCTCGGAAGGCTGCCCGGTGCTCCGCTATATCAACATCTATTTGTGGCGCGCCTATCTCGATACGTCCTTCAATTACACCTTCTCGCAGGACGAGCAGACCGTGCATCGGTTTGTGTTCACAGCGCTGCCCGACCCGATTGCCCACCCGTCCAATCCACTGGGGCGGGTCGTCATGGATAGGCCGTAAGGCATGGCGAACGCTCCGACACGGCTAGAGGGGGCCGAGCTCGGCACGATCATTTCGGTGAACGGAGATGCGACCGCCGGTGCCGTATCCGTCCAGTCGGTGATCAAGCGTTCCGGCGACTATGCCTTCCGTGTGACCAATAACGGGGTCGCGGTGGCGTCAATCGTCCTCGCCCTCCAATTCGACACGGACGGGAAACCGGCGACGGCTGCCGGGTTTCTCTCCGTCGCGGCGAGTGCCCGGATCTACGTCTATGTGCCGGCCTACCCCACGGTGCTCTCGACGTTCCTCACGCTGGAGAACTTCGCCGGGACGGATCGCTCGGTCGTCCGCATGACCACCGCTGGACTGCTGGTGCTCGACGGGATTACCGGAACGATCCCGGCGGTTCTCAACTCATGGAACCGCATCGACTGGCTCTACAACTCGGCATCGACCGGATCGGTCGGGCTTCGCTTGAATGGATCGCAGCAGTTCACCGGGGTCACGCCGACACTCAACGGCACAGTGGGGAGAGTGCGGCTCGGGAAGGAACTCGCGGCCGGCGCCTACGATTTCTACTTCGATGACATGCGCTTCGAGGCCGCGGCATCGGTGGCGCTCCTTGACTATCCCCCGCCCGGCGCAGTGCTTCCGATCGACCCGGATGGCGACGGCGGCGAGGATGGACAATTCGCGGTCGTCCCGCCAGCGAACCAAGCATGGCAATCGCTCCAACGCCCGGAGGACGATCTCACTTTCACCGGGACCAACATCGGGATCAGCGGGCCGGGGACCGCGATCCGCCGTCAGACCGTGACGCTCGAGCCACTTCCAACGACGCTACCATCCTGTGTGCAAATCTGTGGGACCGCGCGGAAGGAAACCTCGACTACGGCGTCGGTGCGGCTCATCGCGCGCTCCGGCGGGACCAACTTCGATCTGACAGTGACCGATGTGCCGGACGCCACGAGCTATTGCTATTACGGGAACCTGCGCGCCATCTCTCCATTCACGAGTGCGCCGTGGACGCTCGTGGAATTGAACGCACTGGAGATCGGGTTCTGGGGGCAGCCTTCGGCGTCATCGTTATCCATCCTCCGCTGCTCAACCTCATACTTGCTGATCGATGTCGATATTCCCGCGCCACCCGCGGGCGGCGGCAGCGCGAGCCTTCCGAGCGGCGGATCGACGCCCGCCCCCGAGCCGGGCCCCGATGTCTTCTGCGCGTCCGTAATCTTCGATCCCGGCGGGATGCAGGAATTCGATCTCTCCTCCCGGCTCTCGCTCGCGCGCCCGCTCCGGCAAGAGCGGGATATCCTCCTCCGCGACTACCGTGCTTCCGATGCCGATCTTGAATTCCGGGACACGGACGAGCTTTTCATCGAGACGAATCCCTTCTCCTTCCTCCGGGATCCTGTCACCGGCGAGCCCAACTGGTTCGGGAAGCGGGTCACGGTCGATCTCCGGATGGGGCAGGCAGTGCTCACGCGCTTCATCGGGCAGGTGCTCGAGGTGCAATCCCTCCGCGGGCGCGGCATTCTCCGGATTGCCGACCGTTTCCAGGCCATGTTCGACCGCCCGCTCTTGGCGAACAGTGTCGGCCGGATCGTCTCGACGTCTGGGGCGCTCGGGCTCGGGCCCGCGGCCGGGATCGTGACCAACGCCCCCGCCACGGGCTGGTATCTCGGCAACCTGACCCTTCTCAACCAGTCGCCCGCGACCCGGAACCAAGCAACCAAGTGCCAGACCTGGACCCTGACCTTCACGTCGGACGCGATCCCCGACGGCATCACGCTCCCGAGCTTCTTCATCACGGGCTCGGTCACGGGCTTTGACGGCGAGGGCCAGTACGGCGTCCCCGGCTCCTTCACGTCCAAGTCCGGGCAGATCGCGATCAATACCGCCCGCCCGGGGGACATCCGGGAAGACGCCCGCGCGCTCCCGCCCGCCGACCGGACGGCGCCCAAGAACAGCACGACCTCGATCCGGACGGTCTGGCGCCCGACGGCGGGAACGACAGCCGTGCAGGCCATGCGGCAGTTGCTCCTTGACTGGCGTGGCGTCGGGCTCGATCCCTCGGAGATTGACGGCTCACTGGATGCGCTGATCGGCACGGCCGCAGACCAGCTCTTGCCGGCGGCCGAGTTCATCCCGACGATTGCCCGCATGTCGTTCGACGAAACGCTGAACCTGCTGGCTGCCGTCCAAGCGATGGCGCTCCATCTCGGGTGCTCGTTCATCGAGAAGGCCAACGGTGATATCGGGGTCGCATCCTTCATGCCGCGGGTAGTCCCTGAGCCGCCCGTGCTCTGTCATTCGGCAGACCTCATGGATCTCCAGATCGCTCACCTGCCGATCTACAACGAGTACACGGTCGAGCATGCGTTCTCGGAATCGAATGACAAGTTCACGCAGGGCTTCGCCTCACCGGAGCCGACGGATAACGACAGCTTCGAGCGCTACGACAAGATTTTCCCCGCACCGTCCACGATGCAATTCCGGGGCTACGATGCCTCGAACCTACCCTGGATGCAGTCGATTGCGCTCGCTCTCTACGACCGGTACAAGGACCCGCGGCGGATCTACGCCGTCCGGGCGAAGTCCGAGCGGCTGGCGGCGGATCTGGGGGACGTCTTCCGGATCGACTCGCTCGTGCCGACGATCGGGCCGCGGTTCACGGAGCCGGTCTCGATCGACCGCAACATCACGGGCGATCTGACGGCCGGCCTTGAGCTCGTCGAGGTGGATTCCGAGATCGTGTCGGGCGAGTGCGGTGGGTATCTCGGGCTCGATACGAATCAAACCGGGCTCGATGATGAGTGCTGGGGGGTGTTCTGATGTCGAAGGCGCGGGTTAACTGGGCATTCCAAGAGCGGCCGGTCTCATCGTCGAAGATGAACCAGGCCAACACGGACTACATCACGCCCGGCCTGCCGATCTGGAGCACGTTCTACACCTTTGAAGCCACGGCGCTGTCCACGTCCCCGCGACTCTTCTATCCCTACAACCCGCAGAAGTCGGTGTTCAACCGGCTTTATATCATCGGTGCAGCGGTGGCGAACGCCACGGATGAGACGGACGAGTTCGACGTGTCTTTCGATGGCGGGGCCACATGGACGCCGGCCTTCCCTTCGGTAACGGCCGCTCCCGTGACGATCCTTGCTACGACACTCGTCGAGACGTGGAACCTGGACGTCCAGGTGGCGACCTTCCAATGGATCGGGTGGCGCTGGGCCGGGCCGCCAATCACGAGCAGCGCGCACATCGCGTTCATGGGCTTCCTCTACCGTTCAACGGATACGCCGTTCTAGGAGGTGTCGCACCATTGCTCACGTTCGCTCGCTCATCGATTGCCCGAGACGTGGCGTCGCTCCATCCGACGCTCTGGCAGATCGTGCGCGAGCTCGCCGACGGCATGTGGTTCGAGTACACGAGCCAGGAGAACATGATCGTGACGGAGATGTTCCGCACGCATGACGAGACGGTCAGGATCTACACGGAGGCAGGGCTCACCCCGCCGGCGGCGAGCGTGCATGAGTCGGTGCGTGTCTTCGGCGATCCCTGGAGCGGCTGCCGTGGGGCCGATATCTCGGTCCGGATGGCGCGCCCCGGGATGCGCTACAGCGATTGGCCCTACTTGCCGGCTACCGTGGTGCGGAAGGTGGTCGCGGCGATCAATAACCGGTGGAGATATGCCCCGGACGAGAAACATCAAGTAGCGCTCTTCCATGCGGTCGCGGGCCAGCATCTTCATCTTCAATGCCGGCCCGAGAGGGAGACCGTGCGTCGCGAGGACATTCCGCCGGGGGTGCCAGCATGAGTACCTGGAAAGTGGAAGGCATGGAGGAACCCTGCCGCTGCTATCAGCGCGCGTGCATGCAGAGCCTACGGATCGCGCAAGCGCAGTCACACGATGTCCGGGTGCAGTACTTCGGCCCGAAGGACAATCCGAACCGGCTCCCGAATCAGAGCGACTTCATCACGCATCCCGACGGCACCAGGGACTTCCGGATTGATCCAACGTGGTGGGAGAACCATAAATGAATCGGGTGGGGCTCCAGGAATACTTCGAGAAGATCCTCGCCTTCCGCTTCGATGCGTTCGACAAGATCATCAAGGCGCGATTCGTCGCAATCGAGAAGGCGACCCAGCTTGCAGCGAAGCTCGAAGCCGATATCCAGAAAGAGCGCGCGGCCGAGCTCAGCCGGCGCTTGGATAGCTTGAACAATGAGGCCGCCCGGATCGCCGCCGACAAAGTGACCTATCTCTCGAAGGACACGCACGCGGGCGACATGAAGGAATTGAGTGCCAAGCTCGCTGCCCTCGACCAACGCATCCAGGCGCTTGATCGGGTGGCGGCAGTCGCGTGCTTTCTCGCGGTGGCGCTGCCGATTGTGATCAATATCGCCATTCGGCTCTTGGAGAAACCGCGCCCATGATGGTCGGAGTCCAAAGAAGGAGGGAGCAATGGTTAGCCTAGTTGTAACGCTCGTCGTGATCGGGGTGTTGATCCTGACCCAGCGCTACGTTGCGCCACCAGCCAAGGTCCCGATCATGGTTATACTTGTCGTCTTTCTCGCCCTCTTCCTCTGGCGAGCGACCGGCGGCATCGGCGGGCATCTACCGCAATAAATGGAAGGAGGGCCATCGTGCAATGGTCGAGCGGTCGGGAGAGACACCCGCCCCGTGACGATGACCAGCTCTTACGGCGTCTCGTGCAGCACGTGCACGGGATCGAGCAGCACCTAGAGAAGCTGGTCTCTATCCTCTCGGCTCCGCCAGGGAAAGCAGAGCTGGGCTTGTTTGTACGCGAAATCCATGGAAGGAGAACGACGATGATTACGAGACCGCCCATTGTCATGCTCGATGTCGAGCGTGTGCTGGTATCGACGGCCCCACGGAAGCCCGACGGGACGCCGGATCCGACGGTGCAAGTCGAGTGGGTGAGCTCGGCCCCCGATCAGGTGGGGGTCGAAGTGTTGCCCGAGCATGAGGGCTTGGATGCCGAAGGGCTCCCGATCACGATTCCCGCGACCCATGAGGCGTGGCTCCTGACG
>Ga0247789_1000144_pt1 | contig 12761 bp, 11 predicted proteins | sample UWRJS220509R4_FD_179919 | JGI IMG/M metagenome (GOLD analysis project Ga0247789, IMG submission 179919) | Soil microbial communities from Arlington Agricultural Research Station in Wisconsin, United States - UWRJ-S220-509R-4 | ecosystem: Environmental > Terrestrial > Soil > Agricultural land...
CGGGCAGGGCTCCGCAACCCGCGAGGCGTCCTGGCGCGAGTAGGGAAGCTCGTAGAGGAGGTCGCGCAGGGCCTCTGGAGAAAGGCCGCAGCGCTTCGCGGAGGTGTTCAGGCGCTCGGCCGAGATCGTCTCGCCCTGGCTGTAGTGGGCGACCATGTCAGCGGTGGCGACCACCGCAGCCAGGCCGTCGGCGTCCTCCGCGTGGTGTCGCTCGATCGCCACGGCGATCCGCTGCGGGATGTTCCAGCGGCGGACGAGGACGCCGCCGACCAGGGCATGGTCGATGCCCAGCCTGTCGCGTTCCTCGCGCAGGCGCTGCTCGGGCGTTTTGACCGGCGCATCTAGATGGCCGCGGTCCCCGGGGTGCAGGTTCGAGATCACGAGCCGGCCGACGTCGTGGAGCAGCGCCGCGAGGGCAAGTTCGCCGCGGTCCTCCCAACCGACCGCACGGCCGATCTCATCCGCTGCCTGCTGGGTTGCCAGCGCGTGCACGCGGAAGCGCTCCGGGCGCATCTCGCGACCGCCGTTCGGCTCAAAGAAGTCGAAGACAGGCGCCGTGCCTGCGATCGCCAGGACTCCCGACGGCTTGAGGACCTCGACCGCGTCGGCGACGCTGGCGGCGCCCCCGGTCGCGGTGCCGCTGCGGTTTGCAAAGCGGAGGACTGCGATCGCGAGGCCGACGTCGGCCTCGACCGTCTCCACCAGCTCGCTCAGCCGTGCGGTCTCCGCCGTGGTGGCCCGCATCACGCGGGCCCTCGACTCGATCAGGACGGGGAATTTCTCGACCGCCTCGAAGGCGGCTGCCAGCCGGGCGCCCGGCGCCGGCCTGCTCCCTTTGCGAGTGCGTGGCAGCGCTTCCGCCTTGGCCTGACCGCTGGCGTCAGCGCTCGCCTTACCGTTGCTGTGCGACTTGGACGAATCCATCGGAGTGCCTTCGCAAGACCTATCGGCAGCAAAGGACGCACGGTTTAGGTCGAGCATCCTCAAAATTAAGGTCCAGATCAGCCGCGGTTGTCCGCTCTGGACGCCGCGACGCGTTGCGATTGTCCGTCAGGACCGAGATTGCCCGTCAGGACCGAAGGCGGGCGAGCGCGGCCTCGATGCGGCCCAGCGACTCCTCGCGCCCCAGCGCCGCCAGCGACTCGAAGATCCCCGGCGAGACGGAGGTGCCGGTGATCGCCACACGGATCGGCTGGTAGACCTTGCCCGGCTTGGCATCCAGACGCTCGGGCAGCGGGGCGAGCGCGGCCTCGACCGCCGCTGCGTCGAAGGCAGTCGCCTTCTCGAGCGCCTCTCTCGCCGCCTCCAGAGCCGGCAGGGCGCCATCCTTCATCACCTTCTGCCAGGCCTTCTCGTCATCGACCGGTGGCCCGAAGAGGAAGCGGATCAACGCCCAGACCTCGTCCAGAGTCTGCGCTTTCTCCTGGGCGATCTCGCAGGCCAGTCGCAGGCGGTCGTCCACCTCGCGGCCGAGGTGACTGGCGACCGCGGCCGTGTACTCGTCCAGCGGCATCTCCCGCATGTAGCGGCCGTTGATCCAGCGCAGCTTCTTCTCGTCGAAGATCGCGGCCGCCCTGCCGACGTCCTCGACCCGGAAGCGCGCGACCAGCTCGTCAGTGGCGATCAGGGTCGTGTCATCGCTCGTGCCCCAGCCGAGCAGAGCGAGGTAGTTGCGCACCGCCGCCGGCAGGTAGCCCGCATCGCGCAGCTCCTGCACCGAGGCGGCGCCGTGGCGCTTGGAGAGCTTCTTGCCGTCGGGGCCGTGCAGGAGCGGCAGGTGCGCGTAGCGCGGCGGCTCGAAGCCGAGCGCGGCGAGGACCAGCAGCTGCTTCGGCGTGTTGGAGAGATGGTCGTCGCCGCGCACCACCTCGGTCACGCCCATCTCTGCATCGTCCACGGCGACCGCGAAGTTGTAGAGGACAGAGCCGTCGCCGCGGGCGATGACGAAGTCGTCGTAGCTGCGGTTGGGAAAGCTGACCGGTCCCCGGATCAGGTCGTGGACAACGGTCTCGCCCTCGTCGGGAACGCGCAGCCGCACGGCGGCGCCGGTCCCCTCGACCGGCTCGCCGCGATAGCCCCGGTCGGCGCCGTGCCTTGCCTTCCAGACCTCCACCTCCTTCGCCGTCGCCGAGTCCCGGTACGCAGCGCCGGACTCGAGCAGGCGCTGCAGGGCGGCGGCGTGACGCTCGGCCCGGGAGGCCTGCGAGACCGGGCCCTCGTCCCAGTCGAGCTCGAGCCAGCGCAGCGCATCGAGGATCTGCGCGACGTTCTCCTCGGTGGAGCGCTCGCGGTCGGTGTCCTCGATCCGCAGCAGCAGCTCCCCGCCCGTGTGGCGAGCCGCCAGCCAGTTGTAGAGGGCCGTCCTGGCGCCGCCGATGTGGAGTGCCCCGGTCGGCGAGGGTGCGAAGCGGAAGCGAGGACTGTCGGTGGTCATCGAGGCGCGGATGTTTCCACAGGCGGGTTTGCTCGCGCTGGACTGGGTAAAAGCAAAGTTCACGACAGAGGGGAGGAGCTGATGGCTCAAACCAAACAGAGGGCCGCGCCGAAACGCGCCGGCACCTCGCGTAAACCCCAAGGACGCTCGCGCTCGACGTCGACGAAATCGTCGCCAGCGAAATCGAAAGCGAGCTCGAGCAAGCCGACGAAAACGACGTCGACCAACGGGTCGAGGTCTAAAAACGGCTCAAAACCGGTCGCCGACAAGGTGAAGGTGCCGCTGCTCGCGGGGGGCGCAGCCCTGATGGGCGCAGCCGGCGGACTCGTGATGGGTACTCGCCATGGACGGCGTGGCGGACGCTTGGCCCAAGCAATGCCGCGACGGCCGCAGATCAAGGTCGACTCCCATGACCTCGCCAAGGCAGCAAAGGAGGTCGGCAGCTTCGGCAGGCAGGTCGGGCATCTGGCGTCCGAGCTGCAGCGGGCCCGCGAGACGGCCAATGGCAGCCACAAGCATCGCTCGCCGGTCGAGGTCGTCTTGGACGGCCTCACCCACAGGCGCTCCCGCAGTTGAGGGGTGGGATCGCGCAAGCATTGCCTGCGCGATCCCTCGCCCCGACTAGTCGCTAATCGTCCCGTCGATTTCGACATCCGGGTCGGCCGGATGGACCACCCGAGAGCGGGCCCGCCAGTGCACAGCGATGTCACGGTAGGTGACATCGGGCTCGACCTCCTCGGGCAGGTTCTCGCGCTCGGTCTCTGAGCTAGACCTCTCCCCCGGCTCGCCCTCGAACCAGACCCGCGTCTCGGGTACCGCCCCGAAGCGCAGCCGCTTAGCCCGAACCGAGGTGAAGACGTCGACGTCGGGGACCTCGTCGGGGCGGAGGTCCCCGCGCACGCGTCGCTTGGCGCTCACTGGCTCATCGCCTCCTTGACGTCCCGGACCGTGATCCGCCCGTCGGCGCCCGAGCCCTCGATCTCATCGAGGTCGATGTCGGCGCCTTCGGCCTCGCGCAGGGCCGCCTCGGTCGCGTTGTGCCGTGAAGCACGGCGCTGTCGCCGTTTCTGCCCCAGCTCCACCGCCTTTTGCGAAGCGGCGAGGCCGAGGTCCTTGACCTCGTCGCTCGCGGCGGAGCCGATTTCGCGGGCGACGACCTTCGCCGCTTCCTTCGCCAGGCGCCCGCCGCTCATCCCGTTGCCGCCCCCTCCTCCGTTGCCACCGCCGCCGGCGGCCGCGCCGCCGGCGCCAAGCTGGCCAACGCCTCCGAGGGCCTGGCCGGCACCCTGACCGAGCCCGCCAACGGCTTGGCCCACGCCGCCGCCGACATCTTCGACCGCTCCCCCGGCTCCCTTGCCGACGTCCTTGACCGCGCCCTCGGCGCCTTCGCCGACGTCTTCGACGGCATGGCCGGCACCCTGGCCGAGCTGGCCGACGCCCTTGCCGGCGCCGGTTCCGATCTGCTCGATCGAGCGACCGACGCTCTCGAGCAGCTTCGGGTTGCGGTCGAGCGTGGTCAGGACGCGGTCGATGATCGCCGTGACATGGTCGAGCCGCGCACGGAGGAGCGCCTGTGCTTCAACGCCTTTGATGCTCAGCTCGACTTTGCCCAGCTCCGCGTGGACGCCGACGCTCAACTTGACCAGATCGAGGACCTCGGCGTGCACTGAGACGCGCGCCTCGAGGTCGTCGAGCTCGAAGTGGATCTCGTCGACTTTGACCACCGGTATGTCGACGAGGACGTCGGGCTCGTCGGTGTCGCTGATCGAGCCCGGATGAAGCAGGGTGTAGTCCTGGTACTCGCGCTCGGGTACGGTCGACTCGCTCGTCTGGTTCCTGTATGGGCTCCTCTTGCCGTCGCCGCCGCCATCGCTCGAGCCCTGGCCCGACTTTTTGGGCGCCCTGCGTTTCCGTTCGCTGCTTTTCGATTCCGTGCGTCTTGAGCGCTTGTTCGGCGCCCGTCGCTTCGTCTGCTGGTTCGCCATTGCTCCGATCCCTTCTTCGACCTGACCCTGAAGGGATCAGCTTCCCAATCGAGGCCGGGGCAAACGTGCCCGTCGAGGGCCCGCTTGAATAGGATCGGCGCCGATGCTGATCGGCGCGCATGTCTCCACAGCCGGAGGCCTGGACAAGGCGATCGAGCGCGGTACGGAACGCGGCTGCGAATCGATCCAGATCTTCAACCAGAGCCCGCGGATGTGGCGGCCGACGAAATACGGGCCGGAGGACTTTGCCGCCTTTCGCGAGGCGATGGCGGCCTCGCCGGTCGAAGCGGTCGTGATCCACGCCGTCTACCTGATCAACTGTGCGACCAAGGACAAAGAGCTGCGCAAGAAGTCGCTTGCATCGCTCACGCACGCACTGCGCACCGGCGACGGGATCGGAGCCGCTGGCGTGGTGCTCCACCCGGGCGCCCAGGCCGGCGAGCCGCTCGGCCCTTCCATGAAGCGAGCCGGGAAAGCGATCGCGGCGGCCCTCGCCGACAGCGAGAGCTGCCCATTGCTGCTCGAGCAGACCGCCGGCCACAAAGGGCTGCTCGGCCGCGACTTCGACGAGACGGCTGAGCTGATCGAGCTGGCGGGCGGCGGCGAGCGCCTCGGCCTCTGCCTCGACTCCTGCCACCTCTTCGTCCAGGGCTTCGACATCACCGACGAGGCGCACCTCTCGGCCGTGCTCGACGAGGCCGACGAGAAGGTCGGCCTCGAGCGCCTGCGCTGCCTGCACGTCAACGACGCCGCCGCCCCGCTCGGATCCTGCCGCGACCGCCACGCCAACCTCGGCAAGGGCGAGATGGGCAAACAGGGTCTCGCGGCCTTCCTCTCCGAGCCGCGCTTCGAGGGCCTCCCCGCCCCGCTCGAGACCCCGGGTCCCGCAAAGAAAGGCCCGGACAAGAAGGAAGTCCAGGCCGCCAAGCGCCTACGCCAAGCCGGCCTCAAACGTCGCGGCTAGCCGTTCCGGTGCGCTTTATGCACGTCACCGGTGCATAAGGCGCACCGGAAGCGGAGGGAGCGGTGGCGGGCTCTCTATTTGACGTGGACGCCGGAGATCGCGCGCGAGATGACGAGGCGCTGGATCTCGGAGGTGCCCTCGAAGATCGTGTAGATCTTGGCGTCGCGGTGCATCCGCTCGACCGGGAACTCGCGGGTGTAGCCGTTGCCGCCGAGGATCTGGATCGCCCGCTCGGTCGCCCAGACGGCGACCTCGCCGGCCTTCAGCTTCGACATCGAGCCCTCGGCGTTTTCGAATTTGTGGCCGTTGCGGCCCATCCAGGCGGCGCGCCAGACGAGCAGGCGGGCGGCGTCTATCTCGAGCTTCATGTCGGCGAGCGTGAAGGCGATCGCCTGGTTCTCGACGATCGCCCGGCCGAACTGGCGGCGCTCTTTCGCGTACTCGAGCGAGTACTCATAGGCAGCGCGGGCGATGCCGAGCGCCTGCGCGCCGACCGTCGGTCGGCTCGCCTCGAAAGTCTGCATCGCCGCCTGCGACTGCGACCGCTTGCCCTCGCGCACGCGGGCGAGTCGCTCGTCCAGCTTCTCCTTGCCGCCGAGCAGGCACGAGGCGGGGATCCGGCAGTCGTCCAGGTGCACGTCCGCCGTATGCGAGGCGCGCAGGCCGTGCTTCTTCACCTTGGCGCCCTGCTCGCAGCCCTTCGTTCCCGGTGGAATGACAAAGGCGGCATGGCCGCGCGAGCCGAGCTCGCGGTCGACCGAGGCGATGACCACATGGACCTTGGCGATGCCGCCGTTGGTAGCCCAGGCCTTCTGGCCGTTGAGGATCCACTCGTCCTTGGCCTCGTCGTACTTCGCCGTGGTGCGGATCGCGGACACGTCGGAGCCGGCGTCGGGCTCCGACGAGCAGAAGGCGGCGACCTGTGGCTCGTCGACGCTGCCGAAGCACTGCGGCAGCCACTCGCCGATCTGCTCCTGGGTTCCCTGCCCGAAGATCGCGGCGACGGCGAGCCCGGTGCCCATGATCGCCATGCCGATGCCGGCGTCTCCCCAGAAGATCTCCTCGTTGGCGATCGGCAGGGTCAGGCCGGTCTCGTCGGCCCAGAACTGGCCGAGCGCTTCGAGACTGTAGAGACCGATCTTGGCGGCCTCCTGGATCACCGGCCACGGCGTCTCCTCGCGCTCGTCCCATTCCTCCGCGGCGGGACGCATCACGTTCTCGGCGAAGCCGTGCACCCAGTCGCGGATGTCCTGCTGGTCCTGGTTCAGCTCGAGGGTGAACTTGGGGCCCTCGGCCGAAGCTTCGTCCGCGCTGGACACAGCTCCCTCAGCCTCTGCTACCGCTCCGTCACTCATCGGAGCAAATCCTACACGGAATCATGTCGTGATCAGACATCGCGCAGGTCGAAGGCCTGGATGCCCTCCGGCCCGGCGTCGGCACAGTCGAAGAAGCGGCGGTTGACGCAGTCGTAGGACTCACCGGAGCCCTCGTAGGCGCGCTCGACCGCGAACTGACAGTGCGGCAGCCCCTCGCCGGTCATCTTGACGCCGCCGAAGCCGCCCGGCTGCAGGACCGCGTCGAGCTCGACCTTGGCACCGAAGACGCCCTGCATGCAGCCGACGTACTGGATGCCGCTCAGCATGTCGACGAAGCTGTAGAGGTAGCGACAGCGCATCTCGACGCAGCCCCGTGGCTCCACCATCTTGTCGCAGAAGGAACGGCACTGACGGCACTCGCCGGTCTTCTCGCGCGTCGCTGGCATTGACAAAGTCTACGGACCCCCGACCGCAAAAACCAAGCTCTGGAGCTGGCTAGGCGGCCAGGGCAGAGGCGCCCTGCAGGACGTGATCCAGCTCGCTGCGCAAGCGGCCCGAGGGTCTGACGCGGAAGCCCTCACCGAGCGCCAGCCGCTTCGGCTCGCCGCCGCCGTTGCGGATCGCCAGGTGCACCTCGGCCTCCCCCCGGTGGTGTTCGAGCACGGCCTTCAGCTCTTCGACGAAACCCTCGGTCAGCATGTCGGCCTCGACCTCGACCTCGAAAGGCCCGCCCTGGGCCCGACCGAGGGCCGGAGCGTTGGCGATCTCCTCGGCGTCGGGTTCGAAGCGCTCGGCCTCCTGCACGACCAGCTTCGTCTCGCCGCGCTCCTTGTGGTCGATCCGCCCGCGCACGAGCACGATCGCGTCGGGCGCGATCGTCCGCGCGCTCTCCGCCTCATCGGCCTTGAAGACGAGCATCTCGACCTGACCCTCGATGTCGTCGAGGGTCGCGAACATCATCTGGTTGCCGCTCTTGGTGCGGATCTTCTTGCAGTCGACGACGATCCCGCCGACCGTCACCCACGCCCCGTCTGGCTTACCTCCCAACTCGGCGAGGTTGCAGTCGACCTTCGCCCGCAGGGCCGGCCCGACTTCGGTCAGCGGGTGCGAGGAGAGGTAGGTCCCCAGCGTCTCCTTCTCCATCGCCAGCATCTCGGCGCGGTCGAACTCGACGGCGGGGATCGGCGGACGGTGGTGCGCCTGCGATTGCGCCCCCTCTCCCCCGCCGCCGTCGCCGAAGTCGAAGATCGAGCCCTGGCCCAGCTGTGCGTCCTCCTGCGCCTTCTGCCCCGCCGACTGCGCCGACGGCAGCGCCTCGAGCATCCCTTTGCGGCTGGCGCCGGTCGAGTCCAGGGCGCCGCACTTGACCAGGCATTCGATCGCCCGTTTGTTGACGGCACGGGAGTCGACCCGCTCGCAGAAATCCCAGATCGACTCGATCGGCCGCTCCTCGCGGGCGCGCAGGATCGCCTCCACCGCCGAGTGGCCGACGTTCTTGACCGCGTCGAGGCCGAAGCGGATCGCTTTCTCCGAGACGACGAAGGAGTGGTCGGAGCAGTTGACGTCCGGCGGCAGCACGTCAATCCCCATCTCCGAGCAGCGGTTGACGAAGAAGGGCACCTTGTCTTTGGTGTTCATCACCGAGGAGATCACCGCCGCCATGTACTCGGCCGGGTAGTTGGCCTTGAGGTAGGCGGTGCGGTAGGCGATCAGCGCGTAGCAGGCGGCGTGGGACTTGTTGAAGGAGTAGTCGGCAGCCTTCTCCATCAGCCCCCAAAGGTCGGCGGCGACCCTGTCGGCGGTGTTCGAGGCTTTCATCCCCTCGATGAACTTCGACTTCATCGTCGCCATCAGGTCGCGCTTCTTCTTGCCGATCGCCTTGCGCAGGTCGTCCGCCTCGGCGGGACTGAACCCGGCCATCTGCTTGGCGATCTCCATCAACTGCTCCTGGTAGAGGACGCAGCCGTAGGTCGGCTCGGTGACCGGTCGCAGGCGTGGGTCCGGGTAGCTGACCGCTTCCGGGTTGCGCTTGCCCTTGGCGTAGGCGGGGATGTAGTCCATCGCGCCGGGGCGGTAGAGCGAGACGAGGGCGACGATGTCGTCGAACTCGGTCGGCCGCACCTTCTTCATCGCCTCCCGCATGCCCTCGGACTCGAGCTGGAAGACGCCGGTGGAGTCGCCCTGGGCGAGCATCGCAAAGGTCTTGGCGTCGTCCATCGGGATCTCCCCGATATCGAGCCGGGTGCCGCGCGAGCGCTCGATGATCTCGATCGCGTCCTCGATCACGTCGAGGTTGCGGAGGCCGAGGAAGTCCATCTTCAGCAGCCCGATCTCCTCGATCGGGCCCATCGAGTACTGCGTCACGATCTTGTACTGGCGCTCCGGCTTGCCAGAGCCGTTCCCGTTGCCGTTGGGCGCGGCCGGGGCGCTGCGGTCCTCCGCCAGCTGCAGGGGGACGATCTCGTGCAGGGGGCGGTCGGCGATGACGACGGCGGCGGCGTGGATCGAGTTGTTGCGGATGATCCCCTCGAGCCCCTGGGCGACGTCGATGATCTTCCTTGCGTCGGGCTCGGAGTCGTAGGTCTTGCGCAGCTCCTGGCCGTGCCTGAGGCAATCCTCGAAGGAGGGGTTGCGGCCCATGATCGGCTCCGGGATCTGCTTCGCCAGGCGGTCGCCGGTGGCGTAGTCGAAGCCGAGCACGCGGGCCGCGTCGCGGGTCGCCGCGCGCGGCGCCATCTTGCCGAAGGTGATGATCTGGGCGACGGACTCGCGCCCGTATTTCTCGGCGACGTAGCGGATCATCCGCTCGCGGCCCCGGACCGAGAAGTCGATGTCGATGTCCGGCATCGATTTGCGGCCCGGGTTGAGGAAGCGCTCGAACAGAAGGTCGTTGGCGAGCGGGTCGAGGTCGGTGATGTTGAGGGAGTAGGAGACGATCGAGCCGGCGGCGGAACCGCGGCCGGGACCGACGGCGACCCCGTTTTCCTTCGCGTAGCGGACGAAGTCCCAGACGATCAGGAAGTAGGAGGAGAAGCCCATGTCCTCGATCACCCCGAGCTCGAACTCGAGCCGCTCCACCGCCGCGGCCGGCGGCGGGTCGCCGTAGCGGGCGCGGAGGCCTTCGGCGGCGATCCGCCGCAGCATCCCCTCCGGCTCCTCGCCCTCGGCGGTCGGGTAGCGCGGCAGCAGCAGCTTGCCGAGCTCGATCTCGATCTCGCAGCGCTCGGCGATCTCCAGCGTCGTCGGAACGGCCTCCGGCCACTCGGCGAAGGAGTCGGCCATTTCCTCGGAGCTCTTGATGTAGAACTCGTTGGTGTCGAAGCTCAGCTTCGGCATCTGCAGGGTCGACTTCGTCTGCACGCAGAGCAGCGCCGCGTGGTTGTCGAAGTCCTCGCGCCGCAGGTAGTGGACGTCGGCGGTGCCGACCAGCGGCCGGCCCAGCTCGCGGGCGAAGCGGGCGATCCCCTCGTTGGCCCTGTCCTGCTCGGCGATCCCGTTCTTCTGCACCTCGAAGTAGACCTGCTCGGGCCCGAAGGCCTGGATCAGGTCGTCGAGGTGGGCGCGGGCGTCGGAGTCGCGCTCTTCCACGAGCCGCCGGCAGAAGCGCGACTGCAGGCAACCGGTGAGGACGATCACGCCGGCGGAGTGCCGGGCCAGCAGCTCCATGTCGACGTTTGCCTTGCCGCGGGAGAAGCCCTCGAGGAAGCCCGCCGAGGTCAGCCTGACAAGGTTGGAGAAGCCCTCGTCGGTCTCGGCCAGGAGGGTGAGGTGGTTGCGCTCGTAGCGCGTCTGCTCCTTGATCGCGCGGCGGTCGTCGACGAGGTAGGCCTCGAGCCCGACGATCGGCTTGATCCCCTGCTTCCGGCAGGCCTTGTAGAGGTCGACGGCTCCGTTCATGACGCCGTGGTCGGTCAACCCCAGCGCCGGCTGGTCGAGCTCCGCCGCCCGCCTCGCCATCGCCTCGATCTTGCAGGCGCCGTCGAGCAGCGAGTACTCGCTGTGGGCATGGAGATGTACGGCTGACGCGGTGCTCACGAGGTCCGCCGATCATGGCAAGCGGGGCAGATGGCAAGGGCGGCTTTCGCGACCCTTCCGCGCTAGTTACGGGGTACTTCAGAGCTGGGTGGCGAGCAGCCCGCCGATGAGGCTCGCGTTGAGGGTGACGAACCCGATGATCATCGTCCTCTGCATCGATTCAAACCGGGTATTCATTTCGGAGCGCAGGCCGTTCACCTCAATCCGCAAGTCGCCGACTTCCCCCTTCACCTCATCGAACCCCTTCTCCACCCGGGCGTTCAGGTCGTCCAGCCGCTCGTCGGTCCACGCTTCCCTTGCCATCATCGCCATGATCGAACCATAGGATGTGTTCTGTCTACAGTGGCGCGCTGAAAGAAAATCTTCTGGGAAATCTTCCGCGCGGATTACGCGCAGGCCCAGGCGCTGGGGCCGGAGTCGGCCCAGATTTCGGCCGCGATCCGGTCCTGTTCGGCCTTCGAGGCCTCGTGCGGCAATCCCTGGCCCCCGTAGAGATCCCAGGTAGAGGGCAGGATCTGGTACGCCCCGCCGGCGCCGCTGGTGGGATTGAGGGCGCTGTAGTTGCCGCCCGACTCGCACATCACGATGTAGGTCGGGATCGAGTAGGGGCCGCCGAGCCAGCGACCGACCTCTTCTTCGGCTTCGGCTTCCGATGCCGCCCGCACCGCCTGGATCTCGTCGACCCACCCGGCGATGTCCGCCCTGAGACTCGCCAGCGAGGCTTCGCGGCTGGCGCGAAGCGTCTGCAGCTCGGCAGCCGAGGCCTGAGCGGCTTCGCGGACGGCGCCGATCTGCTCTCGCGCCGCTATTAGCCGTTCGTCGTAGGCAACGGCCTCGGCCTTCAAATCGGCGACCCGGACCGCCTGACGCCGGACCGTGGCCCGCACTTCCGCGACCCGGTCCGCCAGAGCGCTGTCGGCTTCGGAGATCGCCCGCAGGTAATCGCTGCGGGTGACCAGGTCCTGGTAGTCCTCGGCACCGAGGAGGAGGCTCTCGGTGGTCGGAATCCCGGTCTCGTAGATCGCGACGAGGCGCCGGGCGAGAACCTGGCGAGACCGGCGCAGGCGCGACCTCTCGACCGCCAGACGGCGTTTGGTCGCGCTCAGCTTCCGCGCCAGCTCCGCCGCCCGTTTCCGGCCCTCGGTGAGGAGCGCCGTGAGTTCTTCCTCGCGGGTGGCGGCCGCGCTGGCTTCGGCTTCGGCGCTCGCCAACTGGGCCGCGGTCGACTGCAGCTGGGCCGAGATGCCGCCGGCTTTCTCACGGGCCTCCGCGAGCTTCGCTTCCAGGGCCCCGGCGTCGGTGGCGACGGCCCGGCCGGCGGTGGCCAGCAGCACCGCGAGCAGCGCGCAGAGCAGCGCCGCGGCGCAGGTCCCCGCCAGCAGGGATTGATGCTTTCTCGACTCGAGCCGCCGCACGAAGCGGCTGAGGCTAGCGAGCGTCCCCAGAAGCCCTGCCGAGTTGCCGATAACCCGCAAGCGGACTTGCGTTCTGGGCTGGGATCAGCCTTCGGGCACTTCCCGGCTGGCGAGGTAGGCGGCGACGGCGACCCCGACGACCGCCAGTCCCAGGGCGATCCGCGCCTCGCGGCGGTAGCGCCGGCGGACGTAGCGGAAGCCGATCTTGACGGCGGCTTTGCCGACCTGGTCGTGCATCACTCCTCCCCCCGCTCGCGGATCCGGTGCGCCATCCGCGACTGCAGCGACCACAACTCGATGAAGCCCGGCGAGGCGTTCTGGTCGAAGAGGCCGCCGGACTCGGCGAAGGTCGCCAGCTCGGCGTCGTAGACGGCGTTGGGCGAGGAGCGGGTGACGACGCGGACGCTGCCCTTGAAGAGGCGGAGGCCGATCTCGCCGGTGACCTGGGCGTTGACGGCGTCCATGTAGGCGTCGAGGTCGGCGCGCAGCGGCTCCCACCAGAGTCCGGCGTAGACGAGGTAGGCCCACTTCTGGTCGAGGCCCGGCTTGAACTGGTTCTGGTGGATCGTGCCGACCAGCTTCTCCAGCTCCTGGTGCGCGGCGAGCAGGATC
>Ga0247789_1000149_pt1 | contig 12654 bp, 14 predicted proteins | sample UWRJS220509R4_FD_179919 | JGI IMG/M metagenome (GOLD analysis project Ga0247789, IMG submission 179919) | Soil microbial communities from Arlington Agricultural Research Station in Wisconsin, United States - UWRJ-S220-509R-4 | ecosystem: Environmental > Terrestrial > Soil > Agricultural land...
TTCCGTCACCTTGAAGGCGCCCTGGAAGACGCCGACGTCCTCGCCCATCACCAGCACCGACTCGTCGCGCCGCATCTCCTCCGCCATCGCGTCGCGCAGCGCTTCCCGCATCCGCAGCGTCGCCATCAGCTCTCCGCCTCCTCCACCTCGCCCGCGACCTCCGGCTCCACGCCAAGCTCGGCGTCGCCGTGCTCGGCTGGATTTGGCCTCGATGGTTGTCGCGGCCCGTCGGGCTGCCCGGCGTACGCGGCTCCCGCCTCGGCCAGCTCGCGCGCGGTGTCGGGCATGCGGTCCTCGTGCTCGCCACGGTGCGGCTCCGGGCTGCGCTCGTCGACCGCGTACCAGCCGCCGCCACCCTCGTGCACGTAGAGGTTCTCGTAGAGGGTGTCGAGCGCGGGCTCGGGCGAGGCATCGGCGAACTCGACCGCGCCGACCACCGTCTGCTCGGCCTTGTCGCGCACCTCCTGCAGCTCGCGCTCGCCGAGGACGCCGGCCTCGATGCAGCGGCGGGCGAAATTCTCGATCGGGTCCTTGGCCTGCCACTCCTCGACCTCCTCGCGGCGGCGGTAGACCTCGGGGTCGGCGGCGGAGTGACCACGGTAGCGGTAGGTAAAGGCCTCGATCAGCGTCGGCCGCCGCTCCTCGCGCGCCAGCCGGACGCCCTCGGTCACGGCCTCGCGCACCTCCAGCACGTCCATGCCGTCGATCCGCCGCCCCGGGATGCCGTAGCCCTCGGCCTTCTTCGAGAGGTCGGTCTGGGCCGAGTGGCGCTCGACCGAGGTTCCCATTCCGTAGAGGTTGTTCTCGACCAGGAAGAGGACGGGCAGGCTCCAGAGCGCCGCCAGATTCATCGTCTCGCCGAAGTTGCCCGCGTTCGAGGCGCCGTCGCCGAACATGCAGACGGTGACCTCGTCCGTGCCCTTGTAGTCGGAGGAGAGGGCGAGGCCGGCGGCAATCGGCAGGTTGCCGCCGACGATCCCGTATCCGCCCATGAAACGGTGATCGGCGTCGAAGATGTGCATCGAGCCGCCGCGGCCGCCGCTGGTGCCGTCGACGCGGCCGAAGAGCTCCGCCATCACGTGTTTGGGGTCGGTGCCGCGGGCGATCGCGTGGCCGTGCGTGCGGTAGGGGCCGATCAGGTAATCCTCGTCGCCCATCACCGAGGTGGTGCCGACGATCGTCGCCTCCTCGCCGATTGCCAGGTGGAGGAAGCCGCCGGCCTTGGCCCGCTGGTACTGGCGCCCCGCCTCCTCCTCGAAGCGGCGGATCAGCGTCATCTCGGCGAGCAGCCGGTAACAGGTGGCGGCGTCAGGGAGGTCAGCCATCGCCCTGAGCGTAGCTCGCCACGAAGATCGCCTAACGCGCCGCGGCGACCGCCTCCTCGACTCGGTCGTCGCCCCAGAAGACCTCGCCGCCGACGAGGAGCGAGGGAACGCCGACGACGCCGCGGTCTGCGGCACAGTCGGTCGCCTCGCGCAGCGCGCCCTTGACGACCTCGGTCTGGATCGCCTTGGTCAGCGCACGGGGGTGCATCTCGCAGGCAGCGGCGGCAAGCAGCACGTTGTCCGTCTCCGAGAGGTCGCGGCCGGCGGCGAAAGCCTGGCGGAAGGCGGCCAGGGCGAAGGCGACCGTGCGCCCGGTCTGCTTGGCGAAGGTCGCGACGCGCATCGCCGTCAGCGTGTTGCCCGGCCAGGGCTCGGGCCAGGCGATCGGCGGCAGGCCGTAGGCTGCGGCGCGCCGCTCGACCTCGGCCATTCCCTCCGCGCGTCCCGGGCCGTTTGCCCACGAATCGCGCCCGAAGCGCTTGAACAACCCCCCGAGCAGGATCGGCTGCCACTCAGGCTGCGCCAGCCCCGCCTCGCTGAAGAGGCCGCTGACCCGCTCGGCCGTGAGGTACGCGTAGGGCGAGCCGAGGTCGAAGTAGAAGGTCGCCGGAGAGGAGAGATCGGCCACCCCGTGACTTTATGCGTCATGCACAAGCCGCTCAGTGCCCTGTCTCATGGTAAATTCCATGGAAATGAGGAAGCGCATGAAAATCAGCAAGGGGGGGCAGATCTCGATTCCGGCCCCGATCCGCAAGCGCTGGGGGACGCAAACCGTGACGCTCGACGACCAGGGCGATCAGATCGTCCTCAAGCCCGCCCCCGACGACCCGATCGAGGCCGCCGCCGGCGCGTTCGCGGGCGAGGGCCCGAAGATCGACTGGGAGGAAGTCGCGCGAGAAGAACGCGAAGCGGAGGCAGAAGCAGAAGAGCGCAAGTGGAAAAGCCACTGACGCTGCTCGACGCCAATGCGCTGATCGCCGTGATCCGCGGGGAGCCGGCGATGGAGCCCGTCTTGGCGATCCTTCGCCGCGGATCGGTTGCGATGACCACGGCCAACATCGCCGAGGTCTACGACAGATCGCACCGGCGGACGGGACTTCCCCACGAGCGCGTTGCCGAAGTGATCGAGCCGCTCTTCGGGGGCCCGATCGCCCCGATCGTGGTGGACGTGGATCTGGCCCGGCGGGCAGGGGAGCTCCGCGGTCGGCATTATCACCGCAAGCGACGGTCCCTTGCGCTGGCGGATTGTGTGCTTCTGGCGGCTGCTCGGTCAAACAACGAGGTTGCGACGTCCGATTCCGATGTCCTCGCCGTGGCCGCCGAGCTCGGCATCGAGACGATCGAGCTGCCGCCGAGCCGCTGACGCAGCGGCGCGCCGCTCAGGCGTGGATCGCCCAGCCGTCGACCGCGCGGGCGGCGTCGAGGACCGCCTCTGAGATCGTCGGGTGGGGGTGGACGATCCGCGCCAGCTCCTGGTAGCCGCCCTCGAGCGCCATCGTCGCCACCAGCTCGGCGACCATGTCGCAGGCCCTGTTGCCGACGACGTGGGCGCCGAGGATCTCGCCGTACTTGGAGTCGACGACGAGCTTGACGAGGCCGTCTTTGTCGTCGTAGACCGTCGCCCCGCCGACGCCGCCCAGCTTCTGCTTGCCGACCTTGACGTCGTGGCCCGCCTCCTTCGCGGCCGCCTCGGTGAGCCCAACGCTGGCGACCTGGGGATGGCAGAAGGTGGCGCCGGCGACGAGGTTCTGGTCGACCGGATGGGTCGGCGCGCCGGCCGCGTGCTCGACCGCGACGACGCCCTCCTCCGAGGCCTTGTGGGCCAGCGCCTTGGCGCCGGTCAGGTCGCCGATCGCGTAGACCTTGGGATTGGAGGTCCGCTGGTAGGGGTCGACCTTGACCTTGCCGTTCTCCTCCAGCTCGACCCCCGCCTCGGCGAGGCCCAGGCCCTCGACGTCCGGAGCGCGCCCGCCGGCGATGCAGAGGTACTCGACCTCGACCGTCTCCTCGCCGTAGCTGAGCTTGACCGCGCTCTCACCGGCCTCGACGTTCGTGACCGGCGTGCCGGTGGAGATCGCGACGTTCTGCTTCTTGAAGGCGCGCTCGACGACCCGCGCCATGTCCTTGTCCTCCGCCGGCAGGATCTGGTCGAGCATCTCGATCAGGACGACGTCGGTGCCGAAGCGCCCGTAGGCGGAGGCGATCTCGCAGCCGGAGGCGCCGGCGCCGGCAACGGCGATCTTCCCTGGTTGCTCCGGCAGCGACCAGGCCCCCCAGGTGTCGACGACGCGCCCGCCAAACTCGACTCCCGGAATCGCCTGCGCCACCGATCCCGTTGCCAGCACGACGTTGCCCGCCTCGTAGACCTCGTCACCCACCTTCACGTTGCCCTCCGCGGTGAGCGAGCCCTCCCCCTCGATCAGGGCGACCTTGTTCTTGTCCCAGAGCATCTTGACCCCGCCCGAGAGCGACTCCGAGACCGCGGTACGGCGCTTGCCGAGGGCATCCCAGTCGAGCGAGACGTCGTTGGCGACGACCCCCAGCTCGGCGCTCTCGCGCGCCTGCTCGTAGATCTCCGCTGTCCGCAGGACCGTCTTGGCCGGGATGCAGGCGTAGTTGAGGCAGCGACCGCCCGGCTTGTCGCGCTCGACCACCGCCGTTTTCTTGCCGAGCTGGGCCGCGCGGATCGCCGCCACATAGCCGCCCGGGCCCCCGCCGATGACGATCAGGTCGAATGCTTCGGCCACGGAGTCTGAGCCTATAGAAAGAGCGCGCCGTGCCTTAGTGCCCCTGGTCCTTTCGTTGGCCCGGCACCCGGCTCGCAAGCCGTCCCATCGGCTCGACCGCGGCTTGCAGCACGTCGACGCTCCGATTGAGCTCGTCGAGTGCTTTCAGCAGGCGCTCCATCGTCTCCGGCAGGTTGGCGAGGTGGCGCTGGACCTCGACCAGGGTCGGCATCGCCTCCTCGATCGCCGCCATCCGGCGGTCCATCGGCTCGAGCACTTTGGTCTGAGCGGCCACGTTCGCCATCTCCTCTCGCAGCGCCGGCAGCTCCCCTGTGTGGCTGGCCACCCTGCGCAGCGCGGCCGCCACCTCGGCGAGGGCGGCCGTGTGCGCCTCCATCGCAGCGGTGTTCTCGACGATCTCGGGAATCATCCGCAGGGCGGCGATCGCGTCCCCCGGCAGGGCGGAGATACGGTCGAGCGATGGCAGGCTGAGCCGCGTCACCGGCTCAGGCCCGCGGCGTCCGGGTCGGCATCTGGATCCGGGCCATCGCCTTGACCATGAAGAAGAAGAAGGTAGCGGCAACGGCGAGCAGGGCCAGCGTGGCGAGGAATTGGGCGACCGTCGAGGCCTGTACAGCGAGGCCGAAGACGGCGCTGAAGATGAGGAAGACGAGGATCAGCTGGAAGCCGAGCACCGCCCAGTAGCGGGCGCGCCACATGCCCCAGGCCATGATCGCCATCAGCAGCGCCGGCGCCAGCGCCTGTGCGAACCGCGGTTTTTCGCCGCTGACCTCGGTCCCGGCGAGATAGCCGGCGACGATCGAGATCGCGATCAGGGCGGAGACGACCGCTCCGATCGTGACGACGGGAGGCCGCTCGCCCTCCGCCAGCGGCTCGAGCGCTTCGCGCGCTTCCCGGTTGCGCTTCTCGGCGCGAGCGTAGCCGTGCTCCATCCGCTCGCGCGGCGTGGCTGAAGCGCCGCGTCGCTTGCGCTTGCGCGCCTCAGCCACCCGGCGCCTCCTCCCCGAGCGGGGCGAGCGCCGCGCGCAGCCGTTCGGCGGCGGCCGCCGGGTCAGCCGCGTCGCGGATCGCGCGCACGACGCAGAGGCGTTGGGCGCCGGCCTCGACGACCGCCGCCGCCTTGCCCTCCTCGATGCCGCCGATCGCGAAGAACGGGTGGGCGGCGCGCGCCGCCGCCACGGAGATCAGCTCGAGGCCAACCGCGGGCCGCCCCTCCTTCGTCGGCGTCTCCCAGATCGGCCCGACGCTGACGTAGTCGACCGGCTGCCCGGCGGCGGCCTCGATCTGCTCGGCCGAGTGCGTCGAGAGACCGATGATCGCGTCGGCGCCAAGGAGCGCCCGCGCCTCCTGGGCGGGCACATCGTCCTGGCCGACGTGGACGCCGTCGGCGCCGCAGGCACGGGCGAGGTCGGGGTCGTCGTTGACGATGAAGAGCGCGCTGTGGGTGTCGCAGAGGCGGCGGAAGGTGAGCGCCGCGCGCTCGAGCTCGCGCCGCGGCAACGACTTGTCGCGCAGCTGGACGATGTCGACCCCGCCGCGCAGGGCGGCCGCTAGCAACGAGTCGGGCTCCTCGCCGTGCGGTCGCGCCTCGCAGCAGAGGTAGAGGCGCGCGGTGCGAAGGCGCTCGCGTCGCAGCTGACCGGCGGACTCGGGAGGGGCCAGACTCATGTGTCCGATTATCCCTGGACGCGCCCGCTCTCCGGAGCCAGAGTCGGCACCTGGGAGCGGGCACGTCGAGAGGGGTAGCATCGGTGGTACGGGAGCCCACGGCGTACCCAACGCCAAGGCTGAGAGGGTGGCGACGAGGCCACCGACCGTTGGACCTGATCCGGGTAATGCCGGCGGAGGCAAGATGAGCGACAAGAGCGGTTACGACGCGGTGGTTGTCGGCGGCGGGGTGATCGGCCTCAGCTGCGCCCGGCGCGCGGCGCGGCCCGGCGCCCGGGTCATCGTCCTCGACCGGGCACGGCTGCCGGCGGGGGCGACGCGCGTCGCGGCGGGGATGCTGGCGCCGGTTGGAGAGCTCACCTTCGGCGAGCCGGAGCTGCTGCGGATGACCCTGGCCGCCGCCGAGCTGTACCCGGAGTTCGTCGCCGAGCTCGAGGCGGCGACCGGGATGAGCACCGGCTACATGCGACATGGCGCCCTCCGTGTCGCCCTAGACCGCGACGAGGCGGCGGAGCTGCGTCGGGTCCACGAGCTGCAGCGCTCGCTGGGCCTTGGCGCCGAGTGGTTGGCGCCGCGCCGCTGCCGCAAGCTGGAGCCGGGGCTGACGCCGTCCTTCCACGGCGGGGTCTACGCGCCGCGGGAGGCGGCCGTCGACCCCCGTCGCCTCTCGGCAGCGCTTCTCGCCGCGCTCGCCGCGGAGGGGGTCGAGGTGAGATGCGAGACCGAGGTCAGCGCCCCGCTCCTGCATGGGGAACGGATCGAGGGCGTGCGCACGGCCGCCGGCGAGGAGCTGCGCGCCCGCCACGTCGTCGCCGCGGCGGGCGCCTGGACCGGCGCCGCAACGTGGCTTCCGGAGGCGGCCCGACCGGCGGTGCGACCGGTCAAGGGCCAGATCCTCGAGCTGCGCTCGCCGGACGGATCGCCGCCCTGCGGGCGGATCCTCGCTTCCGAGCGCGTCTACCTCGTCCCGCGCGAGGACGGTCGCCTGGTCGCGGGGGCCACCGTGGAAGAGCGGGGCTTCGACACGACGGTCACGGCCGGCGGCGTGCACGAGGTCCTGCGCGAGGCCTACCGGCTGCTCCCCGACGTGGCCGAGATGGAGCTGGTCGAGGCGATGGCGGGCCTTCGCCCGGGCACGCCGGACAACCTGCCGATCGTCGGGCCCGGCGCGATCGAGGGCCTCGTGCTTGCCTGTGGCCATTACCGCAACGGCATCCTGCTGGCGCCGCTGACCGCGGAGGCGGTCGCCGATCTAATTGCCGGCGACCGCCCGCTGACTTCGCCTTTCTTCGCGGATATCGCGAGTAAAGGCGAAGTCAGCGTTGGGGGTTCTCGTGAGGGTTGAGCTGAACGGGAAGGCGCGAGAACTGCCAGCCGGTGCGACCCTCGCCGACGCTGTCCGCGCCGCCGGCGCCGAAGAGCGGCGCGGCATCGCGGTCGCGCTCGACGGCGAGGTCGCGCCGCGCGGCGAGTGGGGGACGACACCCCTCGCCGAGGGCAGCAAGGTCGAGGTGCTGGCGGCGATCCAGGGGGGCGCCGAAGATGCAACTGGCATCGCCTGCGCTCCCTCGCGGAGAACCAGACGATGACGCTCGGTCGCCCCGACTCGCAATGGCAGCTCGGCGGCCGGGCCTGGAGCTCACGGCTGATCGCCGGCACCGGCGGCTTCCGCTCGCTGGAGCAGATGGAGCGGGCCCTAATCGCCTCCGGCACCGAGATCGTCACCGTCGCCCTGCGGCGCATCGATCCCGACGCCGAGGGCTCGGTGCTCGAGGTGATCGACCGGCTCGGCCTCTTCGCCCTGCCCAATACCGCCGGCTGCTACACGGCTTGCGACGCGGTGCGCACGGCCCAGCTCGCCCGCGAGGCGTTCGAGACCGACTGGATCAAGCTCGAGGTGATCGGCGACGACCGCACCCTCTTTCCCGACGCGGTCGAGCTGGTCGAGGCGGCGGAAGCGCTGGTTGCCGACGGCTTCACCGTCCTCCCCTACACCAACGACGACCCGATCCTCGCCCGCCGCCTCGAGGAGGCCGGCTGCGCCGCCGTGATGCCGCTCGGCTCGCCGATCGGCTCGGGCGCCGGCATCCGCAACCCCTACAACATCTCGATCATCGTCGAGCGGGCCGCCGTGCCGGTCATCCTCGACGCCGGCATCGGCACCGCCTCCGACGCGACGCTGGCGCTCGAGCTCGGCTGCGATGCCGTACTCCTCGCCAGCGCGATCTTCGGTGCCGCCGAGCCGGAGGCGATGGCGCGGGCGATGCGGCTCGCGGTCGAGGCCGGGCACGCCGCCCGCAGCGCCGGTCGCATCCCCGTCCGCACCCACGCCGAGGCCTCGACACCCGAGCAGGGGCTGCCGGAGCTCTCCTGAGGCGCAGTGCGCTCGGTGCCCCTCTACCATGAAGCGCCTGCCCCTGTAGCTCAGCTGGTTAGAGCGGCGGCCTTTTAAGCCGCGCGGCGCCGGTTCGAATCCGGTCGGGGGCACTCGCCGAGCGATACGGGTAGGGGAGGACCGATGGCAACAACCGGGGCGAAGCGCGATCGGGACCTGCTCTGCTCACCCTGCGATCTGGAGGAGCAGGACGAGCTGCGGCTGGAGCGGATCAAGGAGGAGGTCGACCGCGGCTTCGATGCGCTGCGCGACGTCGACGACGGGGTCTCGATCTTCGGCTCCGCACGCATCCACGAGGGTCACCCGTGGTACGAGCTCTGTCGCGAGACGGCCGCCTGCCTGGCGCGCGACGGCTACACCGTGATCACCGGCGGCGGGCCCGGCCTGATGGAGGCGGCCAACCGCGGCGCCGCCGAGGCGGGCGGCCTCTCGGTCGGCCTCAACATCCAGCTCCCGCACGAGCAGGAGACGAACCCCTACGTCAACCGCGGCCTCGAGTTCCACTACTTCTTCGCCCGCAAGCTCATGTTCGTCCGTTACGCGAGGGCCTTCGTCATCTTCCCCGGCGGCTTCGGCACCCTTGACGAGCTCTTCGAGAGCCTCACCCTGATCCAGACCCGCCGGATCGAGCTCTTCCCGACGATCCTCGTCGACTCCTCTCACTGGGAACCGCTGCTCGACTGGATCGACGACAACCTCGACGACACGGCCCTGATCTCACCCCCCGACATGGAGCTGCTGGTCACCGCCGACTCGGTCGGCGAAATCTGCGGCTACGTCCAGAAGGCGACCGAGCTGCAGAAAGAGCTGCGCAGCGCCGCTTAATGTGGGGAGCCGCTCAGTGCCGGAAGTGGCGGTGCTTGGTGAAGACCATCGTCACGCCCGCGGCGTCGCAGGCCTCGATCACCTCGGCGTCCCGTTTCGAGCCGCCGGGCTGGATCACCGAGGTGGTGCCCGCCTCGATCGCCAGCTCGGGACCGTCGGCGAAGGGGAAGAAGGCGTCGGAGGCGAGCGCCGAGCCGGCGAGCAGGCCGGCGGCATCCTCGCCGCGCGCGTCGCGGCACTTCTCGACGGCGAGGCGGACCGAGTCGACGCGGCTCATCTGGCCGGCGCCGATGCCGAGCGTCGCGCCGTCCTTGGCGATCACGATCGCGTTGGAGCGGACGTGGCGCACGACTGTCCAGGCGAAGCACATGTCGTCCCACTGCTCCTCGCTCGGCTGCCCCTTCGTCACCACCTCCATCAGCTCGCGCGGCTCCGGATCGCCGTCGCGGTCCTGGATTAGGAGGCCGCCCAGCACCCGCTTCGAGTCGCGTTCGCGCTCGTCGGCCTGGCGCCGCTCTTCGCCGGTGAGGATGCGGATCGCCTCCTTCTGCTGCAGGACGTCGAGCGCACCCTCCTCGTAGGCCGGCGCGATCAACACCTCGACGAAGTTTTCGTGCAACGCCTCCGCCAGCTCCCGGCCGACGGGCCGGTTGAAGGCAATCACCCCGCCGAAGGCCGACATCGGGTCGCAGGCGAGCGCCTTGCGGTAAGCGCCCAGCGCGTCGTCACCGATCGCGACCCCACACGGGTTGTTGTGCTTGACGATCGTGCAGGCCGGCCGCTCGAAGTCTTCGACCAGGCGCCGTGCCGAGTCGAGGTCGAGGACGTTGTTGAAGGAGAGGGCGCGGCCGTGCAGCTTGGAGACGCGCGAGAGGACGTGGCTGCGGACGCCGGCTTCCGCGTAGAGGGCGGCCCGCTGGTGGGGGTTCTCGCCGTAGGCGAGATCGAGCACCTTCTCGTAGGCCACGGCTAAGTGTTCGGGATATTCCTCATAGGAGGCCGAGAACCAGCGGCTGATCGCCGCCTCGTAGCGGGCGGTCTGGGCAAAGGCCTCGTTGGCGAGCCAGTGGCGGGTCGAGGCTGAGACCTCGCCACCCGACTCCTCGAGCTCGGCGAGCACCGCGTCGTAGGACTCCGGCTTGACCACAACCGCGACGCCGGCGTGGTTCTTGGCGGCGGCGCGGATCATCGTCGGGCCGCCGATGTCGATGTTCTCGACCGCGGTCTCGGCCTCGACTTCGTGGCCGGCGACGGTCTCCTCGAACGGGTAGAGGTTGACGCAGACGAGGTCGATCGGCTCGATCCCCTCGCGCTCCAGCGTCGCCATGTGCCCTGGGTCCTCGCGCCGTGCCAGCAGCGCCGCGTGCAGCCGCGGGTGCAGCGTCTTGACGCGGCCGCCGAGGATCTCCTCCTGGCCGGTGAACTCGGAGACGTCGGTCACCTCGAGGCCCGCCTCCCGCAGCACCGATGCGGTGCCGCCGGTGGAGAGGATCTGCACGCCGAGCCCGACGAGCCCGCGGGCGAAGTCGGCGACGCCGGTCTTGTCGGAGACCGAGACCAGGGCCCGGCGCACCTTCACCGCGCCGTCGTTGGTCACCTCAGCCGGGATGTCTGCGGGAGAGTCAGTCATCGACCGCGACCGCCGTCGGGTCGCTCGCGTCGATCCTAACCCTGCCCGCCGCGATCATGCGGATCGCCTCCGAGTAGAGCTCATGCTCGGTGGCGTGGATCGCCGCCTCGAGCACCTCCCGGTCGCGGCCCGCCGGGACCTGGACCTCGCGCTGGACGATCACCGGCCCGGTATCGACCCCCTCGTCGACGAAGTGCACGGTGACCCCGGTGGTCTCGACGCCGGCTTCGAGCGCCTGGCCGATCGCGTCGAGGCCGGGAAAGCGGGGCAGCAGGGCGGGGTGGATGTTGACGACCCGGTTGCGGAAGCGGGCGACGAAGGACTCGCTGAGCAGCTGCATGTAGCCGGCGAGGGCGACGAGGTCAGCTCCCCGGGCTTCGATCCAGTCGCCGATCGCGGCGTCGCGCTCCTCCCTGCTCGCGTATCCCTCGCGCGGGAACGACGCCGTCTCGATCCCCACCAGCCGCGCCCGCTGCAGCGCCCTCGCACCCACTTTGTCGGAGCCGACGCCGACGACGCGGATCCCATCCGGCCCCCCGTGCAGCCGGTCGAGGATCGCCTGCAGATTCGATCCGGCCCCAGACGCGAGAACTACCAGCTTGAAGTTGCCGGTCACCGGCGTGACGCTAGCGCGTAGCCGGGACTATGGCGACGTCCTCCAAAGCGAACTTGCCATTCGCGGAGTCGGGGTCTCCGAGCGGGTAGCGGCCGGTGAAGCAAGCGTCGCAATGGTCCTCGGGCGGGGTGCCGATCGCCTCGTAGACGCCCTCGAGCGATAGATAGGCGAGCGAGTCGCAGTCGAGCTCGTCCGCGATCTCCTGCACGCTGCGGTTGTGGGCGATCATCTCCTCGCGGGTCGACATGTCGACCCCGTAGTGGCAGGGATTGCGGATCGGGGGCGCCGAGATACGCAGGTGGATCTCCTTGGCGCCGGCGTCGCGCAGCATGCCGACGATCTGGCGCGTGGTGTTGCCGCGCACGATCGAGTCGTCGACGACGACGATCCGCCCGCCGGCGACGATCTCGGGCAGCGGGTTGAACTTGAGCCGCAGGCCGTGCTTGCGCAGCTCCTGGCCCGGCTGGATGAAGGTGCGGGCGACGTAGCGGTTCTTGATCAGGCCGTCGTCGCGCGGCAGGCCCGAGGCGCGGGCGAAGCCGGCGGCCGCCGGGTTGCCGGAGTCGGGCACCGAGATCACCAGGTCGGCGTCGACCGGCGCCTCGCGCCAGAGGATCTCGCCCATGCGGCCGCGCACCTGTTGCAGCACCTTGCCCTCGAGGCGACTGTCCGGACGCGAGAAGTAGATGTGCTCGAAGACGCACCTCGCCGGCCGCTCGGCCTTCACCACCTGGCGCGTCTCGAGGCCGCGCTCGGTCAGCGAGACCATCTCGCCCGGGTGCACCTCGCGCATCAGCTCGGCGCCGATGATGTCGAAGGCGCAGCTCTCGGAGGCGACGACGAAGCGGTCCTCGAGCCGCCCCAGCGAGAGCGGCCGCACGCCGTGGGGGTCGCGGAAGGCGACGATCGCGCGCTTGGTCATCACCACGGTCGAGTAGGCGCCTTCCAGTCGCGGCATCACGTCGGAGACCGCGTCCTCGACGTAGCGGCCCTGGTTGGAGGAGATCAGCGCCGCGATGATCTCCGAGTCGGAGGTGCCGCGGAAGGAGATCCCCGCCTCCTTCAACTCGTTCCAGAGCTCGACCGCGTTGGTCAGGTTGCCGTTGTGGGCGAGGGCCAGCTCGCGCCCGTCGTCGCGCCAGACCGGCTGCGCGTTCTCCCAGGAGCCCCCGCCGGTGGTCGAGTAGCGGACGTGGCCGATCGCCATATCGCCCTCCAGCGCCTTCAGCTTCTCCTCGTCGAAGACCTGGGAGACGAGGCCGGAGTCGCGCATGGTGGTGATGTGGCCGCCCTCGCAGGTGGCGATCCCGGCCGACTCCTGGCCGCGGTGCTGCAGCGCGTAGAGGCCGAAGTAGGAGAGGCGGGCGACATCGTGGCCCGGCGCGTATACGCCGAACACCCCGCACTCGTCGCGCGGCCCATCGCGGTCGATGAGAACCGGCTCGGTG
>Ga0247789_1000165_pt1 | contig 12063 bp, 10 predicted proteins | sample UWRJS220509R4_FD_179919 | JGI IMG/M metagenome (GOLD analysis project Ga0247789, IMG submission 179919) | Soil microbial communities from Arlington Agricultural Research Station in Wisconsin, United States - UWRJ-S220-509R-4 | ecosystem: Environmental > Terrestrial > Soil > Agricultural land...
AGAATGCGTCAAATCGTGGCGATCGAGACAGCAGCGTGCCTGGATCGAACGTAAGAAAACAGAGCCGCGGAATTTTCTTGGGTTGTTGCGCGCGGGCCGCGAGCGGCCACGCGACCACCGCCCCGCCGAGAAGCGTGATGAACTCGCGCCGCTTCATATCTGCCCCCGGTCGCCCCCGAAGGCTCGAACAGGGGATCGTACCAATTGGCACCGCTATTTTGAAAGGGGGGACTAAGTCCGCTTTGGGACATATGCAGCGCAACACATCGTGTCCGCTTTACCCCCGAAAGCGGACGCGTGCGCTGCAACTACCGATGTCGGCTATGGGCCAAAAGCAGACATTGCCAATCCGGCGTCGGCGTCGTGCCTATTCGGCAGCGCTGGAATTCGCAGTTTCGTGGCTTAATAAGGTCTCTAATTGTAAAGCCGCCCCTGACGCGCCTGGGCTACGAGAGATCATCTCTGCCAGAGTACAGGCATTGGCAGTAAAGGATCGGTCATTAAGGAGGCGATCAACTGCCGCTTTGATCTCCGCTGGCGTCGCGTTGTCACCATCTAGCGATGCGCCGCAGCCTAGGGCTTCAATTTGGCTCGCCAGGATCGGCTGGTCGGCCACAGGATTTGGCAGGCAAAGCAGAGGCACACCGTATTTCAGTGAGGCTATCACTGTCCCATGGCCAGCATGCGTAACGGTCAGTGCTGCCATCGGCAGAATTTCATCGTGCGGGGCACGACCGACGACGACGGCATTGTCAGGCACAATCTTTGGATCAATTTCAACTGGACCTGAGGTCACAATAGCGCGGCAATTGCACTGCGATAGAGCCTCAAGCGTTCTTAAGATGCGCGACGTTTGATCCCAATACGGACCTGTCGAAAAACTCACCAACACGAGAGGACGATTGTCTGTCCTCAACCACGAAGCCCTTCCTTCCGATAGGGAAACCGACTCGGACATCGGACCAAAATAATGAAACGACTGCGGAGCCTGTGATGCCAGTGGGTCCAGTTGGCGAATGCTATTTGAAAGTGCCGGAAATCGTGCCCATACCTCCCAAAGAGTTTTGACTGCAGCAAGACCAGCTTGAATTTGTACTTGGTTCACTGCATCGAGAAGAAGCGCTTCAAATTGTCCATTGGGAGGCATGAGTGCCCCGGGGGCACTGTGCACGAGAGCGGCGGCAGGCAATTTAAACTTTTCGGCCGCAGCCAAAGCACCAAACATCAGGCAATCTACGATCGCGGCATCGCACCGCTCTCGTGCCATTAGTCGGGGAACGTCGTCGAGATGGTCGGGTGACGCCCAGACAGCCTCTAATTTGACCGCAAACATGCGCTCGCGACTTTCATCACGCCACTTCCTTGCGGAGCGTTCCAATCGCACAAAATGAAAATCGCGTTCGGTAAAATAGCTTCTCTGATTTTCATATCCGGCGAACGTTATCTTGTGACCTCGGCTCTTAAGCACCTGCGCAATAGCCACAGCCGGGGGCTGGTTGCCGGCTCCATTCCAGGTGAGAAATAAAAACCGGGCCATATTAAACTGCACTCACAATCGCTGTGACCGTCGCGTAAATCGTACCTTCGCTCTCCGCACGTGATCGGGCCATGTCTCGACGGAGTAGCTTCCATGCGTAGACATCGCAGACGCAGACAAGCTGATCGATGAGCAAGCGTCGACCCTTCGCGTCCAGTTTGGCCATTTGTGGTGCAAATTGCCTTTGCACCCATTGCCGGTGTCCTATCCTCCCGGCCTCGATCAGTTCGCGATCTGCGTTCTCCGCCAGGTTTCTGATGACCAGATCGCCGAACTGTTCGTAGTGCTCGACGAGTGCAGCAATTGCACCTTTGATATCCCCGGGGTTGGGGCGGAGCCGCTGTGATCTCAAATCGCGGAGCAATTCTTTTAAAGCTCGGTCAAAAAGTGCGGACCGACCGCCAAAGATGTTTATTATCGTCTGTACTGTGACTTGCGCACCGACGGCCACGTCTTCAAGGCGGATCTCAGAGCGAAATCGGCTCTTTAATAAGGAAACCGCGGCATCAAGAACACGACGGCGAGTGGCCTCGGTTGAGGCGGCTCGCGCCTTCATGTTGTACGGCCGCGGCACTTTCATTTTAGTCTAAGCTAAAAGTAAATAAGTTGCCCGTCAAGACAGCCAATGTCCGCTTTGGGTCATAAGCGGACATATGCAGTGCAAAAGGGCATGTCCGCTTTGCTACCAATAGCGACCGTCAAAGCGGACTCCCGCAAAAGGTCATGTCTGCTTTAACTCCGAAAGCGGACATGTGCGGTGCACACCGTCATGTCTGCTTTGGGCCAATAGCGGACATTCGTTCCTATTCGATCACTTCATCGGCGCGGGCCAGGACTGCTGGTGGAATTGCGAGGCCTAGTGCCTTCGCGGTCTTGAGATTGATAACAAGCTCATACTTGTTCGGTGCTTCCACTGGCAGGTCTGCCGGCTTTGCACCCTTGAGAATACGATCGACGTAACCCGCCGCGCGGCGATTTGCGTCGAGGAAATTCGGTCCATAAGAAAGCAATCCGCCCTCTGCTACAAAAAAACGCTCAATAAAAACTGCGGGCAGTTTGTGCCGGGCGGCAAGCTCGATGATCTTTTTGCGGTGGCTGACTGTAGCTGGGGCCGCAGTTACGATGAGACCGCCGTTTGGCGTGCGAGCGAAATCCTCGATGCCCTGTTCGATTTCCCGTTCGCCGCCAACATTAATGGCGACCACATCTAGATTTTGCGACGGAGCCGCAGCCTGGATCACCGCGAACTGACCAATCCCGGCAGGTATCGTAGGATCCCGAAGAACTGCCGCTCGTGTGACTGCCGGCGCGACCTGCCTAAGCAGTTCGGGCCACTTGGCGCTTAGGCTGTATTCGAACATCATGAAGCCAGTTACGTTGCGGCCGGGCCGCGACAAACTCCCTACAAAGCCGGCTCCAACCGGATCGATCACAACGGTAAAGACAATAGGCACCGTCCGCGTTGCTTCGGTTAAGAGCGCTATGGGTGCGTTACCAATCGCCAAGAGCACATCCGATTTCGCAGCCAGCTCTGCCGCGTTTTTTCGGCCACTAGCTGTCAATCCGGCCCCGCCACGAATATCAAACTCTACGTCGCGACCCTCAACCCAACCCAATCGTTGGAGCTCTTGCGAAAACGCAGCCAAACGAGCCTTAGTCTCTGCGTCGTTGGCGGCAATACCTGTGAGCACGCCGATCCGTGAGAGCTTTTGTTGCTGAGCTCGCGCGGCCAGCGACCAGACAACCGAGCCGCCCAATAGACCGATGAACTCACGCCGCCTCATCGTCTCCCCCCGAGGCTAACGACAGGACATGGTATCCGCTCTGCTTACCTGCTTGAAGGGGGATGTCCGCTTTGGGTCATTAGCGGACATATGCAGTGCAAACGGCAATGACCGCTTTACCCCCAACAGCGACCGCGAAAGCGGACAACAGGCCCGGGCCATGTCTGCTTACCCCCGAAAGCGGACGTGTGCGCTGCAACTACCAATGTCGGCTATGGGCCAATAGCGGACATTGTCTTTGTCTGAACTGTTTAACGCAGGCTCGACGAGAAGCTTGCTAAAGCTCTCAAAAATTACAGCATTTTCCGCTCTTTGCGAATACCCGTTGCATATGACCAACGGTATTCGAAGAAGAGCAAAAACAGGCTACGCAACTTATTGGCGATCCACCTCAATCAATGTAAAATACACAAATCGCGATCAGGCACATTGCCATCGCGCAATTACCTGGTTCCGAAAATGCGGCGGCTGCGCGAAGCGCGGCGGCAATCACTTCGGCCGGGAGAATATCATGAGCAAAATTTCAAAGGTGATGGCAGTCGCGTTCGGGGCTGCATTAATTGCGTTTGCTCACTCGGCTTCTGCACAAGTTTATGAGAGCAAACTTGGCAAGGTGCATTTTGAAACATCGTGTTCACCTGAAGCGCAAAAGCTTTTCGACAGAGCAATGCTTTATCAGCACTCGTTTTGGTACCACGCTTCGTACGTGGCTTTTGAAAACGTTCTCAAAGCGGATCCAGAATGCGGTATTGCTTATTGGGGAATGGCACTGAGCTCATTGCTGAATCCGCATATAGCGCCTCCCGCCAAGAATCTCGCAGAAGGCGCAGCGGCGATCGCAAAGGGAAAAGGTGTCGGCGCCAAGAGCCAGCGCGAGCGTGATTACATCGACGCGCTGGCGGTGATGTATGCTGATTACGAGAAAGTCGATCATCGCACACGCATCGAGGCCTATTCCAAGGCCATGGGGCAACTTGCCCAGCGCTATCCGAACGACGACGAGGCGCAAATTTTCTACGCGCTCTCGCTTAACACCTCGGCTTCGGCGGCTGACAAGACCTATGCCAATCAGCTCAAAGGCGCCAAGATCCTCGAACCGATCTTCGAGCGTCAGCCGCAGCATCCAGGCGTCGCACATTATCTTATCCATCTTTACGATTATCCTCCGCTCGCCGCGCAAGGCCTCAAGGCGGCCAGGCTGTACGCAAAAATCGCTCCGGCCTCGTCGCACGCACAACATATGCCGTCGCATATCTTTACCCGCCTTGGCTATTGGCAGGAATCAATCGACTCCAACATCGTTTCACAGCGGGCCGCCAAGGAGGCGGGCGAATCTGCCGCACAACTGCATGCGATGGACTACATGGTTTACGCCTATCTGCAGCTCGGCCAGGACGCGAAGGCCAAGGCTGTTATCGATGATATGAAGACAGTGAATGGGGTCTCTGAAACTTACCTTCCGGGGCCTTACTCGCTGGCTGTCTCTGCAGCACGCTATGCGATCGAACGCTCTGACTGGAGTGCAGCGGCAACACTCGAGGTGCACCCCAGCCCGCTAGCGCAGGTGCAGGCGATAACCTATTTCGCGCGCGCCCTTGGCGCGGCACACCTGGGCAATCTGGACGCGGCGAAGACGGACGCCGCCAAGCTTGGCGAATTACGCGACAAATTGCGTAATGCCAAAAACGGCTACTGGGCCGAACAGGTTGATATTCAGCAGAAAATCGCCTCGGCCTGGCTACTATATGCGGAGGGCAAATACGACGAGGCTCTCAACACCATGAGTGCGACGGCGGATGCCGAGGATACAACAGAGAAGTCTCCCGTGACACCGGGAGCACCGAGGCCGGCCCGTGAACTTTATGGCGTCATGCTGCTTGAGCGCGGAAAGGCGGGCGACGCCCTCGCGGCATTCGAGGCAACACTTAAGAAAGAACCCAATCGATTGGGCGCTTACGTGGGCGCTGCGAAGGCCGCCGAAAAGGCGGGCGATCTGGCAAAGGCGCGAGTATATTACGAAAAGATAGTCGCGATGGCGGGTGCCGCCGACAAAACGCGCATCGATGTCTCAGATGCCCGCGCGCACCTGAAATAAAAGCGAGAGCGGCGGAGGAATCTGTTGAGAACGCCTGTTCTGCTTACTGTACTGAGCGTTCTCGCGAGCCCGGCCGGTGCGCAGACTCGGCAGGTCTTTGGATACGCAGGTGTGCTCGGCGAGTGGGGGTTGACCGCCGACGTCGTCGAAAACAATGAATCGCGGGATTTTTCTGGCCCGATGACTATGGCTCATGTTGGAATTTGCACCATCGACGGGCCGGAAGAAAAGAAGGGCGAAATTCGTTTCCGGCTGTCGGATTCATCGACGCTTATACAAGCCACAATACTGGTCGACGGCGCCACTTGCACCTACAGCGCCCGTCTATCGGATTTCTTTTCGGGCGCGATGAACTGCCCAAACCGACCGGCGGTGCCCTTAAAGCTTTGGGTAAAATAGCTTTCGCTCCTGCTACCGCAAAAAAGTAAGCGATGTCCGCTTTGGGCCAAAAGCAGACATTGATCGGCGGGGTTGGCACGTCCGCTTTGTGCCATATGCGGCAACTAAAACTTTATCATGCCGGTCCTCGTCAGCGTCACCTTGGACGAGACGATTGGCGCGTGGGTCATGTGCCAAGCACCGTATTGTTCCGCGTATGCTTCCGCAGACGCCATTCCGTCTATTGGAACAACAACATTAAATCCGCGCGTTGCGGCAGCGCCACCAGTATAAATTATGAGACCCTCCGTTGAGGTGCCGACTAAGATTACGGTTTGGATTCCCTTATCCTTTAAGATCTTTTCCAGATTGGTCTGGTAAAACTTATCCAAGCCAGCTCGCACTGACGGCTCGTCGGCGGCCGGCGCAACTTCAGTGATGATATCCGCAGTCGTGGTGTTAGGTATGATGCTGTAGATGACCGTGACCTTCGCCGTACGCGCTTCGCCAAGCAGCTTCTTGACCGCGGGAAGCACGGCCACGCAGCGCGGTCGCTTGGCGCAATTCTGGTTCATGAAGTCGCCCATGATTAGAGCTGTGGTCTTTGGATCAAGGGTCACCGCCTTGATCCCGGGGGCAGCGGGCGTCTTCACGCTTGCCCACTCGTCAATGATGTCGGAGGCGACTGCTGTTGAAACAGTGCTGCCAATCGTAGCTCCAAGTACCCCAATAACTGCACAGACGATAGCGAACCGGCCACCCATGACGTTTTCTCCCATAAAAACGGCCTGCATATTTCTTTTCTGCTGGCTCTCTATTGAAAAAATACGAGATTATTTACGACGTATCGTTTCAATGTAATTCCCTTGTCAACCTCCTGTCCAATGTCCGCTTTGGGTCACAAGCGGACGTTTGCACCGCAACACGTCACGTCCGCTTTACCCCCGATAGCGACCGCAAAAGCGGACTTCGGCAAACCGTCATGTCTGGTTTACCCCCAAGAGCAGACATGTGCAGTGTAACTCGGCATGTCCGCTACATTGAACCAAGCCGCCGTGTCGACCAACTAATAGGTGCCCCATTGAAAGGGAGGGCATCATGGTCAGGACAAGCGTAATCGCAACGGCATTGGTGTTGGTGACAAGCATGACAACTGCCGCGAACGCACTCGACAGGCGCGGTTACGTGCAGCAGTCCACGGTGAAGGCAGCAGGCCTTTATGGCGTTGGCCAACTGGCTCAGCGGTCGTACAAACCTAATCGGGCCAACGACCGACTCCGCAGCGCTGGACCGGCTACGCGAAACGGATGCTATGACAACGACCCCAATACCCCATGCTTGAATTCGATGATCGCTGATTCGGCGAGACCGTCGAACAAGCAGCAGCGACAAGTTCAAGGTGGCAACGCACTCGACAAGCCGACGTTTGGGGAGAAGTTTAAGATGTCCACTGGACTGGACAAGAACAAGTCGGTCAATTCGGTGAAAGGGACCAAACCCCAACGCGGTAATACCGAACGCGAACTTATGGACCTGCTGAGCGAGGGGCGGAGGAATTGAAAACGCTGGTCGGTGCTAAACTGCCAGCTTCGCGATGGAGATCCCCCATGACCAGCACAGCCAACCGTCACACGCTCGCCGCCATCGCGGGATCTTTTGGCTCAATGATGGTCAACGGGGGATACCCAGCGAATTAATACAGCTGTTATTGTGGCTAACTTGATCGCGGCCTACTGTTGCGCGTTGTCGTTGTAGGGGGTGAACCATGCTTAGGCTTCTCGCAATCATTGGAATGCTCTGTATTGCGTCCGCGGCGCAGGCGCAGCAGCAACAAAAACAGAAAGCCGGCTCAGGTAACGTTGAGCAATGCGTCCAAAAATGCGCCCAGCGAGCTACTGGGACTCGTGCCGTAACAAATTGTCAGCAAAAATGTCGAACTGGTGGTTGGGGAGGAACAAGATAACCAATCCACCCCGTCGCGGCGGCGCCAAGCGCAAGCTCAAAAACCCATGTCTGCTTTGACCCCGAAAGCCGACATGTGCGGTGCAGCTAGCGATGTCTGCTAAGGGCCAATAGCGGACATAGTGAGTATTATTCGATCACCTCGTCGGCGCGCGCCTGCAGCGCTGGCGGCACGGTGAGGCCGAGCGCCTTCGCTGTCCGCATGTTCAGCACGAACTCGAACTTTGTTGGTTGCTCGACCGGAAGATTGCCAGGATTGGCGCCTTGCAGAATCTTGCGCACCTGGCTCGCTGCACGTCGATAAAGTTCGCCAAAACTTGCTCCATAGGCCATGAAACCGCCAGCCTCCGCCATTTCCCTAAGTCCGGAAACGGTCGGCAGTTGGTTTTTGAGCGCTAGCTCTGCAATTCGGGTCCGACGAGCAGTAAACTCGGCGTCATCGGCCACCACCAGTGCGCTCGGCCTCTGCACCGCCACAAATATTCCGTCCAGATCTTTCGGATGCGCGATCGTCAGGATCTGCAGCTCAATGCCCAGACTCTGCGCCGCAGTCCGGGATTCCTGCACATACTGAGGTGCGGTCGGACTGGCCTCGCGGACCAAGATCGCGATTCTCGTCAGATTGGGAAGCAGTTCTTTGGTCAGCTGCAATCGCTTTGCAATAATATCGCCGCTAATGCTGGTCATTCCGGTGACGTTGCGGCCAGGACTTGCAAGGCTTGCGACGAGCCCCGTCGCGACCGGATCTAAGGTGGCCACGAACACCACCGGGATTTGGCCCGCAGCGTCCCTGGCCGGCATTACCGACGGCGTCCCAGAGGCGACAATAATGTCTACTTTGCGACGCACCAGCTCGGCTGCAGCGTCGGGCACTTGCGCCGCACCCTGAGCCAAGCTGTACTCGATGACAAAGTGTTGGTCTTCGACAAGGCCCTGTTCGCGCAGTCCTTGCCGGAAGCCATCAATGAACGCTGCAGGTGGCGGTCCGACGCGTAGGAAACCGATGCGCGGAATATTCCCTGCCTGCTGCGCGCGTGCGGCAAGCGACCACGCAACAGCACCGCCGATAAGCGTGATGAACTCGCGCCGCCTCATTGCTGCTCCCGATGACAAATATCGCTTCAAACTAACACACAAGGGTCATGTCCGCTTTGCTCCAAAACGCGGACAGATGCAGTGCAAAACGAAATGTCTGCTAAGGGCCAGAAGCGGAAGAGCGAAATGTTTTGCGGTTTTTCTTCTCGTTATACATTTGGCATTTGGAGATACATCCCGGCATGCACCGGTTCACCAAGACAGGCGGCGCACAATATTTTTCTCGGCAGTGTTTTTCGCAGTTTGTGAATAGGTTTTGTGCTGAGGCTGTGAAATTGCCCAGCAGAAATATAGCGGCAATTAAAACAAGTAGCTGCATCTCAAGCCAGCTCCCTGCGGTCAGACAGTACATGGTAAAGACTCAAACAATGCCCGTTAAGAACCAAACGTCCGCTATCCCCCCAAAAGCGGACATGTGCGGCGCACTCTGCCATGTCGGCTTTGGGCCAATAGCGGACATCCGTGCGGCTCGGATCGTCACGCTTTCCGCGCAATCAATTCGACCGGTGCGAGGCGACCATTGGATACGTTCTGGATCATATTTTGCACCTTGTCCGGTGTGCTCCTGCCCATCAAAATATGAATGCCAAGAGGTGGCGGGCCACCCGCTGCCGCTGTTCTGGCGCGTAGCTGATCATAGAACGCAACTGCAAAATCACGCCGGTTACGTTCGGCAATCACCGAAAGACCGGCTGCCTGCAGCGCCTCACGGTATTGAGCGGGACTCGCCACTGCACTTGACTCGGCCGTTGTTGCCCACGGAACAGGATACGTGAGTTCGCCATCGCCAACCCTCATGATGTCATAGATTCCGAAAAGAGCGTTCGATCGCAAGACGCGGCTCACCTCCGAACAAAGTTTTGTCTTGTCGTCGATATTCATGCCGACGTGCAACATGTATGCGCGATCGAATGTGCGATCAGCAAAGGGCAATGCAAGCGCACTGCCTTGGTGCAGTGAAATGCTGTTGTCCAATCCGACCCACCCGCACAGGACCCTTGCGGTCTCGACATATTCGGGGGTCAGATCAATTCCAGTCACCCGACACCCATACCGGCTGGCGACAAAACGTGCGGTTCCCCCAAGCCCACATCCAACGTCGAGCACATGCTTTTCGGGAGAGAGGTCGAGTTGAGCGAGGAAATCTTCGGATGCTTGACGGCCACCGATATGGAACTCATCGATGGCAGCGAGATCGTCAATGGTTACCGAATCAATCGTTTTGCCAAGAGACTCGATCCCGCTGCGGATCGCAGCAGCCAAGTTGCCATGGGTGTAGTGATCGGAGACATCCTGCTGAGTCGGCATGTCCGCCTCCTGAACAAGATAACAGCGCAGTTTCGTAAGCTTACCAAGCGGATGGGCTGGCTCCAATGTCCGCTTTGGGCCAGAAGCGGACATTTTATGACGGAGAAGGATGTCCTCCTTCCTTCAATAAAAGGGGCCTCACTAAACACGAAGCGCGATGACGACATTGCCGTTCGCGTCAAGATATTCTGCACTTGCGTGCGCACCAAATTGAACGAGAGCCAAATAGATTGCGATCATCAGCGCCACGTAGCGGATCGCTACTCTCATTGGCATCCGGATATTCCGAACGGGCTCCATATTGGAGCTATCTGTATTTGACGATTTCGGTGACTTCCTTTTGACAGCGCGGGCACTCGAACGTGCGCTTATCGTAATCTGGCTTGTCCGGTTCGATGCGTTCAAGCCACATTTGAGTGCCGCACCTTGGGCACGTTGACCTCGCAAGTAGTGCTCGCGTCGAGGAAATAGAAGCTGGCATCTGCATAACTATTTCCCTTGTACTCATGACAGGTAGGAACATGACCGGTCTGCCGCCATCGGTGCTTGCGTGCATCCGATCAAACCCCTTCCCCTATATTTTTTGATTATAGTCCTTGGAAGATGCGAGAAACGCCTCGAAAATTTCGGGTAGCGGCGCATTCTGATCGTATGGCGTCCGCAAGGATATTTCCAAAGCCTCTGCCAGATTGGCCTTGCGTTCATAATCGGCTGCGAGGTGAAACATCTGCGTGCGCGGCTCGACGTTCCGAAACGATTGAGCCTTTGATCGGCATTCTTCTGCCAAGGCTCGGCACCTCTGACTGAGGCTCAGTGTCATTTTATCTTCCGACATAACTCAGCAACCCACGCGCAGCCGGACATTTCGTAGGTATATAATGCTGTGCATGGCGGCAAAATCGAGTTGGACTGAAGTCCAATATCGGGGTGCCTCACGTCCGCTTTGGGTCAGAAGCAGACATGTGCGCCGCAAAAAGCGATGTCTGCTTTACCCCCAATAGCGACCGCGAAAGCGGACATCGGCAGGCTGTCATGTCTGCTTTACCCCCGAAAGCGGACATGTGCAGTGCAGGAAGCCGTGTCTGCTAAGGGCCAATAGCGGACATCATACCTTTCAAGTCTGAACATTGGTTTGACCTCGACGATGCGGTACGTTCGGCCCGTATAACGGGTATCGGGCGTTGGTCCGAATGAAAACGGCGAGAGAAGTAATTCAAGACGAGGGTAATGAGGTTCCTGTCCTAATTGCGACTACGCCAGCTAGTTCGCAACATCGCAGGATTGCGCTCGGCGTTGTTATTTTCTTAGCGGTCGTGTTCGCCCTAATTACCCCGTTCGCGCATATGCAAACTGCGCGTATTGACGCATTTATTCCGGTTGTTCAGACCATAATTTTCTTTGCCGACCTCATCACGGCGGTTTTTCTGTTTGCTCAATATACCATCCAACCTCAGCGTGCCCTTCTCGCTCTCGCAAGCGGCTATGTATTCAGCGGCGTGTTCGCGTTCTTGCAAACGCTTGACTTTCCGGGTGCCTATAGCGCGACTGGTCTTATCAGCGGCAAACCGAGCGGTGCAGCGTGGCTCTTTTCTTTTTGGCACATTACATTCCCACTTGCTGTTATTGCCTATGTTCTGTTGAAGGACGCGAATGAAAGCGCCAGCCGGCTCGTAAAGGTCGAACCGCGCCGAGTTATCACTATCACCATCGCTTGCGTATTCGCGGTGACCGCTGGGCTGACTTGGCTCGGCACCGCAGGCTCAGAATATTTGCCAGCCCTGTTCGTCGATCAAACACGACAGACTTCCTTTACTCACCGTTTGGTCGGCGCAATGTGGTTACTCAACGCTGCGGCACTCGTGCTGCTATTCGTCCGTAGGCGGACCATCCTCGATGTATGGCTC
>Ga0247789_1000177_pt1 | contig 11666 bp, 6 predicted proteins | sample UWRJS220509R4_FD_179919 | JGI IMG/M metagenome (GOLD analysis project Ga0247789, IMG submission 179919) | Soil microbial communities from Arlington Agricultural Research Station in Wisconsin, United States - UWRJ-S220-509R-4 | ecosystem: Environmental > Terrestrial > Soil > Agricultural land...
ATCGCAGCGTAGTACGTCCTTCATCGCCTCTCAGCGCCAAGGCATTCGCCAAACGCCCTTACGACACTTGATCACTCTCATTAACAATGCCCACTCACACTCGGCGTGTGATCCGAACGGCAGTTCGCAGCAACAATTGTGTTGATGCGCCGATCCGTTCGGCCAGGCACTGATTAGAAAGACCAGTTTTGCTTCAAGATCGAACCGACGACGAGGCGGTCAAGCTTCGCCGACTTGAAGCATTACGCAGCTCATCACCACGTAATGCATCTGTAGGAGCGCGCGGAACGTCTGGCGGCTTATCGCCGTTACACGTTCGCTCGGAACGATCTCCTCTTCACGATGTCAGACAACACGCGCATGCAAACGACGCGAGAACGCGACGCATTGCATGCGCGAATATGTTTTCACGGACGAGCAGCTGGAGAGTCGGAATTGATTGACCGCTGGTGGAGCCAGACGGAATCGAACCGACGACCTCCTGCTTGCAAAGCAGGCGCTCTCCCAACTGAGCTATGGCCCCGCATTGCGGCACCAGCGAAGCGGGAATTGGTGGGCCTGGGAAGATTTGAACTTCCGACCTCACGCTTATCAAGCGCGCGCTCTAACCAACTGAGCTACAGGCCCAGAGCACACGCTCGTTGCCCGCGATATCCCGAATGACCGGGGGCACAAAAGGATGCTCCAACGACCTTGGGAATAGCGTGGGCTCGTCCGAGAAGAAAGAGAAACGTAGACGGCGAAATCCCGCCAAAGGACCAAATCAGCCTGAACTGATCGGCCCCGATGTGTTCCTAAGAAATCCGATAGAGAGAAGCGGATGCTTCTGGCTCTGAAGGATCATCCTTAGAAAGGAGGTGATCCAGCCGCAGGTTCCCCTACGGCTACCTTGTTACGACTTCACCCCAGTCGCTGACCCTACCGTGGCCGGCTGCCTCCTTGCGGTTAGCGCACCGTCTTCAGGTAAAGCCAACTCCCATGGTGTGACGGGCGGTGTGTACAAGGCCCGGGAACGTATTCACCGCAGCGTGCTGATCTGCGATTACTAGCGATTCCAACTTCATGGGGTCGAGTTGCAGACCCCAATCCGAACTGAGACGGATTTTTGAGATTTGCGAAGGGTCGCCCCTTTGCATCCCTCTGTCACCGCCATTGTAGCACGTGTGTAGCCCAGCCCGTAAGGGCCATGAGGACTTGACGTCATCCCCACCTTCCTCCGGCTTATCACCGGCAGTCCCCTTAGAGTGCCCAACTAAATGATGGCAACTAAGGGCGAGGGTTGCGCTCGTTGCGGGACTTAACCCAACATCTCACGACACGAGCTGACGACAGCCATGCAGCACCTGTGTTCCCGCCAGCCGAACTGAAGGGTCTCATCTCTGAAACCCATACGGGACATGTCAAGGGCTGGTAAGGTTCTGCGCGTTGCTTCGAATTGAACCACATGCTCCACCGCTTGTGCGGGCCCCCGTCAATTCCTTTGAGTTTTAATCTTGCGACCGTACTCCCCAGGCGGGATGCTTAAAGCGTTAGCTGCGCCACTGACGAGCAAGCTCGCCAACGGCTAGCATCCATCGTTTACGGCGTGGACTACCAGGGTATCTAATCCTGTTTGCTCCCCACGCTTTCGCACCTCAGCGTCAGTACCGGGCCAGTGAGCCGCCTTCGCCACTGGTGTTCTTGCGAATATCTACGAATTTCACCTCTACACTCGCAGTTCCACTCACCTCTCCCGGACTCGAGCTTTCCAGTATCGAAGGCAGTTCTGGAGTTGAGCTCCAGGATTTCACCCCCGACTTAGAAAGCCGCCTACGTGCGCTTTACGCCCAGTAATTCCGAGCAACGCTAGCCCCCTTCGTATTACCGCGGCTGCTGGCACGAAGTTAGCCGGGGCTTCTTCTGCGGGTACCGTCATTATCTTCCCCGCTGAAAGGGCTTTACAACCCTAGGGCCTTCATCACCCACGCGGCATGGCTGGATCAGGCTTGCGCCCATTGTCCAATATTCCCCACTGCTGCCTCCCGTAGGAGTCTGGGCCGTGTCTCAGTCCCAGTGAGGCTGGTCATCCTCTCAGACCAGCTACCGATCGTCGCCTTGGTGAGCCATTACCTCACCAACTAGCTAATCGGACGCGGGCCGTTCCTTCGGCAATAAATCTTTCCCCGTAAGGGCGTATCCGGTATTAGCCCAAGTTTCCCTGGGTTATCCCGAACCGAAGGGCGCGTTCCCACGTGTTACTCTCCCGTCTGCCGCTGCCGTATTGCTACGGCCGCTCGACTTGCATGTGTTAGGCCTGCCGCCAGCGTTCGCTCTGAGCCAGGATCAAACTCTCAAGTTGGATGAGATTGATTCCGGCTGGTCACGTTTGCGCATGACAACGTTTGGGACGTTGTCACTTTGACGAGGTCCACCCACTGATCATTGCTGATCAGCGATGTACCTTAAACGTGAACCGCCGATGTCTCTTCCGAAAGCCGCCTTCGATGAAGAATTGCTTCTCCACGCGAGAGCGGCCCGCAAGGACTCCGCCGTCCACGTTTCTCTTTCTTCCGATTCACTTTTCAAACAGCCCGGGGACCATGGCGGTCCCCACCCTTCGGTAAGCCGAAGAGCCGGCGAAGCCCGTGCATCCGAGAACTATCGGATGCCGATTCACTGTTCCAGTGAGGAGCTTCAGAGGCGCGCAATCGCGCCGTTAGCGGACGACGCGCCGATGCGGTGTATATAGGCTTCGCCCCGAAGCATTGTCAACCAAAAATGCCCATTTTCTTGGCCCGCAGGGATTTTGAATCCCGCTCCGCGGGGGCGCCCGGCCTGAAAACTTAAATGGTGTCTTAATCTCTGCGGCGCCGCACTGAGGCCATATTCCTGCGTCGTCCTAAGGGTTCTTTCGAGGGACGGAATCGCAACGGGGGCCTTCAGCCCGCGTCAATCAGGCCAGTTCAAAGGGTTCAGGCGCCGTCGTTGACGGCCCAAGGACCAACCGGCATCGTGCCGGCGAATTGATTCACAGGCCTGCCGACAGCGTCTGGGGCAAGTTTAGTTGCGGCAAGCCTCCTTCGATCCGAGGCGCAGGGGACGGCGAGCTTGGACCAAACACGGTCGCGCGGCGCAATTCGATTGAGACAGGCCGACGCCATCGAGCTCGGCAATGAACCGCCGCTGTCGGTTGACGGCGGCTCGAGCGGCTTCGTCGATCGCCGCCGAGTTTCGGTGCAGTGGTTTGCCGGCACAATCCTGACCGCTTTAAGCGGCGCTGCTCTCATGGGCGGCGCCGTTTTCACGTCGCTTGACGGCGAAGCCAATTTTGCGTCCTTGCCCGAACGCGTCGAAGTCGCGCTGCGCGGCGCGCTCGGCGGTAGCGCTGAAAAAGGCACGCACAAGAGCGATCGGCTGCCGACCGCGGAAGAGCCGACATTCGCACGGCAGGTCATCCGCGTTTCCACCATCAACCGCGTCGGCAACCACGAGGTGGTACGCGTACGCCCCTTCGTTCGCATCGCCGGCAATCTCTCGCTCACCGTTTCCGATCTTTCGGCGAATATTCCGCCGTTCAATCCGCAAAGACTGCTCGCCGAGTCTACGCCGGGTGGCGCCACGGCATCGGGTGATACGCCGGCGGCTGAGCCGGATGCCGAGGTCGCCTTCGTGATGCGCGACATGGCGCCGATCATGCCCCGACTGAAGATTGCTCTTGCCACACCGTCCGACGAAGTGGTGGCACGCGTGCGCGAGGCGGCAGAGTGGAGCGACAAGGCCGCAAATCACTTACCTGTCGCGGCAAACATCACCGGCATCAAGCTCGCATATGCCGGCGACGGCACCGTCGATCCCTATGCAGGCTTCGAAGCGCGCATCGTCCCCGAAAACATAACCTTGCTGCCAAAGACGACGACCCAGGCAACCGGTGGCAACGCCTTCAACGAAAAGCAGATCGTCGCCAAAAAGGGCGAAAGCGTTGTCAGTATTTTGCGAGATCTCGGCGCCATCCCCGCCGACATCAGCGCAGTCGCCCGTGTCCTTGGGCCGCGCTCATTCGAGGGCGGGATCAAGGAAGGCCAGAAGTTGCGCGTCCTGATGGCGCCCGTTTTGGGCGGTCAGCGGCTGCAGCCGATTCGTGTGATTGTTGCCAGTGAATCGGCAATCGACGCCGTCGTCGCGCTCGCGGATACCGGCAAATATGTTTCGGTCGATGTGAGAAACATCGACACCGAGGTCGCTGAAAACTCCGAAGACGGCAACGACGAAAACGACACTTCCGGCGTTCGTCTCTATCAAAGCGTCTATGAAACTGCCCTGCGCAACCGGATCCCGCGCCCGATCATCGAAGACCTGATCCGCATCTACTCCTACGACGTCGATTTCCAGCGCAAGGTACAGCCCGGCGATTCCTTCGAAGTGCTCTACGCCGGCGAAGAGGAAACCCCAGCCGCCGACAATCGCAATGACGTATTGTTTGCCGCGCTGGCCGTCGGCGGCGAAATGAAGAAATTCTACCGCTTCCAGTCGCCGGACGACGGGCTGGTCGACTATTACGACGAGACGGGCAAGAGCGCGAAGAAATTCCTGGTCCGCAAACCGGTGCTCGCCGGCATCATGCGCTCCGGCTTCGGCCTGCGGCGCCATCCGATCCTCGGTTACACCAAGATGCACACCGGCGTGGACTGGGCTGCGCCAGGGGGCACGCCGATTTATGCCTCGGGCAACGGCACCGTTGAGAAAGTCGGCTGGGAATCCGGCTACGGCAAATACGTCCGCGTCCGCCACACCAATGGCTATGAAACCGCGTACGGTCATATGACAGCCTACGCCCGCGGCATCGATGAAGGTACACGCGTGCGGCAGGGCCAGGTGATCGGCTTTGTCGGCTCGACCGGCCTCTCGACCGGCTCGCATCTGCACTACGAGATTTTGGTCAACGGCCGCTTCGTCGACCCGATGCGGATCAAGCTCCCGCGTGGCCGCGTCCTCGAAGGCCCGATGCTCGCGGGCTTCGAAAAGGAACGCGAGCGGCTCGACGGCATCATGGCTCGCAAGCCGGCGCGCGTTGCCTCGAGTGGAGCGGCGGTACGTTAACGCGTTACGCCGCCTTCGCGAGCTTGCCGTTGAACGTCAGCCCCAACTTGTCGCCGGAGACACTGACTTTCTCGCCGTCCTTGATCTTCCCGGCAAGAATCATCTCGGCAAGCGGATCTTGCACCGATTTCTGGATCACGCGCTTGAGCGGACGTGCTCCATAGGCAGGGTCCCAGCCTTTTTCGGCCAGCCAGTCGCGTGCGCTCGCATCGAGCTTGATGGTGATCTTGCGATCATCGAGCAGCTTCTGCAGCCGCCCCATCTGAATGTCGACGATGCGGCCCATCTCGGCCTTCTTCAGCCGGTGGAACAGGATGATTTCATCCACCCGGTTGAGGAATTCAGGCCGGAATGCCGCACGCACCACCGCCATGACCTGATCCTTGACGGCATCCGTGTCCTGGCCTTCCGGCTGGTTGACCAGAAAATCCGCGCCGAGGTTTGACGTCATCACAATGAGCGTGTTGCGGAAGTCGACCGTGTGGCCTTGCCCATCCGTCAGCCGTCCGTCATCGAGCACCTGCAAAAGGACGTTGAACACGTCCGGATGCGCCTTTTCGATTTCATCGAACAGGACGACCTGATACGGCCTGCGCCGCACCGCTTCCGTCAGCGCGCCGCCCTCTTCGTAGCCGACATAGCCCGGAGGCGCGCCGATCAAGCGCGAAACCGCGTGCTTTTCCATGTACTCCGACATGTCGATGCGGATCAGCGCATTTTCGTCGTCGAACAGGTACTCGGCGAGTGCCTTGGTCAGCTCGGTTTTGCCGACGCCCGTCGGCCCGAGGAACATGAACGAGCCAATCGGCCGGTGCGGATCCTGCAATCCGGCGCGTGCACGTCGCACCGCTGTCGAAACCGCACGCACGGCTTCCTGCTGGCCGATAACGCGCTTGGCAAGCGCGTCCTCCATGCGCAGCAGCTTTTCCTTCTCGCCCTCAAGCATCCTGTCGACCGGCACGCCGGTCCAGCGCGAGACTACTTGCGCAACGTGATCCGCGGTGACCGTCTCCTCGACCATGGCGCCCTTGGCTTCGGCCGCCTCGATCGCCTGGAGCTTTTTTTCCAGATCGGGGATCCGGCCGTAGGCCAGTTCACCGGCGCGCTGGAATTCGCCCTTACGCTGCGCGTTGGCGAGTTCGGCACGTAGCTGGTCGAGCTCGGTCTTGAGTTTTTGAGCGTCGGAAAGCTTTTCCTTTTCGGCTTTCCAGCGACTGGTCAAATCGGCCGAGCGCTTCTCGAGCTCCTTGAGCTCGGCTTCGAGCCGTTTAAGACGGTCTTTCGAGCCGGGGTCGGACTCTTTCTTCAATGCCTCCTGCTCGATTTTCAGCCGCACGATCTCGCGATCGATCGAATCCAGCTCTTCCGGCTTGGAATCGACCTGCATCTTCAGACGCGCAGCCGCCTCGTCGATCAGGTCGATCGCCTTGTCGGGCAGGAAACGGTCGGTGATGTAACGATGCGAGAGCGTCGCGGCGCTGACGATCGCCGAGTCGGCAATACGCACGCCGTGATGTTGCTCGTATTTGTCCTTCAGCCCGCGCAGAATGGAAATCGTGTCTTCGACACTCGGCTCGGACACGTAAACCGGCTGGAAGCGCCGGGCGAGCGCGGCGTCCTTCTCCACGTGCTTCTTGTATTCGTCGAGCGTGGTGGCGCCGATACAGTGCAATTCGCCGCGCGCGAGCGCCGGCTTGAGCAGATTGGACGCGTCCATTGCGCCGTCGGCTTTTCCGGCGCCGACCAGCGTGTGCATTTCATCGATGAAGAGAATAATGCCGCCATCGGACGACGTGACTTCCTGCAGCACCGCCTTCAATCGTTCCTCGAATTCGCCGCGGTATTTTGCACCGGCGATCATCGCGCCGAGATCAAGCGCAAGCAATTGCTTGTCCTGAAGACTTTCGGGCACGTCGCCGTTGACGATGCGCAGCGCCAATCCCTCGACGATCGCAGTCTTGCCAACGCCGGGTTCGCCGATGAGAACCGGGTTGTTCTTGGTCCGGCGTGACAGAACCTGGATTGTGCGGCGGATTTCCTCGTCGCGGCCGATGACCGGGTCGAGCTTGCCTTCGCGAGCGGCCTGCGTGAGATCGCGGGCATATTTCTTCAGCGCGTCGTAGGCGTTTTCGGCGGATGCGGAATCAGCCGTGCGCCCTTTGCGCAGTGCATTGATTGCGGCGTTCAGGCTTTGCGGGCTCACGCCCGCCTTGGCGAGGATTTTTCCCGCCTCGCTGTCTTTCTCCAATGCGAGGGCGAGCAGCAGCCGCTCGACGGTAACGAAACTGTCGCCGGCCTTTTCGCCGGCTTTCTCCGCGGCGTCGAAGACACGCGCCAAAGCGGGATCGAGATAGATTTGGCCTGCGCCGCCGCCGCTGACTTTCGGCCGCTTGGCGAGCACGGCGTCCACCGCCTGCAACGCCTGGCGCGATTGACCGCCTGAGCGATGGATCAACCCGGCGGCCAGGCCCTCCGGATCGTCAAGCATAACTTTCAGCAGGTGTTCGGGGGCAAATTGCTGGTGGCCTTCGCGCAAAGCCAGCGATTGGGCAGATTGAATAAAACCGCGGGCGCGGTCCGTGTATTTCTCGAAATTCATGCCTCACTCCCTCGGCCCGTTATGGCGCCGGAACGGGCAGACCCCTTTCAGGCAGCCTACCTCGCTGTCCTATGTGGGTGCATTTTTCGCAGTTTGAAGAGGCGAATGGCTTGATGTAGGTCAACCTTAAGAACCCCCGGACCTTCATTTAGTGGCGCGAAATCAATGGAATCTGAGACCGCGACCGTTCGGGCCATCTATCGCTATCCGGTTAAAGGGCTGTCGCCGCAGACACTGGAAATGGCCCAGCTAACGGCCGGCCAAACCATCCCCGCCGACCGCCTCTATGCCATTGAGAATGGTCCCACCGGCTTCGACCCGGCCGCGCCCACCTACTTCCCGAAGCAACGATTCTTGATGCTGATGCGCAACGAGCGCCTGGCCGCACTTCGAACCGAGTTCGATGAGAGGACCCACACACTGACGATCCACTGGCAGGGTGCCGAGGCGGCGTATGGCGACTTGAGAACGCCACAAGGTCGCGCCGCCATCGAGGATTTCTTTGCCCGGTACTGCAGCGATGAGCTCCGCGGGCCACCCAAGATTCTGCACGGCGAAGGACACAGTTTCTCGGATGTTGCCAGGAAGGTTGTGTCGATCATCAATCTTGCCTCGGTGGCCTCGGTCGAAGACACCGTCGGTCTGCCGGTCAACCCGCTGCGCTTCCGGGCCAATATTTATCTGTCGGGCTGGCCGGCCTGGCACGAATTCGACTTCCTCGATCAAACGGTCGCTATTGGAAAGACCGCGCGGGTGAAGATCATCAAGCGAATACAGCGCTGCGCCGCCACCGACGTTGACCCGGAGACCGGAATCCGCGACCTGACAATTCCGCGCACGCTTCTGGACAACTTTGATCACACCGATTGCGGCGTCTATGCCGAAGTGATCGCGGCTGGCGAAATCGCTCCCGGCGATGCGGTAGTGCCCGCGCCCCAATAAAAACCGCGCCCCGTTCGATCGAACGGCGCGCGGCTCACAAGGCTGCTGTGATTGAGACGAGATCAGCCGTCAGGCAGAACGTAGGCGCTGATGCGGCCCGCCGGGTACACCGACTCGGCGACCGTGCGATTGTGGTTGCCGGAAACGACGATCGGATTGCCGTTCGGATCAACACCGCTGACCACGCCGACGTGACCGCCGCCACGACGGCCCATGACAGCGATTGCGCCAACCTGAGGCCCGCTCACGCGCGTGCCGTAGCTCGCGTAGGCCTTCGCCAGGTTGCCACCACCGGCATGACCGGTGCGCTTGAGGACCATGTCCATGAACGCACCACACCACAGGCTTCCTCTGCCCGTGGGATTGGTCCCGATGTACTTGCGCGCTTCCGACACCAGCGCATTGCTGGTGACGCCGCCGAACGCCGAGTTCGCATGCGACTGCGCCAGTGCGCGTGCGGTTGCGGTATCCCGGCGGCCATGATGACGGCTACGGCCGAGCGTCTCACCCGCCACGGTGGGCGTAGCGGTTGCCCCCGGCGCCTGGGTTGCATTGAACGAATAACGCACGTCCCGATCGGCCCCTAAGGACTGCGTTTGAAGCGCTGTCTGGGCCGCGGTCGCAGTAGGGTGCCGATGGTGGACGGGTCTTGCGATGGCCGCCGTTGCAAGCGCTGCAAATGCCACCGAACACAGCAATATCGTCGCCCGTCTTGATCTTATAGTCATTAGAGTAATCCCCTTAGCTTTTTAAGCAATACGCCCCGCACTGATAGAGTCACCACGAGGCGCGGTGTCAAAACGCCGTCCGCATATGGCAATTTCGTGATCATTGGAAGGTCATTTCGTGCAGCGCATAGCGGGTATTCCATAAGAATACCAACACGCCAAATATTATACGTGCTACGGAGCTTTGAATGCTTTTATCGTTTTTGAAATACTATCTTTAGGCCGACGATTATTTAGCGACGAAGATATCGCAGCGACCGGCACAGTTAAAGGCGGGCCGCGTTACGTTCGGGCGAAAAATTCAGGGAACCCGGCTTAGTCACGCCGGCTGAGCAGAAAGACCGCCTGTTCGCCGAACAGGTTCCAGAACCACCATGGCGCGTTGAGCCGCAGCGGCGACCCCCAGGCGTTGAGCGCCACGGCTTTCTCCATCCGCACTCCCACTGCCGTGCAGAGCTGGCGGAAGTCCTTGATGGTGCAGTGATGGATGTTCGGCGTGTCGTACCAGCTGAACGGCAGCATATCGGTGCGCGGCATATGGCCCGCGAAAAGGAGCTGCAGCCGGACCTGCCAGTGGCCGAAGTTCGGGAACGACACGACTGCGTGACGCCCGATCCGCAGCATGTGTTCCAGCACGACGCGCGGCTGCCGCGTGGCCTGCAGGGTCTGCGACAGGATGACGTAATCGAAAGCGTCGTCGGGATAGTTGCCAAGGTCGGTATCGGCGTCGCCCTGGATCACAGCCAGACCCTTCGCGACGCACTCGTTCACACCTTCCCGCGACAGCTCAATGCCGCGCCCGTCGACATCGCGGGTCTCGCTCAGAAGCCGGAGCAATTCGCCGTCGCCGCAACCGACGTCGAGCACCTTCGCCCCGCGCTCGACCATCTCGGCGACAAGAACGAGGTCGACACGCGCGCCGCCCGCTGCGCGCGCGATGCCGTTGGCGTTCACATCGACGTCGGCGCGTGACAGGGTGCTCATCGGTCAGCTCTCAGACCTCAGCCCGCGCGCCTTGCCGGCCCCGTCGAGAAAGCCGCGCACGATGGCAAACAATTCCGGCTCGTCGAGCAGGAATGCGTCGTGACCCTTGTCGGTGACGATTTCGGCGAACGACACCCTTGCGCTCGCCGCATTGAGCGCCTGGACGATCGCGCGCGACTCGGGAGTCGGAAACAGCCAGTCGCTGGTGAACGAGATGACGCAGAACCGCGTGGGTGTGCGATGGAAGGCCTTGGCCAGAACACCATCGTGATCGGCTGCCAGATCGAAATAATCCATTGCCCGCGTCAGGTAGAGATAGGAGTTCGCATCGAAACGCTCGACGAACGAAATTCCCTGATGCCGCAAATAGGACTCGACCTCGAAATCCGCATCGAACGAAAAGGTCGGGTTCGCGCGATCCTGGAACTTGCGGCCGAACTTTCGATGCAGCGCTGCGTCGGACAGGTACGTAATGTGCGCGCCCATGCGCGCCACCGCGAGTCCCCTGCGCGGATTGGTGTTTTCGAGAAGGTATCGGCCGCCGCGCCATTCGGGGTCGGCCATGATCGCCTGTCGGCCGACTTCATGAAACGCAATGTTCTGCGCAGAATGCCGCGTTGCGCAGGCAATCGGCAACGCCGAAAACACGCGCTCTGGATAGCTTGCAGCCCACTGCAGGACCTGCATGCCGCCCATGGATCCGCCCGCGACCGTGAACAACGACTCGATGCCGAGATGATCGAGCAACATCGCCTGGGCACGCACCATGTCGCGAATTGTGATGACGGGAAAATCCAGCCCCCACGGCTTGCCGGTTTTGGGATCGGTCGACGACGGGCCGGTCGTGCCCATGCAGGCGCCGACCACGTTCGGACAGATCACGAAATAGCGCTCGGTGTCGATCGGCCGGCCAGGGCCGACCATGGTCTCCCACCAGCCCGCCTTCTTGGTAACGGGATGCACGCTTGCGACGTGCTGATCGCCCGTGAGCGCATGACAAATCAGCACGGCGTTGGAGCGCGCGGCATTCAGCCGGCCATAGGTCTTGTAGGCGATCTGAAACGGGGAAAGCTCGACTCCGGCGTCGAGCCGCAATGGCCGGTCCCCGAAGTGGGCGACGAGCGAGTCGTGCGGCTGATCCGCTTCGCGCGGTGCATCAGCCGCTTCACGTGAGCCTGTCAAACTGGCTTCACTCATGATCACCCGTGCGCTCCCGGCGCTGGCCGTACTGGAGGCCTGATATAGCGCCTAAGTGTCAACCTAGCAGGTTACAGTCAACGTTTTCTTTGATTTCAAGGCCCGGCCCACTTATCAATGCCACCATGGTGAAAGCACCC
>Ga0247789_1000179_pt1 | contig 11632 bp, 10 predicted proteins | sample UWRJS220509R4_FD_179919 | JGI IMG/M metagenome (GOLD analysis project Ga0247789, IMG submission 179919) | Soil microbial communities from Arlington Agricultural Research Station in Wisconsin, United States - UWRJ-S220-509R-4 | ecosystem: Environmental > Terrestrial > Soil > Agricultural land...
CCCGGCGGCTAAGGCAGCCGAGGACCGCGAGGCCGTTCCAGCCTTCCGTCAGCGGGGCGAGCGAGACGCGGCCGCGCTGGGGCTTCAGGCCGAAGAGGCCACAGGAGGCGGCGGGGATGCGGATCGAGCCGCCCCCATCGCCGGCGGAGGCGATCGGGACCAGGCCGGCCGCGACCGCGGCGCCGCTGCCGCCGCTGGAGCCGCCCGGCGTACGCTGCGGGTTCCAGGGATTGCGCGTCACCCCCCAGGTCGCCGACTCGGTGAAGCCGCAGATCGCCATCTCCGGCAGCAGCGTGAGCCCGACGACGATCGCGCCGGCCTCGCGCAGCCGCCGCACCATCTCGCAGTCCTCTTTCGCCGGCTCGGTGAAGGCGTCCGTCCCGTGCGTGTTGATCTCGCCAGCGACATCGACTTCGTCCTTGATCGCGACCGGGACCCCGAGCAGCGGCCGCTGCTCACCGGCCTTCACGCGGGCCTCGGCCTGCTCGGCTTCGAGCAGCGCCTTCTCGGCGAGCACCTTGCGGAAGCTGTTCAGCTCCGGGTCGAGCCGCTCGATCCGCTCGAGGCAGAGCTGCACCAGCTCGCGCGGCGAGACCTCCCCCGCCCGCACCATCTCCGCCTGCCTCGCCGCTCCCGCGAACGCGATGTCGTCAGACACGACGCTGCATCCTATGCGGACGTGCCCGCTCCTGGCTGACAAAAGTGGCCCCTGGGAGCGGGCACGTGCTGATGAAGGCCTAAGCGTCTGTGAGGACGCTCACTCGCCGACGAGCAGGTAGCGCGCCGAGGCAGCGCCGGCGGCAAGGGCGCCGCTGATGTCGCGCTCGGGGTCCGAGAGGGACTGCAGGGCGAAGCCGTCGCCGACGGCGAAGAGGTAGGAGACCACCGCCTCGGGGTCGTGGCGGAGGTTGAGGACTCCCTCCTGCTCCTTCGCCTTGAGGACGTCGGCCACGTGCGAGCGGGTGCGGTCGAAGAGCTGGCCGACCTCGTGGCGGATCTCGGGATTGCGGCGGCCGGCGCTGAAGAGCTCGTAGAGGAGGAGGAAGAAGGCGGGCTCGTTCTCGATCATGTCGGTGAGGCTGGCGACGAGGACGTCGATGACGTCGTCCACCGTCTTCGCCTTGGCCAGTGGCTCGTCCAGGCGGGCGACGCGGATCTCGGCGTCGCGGCGGACGACCTCAACCAGGAGCCGCTCCTTCGTCCCGAAGTAATAGTGGAGGAGGCCACGGCTGACCCCCGCCTCGCGGGCGACGTGCTCGAAGGTGGAGCCCGCGGCGCCGCGCTTGGCGACGCTCTCGCGCATCGCGTCGATGATGCGCTGAGCCTTCTCGCCGCTTAGCTCGCGCTCCTTGGTTGCGGCCTCCATCGGTTCAGTCTATTCCGGTGAGCGAGACCCAGGGGTCGGCAGGCAAGAATGCAGGGAACGTGGCGTGCTCCGCGCGCGAGCGACCGAGGACGCCGCCTGGCGGCGCCTGGGCCGCTCAGGACCCGTTGATGCTCGTCGTGCTCGTGTACTCGAACTCCTCCTCGGCACCGAAGAGCGAGTCGAGGACGGTCTTGCGGGCGTCCTCGCTGAAGATCAGCGCGAGCCCCGCGCCAATGAGCGCGAGCAGGACGAGACGACCGAAGCGGCTCTTCTTGCGCTTGCGCGGAGTCCGCAGCTGCTCGGATGCGTCGCGCAGGCTTTCGGCCGCCGAGCGGAGGTCCCGCTGGACCTTCTTGTCGCTGGTGACGGCCTTCACCGCCCCGCCGTTGCCGCTGGCGCGAGAGTAGGCGTGGCGGGCCGCTTCGAAGGCCTTGCGCAGGCTGTCGCGCAGTTCGTCGTCTTCGATCAGGCGCTGCACATAGGGGTTTTCGCGGGCGGTGGAATAGAGATCCGCGGCCTGGGCCGTCTTCGTCTTGCTCATGCCTTCTCCTCGCTGGGTTCCTGGGTGCTGGTCAGGATAACTCTCCATTGCGTACCCGGGGCGCGTGTGGCCACACGCGCCCCGTCAGTGTGCGCCTATGCCGTCGAGGAGCACGCCGTTGCTGTGGAAGCCAAGCTGGGCGTCCCGCACCGCGGCCAGGCGCAGCGGCGCCAGCCCGGGGCCGGGCACCGCGTAGCGCCGTACATAAAGGCGGCTGTCGGCGCGTTCGTACCTGACCTGGCGGAAACGCGGTCCGAGCAGGCGGGGCGGCGGAGGCGGCGCCGGCCCGTCGGAGACGAAGTCGACCTCGCCAACCAGCCACCGGTAGCCGTCCGAGGGCAGCACCTGGAAGGCGCCGGTCGAGAGGTAGTAGCGCAGTGAGGCCTCGCCGAGGGTCCAGGTGACCATCGCCCGCGGACCGCTCGGTTCGCCCAGGCTCGCCGCGACGGCGTCCCAGTTGGGGCGCTGCAGGGAAGGGGAGGCGCTCGCCCAGACGCAGAAGGCGAGCGAGCAGGCAACGAAGAGGGATCCGAGCAGCACCCCCAGCCGGCGCGCCCGCCGCAGCGTGAAGCCGATCGCGAGGATGACGAGCAGCGGCACGAGGGCCGGCATCAGGTTGCGGGCGAGGACGTAGTCCTTGCCGGGGTCGATCAGGCCGAGGGCGACCGGGGCGGTGACGGTGGCGGCCGCGACGAGCAGCAGGGGCCAGGTGGCGCGGCGCTCGCCCGGGTCCCCCCGCAGCGCGATCGCCGCCGCCGTGGCAACCGCCAGCGCCGCCGGCAGGAGCGCAAGCGGAGGGTGGGCGGGACGCGCGATCACTTCGCCGGTCTCGCCGAGCAGGAAGGTGATCCCGCTTCCCCAGAGGCGGTGCCCAAGGCCGTACGCGCCGATCCATTCGGCGTGGCCCATCGACATCTGGTGGATCGCCAGCGGCGCCAGCAGGAGGCCGACCCCGGCGACGATCCCCAGCCCCGGCAGGGCGGCGCGGCGCCGTCGATACAGCAGCCAGAGGGCCTCGGCGGCGACCGGGAAGAGGGCGAAGTAGTGGGTAGCCATCGCGAGGCCGGAAAAGACCCCCCACAGCACCACATCCCTAGACGTGCCGCGAATTGAGTGCCCATATAGGTGCCTAACTCGCGGCACGTCGGGGAGGGTGCGGAGGAAGTAGAGGAGCGAGAGGGACGTGAGCAATACGAAGAGGGAGTAGGCGCGGGCCTCCTGCGAGTACCAGAGCAGCATCGGGTTGACGGCGACCAGGGCCGCGGCGGCGACACCGGTGCGGCGGCCGCGCAGCTCGGCGCCGAGCAGGTAGGCGACGGGAATGGTCGCCACGCCGGCGACGGCGGAGAAAGCGCGAAGGCCGAGCTCGCCGGTCCCCGTCACCTGCGTCCACAGCCACCCCAGCACGTAGTAGAGCGGCGGCGCCGACTCGCTGAAGCCGACCGCATCCATCGCGTGCCAGAAGCTGCCGCGCATGACACGGCTGGCGGTGACGATCTCGTCGTGGTGAAAGCTCTGGGCTTCGAGCGTGGCGAAGCGGAGCACGGCTCCGCCCGCGGCCAGCCCGAAGACGATCCAGAACGTCCGCGAGCGAGCGCGCACGGCACCGCGGAGCGCTTCCAGGTAGGCGGAGAAGTTGCTTCTACGGCGAAGCGCCTCGGCAGCCTCCACTAGGCCAGGGCCGCTTCGATCGCTGCGGCGACATCGTCCACGTAGACGTACTCGAGCTCGCTTCGCTCGTGCTCGGGGATCTCGGCGACGTCGCCCTCGTTGCGCGCGGGGACGATGACGCGTTTGATGCCTGCCCGCTGCGCCGCCAGCGACTTCTCCTTGAGGCCGCCGATCGGCAGGACCTGGCCGATCAGCGTCACCTCACCGGTCATCGCGACATCGTTGCGAACCGGCCGGCCGCCGATCAAGGAAGCAAGCGCCACCGTCATCGCCACCCCGGCCGAGGGACCGTCCTTGGGCACGGCGCCGGCGGGCACGTGGATGTGGATGTCGTGCTTGGCGAACCAGTCCTCCTCGAGCCCTGGCGCCAAGTCGCGCCAGTGGCCGCGCACGTAGGAGAGCGCCGCCTGCGCCGACTCCTTCATCACATCGCCCAGCTGACCGGTGATCGTCAGCGAGCCGGAACCGGGCATCGAGGTGGCCTCGATGAAGAGCACGTCGCCGCCGGTCGGCGTCCAGGCGAGGCCCGTGGCGACGCCGGGATCCTTGGTGCGGCGGCGCTGCTCGGCAAAGAAGCGGCGGCGGCCGAGCAGCTCGCGCGCCCGCTTCGCCGAGATCTTGGCCTTGCCGCTGCTTTCCTTGCCCTCGGCAACCTCGCGGGCGATTTTGCGGCAGATCGTGCCGATCTGGCGCTCCAGGTTGCGGACCCCGGCCTCGCGCGTGTACTCCTCGACGATCGCGGTCAGCGCCGGGTCGGTGAGCTCGATCTGCGACGGCTTCAGCCCGTTGGCCTCGATCTGGCGGGGAACCAGGTAGCGGCGGGCGATGTGCTTCTTCTCCTCCAGCGTGTAGCCGGCGAGCTCGATCGTCTCCATCCGGTCCTGCAGCGGACCGGGGACGGTGTCGAGGAGGTTGGCGGTGGCGATGAACATCACCTCGGATAGGTCGAACTCGAGGTCGAGGTAATGGTCGCGGAAGGAGTCGTTCTGGGCCGGGTCGAGCACCTCGAGCATCGCCGAGGCAGGATCGCCGCGGAAGTCCGCCCCCATCTTGTCGATCTCGTCGATCATGAAGACCGGGTTGCGCGAGCCGGCGTCGCGCAGGGCACGGACGATCGTCCCCGGCAGGGCGCCGATGTAGGTGCGGCGGTGGCCGCGGATCTCCGCCTCGTCGCGCACGCCACCGACCGAGATCCGCTCGAACTTGCGCCCGAGAGCGCGGGCGATCGAGCGCCCGAGGCTGGTCTTGCCGACGCCCGGCGGCCCGACGAAGCAGAGGATCGGCCCCGGGGAGTCGGGCTTCAGCTTGCGCACCGCCAGGTACTCGAGGATGCGGTCCTTGACTTTCTCGAGGTCGTAGTGGTCGGCATCGAGCACCTCGCGGGCGTGCGCGATCTCGAGGTTGTCCTCGGTCTGCGCCGACCAGGGCAGCTCGACCAGCCACTCGAGGTAGGTGCGGATCACGCCGTGCTCGGCCGCCGCCGGGGGCAGTTTCTCGAGGCGCGAGAGCTCGCGATCGGCCGCTTTCCGGGCGTGCTCGGGGAGCTCGGCCTCCTCGATCCGCTCGCGCAGTTCGCTCACTTCGGCCTGCTGCTCGTCGCCCTCGCCGAGCTCGTCCTGAATCGCCTTCAGCTGCTGGCGCAGGTAGAACTCGCGCTGGCCCTTGTCGATCTCCGACTGGACCTGGGACTGGATCTGGCTGCCGAGCTGGACCACCTCGAGCTCGCGGGCGAGGATCTGGGAGAGGCGGCGCAGGCGCGCGACGACGTTCAGCTCCTCGAGCAGCTCCTGCTTTTCCTCGGTCGAGATCCGCAGGGCGCCGGCGATCAGGTGGGCGAGCGCGGCGGGGTCGTCGATGTTGGCGACCGCCATCTGCAGCTCCTCCGGCAGGTAGGGGATTTGCTCGATGATCTCCGAGAAGGTGCGCTGCACGTTGCGGGTCAGGGCCTCCAGCTCGGTGCCGTCCTCGACGACGTCCGGGAGCTCGCTGATGCGGGCGACCAGGTAGGGCTGCTCCGCCACGTAGGGCCCGAGCCGCACCCGCTGGGTGCCCTGGACGAGCACACGAAGCGACCCGTCGGGCACCTTCATCATGCGGGCGACGACGCCGACCACACCGACCTCGTAGAGGTCTTCGGGCCCGGGCTGGTCGTTCTCGGGATCCCGGGCAGCGACCATCGCCAGCATCCGGTTGGCCCCCAGCACATCGTTGACGAGCTTGATCGAGCGCTCCTGGCCGACCGCGAGCGGGGTCAGCGTCTCGGGGAAGGTGACGGTCTCGCGCAGCGGCAGGACCGGCAGGGCATCGGGCAGCGGTTCGCTCGCCCGGATCGCGTCCTCGGCGTCGAGCGGCGACTCGACCACCTCGAGAACGGGGCTGCCCTCCATCACTCCCGTCCTATCGGAACCCGGCGCGTGGTCTCACCCGGATCGCGCAGCGGCAGGTCGATGCGCAGCACGCCGTCCTCGTAGGTCGCGCTTGCCCGCTCCGCGTCGACGTCGACCTGCAGCTCGACCACGCGGCGGAAGACGCCGGAGGGAATCTCCACCTGCTGGTAGACCCGGCCCTCGGTCTCCTGGACGTGCCGCTCGCCGACGATGGCCAGCTGCCGGCCCGAGACCTCGATCCCGACCTCCTCCAGCTCGACGCCGGCCAGGTCCACCTTGACGACCGCCCGCTGCGGATCCCCGCAGTAATAGACATCGACGTTGGGCGAAAAACCTCTGCTCCTGCGAGAGACGTAGGTCGTGCGCGCCCAGCCATATAGATCGCGTTCCTGCACGGAGAGAAGCCTAACCAGCTTCGCTACTCGCGGCGGGTGGTGCGGATTTGGGGGACCACCCCGAGGAAGCTTTAGCTACCGCAGGGGTGGTGGCACCAAATCCGCGACAGGACCCGCCGCGCCTAGGCGCTCTGAGTGGCCCAACGCGGAGGTCTCATCAGCAAGACGGGCTGGCGGGGAGGGACCAGGCCCTCGGGCCGATTCGGCCTGAACGTCGCGCAGGGCTCGTCGAGCTCGAGGGCGCAGAGGAGGTTCCTGTGGAAGTAGCAGTCCTCGCAGGTCGGCGGCTGTTTCTTGCGCGGCATCGGGGCGCATGTTGGCACCGGCGCGACACTTCCGTGCGCCTCAATTCCGCAAAGCGCAACCTCTTTGACACAGTCCCGTCACAGCTTCCCCGCGTCTTGCGGAAAGCGGCGATGCCGGCGCTACCATGGGCCCTGCCGATGGACTCCCCCAGCCGGACCGAGAAGCTCTCCGCCTCGCCGCAGCTCTTCGAGAGCGACTTCCTCAACTTCTTCTCGCGGGTCCACCCGGCGATTCCGGCGCTCGTCTTCGTGCCGGCGATCGCGGCGATGGAGTGGCTCGGCGCCGATCGCGGCTACGCCGCCTGGCAGCTCGTCCTCCTCGGCCTGGCCGGGATCGGCATCTGGACGCTGACCGAGTACTGGCTGCACCGGCTCGTCTTCCACTGGGAGCCGGACAACGCCCTCGGCCGCCGCATGCACTTCATCATCCACGGCATCCACCACGACCATCCCAACGACAAGCTGCGGCTGGTGATGCCACCGGCCGTTGCGATCCCCCTCGCCGCCCTCTTCTTCTTCGCCTTCACCCTCGCCTTCGGCACTCCGGCCGCCTACCCGCTCTTCGGCGGCTTCCTCGCCGGCTACCTCTTCTACGACTACACGCACTATTACGTCCACCATTTCGTGCCCAGATCGCAGCTCGGCAAGCGCCTGCGCGAGCAGCACATGCGCCACCACTTCCAGGACCACCGCTACGGCTTCGGTGTCTCCTCGCCGTTCTGGGACGCCGTCTTCCGGACCCTGCCGCGCACCCGCCAGCGCTGACCACCGGAGGCTAGGAAGCAGGGGAGCGAAGCGCGATCTCGAGCTCGAAGCGAACGTCGGGGTCGTCGAGGTCGTCTCCGAACAGCTCGTGCAGCCTCGCGATCCGGTAGCGCGCCGTCTGCGGGTGGACGTGCAGCTCGGCCGCCATCGCCACTGCGTTGCCGCGGTGACGAAGGTAGGCGAGCGCCGTCTCGCGCATCCGCTCTCGCGCCCGCTCGGTGAGCGGCGCCAACGGGGCGAGGCGGCGGGCGGAGATCCGCCCCGCCAGGGCGCTGCCCTCGAAGAGGAGGAGATCGGCGAGGTGGTCCTCGGCGCGCGCGGCGCCAGAGGCCTGCACGGTTCCCGCTTCCATGGCCCGTAGCGTCGCCTTCGCCAGGTCCCAGGAGTCGCGCAGCTGCCCGGGCGTCGTCGTCGGCCCTATCGCGAGCGGAGCGCTGGAGGCGGCGCGGCGAAGAATCGCCGCCCGCCCGGGCCCGTCGGGATCCGGGACGAACACGCACCCGCTTTCCTCGAGCTGCGTCGCGAGTACGTCGGCGGGCAGCTTGCGGGCCACCTGCGCCAAGGCGGACTCGGCGCAGGCGACCGCCGCGACGGTTCCCGGGATCGCCCAGCCAGCCGCCTGGGCGGCCCCGTGCAGGTCCGATGCATCGGCGGCGGGCTCGCGCACGAGCAGGGTCGCGAGCTGCCGCTGCCGTCGGCGGCGCTCGCCCTCGATCTCCGCCTGGGCCTGGGCGTACCCGTCGACGGAGTCGGCGGCGAGCTCGTCGATATAGGCGAAGACCGCCTCGGCAAGGAGGCTGAGGACCCCGGAGTCGAGCTTCGCCCGCCGCCCCACCATCGAGATCCGCCGCCAGGCGACCCGCGCCCCCACCCGGTAGGCGGCCTGCAGCGAGTCGAGCGTCCGGCCCTCCCGCAGCTCTTCGCGGCCGAGTCCGGCGTAGATCTCCCTGCTCAGCTCGCGGCCCGCGTCGGGGTCGCGGATCAGGGCCACGAACTGGCTCAGCGCGTCGCCGACGCCGGTCCTGACGCCACGGCCGAAGCGACCCTCCAGCGGCCGCGCGTACTCCGGCACGTTGCGGGCGATCATCGCGAGGATTTCCTCCGTCAACGGCTTGAGCTCGGGCTCGATCAGGTCGGCGACGGCCCTGGGCAGGTCGCGCCACGGTTCCTTTTCGGCAGAAGTTGTTATCTGGATCACAAAAATCGGGGACGGAATTAGCTCACAGCCTAATTGATGCTGAGATTTGCAGCGTATTCTCGCTTGCGTCTGGACGAGATGACGAGAACCGAGAAGGTCGCCAATCTCGGCGCCGTGCTCATTCCCTTTGCGGCGACGCTGGTGGCAATAGTGCTGCTCTGGAACAGCCTCGTCAGCGCTCGCGACCTCGTGATCGCGGCGACGATGTACCTGCTGACGGCGGTCGGCATCACCGTCGGCTTTCACCGGCTGCTCACGCATCGCTCCTTTCAGACCTCGAAGCCGATCGAATACGCCTTCGCCGTGTTCGGCTCGATGGCCGTTCAGGGCCCCGTGATCTCCTGGGTCGCCGACCACCGCAAGCACCACGCCCATACCGACGTCGAGGGAGACCCCCACAGTCCACACGTCGGCCATGGCGGGGGGGTCCGGGGCGTCATCGCCGGACTCTGGCACGCGCACTCGGGCTGGCTGATGTCGACCCAGGGCCGCGCCGACTGGAAGCGCTACGCGGCGGACCTGTACGAGGACCGTGGCATGCGGACGATCGCGCGCCGGTTCGTGCCGCTTGTGCTGCTCAGCCTGGTCCTGCCGGGGCTGGCTGGCTACCTGGTCAGCGGAACGGCGGCAGGTGCCGCGACCGGTTTCCTCTGGGGCGGTTTGGTGCGAGTCTTCTTCGTCCACCACGTGACCTGGAGCGTCAACTCCGTCTGCCACTTCGTCGGCAGTCGCCGTTTCGACACCGACGACAAGTCGACCAACGTGTTCTGGCTGGCCCTGCCATCGCTGGGCGAGTCCTGGCACCACAATCACCACGCCTTCCCACGCTCCGCCCAGCACGGCCTGCGCCGCTGGGAGATCGACCCCTCAGCCCTGATCATCTCGACGATGGAGAAGCTCGGCCTCGCCCGGAACGTCGTGCGGATCCCCCCTGAGCGTCAGCTGCAGCGCCTTGTCTGGCAGCGAGAGCACTGACAGTCGACTGCTTCCTAAATGGACAGAGTGAGAGAGCAGAGTACGACACTATGTAATAGTCACTATCACTGTGACTGTGTCACACTTCAAGTAGGCAAAATGCCGACGACCCGAGAGCACAAGGCCGACGGGATGAAAGGAACGAAATGCCCAGCACCAGCAACGTACTCGACGAGGCTCTTGACCTGGTCAAGAAGCGCCTCAGTGAGCTTGACGAGGAGCGCAAGCGCCTCGAGCGTGCCCTCGCCGAGCTTGGTGGCACGATCACGCGTGGTCGTCCCGGCCGGCCGCGTGGCAGCGGCCGCGGCCCCGGTCGCCCGCGTAAAGCGACGACAACCGGTGCGCCGCGCCGTCGTCGGCGCCGTGGCGGCACCCGGGCCGATCAGGCGGTGAAACTGGTCGAGCAGAACCCCGGTATCAGCGCATCCGACATCGCCAAGCAGATGAAAATCAAACCGAACTACCTCTACCGGGTTCTTGGCGAACTGGAGAAAGAGGGCCGGGTCAGCAAGAAGGGTCGCGAGTACCACCCGGCCAAATAGCCGCAACTCGCCACTGCAAGCGAAAGAAAGCCGGCCCATTTGGGCCGGCTTTTCTTCTGCTCTCGAGCGAGGTCTAGACCAGGCCGAGCTCGCTGACCGCGTCGCGCTCCTCGCGCAGCTCCGCGACGCTGGCGTCGATCCGGGCGCGCGAGAAATCCGGGATCTCGAGTCCCTCGACGATCGACCACTCCCCACCGCTGCAGCGACAGGGCAGGCCGGCGACGATCCCCTTCTCGACTCCGTAGGAGCCGTCAGCGGGCACACCCATCGAGACCCAGTCGCCCTCCGGCGTGCCGAGCACCCAGTCGCGCACGTGGTCGACCGCCGCGTTGGCCGCGGAGGCTGCGCTGGAAGCACCCCTCGCCTCGATGATCGCGGCGCCTCGCTTTGCCACTCGGGGGATGAACTCATCGGCGATCCAGGCCTCGTCGTCGACCGCGTCCCAGGCGCTGCCGCCTCCGACCCTGGCGTTCACGAGGTCGGGATATTGCGTGGTCGAGTGATTGCCCCACACGGTCATGTTGCTGACCGCGGAGACGTCGGTGCCCAACTTGGCGGCGAGCTGGGCGACGGCCCGGTTGTGGTCGAGGCGCATCATCGCGGTAAAGCGCTCGCGCGGGACGCCGGCGGCGTTCGACATCGCGATCAGGCAGTTCGTGTTGGCGGGGTTCCCCACGACCAGGACCCGTACGTCGTCGGCAGCACCCGCGGCGATGGCTTCGCCCTGGGGCTTGAAGATTCCGCCGTTGGCCTCGAGCAGGTCGGCGCGCTCCATACCGGGGCCGCGCGGCCGCGCTCCCACCAGCAGCGCCACGTTGCAGCCCTCGAAAGCCGGCTTGGGCTGATCGAAGATGTCGATGCCACGCAGCAGCGGGAAGGCACAGTCGTCGAGCTCCATGGCGGTTCCCTCGGCGGCCTTGACGGCGTCCGGGATCTCGAGCAGGCTCAACTCCACCGGCGTATCCGGCCCCAGCATCTGGCCGCTGGCGATACGGAACAGGATCGCGTAGCCGATCTGGCCGGCGGCGCCGGTGACGGTGACTTTCACGGGGGTGCTCACAGAATCTCTGTCTCCTGATTCGTCGTTTTCGATGCGTTATCCATCGCCAGTCGCAGCCTCTCCTCGATCGAGGCCAGGAACTCCTGGGTGGTCTGGAAATCCTGGTCCGGGCCAATGAGCAGGGCCAGGTCCTTGGTCATCTTTCCGCTTTCGACCGTTTCCACGCATACACGCTCGAGTATCTCGGCGAAGCGGCTCACCTCGGGAGTCTGGTCGAGTCGGCCACGGGCGGCGAGGGCGCGGGTCCAGGCGAAGATCGAGGCGATTGGGTTGGTCGAGGTCGGCTTGCCCTCTTGGTGCTGCCGGTAGTGGCGGGTAACCGTTCCGTGCGCTGCCTCCGCCTCCACGGTCTTGCCATCGGGGCTCATCAGCACGCTCGTCATCAAGCCGAGAGAGCCGAAGCCCTGGGCGACGGTGTCGGACTGGC
>Ga0247789_1000195_pt1 | contig 11310 bp, 8 predicted proteins | sample UWRJS220509R4_FD_179919 | JGI IMG/M metagenome (GOLD analysis project Ga0247789, IMG submission 179919) | Soil microbial communities from Arlington Agricultural Research Station in Wisconsin, United States - UWRJ-S220-509R-4 | ecosystem: Environmental > Terrestrial > Soil > Agricultural land...
CTCCGACCAGCGCTTCATCGGCGGCCACCCGCTCGCCGGTGCCGAGACCTCGGGGGTCGAGAACGCCCGCGAAGACCTCTTCGAGGGGGCGCGCTGGTACCTGACGCCGAAAGCGGAGCGCTCCAGCGGCCTCCTCTACGACCGCCTGCAGCGGACAGTCGCCGGCCTTGGCGCGCGGGTGCAGGCGATCGACGCCGAGGCGCACGACCGCCTGATGGCGACGGTGAGCCACGTGCCGCACGTGGTTGCCAACGTGCTGGTCGGCCAGGCGGCGGCGGAGCTGACCCGCGACTCCGAGCGGATGCCCGAGGTGGGGCCGAGCTTCCGCGACACGACGCGCGTGGCCGGCGCCAACCCGGCGATCTGGGGCGACATCTTCGCCAGCAACCGCGAGGCCGTGGCGGAGGCGACGGAGGCCGTTGCGGCCAAGCTGCGCGAGGCGGCGGCGCTGATCCGCGACGGGGGGCGCGAGACCGTCGCCGAGTGGCACGCGAGCGCGGCGGCGGACCGGCGGCGGCTGCTCGAGAGCGAGCTGGCGGGAGGGCCGCTGCGCGAGCTGCGCGTCGTCGTCGCCAACCGGCCCGGCACGATCGCGGAGCTGGCGCTTGCGCTCGGCGAGGCGGGCGTCAACATCGAGGACATGGCTCTCCACCCGACGCCGGACATGACCTCCGGCGCGGTCTCGCTCTGGGTCGTGGGCGAGGAGCAGGCGGAGCGCGCGGGGGAGCTGGTCCGCGAGCTCGGCCACACGGTCAGCGTCGTCGAGGACGATTGAGGCAGGATCCGCCGATGGGCACTCGCTTCGACCCTGTAGGGCCGCTGCGCGGCAGCCTGCGGCCGCCGCCGGACAAGTCGATCTCGCACCGCGCTGCCCTAATCGCGGCGATGGGCGACGGCGAGACGCCGATCGAGGGCTACCTCGACTCGGCCGACACCCGCTCGACCCTGTCCGCAGTCAAAGCCCTCGGGGCCACGGTGGTCGGTGCCGACGGCGGGACGATCGCGCCGACGATCACGATCCAGGGCGTGGGCCTCTCGGGGGCCGCAGCGGCGACGGTCGACGTCGGCAACGCGGGGACGCTGCTGCGCCTGCTGCCGGGCTGGCTCGCCGGGCAGCCGCGTGGCAGCTGGACGATCGACGGCGACGACTCGATCCGCCGCCGTCCGGTCGATCGCATCGCTGGGCCGCTGCGCGAGATGGGAGCAAAGCTGAGCTGCCGCGAGGATCGCCTGCCGCCGCTGGAGATCGAGGCGGCGGCGCTGCACGGTATCCCCTACGAGATGCCTATCGCCAGCGCCCAGGTCAAGTCGTGCCTGCTCTTCGCCGGCCTCCTCGCCGAGGGCACGACCTGGGTCGGCGAGCCGCTCCGCAGCCGTGACCACACCGAGCGCATGCTCGCCGCCGCCGGCGCCGAGATCGCTTGGCTGAAAGGCGGCGTCTCGGTGCGGCCGGCGGAACGGATCGAACCGGGGCCGATCGTCGTGCCGACCGATTTCTCCTCGGCCGCCTTCTTCATCGTCGCGGCGCTGCTCGTGCCCGGCAGCGAGGTGGCCCTCGAGGGGGTCGGCCTCAACCCGACCCGGACGGGTTTGCTGCGGGCCCTCGAGCGGATGGGCGCTGAGCTCGAAGTCGAGCCGGTCGGGGAGCGCGGCGGCGAGCCGACCGGGACGATCCGCGCCCGCGCCTCCGCGCTGGGCGGCACCGAGATCCCGCTGGCGATCGACGAGCTGCCGCTGCTCGCGCTCGCCGCCTGCCTCGCCGAGGGGACGACGACGATCCGCGACGCGGCCGAGCTGCGCCGCAAGGAGTCCGACCGGATCGCCACGACCTGCGAGGCGCTGGCCGCGCTCGGCGCGGCGATCGAGCCGACGGAGGACGGGATGCGGATCGAGGGCGGCGCCGAGCTGCGCGGCGGCGCGATCGACTCTCACGGCGACCACCGCATCGCGATGCTGGGGGCGATCGCCGGGCTCGCCTCGCGGCAGGGCGTCGAGGTCGAGGGCATGGGGGCGGCGGCGGTGAGCTACCCGGGCTTCGAGGCCGACCTCGCCTCGCTCTGAAGGGCTAGACCATAGATTTAGCCCATGGTCATCTCGATAGACGGTCCCGCCGGGGCCGGCAAGTCCACGGTCGCCCGTGCCGTCGCGAGTCGGCTCGGCTTCACGTACCTCGACTCGGGAGCGATGTATCGCTGCGTGGCGCTGGCCGCGCTCGAACGCGGCGTCGATCTCGACGACCCGGTGGCGACCGGCGAGCTGGCCGGGGCGCTGACGATCGAGGTCGGGTACGGGCGGGTAAAGCTCGACGGCGATGACGTCAGCCTCGCGATTCGCGAGCCACGGGTCACCGATGCCTCTTCGCGCGTCTCGATCCACCCGGCTGTGCGCGAGGCGATGGTCGCCCGCCAGCGGGAGCTGATCGAGGCAAACGACTTCGTCGCCGAGGGGCGGGACATCGGCACCGTGGTCAGCCCGGATGCGCCGCTGAAGGTCTTTCTCACCGCGTCGGAGGAGGAGCGGGCGCGGCGCCGCGCCGAGGAGACCGGGGAGAACCCGGAAGCGGTGCTCGTCGCCCAGCGCGAGCGCGACGACCGCGATCGCAGCCGCGAGCACAGCGCCCTGGAGCCTGCCGGCGACGCGATCGAGATCGACACGACGGAGCTCGACCTCGAGCAGGTCGTCGATCGCGTCGTCGAGCTCGCCGCCGGGAGAGGCTTGACGTGAGCTCCCTGCCGACGGTCGCGGTCGTCGGCTTCCCCAACGTCGGCAAGAGCACGCTCGTCAACCGGCTCGCCGGCGGGCGCGAGGCGGTCACCCACGCCGAGTCCGGGGTCACCCGCGATCGCAAGCGCGTCCGCTGCGAGTGGAACGGGGTCGCCTTCGACCTCCTCGATACCGGCGGCATCGACCTCGGCGACTCCTCCGAGCTGGCGCGCGACGTGCAGCGGCAGGCGCAACTGGGCATCGCCGAGGCCGACCTCGTGATGCTGGTTGTCGATGCCCGGGCCGGGCTGCGCGCCGGCGACGCCGAGCTGGCGAAGACGCTGCGCGGCGCTCCCGTCCCGGTCCTCGTCGTCGCCAACAAGGTCGACCGTCCCGAGGACGAGCACCTGACGGCGGAGCTGCACCAGCTCGGCCTCGGCGATCCGCAGCCCGTCTCGGCGACCCACGGTCTGGGGGGCGGCGACCTGCTCGACCGCGTCGTCGAGCTGCTCGGTGAGGTCGCGCCGACGGCCGAGCCCGACGACGCCACCCGGGTGGCCGTGATCGGACGGCCCAACGCCGGCAAGTCCTCGCTCGTCAACGCCTTCCTCGGCTCCGAGCGGGTGATCGTCTCCGAGCGCGCCGGGACCACCCGCGACGCGATCGACACCGAGCTCGAGGTGGACGGGCGGCGCGTCGTCCTCGTCGACACGGCGGGGCTGCGTCGTCGCTCGAAGGTGGCGGGGACCGTCGACTACTACGCGCAGCTGCGCTCCGAACGCGCGGTCGAGCGGGCCAACGTGGCCCTCGTCGTCTGCGACGCCTCCGACGGGATCACGGCAGAGGACCTGCGCGTGGCCGAGCTGGCGATGCGCGCGGACTGCGCGACCCTGATCGCGCTCAACAAGTGGGACGTCACCCGCACCGACATCGACGACGCCCGCGCTCGGGTCGAGCGCAAGCTGCGCCTGCGGCCGGCGGTCGTCACCTGCTCGGCGACCCGCGGGCGCAACGTCGGCAACCTGCTGCCGAAGGCGATCGAGCTCGCCGACCGCGCGCAGCAGCGAATCCCGACGCCGGAGCTGAACCGGTTCGTCGCCGACGTCGTCGCCAGGACGCCGCCGCCGGCGCGGCGCGGACGCCGCCTTCGCACCTACTACGCCGCCCAGATCGGCGTGCGACCGCCGCGGATCGCGATCCAGGTCAACGACCGCAAATTGATCTCGCGCGAGTGGGCCTACCACCTGGAGAACCGGTTGCGCGAGGCCTACGGCTTCGAGGGCATTCCCCTGGTGATCGACTTCGTGCCGCGTTCGGGCCGCCGCCGCTAGGCTTCCGGCATGAGCGAGACACAACCACTCGCCGACGGCGAGTACCTGTTCACATCAGAGTCCGTTACCGAGGGTCACCCAGACAAGATCTGCGACCAGATCTCCGACGCCGTCCTCGACGCCGTCATGGCCGAGGACCCGGAGGGTCGCGTCGCCTGCGAGACGCTGGTCAACACCGGCATGGCCGTCGTCTCCGGCGAGATCTCGACCAACGTCCACCTCGACGTGCCGGACATCGTTCGCAGGACGATCCGCGAGATTGGCTACGACCACGGCGACTACGGCTACCACTGCGACCACGTCTCCGTGCTCGTCTCGCTCGACAAGCAGTCGCCGGACATCGCGCAGGGCGTCGACGCCGCGCTCGAGACGCGTACCGAGCCCACGGTCGAGGACGAGCTGCTGGTCGCCGGGGCGGGCGACCAGGGCATGATGTTCGGCTACGCGACCGACGAGACCGACGCCCTGATGCCGATGCCGATCCACCTCGCCCACCGGCTCGCCGAGCGGCTCGCCGCGGTGCGCAAGGACGGCACCATGGACTACCTCGGGCCCGACGGCAAGACGCAGGTCACGGTCCGCTACGCCGACGGCAGGCCGGTCAAGGTCGAGAAGCTGCTGATCTCGACGCAGCACGCGGCTGAGGTCGAGTCGGAGGCGACGATCAAGCCCGACCTCTGGCAAAGCGTCGTCCTCCCGGTCCTCAATGCCGAGGCCGCCGGCCTCTTCGACGAGGCCGAGCTGCGCGAGCACTTCCTCGTCAACCCGACCGGCAAGTTCGTGATCGGCGGCCCGGTCGGCGACGCGGGGCTCACCGGCCGCAAGATCATCGTCGACACCTACGGCGGCATGGCCCGCCACGGCGGCGGCGCCTTCTCCGGCAAGGACCCCTCGAAGGTCGACCGCTCGGCCGCCTACGCGGCCCGGCACGTCGCCAAGAACGTCGTCGCGGCGGGCCTGGCGCAGCGCTGCGAGGTGCAGGTCGCCTACGCGATCGGCGTCGCGCGTCCGATCTCGCTGATGGTCGAGACCTTCGGTACGGGCAAGCTGCCCGACGCCGAGATCTCGCGCCTGGTCGAAGCCGAGTTCGACCTGCGCCCCGGCGCCTTCCGCCGCTACCTCGACCTGCACCGGCCGATCTTCCGCAAGACCGCCGCCTACGGCCACTTCGGCCGTGAGGGCGAGGACTTCACCTGGGAGCGGACGGATCGGGCCGAGTCGCTCAAAGCCGCCGCGGGCGCGGCGGCGACTCCCGCTTGATCTGTAAGCGGCTTTGGGGGAGCGATCTGGTTGCTCTCCACTCGAATTGATGGCGCACGGCCTTCGGCCTTAGCGCCGGATCTCGAGCGCGGGCTACGCCCGCGCAATAGACAGATTGCATATCGCCGCCTGTCGGCGACATTCGATTGGAGAGCAACCAGATCGCTCTCGACAGCTCTCGGCAGCACCAAAGCGGGACCCCCGGCCGAGAGCTGAAAGCTCAAGAGTCCAAGCCGGGCTCGAGGTTCACCCCATGCGCGCAGCGCATGGGTGTCCATTCCCGGGAAGGCACACCCCGCCGCCCCTAACCGGGGCCGAGTCCTTGAGTTCCCCCCGCGTTGGCACCCGTCGCCTGGTCCACTCGGTGCACGACGTCGCCGGGATCGGCGACCCCGGCGAAGATGAAGTTGTAGTCGTCCCCCGCCGCCGTGTCGAAGTCGACGTCGCCGATCTGGACCAGGCGCTGGTAGATGCTCTGCCGGTAGTTGACGTTCTGCACCCGCTCCAGACGCGTCTCCTGGACCTCGCGCGAGACGATGCCGCGGCGGATGTTGAGGCGACGGTCGGTGATCGTGTAGGTCGTCGCGACCCGCTTGAGGAAGCCGATCAGCACGGTCGCGGCGACGATCGCGAGGACTACGAGGAAGACGGTGCCCGAGCCGGCACCGAAGAGCTTGAAGAGCACGCCGGCGATCGCGGCGATCAGGATTCCCTTCAGGTAGAAGCCGATGATCGCGCGCCAGGAGGGATGCCCCTGGAAGATCACGCGCTCGCCCGGGCTGAGGTTGAGCCCCCCCATCAGGATGTTCGCCCTCGCTCGCTCACGAAGAACCAGATATGCACGTTCGCTCGCTCCGGCTCATCGAGGGCCAGCATACCCGCCGTCCGCGCCCCTCCATAACTTGGCCCAGTGTCGATAGCGAAGGTCGAGCCACTCACCACCGCCCGCGCCCTGCGCGGGCCCTTCGACTACCGCCTGCCCCCCGGGATGGCCGATCTCGAGGTGGGCAGCGTCGTTCGCGTTCCCTTCGGCAGGCGGCGCGTCCTCGGCGTCGTCGTCGAACGGGCTGACACCTCGGAGCTGCCGCCGGAGCGCCTCGCCGAGCCGCTCGAGGCGCTCGAGGCGGGTGTGCCGGCGGAGCTGGTCCGGCTTGGCCTCTGGGTCGCCCGCGAGTACTGCTCGACCCCGTCGCGCGGCCTGCAGCTCGTGCTCCCTCCGGGTACGGGCGCTGCGGGCCAGCGAGTTCGCTCGCGCCACGAGCTGCGGGCCGAGATCACCGCGGCGGGTGAGGCGGCCCTGGCCGGGGGAGAGCGCCTCGGCGTCAGGCAGCGCGCCGTGCTCGAGGCGCTGCGCGCCGGCGAGCTGTCCGCGCCCGAGCTAGCGACGGCGGTCGGTGCGGACCGGGCGGTGCTGCGCCGGCTCGAGGAGCGGGGGCTGATCGCGACCCGCAGCTCCCGGCTGCGCCGTCACTCATCCCGGCCCGACGTGGGTGGGGGGGGAGGGCGGCCGCGGCTGCTGGCAGAGCAGCAGGACGCGGTGCAGACCGTCGTCGCCGCCCTCGACGGCGAGGCCGGGGCGCCGCGCGAGCTCCTCCTCCACGGTGTCACCGGCTCGGGCAAGACCGAGGTCTACCTGGCCGCCGCCGAGGCGGCACTGGCGCAGGGGAGGGACGCGATCGTCCTCGTGCCGGAGATCGGCCTGGCCCCGCAGGCCGTGGCCCGCTTCCGGGAGCGGCTCGGCGACCGCTTCGCCGTCCTTCACTCCGCCCTCTCCGACGGCGAGCGCTACGACGAATGGCGCCGCCTGCGCAGCGGCGAAGCGCGAATCTGCGTCGGGCCGCGCTCGGCGGTCTTCGCTCCCCTTGCCGACCCCGGCCTGATCGTGATCGACGAGGAGCACGATCCCTCCTACAAGCAGGAGGGGGATCCCTGCTATGACGCCCGCGCCGTCGCCCGTCACCGGGCCCGGGAATGCGGTGCGGTGCTCCTCGCCGGCACCGCCACGCCGCGGCCGGAGAGCTGGCTCGAGCTTCCGCGGGTCGAGCTGCCGAGGCGCGTCGACGGCCGTCCGATGCCGCCCGTGCGGGTCCTCGACATGCGTGACGCCGACCCGCGCTCCGGCCCGGTGCACGCCGAGACCTGGACCGCCCTCGCGGACGTGCGGGCGGCCGGCGCCAAGGCGATCGTGATGGTCAACCGGCGCGGCTTCGCGCCGTGGCTGACCTGCCGCTCCTGCGGGCACCACTGGAACTGCCCCAACTGCGACGTCTCGCTGATCGTCCACCGCCACAGCGGGCGCCTCGTCTGCCATCACTGCGCCCACGCGGAGCGCCTTCCGCGCGCCTGCGGCGAGTGCGACTCGACGACCCTCAAGCAGGCCGGGGCGGGCACGGAGCAGATCGAGGCGCTGCTGTCTAAGCGGCTGGCGCCGATGCCGGTCTTCCGTCTCGACGCCGACACCGCGAGCGGCGTCGGCGCCCATGCCCGCATCCTCGCCGCGTTCGGCGAGGCCGAGAGCGGGGTCCTGGTGGGGACCCAGATGGTCGCCAAGGGCCACGACTTCCCCGAGGTGACGTTGAGCGTGATCCTCGACGCCGACGCCACCCTGCGCTTCCCCGATTTCCGCTCCGCCGAGCGGACGTTCGCGATGGTGGCCCAGCTCGCCGGTCGCAGCGGCCGCGGCGAGGCGGGGGGAAGGGTGATCGTGCAGACGCTCGCGCCGAGTGCCCCCAGCATCGTCCATGCTGCCCGCCACGATGCCGCCGCCTTCCTCGGCGAGGAGATGGTCCGGCGCGAGGCCCTGCGCTACCCGCCGTTCTCGCAGCTGACCCGGATTGTGTTGCGAGCGGAGTCCGAGCAACGGCTCGAGCGAGCCGCGGCCGGGCTCGCGGCGAAGCTGCGGGACGGCCTTCCGCCCGACGTCGACCTGCTCGGCCCGGCGCCGATGTTCCGCGTCCGCGGCCGCCACCGCCGCCGCCTCCTGCTCAAGGCCGCCGAGCGGGAGCCGGCGCTGGCCGCCGTGCGCGATGCCGTCGACGCCCTGATCGCCGACCGTGCCCTGCGCGACGTGGCGATCTCGGTTGACGTCGATCCCCAGTAGACGTGCCGCGAGTTCGGTGCCCATATGGGTGCTCAACTCGTGGCACGTCGGACGACGGGCGTCCATACAATCGATCCGTGGGCGAGCACGTCGACACCGAAGCCGAGGAGCGCAGCGAGGAGACGCTCGAAGCCGAGCTGCTCGAGCGGCGCGAGGCGGCGCTGGCCGAGGTGATCAAGTTCGGCGACCCGGTGCTGAAGAGCGTCGCCTCGCCGGTGCGCGAGTTCGGTCCCGAGCTGCGCGGCGAGGTGGAGCGGATGGTCGGGATCATGCGCGACGCGATGGGTGTCGGCCTTGCCGCCACCCAGCTCGGCATCCTGCGCCGCCTGCTCGTCTTCCAGGCCAGCCCCGATGGCGAGCCGACGGCGCTCGTCAACCCGGAGATCGGGTGGGTGTCGGAGGAGACGGTGGTCGCGGAGGAGGGCTGCCTCAGCCTGCCCCGTGTCTCGATGGACGTCGAGCGTCCGCTGCACGCCCGTGTCGAGGGGCTCGACCTCGATGGCGAGCCGGTGTGGATCGAGGCTTCGGGTCTCGAGGCACGGGTGCTCCAGCACGAGATCGACCACCTCGACGGCGTCCTGATCCTCGATCGGGCGCCGCGCCCGCAGCGCAAGGGCGCGTTGCGGGCCCTGCGCGAGGGGGAGAGCTACAGCCCGCCTGAGGATGAGGAGGCCGTGTCCGGCGATGGCGGCGAGCACCGCGAGCCGAAGTACACGGCGTGAGCGCGTCAATCGCCACGGACTCGAACACCCGGCGATCACCGTGTCGATTGACGCGCCCACAGGGCGACGCGTGAAGACGGTATTCCTCGGTACCTCGGAGTTCGCCGCGACCGTGCTGCGTCGCCTCGCCGACTCGCCTCACAGGCCACTGCTGGTGGTGACTCCCCCCGACCGACCGCGCGGCAGGGGTCGCCGAACGCTGCCGCCGCCGGCCGCGGCCGCCGCCGATGAGCTGAGCATCGGGCTGGTCCAGGCCGAGGACGTCAACGAGCCGGCGGCGCTGGAGCGGATCCGCGCCGCCCGGCCCGACGCGATCGTCGTCTGCGCCTTCGGTCAGCTGATCCGCGAGCCGCTGCTCTCCGAGTGGCCGTTGCTCAACGTCCATCCTTCGCTGCTCCCCCGCTGGCGGGGGGCCGCGCCGATCGAGCGGGCGATCATGGCGGGCGACAGCCGCACCGGCGTCTGCGTGATGGAGGTGACCGCCGGCCTCGACTCGGGCCCCGTCGCCATGCGCGAGGAGACGGCGATCGGGCCCGAAGAGGACTTCGAGGCGCTCTCGACCAAGCTCGCCACGCTCGGCGGCGATCTCCTCGTCGAGGCGCTCGACGGCCTCGCCCGCGGCGAGCTGAGCTTCGAGTCCCAAGACGAGGACGACGTGACCTACGCCGAGAAGATCGCCCCGGAGGAGCGCCGGCTCGATCCCAGCCGGCCGGCCGGCGAGCTTGCGCGGAAGGTGCGGGCGCTGACGCCGCACGTCGGCGCCTACCTGGAGACAGGCGAGGGGGAGCGTCTCGGCGTGCGCAGGGCGCGCGCCGTCGACGTCGGCGTCAAGTGCGGCGAGATGCGAGCCGAGTGGGGAGCGCTCCTGCTGGGGTGCGGGCGCGGCGCGCTGCGGCTCGAGGTCGTGCAGCCGGCGGGGGGCAGGCCGATGGCCGCCGACGCCTACCTGCGGGGCCATCCGGTGCCAAGGCTGTGATCGCGCCCCCCCGTCTGCTCGCCTTCGAGACGCTGCGGGCCACCTTCGAGCGCGACGAGCACACCGAGCGGGCCTTCCGGGAGGCCGCCGACCGCCAGGGCCTGGCCGGGCGCGAGCGGGGACAGGCACAGCGGCTCGCCTTCGGTGCCGTACAGCGGCGCGGCACGCTTGACGCGGCGCTCGAAGGGCTCGTCGACCGTCCCCTGCGGCAGGTCGACCCGCCGCTGCTGGCGGCGCTGCGTATCGGGATGTACGAGCTGCTCTTCGCCGACGCTACGCCCGACCACGCCGCCGTCGACCAGGCCGTCGAGCTGGCAAAGCAGGCGGGAGCCGGCCATGCCGCGGGCATGGTGAACGCCGTGCTGCGCCGCGCCGTCCGCGAACGGGAGGCGCTGGCGACCTCCCTGCTGGGCGACGACTCGAGCTCCGAGAAGGCCGCGACCGCCCACTCGGCGCCGCTCTGGCTGGCGCAGATGTGGTGGGAGGAGCTGGGCCCCGACGACGCCCGCGCGCTGCTCGCGGCCTGCAACGAGCCGGCGGAGAAGGCGTTCCGCGTCAACCGCCTCCGCGCTGACCGCGACGCCGTCCTCGGGCGACTGCACGAGGACGGCGTCGCGGTCGATCCCGCCCCTTCCGGTGCGCTTTATGCACCCATAGCGAGCAAAAAGCGCACCGGAAGCGAGTCGCTGCTATCGCTGCCCGAGATGATCGTCATCGATGGGCCGACCGGGGAGCTGGTGCCGCAGATGGTCGCGGCCGGGGAGCTGACGCCGCAGAGCCGGGGCTCGGCGGCGGCCGTCGAGGTCCTCGACCCGCAGCCGGGCGAGCACGTCCTCGACCTCTGCGCCGGGCCAGGGATCAAGACCGGTCAGATCGCCGAGCGGATGGGCGACCGCGGCGAGGTGATCTCGGTCGAGAGCGACCCGCGGCGAGCCGCCGAAGTGGCGGAGCAGGCGAGGCGGCTGGGCCTGCGCAGCGTCACCGTGGTCGAGACCGACGCTGCCGGCGGGATGGCACCCGGCTTCGACCGCGTCCTGCTCGACGCTCCCTGCTCGGACCTCGGTGCCCTCGCCTCGCGGCCCGACGCACGCTGGCGCAAGTCGCCGGCGACGATCGATCGCCTCGTGGGCGTCCAGGTGCAACTGCTGGAACGGGCCCGCGAGGCGGTGCGGCCAGGGGGCGTCGTCGTCTACTCGACCTGCACGATCAGCCGCCGTG
>Ga0247789_1000200_pt1 | contig 11138 bp, 12 predicted proteins | sample UWRJS220509R4_FD_179919 | JGI IMG/M metagenome (GOLD analysis project Ga0247789, IMG submission 179919) | Soil microbial communities from Arlington Agricultural Research Station in Wisconsin, United States - UWRJ-S220-509R-4 | ecosystem: Environmental > Terrestrial > Soil > Agricultural land...
TTGCCCGCGCGTTGCAGGTCGCCCAGCGCACCGGCATGCTCGGGGCGCTGGCGGAGGACGCCCGCGACCCGGCCGAGTTGGCCGAGCATCTGGGACTGCAGCCGACCGCGACCAGGCTCGTGCTGGACGTGGTCGCATCGCTCGGGCACGTGGAGCTGCGCGCCGACGGCCGCTACGAGATGAGCGAGCGGGCACGGCGCTGGCTCGACCCACGCTCCGATCACTACGTCGGCGACTTCCTCGCCGATACCGGCGAGTACTGGAGCTGGTGGCAGCGCCTGGAGGACGTCGTCAGGGGCGGCGGTCACCTCGATCTCCACGACAGGCCGGCGGACGATCCCTACTGGCGCTCCTACATCCTCGGTCAGTACCAGATCGCCCGCCTCTCCTCGGCCGAGGTGGCGAAGGCGGTGCCGCTGCAGCGGGGTGCCCACTCGCTGCTCGACGTCGCCGGTGCCCACGGTGAGTTCTCGATGGCCCTCTGCCGCCGGCACCCGGGACTGAGGGCGACGATCGTCGACCTGCCGGGCAGTGCCCGAATCGGCCGCGAGATCGTCTCCGGCGCCGGCATGGACGATCGCGTCCGCCACGTCGAGGGCGACATGCTGGAGGCCGACTTCGCCGGCCCCCACGATGGCGCCCTCTGCTTCAACATCGTTCACCACCTGACGCCGGAGCGGGCCCGCGAGCTCTTCGCCAAGATCCGCGCGGCGCTGCGCCCGGGAGCACCGCTCTGCGTGCTCGAGCTCTACGACCGCCCGGACGGTCAAAGGCCCGACTCGGGCTCGATCCTCGGCCTCTTCTTCCACCTCACCTCGGGCGCCGACACCTACACCGTGGAGCAGGTCTCGAGCTGGCTTCGCGACTCCGGCTTCGACGCCCCCCAAAAGCACACCTTCCGCACGCTGCCGAGCCTGGCGATGCTCAGCGCCAAGGCCATCTGAGCCACCCCCAGCCCTTCCGGTGCGCTTTATGCACTGTGGAGGTGCATAAAGCGCACCGGAAGCTGCAAGGCGCGCTTCATCGGCGGCTTGTGTGAGCGCGATCACGTTCTGGGCCGGCCGCGACCGGCACGGTCCCGCGCTTGCTCACAAAACGCACATATTTCATCTCCGTCCTGCTCGCCTGCGCCGCCTCGGCGGCCCCGGCGAACGCCAACCTGCTCGACGCGCCTGCCCACCGCTTCCACCACACGATCCAGGTCACCGTGGCGAAGCTGGAAGCGGCTCGCAAGGCGCGCGCCCGCCGCGAGCGCCGCCTGCTCTACGCGGCGCTCCCCTCGGGGGTGAGCCTCGCCACGCTGGAGGCGATCGCCTCCTGCGAGTCCGGCGGCGACCCGGCCGCGGTCTCCGCCGACGGCAGCTACCGCGGCAAGTACCAGTTCGACTACGGCACCTGGGAATCGGTGGGCGGCAGCGGCGATCCGGCCGCCGCGCCCGAGCAGGAGCAGGACTACCGCGCCGCGCTTCTCTACTCCCGCTCGGGCTCCAGCCCCTGGCCGGTCTGCGGCTAGGGATCCCTACGCGATCTCGATCAGCGTCGCGGCGACCTCGGGGTCGAACTGCGTGCCGGCGCAGGCGCGCAGTTCGACCAGCGCCGCCTCCAGTGGCATCGCCTTCCGGTAGGAGCGGGTCGTGGTCATCGCGCTGAAGGCGTCGCAGCAGGTGACGATGCGGGCCTCGATCGGGATCTCCGCGCCGGCGAGGCCGTCCGGGTAGCCGCTGCCGTCGTAGTGCTCGTGGGAGGAGCGGACTATGCGGCCGACGTCGGCGAGGACGCCGCCGACCCGCCGCAGCATCGCCTCGCCCTCGATCGTGTGGCGGTGCATGATCTCCCACTCCTCGTCGTCGAGCGGGCCGGCCTTATTGATGATCTCCTTCGGCACCGCGATCTTGCCCACGTCGTGGAGGAGGGCGGCGAACTCGACGTTGCGGCGCTGCCTCGAGTCGAGGCCGAGACGGTCGGCGACGGCGAGTGAGAGCTCGACGACGCCGCGGCTGTGGCTGCCGGTATAGGCGTCGTCGGCCTCCACCACGTCGCCGAGCAGCATCGCCGTGCCCTGGTAGGCCTCGCTCAGCTCGAGCGCTTGGTCGATCCGGCGTTGGCGCTCGCGCGAGAGGATCGCAAGTACCGCTGCCAATGGGAGGACGAGCAGGCAGACCCAGGGCCCCAGCGCTACAGCCACCGATGTGACGATCAGGCCGACGGGCGCAAGAGCCGCGTCGAGGGCGTAGACCGGCGCGATCTGGCGCAGCTCGAGGCGGGGCGCGCTTCCCTCGATCAGCCAGATGCGGGTGCCCGTGGAGACGAGATCGAAGGCAAACTGGGCGAGCAGCGCCAGCAGGTAGACCGGCCAGCGGTCCCAGCCGAACGTCTGCGCGCCGGCCACGACGATCACCAGCGCCGGGCCGACCGCGTGCCAGCAGTCGCCGAACACCTGCAGGGCGCGGCGCACGCTGGTTGCACCGGTCGCGTAGTCGACCAGGCGCCCCAGCGCCCAGCTGAAGCTGACGACGAGCGGCACCAGCGGTGTCGGCAGCAGAAACAGCATCGGGACCAGGACCAGCTCAGTTGGCACCGTGTAGCCGTCCGCGAAGTCGAATTTCGCCCGGCACGTCACCACGTAGGAGCCGACGAGGATGGCGAGCGGATAGGGATCGAGCGACCGCGGCGAGGCGAAGGCAACCGCCATCGCGACCGCCGCGACGAGGAAGGCGAGGCCGGTGACGGCCTCGACGCGGACCTCGCGCAGGCTCGGCGCGATCGTCGCCCGCGCGCGACCGCGAGCGAAGAGCTGTTCGACGTCGATTGTCTCGGAAGCCGGCGGCATGGTTCAAAGCGCACCTGGCAAGGTGCGAAATTTCCTGTCTTATCGGCCTGTCGGGCGCCTGGTGTAGGCGCGCATAAGAAGGCTCACCGATATCTCACGGCAGGCAGGACTTAGTAGACGTTTGTTTGATTTCGCTTTACATCCGCAAATTGCGGGCTCATCCTGGCCGCCGCACATAAGTCAGCTGCACAAAAGGCAAACCTGCCGCGAGGCAGGGACGCAAAGTCAGAGGTCTCACGTTCCGGCGTGAGATGGCTCAGCTGCTCAGCTTGGTTTTCACGACCAGGCTTTTTGTCCTGCCGTGAAGGGAGGTTTGCCGATGAACCCCAGTTCAACCCGCCAAAGCCGCACGCTCCGCGTCAAACTCGGTGCCGTCGTCGCGTCGGCTCTGCTTGCGCTTGCCGTCTCCGCAGGTACCGCTCAGGCTTGCTCCTACACCGGTGCCGAACAGGTCTTCAGCCGCTGGGGCGACCTGCACTCCTACGTCCTCGGACCAGACGGCGGCTTCGAGGCGGGAGCCACCGACTGGTCGCTCAGCGGTGGCGCCAAGGTCGTGAAGGGCAACGAGACCTACTACCTGAACGACGCCGGCGATTCTCGCTCCCTCGCGCTGGCGGCCGGCAGCGCCGCGGTCAGCCCGCCGATCTGCATGTCGATCGACACGCCAGTGCTGCGGATGGTCGCCCGCAACAGCGGCGATCCCAGCTCTCGACTGCGGGTCGAAGCCGTCTACAGCCTGCTCGGAGTTCTGCGGACGGACGTCGTCAACGACGTCGCGGCGGGCTCGAGCTGGAAACCAACGCAGGAACTCTCGGTCGTCCTCGGCCTCTCGACCATCGTCGGGACGGTCACCCCGAGCTCGATCGACGTACGAATCAGGCCGCTGGACGACCTCGGCCAGTGGCGGATCGACGACTTCTACGTCGATCCCTTCGCACGGCACTGAAATCTCAAGAGGGGTCGGGCGCCGCCCGACCCCTCTCCCCGCCACCGACCGTTACTTGACGGTGAGCGTTCCGTACATGCCCTGGGCGTAGTGGCCCGGCAGGTTGCAGAAGATCACGTAGCGGCCCGGCGTGAGGTCGAACTTGCCGGACTTGGTCTCGCCGGCCTCGACGTCGGGCACCTCGCCCGCCTCTTCGGCGATTTCGTCGAGCTTCTCCTCGTCGACCCCGCCACCCGCTTCGGTCGGCAGCTTGGCCGGGTCCATGTTGGTCTTGAAGAGGACGAGCTCGTGCTCGACCGCCCCTTCGTTCGGCGCTTCGATCACAGTCTTCCCCGCCGTCGTCGTGCCGGAGGCAGGGGAGAAGAAGTAATCGCCCATCTTGATCTCGAGTCGCTTGCCACCGCCGCCGCCTCCACCGGTCGCCGCGGTCTCGTTCTCTGCCGTCGTGGTTTCACCGCTGTCGCTGCCGCCGCAGCCGGCGACGAGCATCGCCGCGAGAGCCAGGGGTACAACGATGCCAAGCAACCAGAATCTCATTTTCCACCTCGGGTCGGGGTTGGACGGCGCCATCTACTCACACCGATCGCCCTCGGTCATCCGCATTTAGCCGCAAAGACGCCGGGGGCTTTCCGTACGATCACGCCGATGAGCGAGGCCGTGCCGACGCCGGACCCGAAGGGCCCGCAGCGCAAGCCGCCCAAGGAGGCGATCGCCGAGGCAAAGGTCCGCGTGCCGACGCGGGGCAACCGGAAGCTGGAGAGCTTCCTCGAGGCGGTCAATTCCGACGAGCAGGTGCGGGCCTGGTGGTACATGACGCAGGTCCACGCCGAGCGGCTGGGGATGTCGGACCACTCGTGGGTCCACATGCAGATCGTCCTCAATATCGCGCTGCGGCTGTTGCGGCTGTTGGTCAAGGCGGGGGTGGAGCCGGCGCTCGTCGCCGACCACGGAATGTCGGCACGCGACGCCGAGGTGGTCGTCGCCGGCGGCGCCCTGCTTCACGACATCGGCATGTCGATCCACCGCACCGATCACGAGGCCTACAGCCTCTTCCTCGCCAAAGAGGCGCTCGAGCGGCTGTTGGCCGACTCCTACCGGGAGCCGGAGCGGACGATCGTCGCCTCGGAGGTCCTGCACGCGATCATCGGCCACCGCCGGCGCGGTGAGCCCTACACGCTCGAGGGCGGCGTTGTGCGGGTGGCGGACGCGCTCGACATGGCGCAAGGGCGTACCCGGCTGCCGCTCGAGGCCGGCCAGGAGGGCATCCACTCGATCTCCGCCGCCGCGGTCGACGAGGTGCGGATCGAGGCGGGCGAGACGCGGCCGGTGCGGATCGAGATCGAGCTCAACAACTCGGCCGGCATCTTCCAGGTCGACGACCTGCTGGCGACGAAGATCCGCGGCACCCCGCTCGAGGGCAGGGTCGAAGTCGTGGCGAAGATCGAGGGCGAGACCGAGAAGCGCCTCTTGACCGGCTTCAGGCTGGACTGAGCGTCAGCCGTAACGTTGCAGGTCGTAGCGGCGCTGTTCCTTGCGCCTCTCCAGCTTTTCCTGAAGCAGCGAGAGCACGATGACGGTGATCGCGAAGAAGGCGATCACGCCGAAGCAGAAGAAGGTGACGGTCTTGTCCGTCGTCGGCCCCGCCAGGCCGACGCCGTTGTCGGCGAGCGCGACCGGCGCACCCAGCAGCATCGAGAGCAGCGCCCCGAGAAGCGCGGCGACGAGGCTTGCCGGGCGAGAGGGAACCTTCACGTCCGGCAATCTAGCGCAACGGTCCGGCCGTATAAATGGCGAACGGCCCGGGGCAGTGGGCCGTTCGCGGTGACGAGAGAGGAGTCTCGTAGGTGGAGCGTCCCTTACCCGCGCCTCCCTGAGGTGAACATCCCGAGAAGAGACCCGGGACGACAATGCCGCAAATTAGGTGTTTTGCGCTGTGAAAATCCCGTGAACGCAGGGCTTTTGACTGAGCAGCCGCCGGCCCGGCCGCATACAATCGGGCCGACTTGAACGCTCCACAGACCATCAGGCTCGCGGTCATCGACGACGACAGCGGCTTCGTCACCGTGCTCTCCAAGCGAACCGAGGCCGCCGGCTGGCAGCAGCGGGTCCTGAGCAGCGCGATCCCTCCCGAGGAGCTGGTCGCGATGAAGCTGAACGCGCTCCTGATCAACCCCAGGGTGCTCGGCGACGAAGCCTGGTCGTACCTGGAGCGGGTCTGCGGCATGCTCCCCGACCTCGGCGTGGTCGTCTGCTGCGACCGCTCCACCGTGGCGCAACGGGTGCGCGGCCTTCGCCTCGGCGTCGATGACTGGATCTCCAAGCCCTGCCATCCGGAGGAGGCGATGGCGCGGATCGAAGCGGTCTCGCGCCGCCGTCGCCGCAGCCGGCCAAGCGAGGATGTCGGCCCGCTCCTCGCCGGCGAGCTCGAGGTCCGTGCCGACCAGTTCCAGGCCTTCGTCTCCGGCGAGAGCCTCGACCTGACGCGGCGCGAGTTCGAGCTGCTGCAGCTCCTCGCCGAAGCGAAGGGCCAGGTGCTCGAGCGCGAGGCGATCTACCAGCGGGTCTGGGGATACGCGATGGCGCACGGCGACCGCTCGGTGGACGTCTTCATCCGCAAGCTGCGCCAGAAGCTGGAGAAGCGCTCGCCGGGCTGGTCCTACATCCACACTCACTTCGGCGTCGGCTACCGGTTCGACCCGGAGTCGGTGGCCGGAGCCGAAGGGGAGACTCCCGCCGCCGCGCCCGCGGAGGCCGCGGATTCACAAGTAGTTCACAGCAGCTTTACGGTCGCGTAACGGCTGTCGCTGTCGCCGGCGCGATCCTCAAGCGCCATGCTGGAGATTCGGCCCGAGGAGCACGCGGCGCTGGTCGACGGCCGCCCGCTCAGCTTGACGATGCGCGAGCTGCAGCTGCTGACGACGCTGGCGGCCCATCCCCAGCGCATCCTGACGAGGGAGGAGCTCTACGCGGAGGTCTGGGGGCGCTCGCCGCGCCACGACGACCGCTCGGTCGACGTCTACATCAGCCGCCTGCGCTCGAAGCTGAGCGAGGCCCTGCCCGGTCAGCGCCTGATCCACACCCACAACGGCATCGGCTACCGCTTCTCTGCCGACGGTTGATGCGGCAAAAAGCTCCCTGGACAGGGAGCTTTTACATCTTTTTCACATCTTCGATACAGCCGGATAACAAGCTGCCCGAGGGCCGCTGAGAGTCTCGCCCTGTCATCGGCCCGCGGGCCGTCCCAGCGCAGTGAACAACCAGAAGGAGACAGAGTGATCAGCTCTAGAAGGCTCGTGGTCGTCGCCTCCGCCGCCGTCTTGGCGGTCGGGGTCGCGGCTTGTGGCAGCAGCGACGACGAAGCAACCGGCGGCGGAGGCGGTGACCTCTCGGGCACGATCCGCATCGACGGCTCCAGCACCGTGGCGCCCCTCAGCGAAGCGATCGCCGAGCAGTTCCAGGCCGAAAACCCCGGAGTGAAAGTGACCGTCGGCACGTCTGGGACGGGCGGCGGCTTCGAAAAATTCTGCGTTGGCGAGACCGACATCAGCGACGCCTCGCGCGAAATCGAGCCGGAAGAGGCCGCGACCTGCAAGAAGGAAGGAATCGGCTACGAGGACGTCCACGTCGCGACCGATGCGCTGACGGTGATGATCAACAACGAAAACCCGGTCAGCTGCCTAACCGTGGACCAGCTCAGCGCCATCTGGGGCCCCGGCTCGCAGATCTCCAGCTGGAGTGAAATCCCGGGCCTGAAAGAGGAATTCGACGAGGAGCTCGCCCTGTTCGGGCCGGGCACGGACTCCGGCACGTTCGACTACTTCACCGACGAAATCAACGGCGAAGAGGGCGCGACGCGCAAGGACTACAACAACGTCGGCGAGAACGACAACGCCACCGTCACCGGCGTCGAGGGCTCGCCCGGCGGCATGGGCTACGCCGGCTTCTCCTACTACACGGAGAACGAAGGCAAGCTCAAGGCGTTGGAGGTCGACGGCGGCAAGGGTTGCGTCGCCCCCTCGGTGGAAAGCGCGCAGGACGGCTCCTACACGCCGCTCAGCCGCCCGCTCTTCATCTACCCGAGCGACGCCGCCCTGCAGAAGCCGGAGGTGAAGGCCTTCGTCGAGTACTACCTCGAAAACGCGACCGGGGTCGCCGAATCGGTCGGCTTCGTGCCGCTGACCGAAGCGCAGCTCAGCGCCTCCGAAGCGGCGGCCAAGAAGGCCGGGGCCTAGGACGAGCGTTTGTCCCGGCTCGAGGCTCAAAGCCCGCGCTACGGCGAGAAGGCCATTCATGGCCTTCTCGCCGTTTGCGGGATCCTCTCCGTCCTGACGACGACGGCGATCGTCATCTCCCTGATCGGCCCGACGATCGGCTTCTTCAAGATCGTCCCCGCCAGCGAATTCTTCTTCAGCTTCGACTGGACGCCGCAGTTCGAGCCGCCCGGCTTCGGCGTCCTCGCGATCGTCATCGGCACCCTCAACGTCACCCTCTGGGCGATGTTGTTCGCGATCCCGATCGGGCTCGGCGCGGCGATCTACCTGAGCGAGTACGCGCCCCCGCGAGTCCGCAAGACGCTGAAGCCGGTCCTCGAGGTCCTCGCCGGCATCCCCACGGTGGCGATCGGCCTGTTTGCGCTCACCTTTCTCCTGCCCCACCTGATCCAGGCGCTGTGGCCGGGTGGCTTCCTCGGCGGGGCGGATGGCAAGCCCTTCATGGCGCTCGCGGCCAGCCTCGGCATCGGCCTGATGGTCGTGCCGATCATCGCCTCGCTCTCCGACGACGCGATGACGGCCGTGCCGCGCGGATTGCGGGAAGGCGCCTACGCGCTCGGCGCTACCAAGGCAAGGGTGGCCACCGGGGTGGTCTTCCCGGCGGCGCTCTCCGGCATCGTCGCCTCGATCGTGCTCGCCATCTCGCGCGCGGTGGGCGAGACGATGATCGTCGTCATTGCGGGGGGCTCGAACCCCCACGCCACCTTCAACCCGGTTGAATCGATCCAGGCGATGACCTCCTACATCGCGGTCACCGCCACCGGTGACATTCCCACCGGCTCGATCGACTACAAGTCGGTCTTCGCCGTCGGCACCGTGCTCTTCTTCATGACCCTGGTGATGAACGTGATCAGCATCAGGCTCGTCCGCCGCTTCCGCGAGGTCTACGACTGATGCGGGGGTCGGAGGCCGCGGTGCCGCGCAGCCGCCTCGCGGTCGCAGGCGCCCGGGCGACGACGCTGGCGATGCTGCGCCAGCAGCCGCGCGGCGACGTGATCCGCAATGCCGCCTTCGCCGCGATGCTGCTGCTCGCGGTCCTGATCGCCCTCGCCGGCCTCCTCGCCCTGCTGATCCAGGCCTTCGCCAAGGGCGCATCGGCGCTCAGCCCCGATCTCTTCACCAACCCGCCTTCGACGGCGTTTCCCGACAAAGCGGGCTTTCGCCCGGCGATCATCGGCTCGTTGGAGCTGATCGCCGGCGTGGTCGTCTTCGTCGTCCCGGTCGGCATCGGCGCCGCCCTCTACCTCGAGGAGTACGCCGACAGCTCGCGCTGGTGGAATCGCCTGATCGAGCTCAACGTCCAGAACCTCGCCGCCGTACCCTCGATCATCTACGGCATCCTCGGTCTCGCCTTCATCGTGCGCGGCCCGCTCGACCTCGGCTTCATCCTCGCCGCCGGCTCGATGACGCTGGCGCTGCTGGTGCTGCCGATGGTGATCATCGCCTCCCGCGAGGCGATCAGGGCGGTCCCCGACTCGATCCGCCAGGGCTCGCTCGCCTTGGGCGCGACCAAGTGGCAGACGATCCGCGCCCAGGTGCTTCCCGCCTCGATCCCCGGGATCGCGACCGGGGTGATCCTCGCCGTCTCGCGAGCGCTGGGGGAGACGGCGCCGCTGCTGCTGGTCGGCGCGACCGTCTTTGTCACCTTCGACCCGACGCCGTTCTCGCCCGACGGCTACTCGGCGATGCCGGTGCAGATCTTCAACTACGCGCTGCGGCCCCAGGAGGAGTTCCAGACGCTCGCCTTCGCCGGGATCATCGTCATGCTCGTCGTTCTGCTGGCGATGAACTCCTTCGCGATCTGGCTGCGAAATCGTTACGAGCAGAGATGGTAGGTGGATAAGGTGAGCGAGCAGATGGCGCAGGACGAGAGCAGAGCCGGGAGCGGCCGCGAGGCCCGCGAGGCGGCCGCCGGCCGGGCCGGGATCGCCGTCCGTCCCGAGGAGTTCCAGCACCGATCCGGTGGCGCCCGGGAAAAGGTCTTCGAGCTCAACGACGTCGAAGTCCTCTACAGCGGCGTCGCCGCCGTCAAGAGCATCTCGATGGACGTGCACCGCAACGACGTCACCGCGCTGATCGGTCCCTCCGGTTGCGGCAAGAGCACGCTGCTGCGCTGCCTCAACCGGATGAACGACCTGATCCCGACGGCGGAGGTGCAGGGTGAGCTCCTCTACCACGGCGAGGACCTCTACGGCCCCGCCGTGGACCCGGTGCAGGTCCGCAAGATGATCGGCATGGTCTTCCAGAAGCCGAACCCGTTCCCCAAGTCGATCTACGACAACGTCGCCTTCGGGCCGCGCATCCTCGGCCGCAAGGACGACCTCGACGCGACGGTCGAGGGGGCGCTGCGGGGCGCGGCGCTCTGGGAGGAGGTCAAGGACCGCTTGGACCACAACGCCTTCGGCCTCTCCGGCGGCCAGCAGCAGCGCCTCTGCATCGCCCGCTGCATCGCGGTCCAGCCCGACACGATCCTGATGGACGAGCCCTGCTCGGCCCTCGACCCGATCTCCACGGGCAAGATCGAGGACCTGATGATCGAGCTGAAGAAGGAGTTCTCGATCGTCATCGTCACCCACAACATGCAGCAGGCGGCGCGCGTCTCCGATCGCACCGCTTTCCTCATGGTCGAGCTCGACGCCGACGATCAGAACCGCTGGGGCCGGCTGGTCGAGTACGACGAGACCGAGAAGATCTTCACCAACCCGGCCGATCGGCGCACCGAGGACTACGTCTCCGGCAAGGTCGGGTGACGGCTTGGTCGAGCAGGCGCGGGTTCACTACCAGGAAGACCTCGAACAGCTGGAGGCGAGCGCGCTCGGCGGCCTCGACCTCGTCAGCGACGCACTGGAGCGCACGCTGGAGGCGATCGAGCACCAGGACGTCGAGCTGGCGCAGCTTGTCGTCGCCGACGACGACCGCATCGACGGTCGCTATCTCGAGGTGCACCAGAGCCTGATCGCGCTGCTCGCCAGGCAGTCACCGGTGGCGACCGACCTGCGCCTGATCTCGGCCCTCCTGCACGTGCTGAAGAGCATCGAGCGGATGGGCGACCAGTGCGTGAACGTCTGCAAGATGATCCCGCTCTCCGGCA
>Ga0247789_1000202_pt1 | contig 11116 bp, 9 predicted proteins | sample UWRJS220509R4_FD_179919 | JGI IMG/M metagenome (GOLD analysis project Ga0247789, IMG submission 179919) | Soil microbial communities from Arlington Agricultural Research Station in Wisconsin, United States - UWRJ-S220-509R-4 | ecosystem: Environmental > Terrestrial > Soil > Agricultural land...
AACCCTGGCTCCGCGCAGGACGATCCGGGGCGCCGGTGGGATCTCGGCCGCAACGTCGATCGTGTCCGGCACCAGCTTCGCGCCGCAGAGCTCGACAATCAGCCGCGAGGCGATCTGCTGGGCGCGCATGCAGAGCGCGGGATGGAGCTGCTTCTCGAAACGCGAGGAGGCCTCCGAGCGCAGGCCGAGTATGCGCGAGGTGCGCAGGATGTTGGTCCCGTTCCAGTTGGCGACCTCGAGCAGGACGCGCGTCGTCTCGTCGGAGACCTCACTGCGCTGCCCGCCCATGATTCCGGCGATCCCAGAGGGCCCATCGCGGTCGCAGACCAGGACGGTCTCCGCGTCGAAAGTCCGCTCAACGCCGTCGAGCGTCGTCATCTTCTCGCCCTCGTTCGCCGTGCGGATCGTCAGCGCTCCGTCCGGGACCCTGTCGAGGTCGAAGGCGTGCAGGGGCTGCGCGGTGAGCAGCATCGCGTAGTTGGTGATGTCGACGACGTTGTTGATCGGCCGCTGCCCCGCCGCGGTCAACCGGGCCTGCAGCCAGAGCGGTGAGGGCGCGATCGTCACGTCCGTGAAGACCCGTGCTGTGAAGCGCGGGCAGAGCTCGGGCACCTCGACCGCGACCGAGGCATAGTCGCTCGCCTCGCCAGAGCCCTCGGCGGCGACCTCCTCCTGCCACGGCGCTGGGCCGAGCGGCGCCCCCGTGACGGCGTGGACCTCGCGGGCGACTCCGTAGACGCCGAAGCAGTCGACCCGGTTCGGGGTGACCTCCAGCTCCAGCACAGGCTCCGCGATCGGCAGCACCTCGGCAAGCGGCGTGCCCGGATCGAGGCTTCCGGTGCGCCTTTTGCTCCCTGTGGGAGCAAAAGGCGCACCGGAACGATCTTCGTCGAGCACCATGATGCCGGGCGGCCCCTCGCCGAGCTCCAGCTCGGCGGCGGCGCAGATCATCCCCATCGACTCGACGCCGCGCAGCTTCGCCTTGCCGATCTGCATGCCGCTGGGCAGCGTCGCGCCCGGTAGCGCGACGGGGACCGTCTGCCCCGCGGCCACGTTGGGCGCGCCGCAGACGATCGTCCGCTCGCCGTCCCCGGTGTCGACCGTGCAGACGCGCAGCCGATCGGCGTTGGGATGGGGCTCGGCGGCGAGGACCTTGCCGACAACGAATCTCTCGGCCGTGGGCGGGCCGACGGTGGCGACCCGCTCGACCTCGGTCCCTGTCATCGCCAGGCGCTCGGCCAGCTCGTCCGCACCGATCGACGGATCGCAGTACTCCTGCAGCCACGAGTACGGGACCCTCATGAGAACTGCTCCAGGACCCGCACGTCGTTGTCGAAGAAGCGCCTCAGGTCGGGCACGCCGTGGCGCAGCATCGCGATCCGCTCGACCCCCATGCCGAAGGCGAAGCCCTGGACGCGCTCCGGGTCGTAGCCGTTCGCCGCGACGAAGCCGAGCACGTTGGGGTCGACCATGCCGGCGCCGCCGATCTCGATCCAGCCGATCCCCTTGCAGAGGTTGCAGCGGGCGTCGTCGCCGAGCGCGCCCGTCCCCCCGCACTGGTAGCAGGAGACGTCGAACTCGACGCTCGGCTCGGTGAAGGGGAAGAAGTGCGGCCGCATCCGCGCCTCTCGCTGCGCGCCGAAGATCGCCCGCAGCATCTCGTCGAGCGTGCCCTGCAGGTCGGCGAGGGTGATCCCCTCTCCGACGGCAAGTCCCTCGACCTGGTGGAACATCGGGCTGTGCGTCGCGTCGGAGTCGCGCCGGTACACCTTGCCGGGCGCGATGATGAAGATCGGCGGCGGCTGGTCCTCCATCGAGCGCACCTGCACCGGCGAGGTGTGGGTGCGCAGCAGGACCTCGGGGTGCGACTGGACGTAGAAGGTGTCCTGCAGCATCCGCGCCGGGTGACCGGGCGGGTGGTTGAGCGCGGTGAAGTTGTAGTAGTCGTGCTCGACCTCGGGACCCTCCATCACGCGGTAGCCGAGGCCGATCATCACGTCCTCGATCTGCCGGGTCGTGCGGGTGATCAGGTGCAGGTGGCCGACCGGCCGCGGCGGCGCCCCGGGCAGGGTCACGTCGACGCGGTCGCTCGCCAGCCGTGACCCGAGCTCGCTGGCGTCCAGCGTCTCGGCCCGCGCCTCGAGCAGCGCTTCCAGCTCCTCGCGCGCTCGGTTGGCGCCGGCGCCGACCGCGCCGCGTTCCTGCGCCGGCAGCTCGGCGATCCCGCGCAGGATTCCGGTCAGCTCCGCCTTGCGTCCGAGATGGCGGACCCGCAGCTCCTCCAGCTCGGCGGTGCCCTCGGCGGCGCCGATCGCAGCCGCCGCTTCCTCCCTGATCTTCGCGATTCGCTCGAGCGCGTTCTCAGTCATGGCCGTCAGCCTCCGGCATGGCGAGCGACGATATCCGAGCGGCGGCTATCGCAGCCGCGGCCGCGACGTTGAGCGACTCGGCACCCTGAGGGCGCAGGGGGATCGTCACCTCGGCGTCGCAGCCGGCAAGGACCTCGGCCGGCAGCCCCTCGCGCTCGGCGCCGAGGCAGACCGTCTTCGCCTCCGCGAGCGCGGCCGGCGACTCCCCCCCGTGGGCGACGAGGCCGACCCGCGGCGAGGGAGTCTCCCCCAGCGCTGCCCTGGCGACCGGCTGGGCGAAGATCGAGCCCATGCTCGCCCGCACCGCCTTGGGGGAGAACGGATCGGCGCAATCGGGCCCGAGCACGACCGTTCCCTCGACCAGGGCGTGGACGGTCCGTACGATCGCGCCGACGTTGCCCGGATCGGCGACGCCGTGCAGGTAGAAGCAGGGCGAGCGGGCCGGCTCGCCCCAGCGCTGTGGCCAGACGCCGATCGCCCGCGTTCCCGAGCCGAGCGTGGAGACGGATGCGAGCAGGGCCGGGTCGACCTCCTCGCCGCCGAGCCCGCTGCCGGCGGCGGTGAGCAGGAGGGTCGGCTCCGCCCCGGCGGCCAGGCCGGCTTCCAGCAGGTCCTCGCCCTCGGCGAGGAACGCGCCCTCGCGCTCGCGGTGCTTGCGCTCGCGCAGCTTGCGCACCAGCTTCAGCTTCTCGTTTTGGGGGCTCTCGATCATTGCCTTAGTTCTGTCTCGTGTGTTTCTTTTCGGTCGTTTCTTCTCCTGGAACAAAAAAGGCGGGCCGTGTGACGGCCCGCCCGGGAAGTGGAGTTGCTGGCTGCGACTAGGCGGCCGCACCCTCCCGGGCTAGTTCCACGAATCGGCGAAACGCCTCGCGGTCGTTGACCGCGATGTCGGCGAGCATCTTCCGGTTGACCTCGACCCCGGCCTCGCTCAAGCCGTGGATCAGTTCCGAGTAGCTCATGCCCTCCAGCCTTGCGGCTGCGTTGATGCGGGTGATCCAGAGGCGGCGGAAATCGCGCTTGCGGTTGCGCCGGTCGCGGTAGGCGTACATCCCCGACCGCTGCACCTGCTCTTTGGCGAAACGGTAGGAGGAATGCTTGCGACCGAAGTAGCCCTTGGCTTCCTTCAGCACCTTGCGCCGCTTCTTGCGGGCGTGGACGGACCGCTTGACCCGGCTCACTTCTTGCCTCCGAGCAGGGCGCGCACCGTCTTCGCGTCAGACGGCGCGATCTCGACCGGCCGCGCCATCCGCCGCTTGCGCTTCGGCGACTTCTTCTCGAGGATGTGGCTCGAGTAGGCGCGGCGCCCGCGCAGCTTGCCGGTGGCGGTCTTGCGGAACCGCTTCTTGGCGCCCGAGTGGGTTTTCATCTTCGGCATAGGCGTCGCTATTGAAGCAGACCGGCGGGGCTCGGCGCCGGCGCTCCCACGAATGACAGGCGGGCCGCAGGGTACTGTGGCGCCGCATGCGCATCGTCTACGTGGTCGGAACGCGCCCCAACTTCGTCAAGACAGCGCCGGTGATCGCGGCGCTGCGGGCGCGGCTGCCGGAGGGTCGCCACGCCCTCGTCCACACCGGACAGCACTACGACAGGCTGATGTCCGAGGTCTTCCTCGAGGAGCTCGGCGTCCCAGCCCCCGACCACCTGCTCGAGGTCGGCTCCGGCAGCCACGCACAGCAGACGGCGCGGGTGATGGAGCGACTGGAGCCGGTCCTGACCGAGGAGCGGCCCGACCTCGTCCTGGTCCCCGGCGACGTCAACTCGACCCTGGCGGCGGCGGTCACGGCGGCGAAGCTGCAGATCCCCGTCGGCCACATCGAGGCCGGCCTGCGCAGCTTCGACCGCACGATGCCGGAGGAGCTCAACCGCATCCTCACCGATCAGCTCTCCAGCCACCTCTTCATCCACAGCCCGGAGGCCGGCGAGAACCTGCGCCGCGAGGGCATCGCCGAGGAGAAGGTGCACTTCGTCGGCAACACGATGATCGACATGCTGGTGGCGCTGGAGCCGCGCTTCCGAGCGGCCGGCGCGGCGGAGCGGCTCGGCGTGCAGCCGGGCGAGTTCCTGCTCGTCACCCTGCACCGGCCCGCCCTCGTCGACGGCCCGTTGCTGCCGGAGACGATCGGCCGGCTCGCCGCCCTGGGGCGTGAGATGCGGGTCGTCTTTCCCGTTCACCCGCGCACGCGCAAGATGATGGAGGCAGTCGAGTCCGAGCATCCGGGACTATTGCTCTCCGAGCCGCTCGGCTACCTCGACTTTCTCTCCCTGCTCGCCGACTCCGGCGCCGTCCTCACCGACTCCGGCGGCATCCAGGAGGAGACGACTTACCTCGGCATCCCCTGCTTCACCCTCCGCGACAACACCGAGCGCCCGGTCACGGTCGAAGCGGGCACCAACACCCTCCTCGGCCTCGACCCGGCCGCGATCTCCACCATCCCCTCATCCCTCAAAAGCTCTCGCAAGCGCCCGGCGCAACCACCGCCCTTCTGGGACGGAAAAGCTTCCCAGCGGATCGCCGATGTCGTCGCGGGGGCGGGCCAGTCGGGGTAGGCCAGAGCGTCTTGTACTTTTTCGCCAGCGCTCGCCCGCGGCGCCAGCTTTCCCCGATCCTCGAAAAAGTTAAGCGGCGGCCTACCCCGACTGGCCGCCCATCTACGCAGCCGCGTCGTCGGCTTTCGCCTCTGCCTCTGGCGCAGGCTCGGCCTCGGGCTCGGGCGCGGCTTTGGCCGCCTCTTTGCCCGGCGCCAGCAGCATGCTCATGTTGCGGCCCTCCTGCAGCGGCTGGGACTCGATCACGGCGAGGCCGTCGAGGTCCTCGAAGAGCCGTTCAAGCAGCGCCCTTCCGCGCTCCGGGTGGGCCTGCTCGCGGCCGCGAAACATGATCGTGATCTTGACCTTGTCCTGGTGGCGGAGGAAGCGCTCGACGTGGCCCTTCTTGGTTTCGTAGTCGTGATTCGCGATCTTCGGCCGCAGCTTGATCTCGCGCACGTTGACCTGCTGCTGGTGCTTGCGGGCCTGCTTCTGCTTCTGCTCCTGCTCGTAGCGGTACTTCGAGTAGTCGAGCAGGCGGGTGACCGGCGGTTTTGAGTTCGGCGCAACCTCAACCAGGTCGAGGTCGGCGTCCTGGGCGCGTTTCAGCGCGTCGGCCGTGTCGACGATGCCGAGCTGCTCCCCGTCGGCGCCGATCAGGCGCACCTGGGGAACGCGGATCCGCTCGTTGATCCGGGTCGTGTCGCGCTCTGGTGGGCGCCGATCGAACCTGCGCGGAACCGGCACTATCGAGGTGAGAGGTGGGGCTTCAAGCGGACGAGAGGTAGGGACGGAGGCACGAGGGGCTCAGGGCCGCGAGATGTTTGGCGTGCCTGCAGTCAAGTGGTCGCAGTATAGACAGAGGATGCGCTCCGGCACAGCTCAGCGGCCGGCGGCACTCTGGGCGCGGACGCGGGCGGCGAACTCCGCCACCGGCATCGCACCGAGCTCACCTTCCTCGTGCGAGCGGACCGCGATCGCGTCGGCCTCCTGCTCGCGGTCGCCGACGACGAGCATGTACGGGTAGTGGCCCAGCTCGGCGTCGCGGACCTTCTTGCCGACGGACTCCGAGCGCTCGTCGAGCTCGACCCGGATCCCGGCAGCGCGCAGTTCCGCCGCGACGCTCTTGGCGTACTCGGCGTGCCGGTCGGCGACTGGCAGCACGATCGCCTGCACGGGAGCGAGCCAGACCGGGAAGCGGCCGGCGTAGTGCTCGATCAGGATGCCGGCGAAGCGCTCCATCGAGCCGAGCAGGGCACGGTGGATCATCACCGGGCGGTGGGACTGGTCGTCGGCGCCGACGTAGGTGAGGTCGAAGCGGTCCGGCATCTGGAAATCGAGCTGGCAGGTGCCGCACTGCCAGGAGCGGCCCAGCGCATCGGTGACATGGAAATCGATCTTCGGACCGTAGAAGGCGCCGTCGCCGGGGTTCAGCTCGTACTCGCGCCCCTGGCGCTCGAGCGCCTCGGTCAGCGCCGCCTCCGCTTTCGCCCACTGCTCCTCCGTGCCCATCGACTTCTCCGGGCGGGTCGAGAGCTCGACGCGGACGTCGTCGAAGCCGAAGCGGGCGTAGAGCTCGTCGATCGCCTCGCAGATGTCGGCGACCTCGTCGGCGATCTGCTCCTCAGTGCAGTAGACGTGGGCGTCGTCTTGGGTGAAGGCGCGCACGCGCAGCAGCCCGTGCAGGACGCCCTCGCGCTCGTTGCGGGAGACGCGGCCGAACTCGGCGAGGCGCAGGGGCAGCTCCCGGTAGGAGTGGCGCTCGGAGTCGAAGACGAGGCAGGCGCCGGGACAGTTCATCGGCCGCAGCGCCAGCCGGCGCTCGTCCGACTGCATGAAATACATCGCGTCGCGGTAGTTCTCCCAGTGCCCGGAGCGGTGCCAGAGCTCCTCGTCGAGCACCTGCGGCGTGGCGATCTCCTTGTAACCGCGCCTGCGCAGCTGCGCCTGCACCTCCTCCTCGATCAGGTGCAGCAGCGTGGTCCCGTTGGGCAGCCAGAAGGGCATCCCCGGCGCCTCCTCGCGCAGCATGAAGATGCCGAGCTGCGGGCCTAGCCGGCGATGGTCTCGCGCCTTGGCCTGCTCGATCCGCTCCAGGTGCTGCTCGAGGTCCTTCCTGGAGAAGAAGGCAGTGCCGTAGATGCGGGTCAGCATCTGTCGCTTCTCGTCGCCGCGCCAGTAGGCGCCGGCCAGTGAGTTGAGCTTCACCGCCTTGATCCGGCCGGTGGAGGGGCCGTGCGGGCCGCGGCAGAGATCCTCGAATGGGCCGTTGCGGTAGAGCGAGACGACCTCCACGCCTTGGCTCTCGATCAGGTCGCGGATTAGCTCGACCTTGTAGTCCTCGCCTTGACCCTCGAAGATCTCGATCGCCTCGACGACGGGCACCTCTCGGCGCTCGAAGGGCTCGTCGGCCTCGATGTGGACTCGCATCGCCGCCTCGATCTTCTCCAGGTCGGCGTCGGACACCTTGACGTCCTCGGGAAAGTCGAAGTCGTAGTAGAAGCCGTTCTCGATCGCCGGGCCGATCGTCACCTTGGTGCCGGGGTAAAGCTCCTGCACGGCCTCCGCCATCACGTGGGCGGCGTCGTGGCGAATCAGCTGCAGCGCCTCGGGATCGCGGTCGGTGACGATCGCGATGGCGGCACCATCCGCCAGCGGAGCCGCGAGGTCGCGCAGCTCGCCGTCGACCACGATCGCCAGCGCCGCTTTGGCCAACCCGGGCCCGATCGCCGCGGCGGCGTCGGCGCCCGTGGCGCCATGCGCCAGCTCCAACGGCTTGCCATCCGGGAGCGTGACAGTGATCTTTTGGGTCGCCGCCTCGATGCGGCCATGCTACCCACGGCGCCGCATATCGCTGACTTCGCGCTTAGTCTCGCTATCCGCGAGTAAACACGAACTCACCCGGCTACTTTTGGCCTTGGCGGGCCTGGCGGACGGCGATCAGCGGGCAGGGGCTTTCGCCCCGCGTGGGCTCGGTGCGGCGCCAGAGGACGTAGGGGTACGCGACGCGGTCCAGCTGGAAGCCGGCAAACGGGGGCTTTCTCGACTCCGATTCGGCGATGACGAAGCGGACGCCGGACGGGGGACGGTCACCCGCTTCCTCCGCCGGCTTGATGCAGACACGCCCGCCGCGCAGCTCCCAGGCGATGTAGGGGGTGCCATGTTCGTCCTCAAGCAGCTGCCGCGGGGCGAGCACCAGGGTCGGCCCCTCTCCCAGCGCCGGGCGCAAAGCGGTGAGCGCGGGCGAGTAGGAAGACGGCCCGACCGGGGCGTTGGCGAAGGCAAGCACGGAGCAGCCGGCCGCCGCCAGCAGGTAAAGCCAGGCGACGGGCCGCCTGAGCAGGGGCAGAACGATGACGAGCGCCGCCAGCGGAGCGGCGACCTCGATCGCCTTGGCGGCGGTGTAGGGGGTGCCGCTGCTGCGAGCGGCGACGTAGATGAGCGCCGCCGCCGCCAGGCCCGAGAGCAACGCCGTCTCGCGACGGCGCCAGCAGAGCACCGCGCCGTAGAGAAGCAGAATCGAGGCGAAGGCCGCCCCCAGGTAGTAGCCGAAGGCCGGCACCGCCCCATCGCCGGGCGAGAGGCGGAAGTCGCCGGAGGGCCAGATGCCGAGCGCCTCGAAAGGCGAGATCGGCCCGAAGAGATTGCCGAGGCCGGGGCCGTGGGGGTCGAAGGTCTCGAAGCTGTGGAAGTCGATCATGCGGCTGATCTCGGGACCGGCGAAGACGAGGAACAGGAGGGACGCCAGCAAGACCGGCCGTATCGCCGCGGGTCCTGTCGCCGCAGGGGACCCACCACCCCCTCCGGTAGCTGAAGCTTCCTCGGGGGTGGTCCCCCCTGCCGCGCCACCCGCGGGAGATACGTGTGCAGCGCGGACGTACTCGATGATTGCCCAGATGGCCGCCGTACCGATCAGCCACGTGAGGCCAGGGAAGCTGTAGGTATAGACGCTGCCGACAGCTAGGAGAGCTGCTGGGACAAAACGGAGGGGGAGGCTCCGCCAGGCGGGATCAACCGTCGTCTCCCGCAGAGAGAGGGCGAAGGCGAGGACGAAGAGTGCCTGCATCGTCTCCTTGAAGGCGCCCTGGGCGAAGTAGGAGGCGACCAGGTAGGCGAGACCGACGACGAGCGAGGCTGGGATGCGGAAGACGGCGGGCCGGTCGGCGAATGCCGCCAGCGCGGTGAGCGGGGCGAGGACGGCGACAGCGAGCGTCAGGCCGCTGAAACCCTGGACCAGGCCGATGCCAAGGCCCTTCTCGAGCGCCACGACGATCGCGTGCGGTCCGAGCGGATAGCCCTGGTGCAGCAGCTGCGAGCCCTGCCCGTCGGCGAGGCGGTCGGCGGCCAGGAGGTGCTGGGACATGTCTGGGTTGAAGCTGGTGCCAAGGATGCCGAAGTGACCTTCGACCAGGAAGGGCAGCGAGGCGGCGGCGAGGGCGAGCCCCGCGACGGGAGCGCCGACCCGAAGCGCCTCGCACCCGCCCTCGAGTCGCGGCCGCAGATATGCCGCCGAGGCGACGGTCAGCAGCAGAACGGCGACGGCCGAAACCGTGCCGTCGCCGGGCAGTCGCACCGTCCCCCAGCAGGTCGCGCAGAGCAGGCTCAATCCGACGGCCGGCGAGAGCCATGACCACCGCAGCTGCCCGCAGAGCGCGATCGCAGCCTGGCCGACCACAAACGAGCTGGCGCAGACGGCGAGCGCCGCTACATAGGTCGAGATCAAGAAGGCGAGCCCTCGATCTTGCGCAGTGCACGCTTCAAGGCTCGGTTGTACTGATCTCCGTCTGCCCCGAAGTGCACGCGCCGGTGGCAGTTTGGACAGAGGGCGATGACCCGGGCGGGATGGTCTGGCCCCTCGTCGGCAATTCGATCGGTGTGGTGCGGCTCGAGATAGGGCCGCTGTGGCTTCGCCTTTGTCCGGAAAGGCGCTTCCCCGCCGCATCCCTCGCACTTGCCGTCCGCCCGCCTGAGGACGTAAATGCGCACGTCAGCGCTCCGCTCATAAACGAGCCGCTTGGCCTCTCGCGGCGTTCGCGCTTTACCGCTTCGCCGTGCCCGTCGTCGCAGCTCCGCCTGACTCATAGACCAGCGCGGATCTGAGCGCTGGCTCGATTCAACCCGTTGCTCAACCTCAACCACTCGGTCATGAGGGGTCAGCAGGAAGACAATTGCCCTCCGCTTCTGGCCGCGCCGATCCGGCACGCCGTCTTGGTAGCGGAAACCCGCGTAATCAAGCTGGCCCCAGTAGCTGAGAGCTCCCTGCTTTTCCTCGAAGAGGTGCAGGTCCTTCCCGCTATCCCGGATCGCTCGATTCCCCCGAACCCATTCCATGGGCCCGGTCTGACCGGCGCCGAAATAGTGGAAGACACCGTCGATCCACTCATCGTCATATCCGTAGCGATGGCCCGTCGCTCCGCTGACAAGGACGATGAATGGCTGATTCCTCGGCGTGAGGATGCCGCCCTGTTGCTGGAGACGACGATCTCCCGACCACTCCCGATGGAGCTGGTCTCGCTTGTAGGGGCGGCCTTGCTCAAACACGGTGCAACCCTAAATTGGCCGCAAGCGGCAAGCGAGACTATGGGCGCTACTGGGCTCGAACCAGTGACCTCCAGCTTGTCGAGCTGGCGCTCTCCCAACTGAGCTAAGCGCCCCGGGAACCTGAATCTAGCAGCGGCGCGGCTGCGCGCGGCGGCGGCTCAAGTTCCTCGCTGCAAGAGCCGATGCAGGCAGTGCAACTTTCCAGCGACCGCGGTGTTTCCATATCAGTCGCGCCAAGAGATTTAGGACCGACGAGCCAGGGAAGACAGCTTTCTTTGGTGGCACGTCCTTCGGAAACCAAGGGCCCCGAATGGGGCCCTTTTCCGTTGGGTCGGGCATCTAGCCGAGAATTTGAAGGACGACCGCTCTCTCGCGCGGGCGGTCGTCGAAGTCGAGCAGGACGATCTGCTGCCAGGTGCCGAGGGCGAGGCGGCCGCCGCTGACCGGCACCGTCTGCCCGGGCCCGACCAGCGAGGCGCGTTGGTGGGCGTGCGAGTTGGTGTCGTGATTGAGCCGGTTGTGCTCGTAATCGCCCTCGGACGGAATCAGGCGCTCCAGCATCTCCTGCAGGTCACGCACTCCCCCCGGCTCGTACTCCATCGTCGTGATCGCGGCCGTGGAGCCGCGGACGAAGGCGGTCGCCTGTCCCTCGGCGACGCCGGCATCGGCGACTGCCGCCT
>Ga0247789_1000204_pt1 | contig 11085 bp, 10 predicted proteins | sample UWRJS220509R4_FD_179919 | JGI IMG/M metagenome (GOLD analysis project Ga0247789, IMG submission 179919) | Soil microbial communities from Arlington Agricultural Research Station in Wisconsin, United States - UWRJ-S220-509R-4 | ecosystem: Environmental > Terrestrial > Soil > Agricultural land...
AGCCAGCTGGACCCGTCGATGGGCGCCGCCTGATAGGTCTTGTGCCAGCAGTCCGCGACCCATTGACCAACGCCGCCGCCCATATCGTATAGACCGAAAGGATTGGGTTTGAAGCTGCCAACCTTTGCAGGCTGCGCGGCATCGTAGGGTTCATTGCAGCCCTTGCAGTTGGCCATGCCAGCCGCGGGCTGATCACCCCACCAATATTTGGTCTGCGTGCCTCCTCGCGCGGCATACTCCCACTCGGCTTCGCTCGGAAGGCGGTATTGCTTTTGAGTGACCCGCGAAAGCCACTCAGTAAATTGTTTCGTGTCATTCCAGCTCACATTGGTAACCGGGGCATCATCTTTGCCCGTTGCGCTGTAAGTACACGCCTTGGCGGCGACGCATTGGTTCCACTCGCGCACTGTGATCGGGTACTTGCCGATGGCAAAGGATTTGATTTTGACCTGATGAATCGGTTTCTCGGACGGGTCGTCGTTGCTGCCCATAGCGAATGTGCCCGCCGGAATCGTGACCATTTCAGGTTCGCTGATCGCCGGCATTGCGGGCGGTTGTGCCGATGGAGCCGCAGCTTGCTGCTGTGCTGGAGGAACCACAGCTTGCGGCTGTGCTGGAGGAACTGCGGCTTGCGGCCGGGCTGGAGCAGATGACGGCTGTGTCGCTGGATTGGTCGCCGGTGCCGTCTGCGGAGCAGCGGCGATGGCAGGGGCTTTGGTTGTTGTGCCGGGCGTTTGCGCCGGGGACCGTTCTGCGGCCAAATATTTCGGCTGCCACACGAAGAAATACCACGTTGCAGTGGCAGCCGCCGCGCTTGCGATCAGGCTCGCGCCTAAAATAACGGCGAAGGCAAGTCCCGGCGTGGACCGCGCCTTAACGACGGCGGTGGGATCGGGCAGCACCCTGTAGACTCTGACGGGGTCCGTGATGTTCTTGACCTGGCGGTCGCCGAGCGATTGATAGCCGCAGACAAGTTTATGCTTGACCTGTTCGTAGACACCTCCCGAGATAAAGAGGTCTCCCGGATCGGCAATTCCCTCAAGCCGCGCTGCAATGTTGACGCCATCACCATAGATGTCGTCGGATTCGACGATGACGTCGCCGAGATTGACGCCAATTCGATATTGTATCCACTGCTCACGTGAGAGCGCGGCGTTGCGCCCGACCATGCTCTGCTGGATGACGATGGCGCAGCGGACGGCTTCGACAGGGCTGTCGAACATGGCGAGAAAGCCGTCGCCCGTACTTTTAACGAGTCTTCCGTGATGCTCGATGATTGTGGGATCAATCAGCTCGCGCCGATGTCGCTTCACCCGCGCGTGGGTTCCCTCCTCATCCATTGCCATCAGGCGGCTATAGCCGGAGATATCAGCGGCCAGGATAGCTGCGAGACGCCGCGGCGACCCATCAACTGGATAGGACCCATCTCTCCCTTGTCGGATGTGATGGATCTCACCTGGCATTCTTTGAAATTCCTTTCTCCCGCCGAATTTTTTCGGGCGCCACGCGCAAGATAATTACGCTCAAGCAGATCACGTCACAATCTTAAATTGCACCTCTGAAGCTGTCACGTGATGCAGCTCACTTCGTAACATCAAGCTGGCTCAGGCGATCCACATTGCTGCTGAAAGTCGCATGACAATCCACGGCAAAAAGCGCGGTGACGCGTTCGATGGTATCTCGATAAGGGGACGCTGTTCCTCTATTCTTGTTTCTGCCATTACCATCGCTTGAGATCCGGGGGAGACATGAGGCGGCCAGAGAGAGCGGAGCTCGTGCATATTCCGAATCATTTTTGTTTGTTGGTGGCCGCCGGTGTGTGCTGTCTCGCAAATCCGGCGGGACTCCCCAGTTCCTGGTTCATGTCCGTCGCGCTGGCTCAACCCGCTGCGCTCACGGCGTCGCAGTCGGAAGCGCTCAATGCCTACAACAGGACGGTGCAGGACTTCAGGTCGATTCTGAAGGAGCGGCGCGCGCAGATCGATGCGAAACAGAAGCTGCCCGAAAAGCCGGGGCAGGCACTCTATCTTGCGCGCGTCGCCATGATGGGTGCGTACAAGGATCTGACCGACGTGATGCCGTCGAGAATCGGCAGACCCAATAAATATAAAATTCCTCCGGCCTATTTCGACGCCGACAACGAGCCGCTGATTGACGAGTACAAGAATCTCTTTCGTATCATGCAGGCGCCGCCTGCCAATGCGCAGGCATCCGATACGCCCTACAAAGATGTTGTCGATCTTGGCACCGTCATTGCGCGGGTCAAAGGTCTCGATGCGGCGCATGCCGAAGTCGCGGGCCGCATCAGTCTCGCCGTCTTCTTTGCCGAGACCGATGGCAATCAGAACATCGGCAACGCGCGTTCGGAATCCTACAAAGGAAGCTTTCAGACAGGCGTGTCCGAGGACAAGATCGGCCAGAAAAAATGGGCGGCCATCAAGAAATCCGTCGCGGCGCTTGATCCCAAGCTGAACGCGCGCGACGACAAAGAAGAAGCGCGGGTCGGCAATTCAGATTCGCGGTACAATCACTGGACGGGCGTGAGGAACGGCCTCATGAACGCGCACGCAGACCTGTTCCCGAGAATTCCGGCAATCATGAAAGCCCTGCCGGACCCGACCGATCAAATGAGATTCTTCGAGCTGATCCAGATCATTCCCAGCCCGGCCAAGGCCGCTCTCAATTCGGGCAACCTACTGAATTACCGGATTTCCGAGCCGCGAATCATGGGATATTTGCGCAACAACAGCATGTTTGCCTATGGCAAGGCTGACAGAGCCAAGACATCCGCGACCATGCGCGAAATTCTGGATTCGATGTGGCTGTTCAATGATATATTCGACCGCGCGCTGGCCAAATTCGGCGAGGTCAAAGCGCAGCAAAAAGGCTGAGTGATCAGACAACCGCTCTTTCGGGGGGGCCATGTCGATCGTATCGAGACGAACATTTACCAAGGGCCTGCTTGCCAGCGCTTTGGTGCCGGGTACTTCGGCGTTTGGGCAACCCAACGATCCGGCAAGCATTGCCATTATCGATACGCCGCAGAATGCCGCGAAGGTCGCAGCGAAGCTGGCTGCGCAGAACGTGAAGGTTGTCGTACGGTTTTTTGCACGAAAACCGCAGCCGGGTCTGCGCGAGAAGGTCATGGCGTCCGACGGCAATATGATCGACGGCGTTCGTGAGCCGACGATCCTGATACGCAACGGACTTTCGATCGTGTCTCTCTATCAGTATCGCAATAACCTGCCCGAAAAATTTCTGAAGGGACTGGAAGATACCGGTTCGGCAAAGGCGGAAGCTGCGGCCGATGCAAAGGCCGCGCTCGATCAGGCCAAATTGGTCGGGCAGCCCGAAGGATCTGCAATCTATTTCGGTATCGACTTCAATGTGACGAGAAACAGTTCCGGCATGGACGCCGTTCTCGAGTACTTCCGCTTCATGAATCAGACCGTCGGCGGCCGTTACGTGATCGGAATCTACGGGAACGGTCTGGTCAACCGCACCCTGCGCCAGGAAAAACTCGTGTCGTATAACTGGATCAGCGCGTCGCGGGCACACGCAGAGACCGTCGATTTCTATAACAGCGGAGACTGGCATCTTTTTCAAAACCAGGTTGACCGCCGCTGGTTCGGGCCCCCCGGCAAATGCGCAACTGGCCTCGACGTCGATACGAACATCCAGAACCCGAGGGTCTCCAGCATCGGCGCGTGGGGCGCAGGGGAGATCGACAAGAGCCGCAACCAGAAGATTTTTGATCAGCGCCGTTTTGCGATCCGCCTGACGCCAGTCGTTCAGCAAAGCGCCGACGCCGCCGGAGGCGGCGGGGACCGTTTAGGTTGCAAAGCCGACAACCGCGTGCCGAAAAATGCCAATGTCAGAATTCTTGCGCAATCCGGCGCCTGGTCGGGCGTGGATGTCGACGAAGATGGGTACGCCGACGGCCAGGTCAGGACCGCCGATCTGACGTCCGATCTCGCGACGATGCCTCCCTGGGGATCATCGTAAGTGATCGAATAAGTCGCAACCGCCATTGCGCTCCGGATCGATCTATCCGCGTTGCAGAGTGATCGTAGCGCCTTGCACCTCGGCCTTTCCATCCTGCGACTTGATCGTGACCGATTGCTTGTTGCCTTGCGTCACCAGATCCATATTGGCGCTAAACGTCTGCCCTTTCGCCACAACTCGAAAGCCGGCGCCTTCGACCTTGCCCGATAACGTCCCGGCCGCATTGCGGGTCGACTCGTTCCAGTTCCCCGTAATCGCATCGCCTGAGTAAGCCGCGCTGGCGCGCAAGTCGAACTTATAGCTTTCACTGGCGCAATTGATATTGAGCTGAAGCTTGTTTTGCGCCTCGAGAACATCATAGGACGCGCGGCATTTGATTGGTTCGTGCCGGCCATTGGCCAAATCGATTGTCCCGGTCCCGGACCAACCGCCGGCTAATTGAGCGAATGGGTTCTCGCTTGGCGCCGAACCGACAGTTGTCCTGCTTTGAGCGTCGGCATGACCGACAAGAAATAACACCACCAACGCCGACATTACGCCGCGAAGCATCATCGGATTCACCATTGAAAATTTCATCATGGAACAACAACAACTGTCGTTGTCCCATAGTTCCCGTGGAACTTGGCCTTTGGCGGATAGAAATCGCCAAATGACCGATGCCTGCCTGGTACCATCGTCACCCCCGCTGGCGCGTCCGCGCAGCGTAAACTAACATCTCGCAAGACAAGCCGCCGCGGGAGAAAAACCATGTCCAACGGGCCAGCCGCACGTACACCGGGCGCCAAACGGGCCGCTCCGGGTGAATATGTCTTCGATCTCGGAACTGTTCAGAAAATTATGGGTGGTCCCGCCTATTCGACAGCACAGGGACCGTGCGTGGAAGGCGACCGTATGATTGTCGGCCTGATGCGCATGAAGGCGGGCACTGGCGCCGAACCGCATTCGCATCCGAACGAGCAATGGATTTATGTGCTGGAGGGAACCTTCCGCGCCAATATCGAGGGGAAGGAAATCAATGTAACGCCCGGGTCGGTTATCTACATTCCCGCCAATACGGTCCATGCCGGCAAGGCGACGGCGGATGGCGATGTCGTCTTCTTCACCGTCAAGGACGCATCGCACAGCCTGCACGGCATCAAGGCCACCTGAGCAATGCCTGACAAAAACGAGGAAAACGTCCTACATTTGTAAATTCGGGGAGGATTATAATGAAACGCCTGATCGCGGTTCTGTTTGCTGCCCTCGCGTTGAGCGCAGGAATGGCGATGGCGCAGGACCAATATCCGAGCCGGCCGGTTAAGGTGATCGTTCCTTACGCGCCGGGAGGCGCGACTGACATCGTCGCACGTATTGTCGGCGACGCGTTTCAGAAAGCTACCGGGCAGCCCTTCATTGTTATCAATAGGCCAGGCGCCTTCGGCATGCTGGCGATCGACGAAATGGTGAAGGCAGCGCCCGATGGCTACACACTGATGATCGGCAACGTCTCAACCAACGCGATCACGCCAATCATCTACGCCAACAAGATGAATTTCGACTACGCCCAAAGTGTCGTGGCGGTAACGAACCTGATCGACGTGCCGGCCTTCCTGCTGGTTTCCACGGCGAACGGTTTCTCGGTGAAATCCTTCCCCGAACTTATTGCTTACGCGAAGCAAAATCCCGGTAAAGTCAGCTATGGCACCGTCGGTACCGGTTCTTATCCGCACTACGACATGGCTTATTTGGCCAAGCGCGCAGGTGATCTCGATCTGGTGGCCCTGCCGAACAAGAACGGAGCAGCCGGCGTGATCCAGGACATGCTGCGCGGCGACGTGCAAGCCGCATTTCTCAATGTGGCTTCATCCGCGGGACAGATACAGGCCGGAAAATTCCGCCCATTGGCCGTGGTCAATCACTCGCGGCTCAAAGACTATCCCGACATTCCGACCATGAAGGAGGTCGGATATCCGGATGTCGGCACGGTGGCCTGGAATGGCTTGTTCGCACCGGCAGCAACGCCGAAGCCGGTGCTGGAAGCGCTGTTTGCCGCGATGAGTAAAACTCTGAGCTCGCCCGAGGCGACCGAAAAGCTGAACAAGCAGAACTTCAATATCGTGCCGAACAAGTCGCTTGCCGATGCGAAGACCTGGCTTGATGGCGAAATCAAGCACTGGCAGACCATCACCACCGCCGTGAAAATCGATATGACGCAGTAGAGTCATGAGGCCGCGTCGAATCGAGCGAAACCGATTTTTCCCGTTAAATTTCGGCATACCCCCTAGAATTGTGCAGTGCAGCAATTAGCTGTTCCTGGAAACAGGAACAAGCCGCCATGATCAATCTGCGACAGGCACTCGGCCGCGGCCGCGGTGGGTGGTACAAATTTCTTCGACTGCTGGAGCGCGGCCGCGCCGGAGGTGCAGGCCACGCCCGCACTCGTTTGCGCGCGATCCTCGATTTCGGATCGAACCCCGGCAATTTGCGGATGTTCGTCTATCGACCGTCGACCCTTGCGGACAATCCCGCCCTTGTCGTCGTGCTGCACGGGTGCACCCAAACGGCAGCTGGATACGATCTCGGGGCCGGATGGTCGACTCTCGCGGACCGATACGGTTTTGCCTTGCTTCTGCCCGAGCAGCAGCGGTCCAACAATCCCAATGGTTGTTTCAATTGGTTTCAGCCCGGGCACAGCCATCGCGATCAAGGCGAACCTCTTTCGATTCGGCAGATGATCGAAAAATCTATTGTCGATCACGGTATCGATCGGCGTCGGGTCTTCATCACCGGGCTGTCGGCGGGCGGCGCGATGACGTCCAACATGCTTGCCTGCTATCCCGAAGTATTTGCCGGAGGGGCGATCGTTGCGGGACTCCCCTATGGTGCCGCTACGACCGTGCAGCAAGCATTCCAAAGTATGTATCAAAGTCCCACCCGCTCGGCTCATGAATGGGGGGATCTTGTGCGCAAAGCCTCGTCTCACCGAGGGCCGTGGCCACGCGTTTCGGTCTGGCATGGAAATGCCGACAAGACAGTGATCCCGTCGAACGCGCAAGAAATCCTCAAGCAGTGGACCGAGGTGCATGGTCTGCCGCTGTCCTCTTCGGTGACAACTCGGGTCGACGGCTTTCCGCGTGAGGTTTGGATCAACGAAGTCGGTGATGAGCTTATCGAGGCCTACACCATCACCAACATGGCGCACGGTACTCCGCTAGCGATCGGCGAAGCCGAGGGTGCGTGCGGTACTCCCGGACCGTTTTTGCTGGCAGTGGGGATTTCTTCGTCGTATCACATTGCAAAGTTTTTCGGGATTGCAGCTGCCCGCGCTCCCGTTGAGAGAAACATTGTGGAGCTTTCTCCGGCGCCCCATCGCATCAAGGGGGCGGAGCCGGTGCTGGAGGGCGAAATCCTGGACAAGGATGACGAGCCGATACGGCAACAGACACCGACGCCGCCCCTTCCAGAGATCGGTGCGATCATCAACAACGCATTGAGAGCCGCCGGATTGATTAGGGACTGAGTAGTTCGTCCGGCGCGCGGGACATCTCATGTCAAATGACACGAGGAACGAAAGGGCTCGTGCACCGGTTGATCTTCCACTACGGAAATCAACAACGAAGGAAAAAGCCCATGAGCAATCCAAACCCAGATAACCAGAACCAGCAGCAGGGCGGTCAGCAGGACCAGGGCGGTCAGCAGGACCAGGGCGGTCAGCAAGGTGGCCAGAACAAGCCCGGCCAGGGTGGCCAACAGCAAGGTGGGCAGAACAAGCCCGGCCAAGGTGGTCAGCAGCAGGGCGGGCAGAGCAAGCCCGGACAGCAAGGTGATCAGCGCTGAACTAAAATTAAAGGCCCGGCACATCGCCGGGCCTTTACCTTATGTCGGGAAGCTTACTTAAATACTTTACGCAGCTTCCGCCTCCTGATTGACCACGCTTAACGCGATCTCAGTGAGCGTCGCGTCGGTCTTTTTTTCCTCATCGAGTGTTTGTTGGAGAAGGCGAACCGCGTCGCCGAGCCCTAGCTCATTGGCCCAGGTCTTCAAAGTTCCGTAGCGGGAGATTTCATAGTGTTCCACCGCCTGCGCAGCTGCGAGTAGACCAGCGTCCAGGGCAGGGGAGCCCTTGTATTCTTTCATAATTTCCGCGCCTTCGTCAGTAATGCCAACGATCGCATCACAAGTCTTGGCTTGCGGCTTCTTGTCGATAGCAGCGAAGACCTTTTCGAGCCGCGCAACCTGCCCTTCAGTCTCCATCTTATGCTTGGCAAAAGCCTTCTTGAGTTCGGGCGCCTGCGCCGCCTTCTCCATTTTCGGAAGCGTGGTGAGGATCTTCTTCTCCGCGAAGTAGATGTCCTTCAGCGTGTCATGGAATAGCTCATCGAGTGTCTTGGTTTTCGGGGTCATAGCAACGTTCTCCTTTGTGCTGTGTCGAGAACGTCTCGCGACCCGAATGTTTCCGGACTGGGGGAACGCAAGCGCCCAATGTCTATTGGCCGCCATGAGAAGATGTTCCAGATCGACGGCTGGACTAATTGGGTCGGACCCCCTACATAAAAGTATCACCGGCATGGCCTTATCAGGCGTCGGTGGCTGAGAGTTCGGTAGCGCTCCCGCCTGATTAAGGAGCGCATCATGACCGCGCGTGAGATCCCCCTTAAAGTATCCACCGCGCCGATCGTCGGTGTCGTTTTGCACGCACCGTCTGTATTCAAGGCGAGCGAACATTCTTCGTTCAAGGAGCAGGTGGCGAAGCGCTTCCGGTTAGTGCCGAACTTTTTTGTGTCGGCTCCAGACGCCCCCGAGATCGTGGAAAGACTGTGGCTCTTTGCAGCGGCGGCCTATCTCGACAATCCAATTCCAACACTCTTCAAGGAGCGGCTTTTTGTTTTCCTCTCGCGTTTCTGTCCGGTCCGCTACTGCATTGTGCGCCACTGCGGATTTCTTGTGGGCTATGGCCACTCAGCGGGCGACCCCACGGCTGCAACGCAAACCATTGAGCAGGTGATCAAGCTTCTGCAAACGCCCCCGCCTTGGCGGCGGGACCTCGAACCGATTTACAGCAGCCTGGAGGGAATGAATACGCCGGTCGATTGGCCCGCCCCTGATACCGAAATCGAAGACCAATTGTTCGCCCTTTGCACGCTGATCTTCGTGAGCCCGATGCAGTCCGAGCGTCCTCTCCAAGGGCTGCGACACGCCCTCGGCGGCAAACGTTGCGAGTATATCCTCGCGCTTCTCGCATTTATCAGAACCGCTCATTTTTGGACGGTCGTCCACCCTGGTATTGAGATGGAAGACGACGTCAAACAGCTCATGGACAGGCACAAAGAGCTTGCGGCCTTGCTGTTGCAAGAACCGGATCCTTGGTCAGCGTGATCGCTAAGGGAACGCTCGGGGCTTGAGTCCGTTGTTCCAGCGGAACCGGAGAACGACCATGAAAACCCTGCTATATTGCGCCGCGGTCCTGACCCTGGTCACGGGCTCAGCAACGGCGCAGAACAACAAGCCGACGATTGAGCCGAACGAGCTCACCGTTAACACGAAGCAAAAGCCGCCATTGCAGCTTACCGACCAGCAGCGCAGTAAAATTCAGGACGCGCTGGCGACCGCGCACAGCGCCCAGAAGACGCCGGACAAGTTCGAGGCCAAGGTCGGCGCGAAGATCCCCACCCAGCTCAAGCTCGATGCGATGCCGGCGCCACTGATCAATCAGGAGCCAGTCCTCAAGCAGTACGACTTCGTCAAACTCGACAAGGACCTGCTGGTGGTCGATCCGATGGACAGCACAGTGGTCGCGGTAATCCCGCGCAAATTCCCGAAGGAACAGGCCACGCAAGGCAGCGCGCCGAGTGGCCAGACCCACGACCCGGCGTCGAAGGGCGACGAAGCCGAGACCAATAAGAAACCCTGACGGCCATCTGCATCGTCAACCAGATCGATCTGCTTACGAGCTTTTCGACTGCTCACCGATCACGCCATCTGCAGCGCCTCACTCGCCGCCAGCCACTCTTCCTCTGCCTTGGCGATCGCATCGACGACTCTGGCGCGCGTCTTCGCTAATTCCGCCGCGCGTACCGGGTCGCGCGCGAATAAATCGCCGTCGGCGAGCGTTGCGTCGAGCTTGTGCAGTTGTCGCGTCAGATGTGCGAGTTCGGTTTCGGCCTTGGTGACACGTTTGCGCAAGGGTGCCGTTTCCGCGCGCTTTTCGGCCGCGGCGCGGCGGGCGGCGCCAGGATCAGGCCGTGGCGCGGGCTTGGCCGCTGGCTGCGGGTCCGCTCCGGACTCGCTCAGCACACGGCGCCGGTAGTCGTCGAGATCGCCGTCGAACGGCTTCACCGTTCCGCTTTGCACCAGCCAGAGCCGGTCGGCGCAGGCCTCAAGCAGATAGCGGTCATGCGACACCAGGATCACCGCGCCGGGAAAATCGTTGATGGCCTCGATCAGCGCCGCGCGGCTGTCGATGTCGAGATGGTTGGTCGGCTCGTCGAGGATCACGAGATGCGGCGCGCTGAAGGTGGCAAGCCCGAGCAGGAGCCGCGCTTTCTCGCCGCCGGACAGCTTCTCGACCTTGGTATTGCCGGCAAGCCCTGAAAAGCCGATGGCGCCGACGCGGGCGCGCACCTTCGCTTCCGGCGCATCAGGCATCAGCCGGCGCACGTGATCGTAAGGGGAAGCATCCGGCTCGAGCTCGTCGAGCTGGTGCTGCGCGAAATAGGCGACCTTGAGGGCGGAGGCGCGCGTGACGATGCCGTGCTCCGGCGGCAGCCTCCCGGCGAGCAGCTTGACCAACGTCGACTTGCCGTTGCCGTTGGCACCGAGCAGCGCGATGCGGTCGTCATTGTCGATGCGCAGCGACAGGCCCGCCAGCACCGGGCGTCCGGGCTCGTAGCCAACCTCAACGTCGTCGGTGGCGATGATCGGTGGCGACAAAAGCTTGTCCGGCGCGGGGATGTGGATCGGCCGCACATCCTCGGTCACGAGTGCGGTGATCGGCTCGAGCTTTGCGAGCATCTTCAGGCGCGATTGCGCCTGTCGCGCCTTGGTCGCCTTGGCGCGGAAGCGGTCGACGAAGGCCTGCAGGTGCTTGCGTTGCGCCTCCTG
>Ga0247789_1000212_pt1 | contig 10912 bp, 10 predicted proteins | sample UWRJS220509R4_FD_179919 | JGI IMG/M metagenome (GOLD analysis project Ga0247789, IMG submission 179919) | Soil microbial communities from Arlington Agricultural Research Station in Wisconsin, United States - UWRJ-S220-509R-4 | ecosystem: Environmental > Terrestrial > Soil > Agricultural land...
CGCCGGGAGCGCAGCGACCTGATCCTCGCCTCGTTCGTGCTCGTCTACTTCCTCGACCTCTGCACGCTCGGCGCGCACTTCGACCGCTACGTGCTGCCGCTCGTGCCGGCGCTGGGCGCGCTGGCCTGACGGCTGAGGGCACTCGCGCCCGTGACGCTGCTGCTGCTCGTCGTGCCGCTCACGTGGACGATTCGCGACGACGTGCGGCTCACGCGGACCGACACCCGCGTCGTCGCGCGGCACTGGGTCGATCGGCACGTGAAGCCCGACACGCGCCTCGCGGTCGACCCGTCGCTGCCGCCGTTCACCGGCTACCGCATCGTCAAGCTCGACCTGCCGCTGCCGAGCGAGGATCACCCGGATCCCGACCGCAACCTTTCGCGCATGCGGCTTCAGGACGTGCGCTACGTGATCGTCACCGGCGCGGTTGCGGACCGGGTCCTCGCCGCGCGCGAGCATTACCCGTTCGAGGCGCGGTTCTACGAGAACGTGCGGAAGCTGAGGCGGGTCTTCTACCGGGCCAAGGACCAGGACGGTCTCAACGGGCCGTGGGTCGCGATCTACAGGCTCCCGCCCGCCGCTTAGCCGAAGAAGGCGCGCGCTACCTCGAACCAGTCGTCGGGGACGCGCTTCAGCTCGGCAGTCGCCTCCTCGAGCGAGACGTCGACGATCCTGTCGCCGTGGAGGGCCGCCATGCGGCCGAAGCTCCCGTCGTGCACGAGGTCGGCCGCCTTCAGGCCGTAGCGCGTCGCCAGCACGCGGTCGCGCGGAGTGGGGGAGCCGCCGCGCTGGACGTGGCCGAGCACGGTCACGCGCGTCTCGAAGCCGGTCTGCTGTTCGATCTGGCTTGCGAGCTGCGCGCCGACCCCGCGCTCGGAGAGGCGAACGTGCCCGAACTCGTCGACCTCGCCCTCGTCCGCAACGCCCTCGAGCTCGTAGCCCTCGGAGACGACGACGATGGAGAAGTCCTTCCCGCGGTCGTGGCGGTGGCGGATCTCCTTGCACGCGTCCTCGATCGAGACCGGTTGCTCGGGGATCAGGATCATGTCGGCGCCGCCGGCGATCCCGCTCATGACCGCGATCCAGCCGGTGTGGCGGCCCATCACCTCCACGACCATCACGCGGTTGTGCGACTCGGCGGTGGTGTGGAGCCGATCGATCGCCTCGGTGCAGATGAAGACCGCGGTGTCGAAGCCGAAGGTGTAGTCGGTGGCCGAGAGGTCGTTGTCGATCGTCTTCGGCACGCCAACGACCGGGAACTCGTGCTCGGCGTGAAGCTGCGCGCCGACCCCGAGCGTGTCCTCTCCGCCGATCGCGACGAGTGCGTCGAGGCCTTCGGTGCGGAAATGCTCGAGGACCGCGTCGACACCCCCCTCGACTCGGTAGGGGTTCGTCCGCGAGGTGCCGAGGATCGTTCCGCCGCGCGGAAGCAGCCCGGACACCTCGCGCGGCCCGAGCGGCTCGAAGCGGCCGTCGACGAGCCCGCGCCAGCCCTCGCGAATGCCGACGACGTCGTGCCCGCGCGCGAACAACCGCCGCGAGACGGCGCGGATGACGGCGTTGAGCCCCGGGCAGTCCCCGCCGCCGGTGAGGACGCCTACCTTCACGGCCGCATCCTACGAATGACGGGCTGTGAGGCCTACTCTGAGGCGAACCCGCGAAAGACCCCCGTCTGAACATGCTTCAGCTCGTACGGCGGTCCTTCGGGCTTGTAGATCGTCACCGTCCCGTAATAGCTTCGGCCGGGCTTCTGCCCGTGCATCCAGACGGCCCAGCTGCCGCTGTCCTCGTTGTTGGACGGCGTGAGCTCCCACGAGGTCACCTCCGCCGCGACGCGTTCGTTCGTGTCGGCGTCCAGCAGCTCCCAGCCGAACGGAAGATGCTTGCCGCGCAGTCCAATGACCTTCCAGTCGAAATCCACCATCGCGCCGCGGCGGGCAAGGTACTTATCTGTCGTCCCCGGTGGAATGGGCTGCTCCTGGCGCTCCAAGTAACGTCTGAAGGTGACGCGCGGAGTGACGCGGCTGATCGAGATCGTCGCCTCGCTGACGTCCGACGGCGGCTGCGGTTCGCAACCGGGGGCAAAGACGAACACCAGCCCGACGATTCCGCCGACCAGCCCCACGAACGCGCCGGCCTCGAAGACGGTCGGGCGCCGGAGTCGCGCCCTCGAGGACGTGGTGGCGTCCGTGCTCGATCCCGGGTCCGGCAGGACGTCGCTTGGGTCTGCCCGGGCCGTCCGCCGACGTCGGTTAGCTTCCTCTTCCTCTTTCGCTGGCTCGACTTCCGGTGTCTCGGAGTCGTTCATCGTCGCGCACACCGTGCCGTGGCGCCATGCGTCCGCGTCTTCGGCGAGCGATGACCTCGCGCGTCGAGTGCGGCAACCGCGATCGTGTATCGCCGCCCGCACCTGAGCCCGCGGAGCGTATACCGCATCTTTGCCGTCTTGCCCCTCGCCGTGCCATTCAGGAAAACGCGGTAACGCGTCGCGCGCGCCCCGTCGGTCGGGCGCCTCCAGGCGATCGTGATGCTCTTGCGCGTTCTCTTCTTGACCCTGAGAGAAACCGGAGAGCCGGGAGGACGCCCGAAGCGCGCGACGACCTCCGTGGTCGGTCCGGCTGTCACGGAGCATCGCGTCTTGGTCCGCGCGCAAACGTCCTCCTTCCAGCCGTCGAAGAATGAGCCGCGACCGGCTTCCGCCCTCACTGACACCAATGTCCCGAAGTCGTACTTCGCTGCGCAGCGAGACCCGCAGTCGAGGTTCTCGGCCGTCACGCGACCGCCGCCTGCACCCTGTTTGCGAAGCTGGAAGTTGACCCTGATCGTGGTCGGGAGAACCGGAAGGCGGTCGTCATCGAAGCTGACGCCGACCCAGGTTGCCTCGTCCAGCACCGTGATAGCGCATGAGAGTGACGCGACCGAGGGGCAGCCAGGGCTCCATGCTCTGAACGTGTGCGGCGCCGTCGGTTGCACGGTCAACGTCACTCGCGTGCGCGCGGGAAACTCACGGCAAAGATTCGGCGCGGGGTCCTGAAGGACGCCGTGGCACATAGCACCAGGGGGATTCATCGTGACAGTTCCGGCGTCCGGGTTAGACAGTCGGATCGCGAGCCGGAGCGGCGTGAAGAGTGCGATGAGCGAGGTCTCGTCCGCGCCGAGCACGATCTTGCACGCCGCAGAACCGGGGCAGGCGGGTGTGCTCCAGGACGCCAGGCTGCGGCCGTTTGCAGCCTCGGGATTGGCCGTCAACGTAACGGTCGTGCCGCGCGCGTAGCGCCACGTGCAGGCGTGCTGCGCGTAGTTCCGCGTGCACTCCGACACGAGCTGGCCGTCGCTGTCGCGGCCGGGCGGGTTCGAGGACACGCTGCCGAGCCCCCGCGGTGCGACTTGCAGCGTGACGTCGGTCGCGGACTCGACGCCCGCGGCTCCGGACACGAACACTGTTAGGAAGACGCCGACAGCGGCTCCGCCGGCCAGTGCCGCAGCAACGATCCCGTGCGTCCGGAGCATGTGCTCCTCCCGGTGCTATTGCCACAGCCACGGTGGCAGGCCTCGCTGCTCGTGTCAACGGTTACGAGTGCCGAAGGTGGGAATCGAACCCACACGGGCCTCGCGGCCCACCGGATTTTGAGTCCGGCGCGTCTGCCAGTTCCGCCACTTCGGCTCCCTCGAAGAGTACTTCTGCCTAACGCCGGCTCGGCGAGACGACGCTCTCGCCGAGCCTGGCGACGGCTGTTGGAGAAGAAAAAGGAGGGGGTCCACGGGGGAACCATGGGTTCCCCGGTGCTCAAAGTTGCGGGCGTCCGCCGATCCCTCGATACTTCCCGCCACGAAGCCGCGTTCAGGCGGGAGCTTCGCGACACGGACTACGGGCGACGGAGGAGGAAGAGTGAGGAAACGCGTTTCGATTGGGCTGCTCCTCTCGTTCGTCGGCGCGCTGGCCCTGATGGCGGCTGGTTGCGGCGGCGGAGGCGACGAGGGCGGCGGTGGCGGGACCACCGGCGGCGGAGGCGGCGGCGGCAATGTGTCGGCCCTGCCCGCGTCGTCGTGTGCACCCCTGCAGTACAAGGGCTCGGGCGACGCCGACTACCTGATCGCGTCCGACCTGCCGAAGCAGGGCGGCTCGCGGACCCAGACGGTGCAGATGGCGAAGGCGATCGCCTACGTCCTCGACCAGCAGGACTGGAAGGCCGGCAAGTTCAAGATCGCCTACCAGGACTGCGACGACTCGACGGCCCAGCTCGGCAAGTGGGACCCGGACAAGTGCAGCGCGAATGCGCACGCCTATGCGTCGAACAGCAAGTTGCTCGGCGTAGTCGGCACGTTCAACTCCGGGTGCGCCGCGATCGAGATCCCGGTGATGAACCAGGCTCCAGGCGGCGGCCTCCAGCTGCTCTCGCCCGCGAACACCTACGGCTGCCTGACGGAGCCGTGTGCGGGTGACGAGCCCGAGAAGTACTACCCGAGCGGGAAGCGCACCTACGCCCGCGTGGCGCCGAGCGACCCGAACCAGGGTGCGGTCGACGCGGCGTTCCTGAAGACCAAGGGCGTCAAGCGCGTCTCGGTGCTGAACGACAAGGAGGCCTACGGCCTCGGCGTCGCGAAGAACTTCGCCGGCGCGGCGAAAGCGGCCGGGATGACGGTCACGGGCTTCACGGCCTACGACCCGAAGCAGTCCAACTTCAAGGCGCTGTTCACGACGATCAAGAAGCAGAACCCGGACGCCATCTTCATCGGCGGCCTGATCGACGAGAACAGCGGACAGCTGATCAACGACAAGGTCGCGGTCCTCGGGCCGAACGCGGCGAAGGCGGGCAGCGGCGTGGTGCTGATGCTTCCCGACGGCTTCACGACCGACGCCATCTTCGACCGCGCCGAGGGCGGGACGCCGAACGCAAAGGGCGCGTACTTCAGCGTCGCCGGTGTCGGCATCGACAAGTACACCGGCGCTGCGAAGACGTTCATCGACGGTTTCAAGACGCAGTTGGGCGGCAAGCCCGTCGACCCGTACGCGATCCTCGGCGCTCAGGCGGCCCAGGTGCTGCTGAACGCGATCGAGAAGTCGGACGGCACGCGCTCCAGCGTGATCGACAACGTCTTCAAGACCAAGGTGAACAACGGGCTCATCGGGAGCTTCGCGCTCAACAAGAACGGTGATCTGACCGGCGCGAAGGGTGCGGCCGTGCTCTTCACGATCTACAACGGCACGAACCACCTGCAGACGCTCCTGACCACGGCGCCCGACCCGAAGCTGGTCGAAGCGGCGCGGAAGGAGGCTTCCGGCTAGGAAGCGGGTCCACCGAGACCGATGTGACGGAGGAGGGTGGAGACACCCTCCTCCGTCGTTTTAGTATCCCGAGGATCGCTGTCGAAGCTCGCACCGAGGAGCCCTCGCCCCGCGCCAGGGGTCGACGACGTCAGCGGCCTGCGGCGCTGTCGATCATCGGCCTGGGCTTCGTCGCGCTGCTGTTCGTGTGGCTCGGGTACTGCCTCGTCAACAACCCGAACGACTTCTTCACGATCTTTCTGATCGGCCTGACGCAGGGCTCCGTCTACGCGCTCGTCGCCCTCGGCTACACGCTCGTCTACGGGATCCTGCAGCTGATCAACTTCGCGCACGGCGACGTGTTCGCGCTGACGGGGCTGTTCATGGCCAGCCTGATCGCGAACCGCTTCCACCTCGACGAGACCTCGGGGGCCGGTGTGATCCTGCTGGGGCTGGCTGCGGTGTTCCTGATCGCGATGGTCTTCGGCGCCGCCGTCAACGCAAGCATCGAGCTTCTCGCCTACCGGCGGCTGAGAAACGCACCACGCCTGGCCGTCCTGATCACCGCCGTCGGCATGTCGTTCATCATCCAGAACATCTCGCTTGCGGTGTTCGACGTGAACTTCCGCAGCATCCCGCAGCTGATCTCCGAGCGGGACGTCTTCGTGATCGGCGGCGTGCACTACACGTGGGAGGCCTTGTTCGTGATTCTCGTCACGCTGCCGGTGCTGCTGGTGCTGAGCTATGTCGTGCGGAGCACACGCCATGGCAAGGCGATGCGCGCGACCGCTCAGGACCCCGAGGCCTCGGCGATGATGGGGATCAACGTCAACCGCACGATCTCGTTCACCTTCTTGCTCGCGGGCGGGCTCGCCGGGATCGGGGCGGTGCTGTTCCTGGTCGAGTTCAATGTGCGCTACGACACGGGCTTCGAGCTCGGACTGATTGCGTTTACGGCGGCGGTACTCGGCGGGATCGGCAACCTGTTGGGAGCCGTTCTCGGCTCGCTGATCATCGGCATGATCCAGGCGTTCAACGAGGGGCCGTTCATCTTCGCGCCTGGAAGCGACTGGACCCGCTCGATCGTCTTCGGGATCCTGATCGCGATCCTCGTCTTCCGGCCCGAGGGTCTGCTCGGCGAACGGACGCCGGAGGGCGCGTAGTGCCGCGGCGCCGCGACACCGCACGCGCCACCATGCGCTCCTACCGCTCCCAGGCGGCGCACCGCAGCGGTCTCAACGCGGCCCGCGCCACCCTCCGCCGAGGGTGGTACCGGCTGCCCGGCCCGGTCCGGCGGTTCGGGCCCGCGATCCTCGTGCTGATCGTCGCCGTCCTCTACCCCTACTACCTCTCGAGCCTGCCGACGGGGAACGTGCCGCTCATCTACTCGTTCCCGTCGGTCCGCTCGGCCGTGACGATCATCGTCTTCACGATGATGGCCGTCGGCCTGAACGTGGTCGTCGGCTACTGCGGCCTGCTCGACCTCGGCTACGTCGCGTTCTACGCGATCGGCGCGTACAGCGCGGGCTGGCTCGCCTCGGGGCAGTTCGAGCAGGTGAAGTTCCACTTCGGCTCGGTCGGCGTGACCCACGATGCCCGCGGGATCCACATCTCGATCTGGCTGGTCTTGATCCTCGCCGCCATGCTCACCGCGCTCGGCGGGATCCTGATCGGCTTGCCGACCCTGCGCTTGCGCGGCGACTACCTCGCGATCGTGACGCTGGGGTTCGGCGAGATCATCCCGCAGTTTGTGCGCAACGCCGACAGCCTGCACGGCTTCGACCTCACGCACGGCACCTTCGGCATCAGCCCGATCGACTCACCTGGCTTCGGCAATTCCCTCCACGACCGCGTCGGCCTGCCCGCGGCGTACTCGGCGCAGTTCAACGCCGACCGGCTCTTCTACTGGACTGCCATTTTGCTCCTGATCCTCACGATCGTCGCCTGCATCCAGCTGCGCGACTCCCGCCTCGGCCGCGCGTGGATCGCAATCCGCGAGGACGAGACCGCCGCCGGCGCGATGGGCATCCCGCTGATGCGGACGAAGACGTGGGCCTACGCGATCGGCGCCTTCTTCGGCGGCGCTGCCGGCGCGTACATCGCGAGCTTCAACGCCGGCGCGTTCCCGAGCCAGTTCAGCTTCAACATCTCCGTCTTCCTGCTTTGCATGGTGATCCTCGGCGGCATGGGCTCGATCTGGGGGGTGGTAGTCGCGGGCGGCATCCTTGCGTGGCTGAACGTCGAGGGGCTGGCGAACATCGGCACCTGGCTGAACGACAACCTCTTCCCGGCGAGCCACCAGATCGAGGTCGCGAAGTACCAGTTCGGGATCTACGGCGTGATTATCGTTCTGATGATGATGTTCAGACCGCAGGGCTTGATCCCGGAGGCCAGACGCAAACGCGAGATGGAGGAGGGCGGCCGCGGGCCGCTGGACGAGCCGTTGTACGAGATGCGCGGCGCGGACGAGCCCGGAGCGGGAGAGCGCGGCGCGCCCGAGCAGCCAATCCCAAGAGGATGAGCCAGCCCTCCCCCACCGGCTCCCCAGACGGCGGCCTGCTCGTCGCACAGGACGTGCGCAAGGAGTTCGGCGGTCTGATCGCCGTCAACGACCTGACGTTCACGATCCCCAACCGCTCGATCGTCAGTCTGATCGGCCCGAACGGGGCCGGCAAGACCACGTTCTTCAACATGCTCACCGGCCTCTACAAGCCGACCGACGGCGTGATCATGTTCGACGGCGTGGACGTCACCGACAAGCCGCCGCACGCGATCACGAAGCTCGGCGTCGGCCGCACCTTCCAGAACATCCGGCTCTTCCCGCAGATGACGGCGCTCGAGAACGTCCTGGTCGGGATGCACTCGCGCCTCAAGGGCGGCATCGTGGGCTCGGTGCTCCGGACGCCGCGCGTGCGCCGCGAGGAGCGCGAGGCGGAGGCGCGGGCGCGGGAGCTGCTGCGTTTCTCGGGCCTGCGAGGCGTCGACGACGAGCTCGCCGAGTCGCTCGCCTACGGCGACCAGCGCCGCCTCGAGGTGGCGCGGGCGCTGGCCACGGAGCCGAAGCTGCTCCTGCTCGACGAGCCGACGGCGGGGATGAACCCGCAGGAAACGGTCACCTTCATGAACTTCGTTTCGAAGCTCCGCGAAGAGCAGCCGATCGCGATCCTCCTGATCGAGCACGACATGAAGGTCGTGATGAGCATCTCCGACCGCGTCACGGTGCTCGACTACGGCGAGAAGATCGCCGAGGGGGAGCCGCATGAGATCCAGAAGGACGAGCGCGTGATCGAGGCGTACCTCGGGAAAGCGGCGACGCAGTGATGCGTCGCCGTGGGGAGGGGGTTATGGGGAACCGGGAGGTTCCCCGGATCGGAATCCTCAGAGCGCGCGCCGATCTGCGCGCGCGGGCTGAGGCGAGCCCAGGAGAAGAAGGGGGCTCGCGGGGGAAACATGGTTTCCCCCGCGCGACGGAGCCGGAGGCGGAGGAGGCGGCGACGCAGTGAGCGAGCAGCAGCCGGTCACCGAGCAGAAGCAGGGCAACGGGGAGGTCGTCCTCCACGTCGAGGACATCCACACCTTCTACGGCACGATCGAGGCGCTGAAGGGGATCTCGATCGAGGTGCGCGAGGGCGAGATCGTGACGCTGATCGGCGCGAACGGCGCGGGGAAGTCGACGACCCTGCGGTCGATCAACGGCCTCAACCAGCCGCGCGAGGGCTCGATCACCTTCCGCGGTAGGGACATCACGCGGCGGCCGCCGCACGACATCGTCGGCATGGGCATCTCGCAGTCGCCGGAGGGCCGGCGGCTGTTCCCGCGCATGTCGGTGCTGGAGAACCTCGAGATGGGTGCCTTCCAGCGCAGCGACCGACGCGGGATCCGCGAGGACCTCGACCGCGTCTACGGGCTCTTCCCGCGCCTCGCCGAGCGGAAGAACCAGAAGGCGGGGACGATGTCGGGCGGTGAGCAGCAGATGTGCGCCATCGGGCGCGCACTGATGGCGCGGCCGAAGCTGCTGATGCTCGACGAGCCGTCGATGGGACTCGCGCCGATCTTCGTCGAGAAGATCTTCGAGATCATCCACGAGATCAACGAGCAGGGCACGACGATCCTGCTGGTCGAACAGAACGCCCTCATGGCGCTCGACTCGGCCGACCGCGGCTACGTGCTCGAGACGGGCCGTGTGGCGCTCGCGGACGACGCCAACGCCCTGCGCGAGAACGAGCAGGTCCGAAAGGCGTACCTGGGCGAGGACTAAGTGGGGAAGGACTAAGGACTCACGCGCAAAGGGAAGTACGGCGGGGACAGCAGGTAGCCGATCCGGGCTTCGCCGCCCGCGCGGCCATGTGCCATCTCAAGGGCCGCGGGTAGACCGCGGGCAGGAACGAAGCCGAGCTGGCGCGCGGCGACCGCGTCGCGGCAGCCGGCCACGATCACCGAGCCGAGCCGGTCCAACGCGGGCGAGAGGCCGGCCCAGTCGACGAAGGGCAGCAGCGGATGGCACGTGCGGCCCGCCCGGTAGGCGGCGATCGCCCGCTCGTCCGCGACGGCCTCCCGCTCGGCGCCGACCAGCTCCTCCGGCTCCCGTGGTCCCGTGCGCAGCGCGTAGAAGATCGTCCGGTACGGCTGCTGCGTTGGGTGCGCGAAGTGGCGGTGGAAGCGGTGGAGGAGAATCGCGGTGCCGCCCTCGACGAGCGGGAACGCCTCGCGCCAGAGGCGCAGCGCGAGACCCAGGGCGAGATAGGCGGCCAGCAGCGGGTTCGGCCGCTCGCGCGGCAGGTGCGGCGTCGTCCGCGGGACACCGATCACGATCGCGTCGAGGCGCTGGTCGAGCGTCGCCGAACGGGCTTCGACTGCGCGCAGCAGCGCCTCGGCGTGCGCGACGGACGGTGGCCCGGCAAACGCGGCCGTCGCGCTCAGCTCGCGCCGGATCGAGTGGATCATCCGGTTGCGCGCGAACGCCGGCAGCAGCGAGAACGCGGCTCGGAACGGTGAGCGCGCGATGCGCTCCGAGGCCGCCGGATCGTACGGGTACCCGCGCGCGGCCCCGAGGACGCGCGGCTGGTCGAGGACCAGCGACGCACCGATTACGGGCACACGCCTGGACAGGCGGCGTTCCAGCTGGACAGCGAGCTGCCAGCCCTGCGAGGCGCCGGTCTCGAGCAGGGAGTAGGCGGTCGCCGCACGCAGCGCTTGCGGGCCACCGGCGCCGAGGAGCAGCGCGGGCCCACCGTTGAGAACAGTCTCCGCCGCGCTGACGGTCACCACGAGGTCGGTGTCGACCAGCGCGGGGTGGACCGACAGCGGCGTCTGGCCGGAAGGCTCGAGCTCGACCAGCTCGGGGTCCTCGGCGTCGTGGATCGCGACGGTGCCTCGGAAGCGGCGGGCGAAGGTGGGGGAGACGGCGCCGAGCGTCTCGAGGTCGCGCTGCTGGGGCCGGCGCATGAGGCCGGTCGCGACGAGCAGCGTCTGTCGCTCGGTCGGTACGCCTGCGCGCTCGAGCTCGGCGGACGCCGCCGCAAGCGCGTCCTGGCGCGGGTCGTGCAGCGCGGCCGGGAGCGGGAGGGACGGCGGCTCGACGACGATCGTTGCGCGTCCGCCGCGGGTGACGAGCGCCTCGAGCGGCTCGCCTGCGAGCGGGAAGCG
>Ga0247789_1000213_pt1 | contig 10889 bp, 6 predicted proteins | sample UWRJS220509R4_FD_179919 | JGI IMG/M metagenome (GOLD analysis project Ga0247789, IMG submission 179919) | Soil microbial communities from Arlington Agricultural Research Station in Wisconsin, United States - UWRJ-S220-509R-4 | ecosystem: Environmental > Terrestrial > Soil > Agricultural land...
GCACGGAAACAGGAGCAACAGAAAATGTAGACATGCAGGGCGGAGACACAGGGGGAGGAGGATTTGATTTTGATGGCGGAGGTTTTGACAGCTTTTAATAAAACTTAATTTTTTTGATATTTTACACTACATTTTCTGAATGTCGACTACATTAATTCAATATTTATTCGGTCAACGTAAATAAATCAATTCAATAAAAATATATTTAATTTTATAATATGAAATGATAATCGCAGTATGACATGGAAGGAGATATTAAAGATTTTTTTTATCGCGTTAATTGCCGGAAATATAATGGGCATAGTATTGATTCAAATATTTGAGACTCTTACCATTACTAGTTTAATAATTCTTGAAATATCACTGATAATAACCATAGTTTTACTATTCATCGCAAGTAAGTTATGGAATAAAAGACTGGCCAAAAAAACAAACCGCGAAAGAGAAAACAATCCAGAATAATATTAAAAAATATTCAGAGACATTAGACCCGGCATCTGAATTTTGTTTCATCTTACTTTTCGAGCTAGTTTTTCTCCCAATCTAGTATCATACTTTCATGGCCGAGATCAACTTGGATTTTATAAAATCTGCAAAAGCATCATTGATTTACATCCATTTAATTCACTGTTGAGGTATTTTAAAATAAAAGGTAGCACCGCCATTGGGATCATTGGTTGCCCAGATCTTGCCATTATGAGAATTAATAATACTCTTTGATATAAACAAACCAAGACCAGTACCTTCAAAAGACTTTGAAGTAAATTTAGTAAACAATCTTGGAAGTATATCAGGATCGATACCTTGTCCAGTATCCGAAATACTAATGATCACATTTTCAATATTTTTTACCACATCTCTCTCAATTTTTACTTCGATGTTAATCGATCCTTTTTCAGTAAACTTTACAGAATTGCCTAGAAGGTTAAAAATAACCTGTGTGATTCGATTTTTGTCTGCAAATACAAAGATGTCTTGGGGTTCATATATTATATCCAAATTTTCTAGTTGCTCTGGATTACTGCTTAATAACTGGGTTTTTATATCACTGATCGACGACAAAATAATGTCCCTGATATTAAAGCGTTCTTTGTTAAGCTTCAGGGACTGACTTTCGATCTTAGTAATATCCAAAATATCTGATGCTAATCTCTTTAATCGTTTGGCGTTTCTAATAATAGAACTCACTTGTTCTTTGTCAACTTTGACTTCTTCTTTTCCATCTTCGAATTGTTTTTCAAGAAATATCGCATCTCCAAGTATAGGCATTATGGGAGTTCTCAATTCATGAGCAGCAATATTTATGAATTCTTTTTGCATCTTATCATGAATGCTCAGTTTTTCATTAGCCGATTCGAGTAACTTATTATATTTTATCAATGAATTATTTGCATCTTTTAGTTCTATAGTTCTCGAATTTACTGCAGACTCTAGCCGTTTATTCCAGGAAAGGATCAAAAACGCAATGCCCAAGGCTACCGCTCCAATTATTAGGATCATTAAAGTACTAAAATTTTTCTGATTATTTATCAAAAATCCCACCTCAGCTGCTAATTGATGAGGAGAGCTCACAAACAAAGTCCACAAATACTTTCCACCTATGTAGACGGGTTGATATGTAATAGTAGTCTTGTTTCCCCCATCCAATATTAGATCTTCAGCTCCAGCAGATCCTTGAAGGGATCTAGCCAATAGAGAATTATAAGGTCCTCTAATTTCCTCAGGTACTAGGGATTGAAACTCTTCTCCAAGATAATATTTTCCAATGAGCGAAGGATTACTACCATAAATAATAATACCATTCTTATCCATCAACCCAACATTACCTGCTACTTGAGGAGCTAATTCGCTTTGTAAAAAACGACCTAATTCATGAATTTTGATGGATGCAACGATAACCCCTTTAAACACAGGTTCTCCGTCGGATTGTTCCATAACAGGAAATGAAATATAAAGTCGCGGAATTTTGTCTATAGATTCTATTGCACTACTATAATAACTAGCATGAGTCTCTTTAGGAATAACAAAATATTCTCGATTACTTAAATCAATATTACTATATGAATCAATTATACTAGAGTTAACGTTGCTTATTGAGACAATTCGACCATCTTCATTTATCCAATAATATCCCTCAGTCAACGACTTTGTCGAGTTCTGAACTTCATCCATAATTAGTTTAGTTCCATCTATATTGCTGTAATTTACAATTTTAGACAAGATCTCGAGGTTAGTAGATACTGGATCTATGATATGCAATAGAGTTTTAGAAAGACCGTCTGTTTCAATTATGGCATTTGACCTTATATCACTAGAAGCAATCTCACCAATTTGATCTGCGGTTAGGCCAGAATAATGATATGATAATATAGACAAAGAAATACCTACGCCAATTACAAGAATCAGCAAGAAAATATTATTTCTAGATGATACTATGCTTATCATTTACAAGCTGTTTAACATTTTTGATATGAAAGTTCCATCTAAATTGCTAACATAGATTTAATCTTAAAAATTAAATCATTCATATCGATCGGTTTAATAATGAAATCTTTAACATCAATTGATGGAAGAACTTTTGTAAATTCATCTCTGTTTATTTCAAAAGCAGTAATGAAGGCAATTTTGGTGTCAGGGCGCATTTCCTTGATATTTCTATACAACTCAAAACCATTCATCCTAGGCATTCTAATATCAGTGATGATTACGTCGTAGTAGCCTAATTCGTGATTTTTAAAAGAGCTCAACGCATCATGGCCACTCGAAAATACTTCTACCTGAAATTCATTTGTTATTTCCAAATCTCTCTTAATAACTCTAAGAATATCTTTTTCATCATCCACTACCATTATTCTAGCCATCTTATTCTTGTTAGGATTGTTAATTTCAACTTCGGACGTCATGGATATTATTTTTACACTAATAATTGATTAAAGGAAATATATTAATTAGCATTTCTAAAGAATTCGTAATTTCTTTATATAATATAATAAGCTCAAGACATTCAATAGTTTTATTTTAACAGTATAAAGTTCATTCATGAAAAAACAAGGTTAGTTATAGTAATGTGTAATTAACAAGACGAAATGTTTTACCCAAAGAATTTTTGTTTCAAAACTAAGGCATTCTCAAGATTGGATATGGGAAAAGGAGACTTTGGAAGAATTATTAAATAGGCCTAAAGACCATAACGATAAAGTATCAACTGAATATAGATATTAATCGTAATGTCCGATCCTTGAAGAAGAGATTGTATATATTTTTAATACCCAAAAACCGAATTTTCGAGTTTTTAGGGTAAATACTTGAATAAAGATTAATTTAACAATACGTCAAAATAATTTAAAACGCATGTCATTCATAATAAGAGAAATTGAAGAGAATGATTTTGATAATGGGTTTTTTGAAACACTCTCAAACTTATCCACGGTAGGCGGCATAAAAACTAATGAAGTGTTAAAAAAAGAAATCATAAAAGAAATCATAACAAATAAGGATTATGTAATAATTATATCAGAGGATACAAAGAGTCGAGAGGTCATCGGTACAGCCACATTATTCATAGAACAGAAATTCATTCATAATGGAGGCAAGGTTGGCCATATAGAAGATGTAGCAACTAGAAAAGGGTACGAGGGTAGAGGTATTGGAAAAGAAATTATGAATAAGCTGATCACCATATCGCGAGAACGTGGATGTTATAAAATAATTCTTGATTGTGATGAAAAAGTATCTAAATTTTATGAGAAAATAGGGTTCAAGAAGAAAGCAATAATGTTGAGATTTGATCTTTAGCGCCAGTTTTGGCACAAACAATTTATACTGTCAGAAATAGTATTTGACATGGATGAAAATACAGAATTAACTCTAATAAAGAATCGACCGCTGGAAAGAATTTTTCGAAATAATATAGCCAGAGTGATTGATTTTCTTATAATAAATCAGCAGTTTAATTTTACTACAGCAGAAATAAGCAAATCTAGTGAAATACCTTTAAGAACAGTCCAAAGAATCATCCCCCAATTAGTTCAAAATAAGATTGTAATAGAAAATAAGTATAAAGGCAAAATGAAAAATTATGAATTGAACAGAAATTCCAAATTAGTTGAAATATTGAGGTTATATTCAATTGAGACTGTAAATGTATTTATCGAAGAAGCTTTAGATGAAAAAAGAACCCGAGCTTTGATTTCAAATAGCAAGTTAGCTCGAATTCACCCTTCGACTACCGTAAACTGAAAGAAAGTCCAATCATAACATCATTTAGAAGAAAAAATCATAAAACTAAACATAATCAAAATTACTTGACAGATCATAAAGCTATTCTTTACGCATGAAATAGTAATGTAGTTCATATTTTTGTGCTTTTGGTTCACGCTACATTACTGTAGTAGTGATGATGATGATGATGCAGTGCAATCAAGAAGAAGATAAAACATGTATTTGCATACATACTCAGATACTCAGATACCTTCCTACTTACTAGTTAGCTATCTATATACACTTACACATATATCCACATACTTACTTGTCGGTTGTAATTTTTTAATTACAGATCAGGTGCGTTGGGCTATTGGTGATGGCAGGCTGAATATCTCGCCCGAAGGCTTGATAATTACACCTCCATTCCATCAACGCCATCTTCTATGGCCGCCCTCCTCCTTACGGAAGGTTGTCTTTTCTCGGGAAAGGCTTCCTCCTTAGATGCTTTCAGGAGTTATCCTAAACAGCTTAGCTGCTCAGCTTGCCCTGTCGGACAACTGATAAACCAGAGGCTGCGCTGCCCTGTTCCTCTCGTACTAGGGGCAACTTCCCCTCAGACAACCACGCCCCTGTCAGGCAGAGACCGACCTGTCTCACGACGGTCTAAACCCAGCTCACGTTCCCCTTTAATGGGCGAGCAGCCCCACCCTTGGCTCCTGCTGCAGAACCAGGATGGGAAGAGCCGACATCGAGGTACCAAACCGCGGGGTCGATAGGAGCTCTCGCCCGCGACGAGCCTGTTATCCCTAGGGTAACTTTTCTGTCACCACCAGCCCCCAATAGTGGGGACATGATGGATCGCTAAGCCCGGCTTTCGCCTCTGAATCTCGTATCATTGGAGATCCAGTCAGACTGGCTTCTGGCTTTGCCCTCAACAGCGGAGTTCTGTCCCGCTTGAGCCAATCTTTGGGCCCCCTCGATACTTTTTCAAGGGGGTGCCGCCCCAGCCGAACTGCCCACCTGCCGATGTCCCCGTGAAAACGGGTTAGCCGTACGGTAGCAAATGGCTGGTGTTACAACGTTGCCTCCATCAATCCCGGAGGACTGACTTCGAAGGCTCCCAGCTACTCTCTGCATTCGCAACCATACAGCAACAACAGGCTGCAGTAAAGCTCCACAGGGTCTTCTCTCCCCGACAGAGGTTCGTGGACTGTTCGTCCACGTTATGTGGCTTCACCGGGTTGTAGGCGGGGACAGCGGGGCCCTCGTTGTTCCATTCATGCACGTCGGAACTTACCCGACAAGGCATTTGGCTACCTTAAGAGAGTCAGAGTTACTCCCGGCGTTTAGCGGCCCTTAGCCCAGTTGAACCCAGGTTTTAGGTACCGCCACTGGCCAGGATACAGAGGCCGTACACATCCTTTCGGACTAGCGACCACCTGTGTTTTTATTAAACAGTCGGGACCCCCTTGTCACTGCGACCTGCGGTTCCCATTCTTCATGAAAACTGCAGGCACTCCTTATACCATAGGTACGGAGCTATTTTGCCGAGTTCCCTCGCCATACGGTATACCCGATAGACCTTAGACTACTAATCTAGGGCACCAGTGTCGGATCTCGGTACGGTCTTGAAAGAATCTTCCCATTCTTGTTTTCATTGTCTCCTGGATTCGAGCAAATCCTCCTTGCGGAGGACCATTCATCTCTCGTTTTGGATCTCGTCATTATGACACTCCCCAAAACTTGAAAACTTGGACAGAACGACGATTCTGCTTGCCCTATCCTGAAGCAGCAAGATGGGTGGTAACGATCTTTCAAGGCACTGGAATATTAACCAGTTTCCCATTCGGACAACTCTGTTGAGGTTGTTCTTAGGACCGGCTAACTCCCGGCTGACGACGCATTGCCGGGAAACCCTTGCCCATTCGGTCGCCGAGATTCTCACCCGGCTATGCTGTTACTGCCGCCAGGATCTGCACTAGTCGATCGGTCCACTGGATTTCACAACCCAGCTTCTACCCAATCACTACGCCCACCTACCATACACCAACTTTGTTGGTGATCTAAAGTATCGGTAGTTTACTTGAGCCCCGTCCATTTTCGGGGCCTCAGAGCTCGGCAGATGAGCTGTTACGCACTCTTTAAAGGATGGCTGCTTCTGAGCCTACCTTCCTGCTGTCTCTGCTCTAAGACACCCTTTTGTTTGACACTTAGCAAACATTTGGGGACCTTAACTTTAGTCTGGGTTGTCCCCCTCTCGGTTATGAGGCTTACCCCACATAAACCCGTCTCCTAGTTTCTACGACGCCTGTACATTCGGAGTTCGAATGGATAGCGAGCTCTTTCGAACCCTTACTATCCGATCGGTGCTCTACAGCACAGGCCATCTCAACTAAGGTAGGACTGCGATCCGATTCGGTGGGAACTAGCGATCACCGGACTAGATTGGTTTTTGACCCCTAATCCCAGATCTGAGGACCGATTTGCACGTCAGGACCCCTTCAGACTTCCAGCGAGCTTTCGCCCACCTTCATCTTGTCCAGGAATAGATCGTCCGGTTTCTAGCCTTATTGCTATGACTCAAGACCCTTTCAGATCCTTCGCCTTGCTAATGCTGCGCGAATTTGGTTTCCCTTCGCCTACCCCTTAACGGGTTAAGCTCGCCATAACAACAAGCTCCCTGGCCCGTGTTTCTAGACGGAACGTACAACTCTAGAAGGCTTCAGTCCCTTGCGGAACCTCCACCTAAATCCTTTCAAGCTGTACACGTCTGTAACCGGTTGGTTTCAGGCGCTTTTGACCCCCCTTCCGGGGTACTTTTCAACTTTCCCTCACGGTACTAGTATGCTATCGGTCTTGATGAATATTTAGCCTTAGATGCTACTTTCACCTATTTTCGTTGGCCACTGTCAAGGCCAATTACTCTCGCCATAGAAAAATCCAATATTCATTCGTCTACTGGGGTATCACCATCTATGCCAATACGTTCCAGCATATTTCGACTATAAATACAGGATCTAAATCTATAGCACACCACATCCCTACTACTTTACAGTAACAGGTTCAGTTTGGGCTCCTCCGATTTCGCTCGCCGCTACTTACGGAATCTCGTTGATTTCTTTTCCTCGTCCTACTCAGATGCTTCACTTCGGACAGTTCGTCCTCCCAAGCGTAAGCATGGGAGTTATTGAGAGACCTCATTCGGAGATCCTAGGATCAACGGTCGCATGCACCTACCCTAGGCTTATCGCAGCTTGCCACGTCCTTCATCACTTATCAAGCCGAGTCATCCTCCAACCGGCGTCTTTGCACCAGCATTATTACCAGATGTTCATGTACTTCAATTCATTCTATCTTACGGAATTTCCCATATGATCAATTTGCCACGTTTCTGTCAGTGGATTTTTTGTTCTTTTGTATGACGATCATTACAAGCCATGAGCTTGTTTCATCCTTCATTTCTTCAAATGATGAAGAAATTGCATATTGTTATAGTTACACAATATTTTACACAAGATTGTCCGACCTCGAAGTTAAGGAGGTGATCCGGCCGCAGGTTCCCCTACGGCCACCTTGTTACGACTTCTCCCTCGTTGCTGATCTCAGGTTCGATAATGCCAAATCGCACCACCTCGCCTAAAACCAACTTCGATGAAGCGACGGGCGGTGTGTGCAAGGAGCAGGGACGTATTCACCGCGCGATGATGACACGCGATTACTAGGGATTCCATATTCATGAGGACGAGTTTCAGCCCTCAATCATAACTGTGGTAAGTTTTACGGGATTGCCTCCTCCTTTCGGAATCGGGACCTATTGTACTTACCATTGCAGCCCGCGTGTGGCCCGAGGGTTTCGGGGCATACTGACCTGCCGTAGCCCCCTCCTTCCTCCGCCTTAGCGGCGGCAGTCCTTCTAATTAGCCCTTCCACTCCGAAGAATGAAAGTAGCAACTAGAAGCAGGGGTCTCGCTCGTTACCTGACTTAACAGGACACCTCACGGCACGAGCTGGCGACGGCCATGCACCTCCTCTCAGCTTGTCTAGTAAAGTCTTCAGCTTGACCTTCACCCTGCTGTCGCCCCCGGTAAGATTCCCGGCGTTGACTCCAATTGAACCGCAGGCTTCACCCCTTGTGGTGCTCCCCCGCCAATTCCTTTAAGTTTCAGTCTTGCGACCGTACTACCCAGGCGGCAGACTTAACGGCTTCCCTGCGGCACTGGACTAGCATAAAGCTAGTCCATCACCGAGTCTGCATCGTTTACAGCTGGGACTACCCGGGTATCTAATCCGGTTTGCTCCCCCAGCTTTCATCCCTCACCGTCGAGCGCATTCTGGCAAGCCGCCTTCGCCACTGGTGGTCTTCAATGGATCAACGGATTTTACCCCTACCCACTGAGTACCGCTTGCCTCTCCTGCCTCCTAGTCTTATAGTATCCTCCGCAGCCCATCTGTTAAGCAGCTGGATTTAACGGAGGACTTGTAAAACCGGCTACGGATGCTTTAGGCCCAATAATCGTCCCGACCACTCGGGGTGCTGGTATTACCGCGGCGGCTGACACCAGACTTGCCCACCCCTTATTCTACACCATTTTTAGAGGTGTCAAAAGACTTTCTTAGCGAAAGTCACTCAGAGTAACCCTGTCAGGCTTTCGCCTATTGCAGAGGTTTCGCGCCTGCTGCGCCCCATAGGGCCTGGGTCCTTTTCTCAGTACCCATCTCCGGGCTCCTCCTCTCAGAGCCCGTACCGGTTACAGGTTTGGTGGGCCATTACCTCACCAACAGCCTGATCGGACGCAGTCCAATCCAAAGGCCATATAGATTTTGATCAAAAACCATTCCAGGTATCTTGATCTATCGCGGTTTAGCCTCAGTTTCCCGAGTTTATCCACGTCCTTTGGTTATGTTGACTACGTGTTACTGAGCCGTGTGCCACGTATTGCTACGTTGACTCGCATGGCTTAATCTCACTCTGATAGCAGTCGGGTCCGGCAGGATCAACCGGAGTCGATCCTTAATCTATTATAAAATAGTACGGTCGGACAATCAAGTTATTGTGCATATTGTGTAACCATGTCAGATTCAATTGTATTCGAATCTCCATATTATGAGCGCAACTGGAGGTCGATGAATCATGGAATGGCCAACTGACCAAAAATCATCTACGACGCCGCCTATATGATTGCGTTCCTAGAAATTCTTGTCTAATTAAGATATAAACGTTCGCTTGACAAAACTTTTTTTTAAGATCAAATTCAAAACATCATACTCCCTTTATTTTTGATTCACCAATGTTAAGAATTTGATATAGGTAGACTTAAAATATTCACACATAAGAATTACTTGTTCTATGAAAAATAGAGTTTGTATATCCCATAAGGAAGACGTCGACGGCATCTCTTCCGCAGCTCTTATGAAAACCGCATTTGAGGTAAATACAGTAATTCTTGTTGATTATGCAAACATGATTAAAACATTACGTAGTTTGGTATCAAGCGTTCAAGAAGGCACAAAAAAAATAGATGAATTATACGTATGTGATTTAGGACTAAGCAAAAAAAATGAAAATGAATTTGTAAAAATTCTAAAGCAGATGATCGAAGCAAAATGCAGTGTTACATATATCGATCATCATGATTTGGATAAGAAGCTTTTAGCAGAATTAAAAAAAAGCGGAGTAAAACTTTTACACAGTACAAAAGAGTGCACCACTATCCATATTTACAATAAATACAAAAGAAAATTTGGCTCTTATCAGGCATTTCTTGCAGCTGCTGCGGCATTGACAGATTATTTGGAAACAAGGCCCATTGCATCTAATTTAGTGTCCAGATTTGACAGACAGTTTTTAATGCTCGAAGCTACTGCCTTGTCGTATATGATTTCTTCAAGCCAGCATGATAGCGATTTTCTTGCGACAATCGTAGAGGATCTGTCACAAAAAAAGTATCCCCATGATATTGAAGGCGGATTCCAAAGGGCCGAGAGACATGCAAGAAAGGTCTTAACTGTGGTAAAGTCCATTGAAAACTCAATAATACTGGCCAAGAATTTGGCGCATGTTCAAATTAATTCTGAACTACCGTCGAGTATGGTGGTTAACTTTGTACTCGGCACGTCGGGAAAACCAGTTGCACTTGTATACAAGGCCAAAGATGATATCAATTCATGTATAATCTCTATCAGGGGATCGAACGAATGCAAAGTTCATCTCGGAAGAATTGTTAACGACTTATCTTCCGCATTGTCTGGTAGTGGCGGTGGTCATGAGAAGGCCTGTGGAGCTGTTATACCCAAAGACAAGTTTCCAGAATTTATCAAACAGCTGGACAAAAAATCAAGATAAAGGCAATTCCTTTGTTTGCAGGAAAAATTACGGATATTGATAGATACTAAATTATTCTGGATAAGCCGTTAGGCCTACCCAGAATATGTTCCCCATCGGTTTGGTCGATGTAATCTTACAATCAAGATTAAGGCAATTTAAATGTGCTGGATTCACTATTCTGCGTCCAGCATCATCCCATCTTCCAAATTCCTGATTTATCTATATAATCAAGTCTTCTGTTGTTGCTGACTTATTCTTGTTTACTGCATCTTCTTAGTTTACCTTGAGTTTGTCTAAAATTCTATCAATTCTTGCAATTGGCTTATTCTCATTGTCCGATATTTCCTGATGAGAAGGTGGG
>Ga0247789_1000228_pt1 | contig 10653 bp, 10 predicted proteins | sample UWRJS220509R4_FD_179919 | JGI IMG/M metagenome (GOLD analysis project Ga0247789, IMG submission 179919) | Soil microbial communities from Arlington Agricultural Research Station in Wisconsin, United States - UWRJ-S220-509R-4 | ecosystem: Environmental > Terrestrial > Soil > Agricultural land...
CTCTCGACCATCAATCTTGCCTACTACCAGACGCTCATGGCCGGCATGCGCGAGGCGATCGCAATCGGGCACTTTGCCGAATTTCAGGCCACCACGGAGGCCGGCTGGGCGAAGGGCGATTTGCAGCCGCTCTGAGGGTTGTCTCGCGGGTTGCGCTTCGCTAAAGCCAGCCAATGACAGTGCACGCCTTCCTCTCACATCGTCGCAAGCCGCGATTCAAGCTTCCGCCGGGCACGTGCGATGCGCATTGCCACGTGTTCGGGCCGGCGGCGAAATTTCCCTATGCGCAGAACCGGCGCTATACGCCGGAGGATGCACCGAAGGAGATGCTTGCCGCGCTGCATGCGCATCTCGGCGTCGAGCGCGCGGTCATTGTGCAGGCGAGCTGCCACGGCACCGACAACGCGGCGATGCTCGACTGCATTGCGTCGGATCCCAAACGTTATCGCGGGGTGGCGATCGTCAACGACGGCTTCAGCGACAAGGATTTCGACAGGCTCGGGGCCAGTGGCGTGCGCGGCGTGCGTTTCAATTTCGTGAAGCATCTCGGCGGCGCGCCGGACATGGCGATGTTCAACCGCGTGATCGACCGCATCAAGGGTCGGGGCTGGCACGTCGTTCTGCATGTCGATGCGCCCGACATCATGCCGCTCTCGGAGATGATGCGAAAACTGCCGCTGCCGTTCATCGTCGATCACATGGGCCGCGTGCCTTCGGCCGCCGGCGTCGATCAGCCGCCGCTGCGTGCGCTGATCGAGCTTTCGCGCCTGGAAAAATGCTGGATCAAGGTCTGCGGGTCGGAGCGGATCTCTATGCCGCCTTACGCGGCGGCCGTGCCCATCGCACATGCGCTGGTCGAGGCCGCGCCCGATCGTGTGCTCTGGGGCACCGATTTCCCGCATCCGAATGCGACACATGAGGCCGACGAGGCCGACCTGGTCGATCTGGTGCCGCAATTTGCGCCCGATGCGCTGGCGCAAAAACGCCTGCTGGTGGACAATCCGGCACGGCTTTATGGTTTCGGATCATAAGAACAAAGACTGTGGAGGAGACGCATATGAACAAGGGGATATTCCGCACGACGCGTCGCTGCGCGGTGCTCGCGGTTGCGGCGCTGATATTGGGGCCGTTGAGCGGCGCCAAAGCGGCCTGGCCGGAAAAGCCGATCAAGATCGTCTTGCCGTTCGGCGCCGGCGGCGTCGCCGACGTCACCGCGCGCATCATGGCCGACAAGCTCGGGCAGAAATTCGGCCAGCGCGTCGTCATCGAGAACATGCCCGGCCCGGGTGGCATCAACGCCGCGCGCGCCGTGATCACCGCGCCGCCGGACGGCTACACGATGGCGCTGGTGACGAACGGCACGGCGATCAGCGTCGCGGCCTTCAAGAGCCTGCCCTTCGACCCGGTGAAGGACTTCGAGCCGGTCTCGATGGTCGGCACCTTCGATCTCGTTTTCGCCGTCAACAGCGAGTCCGAGTACAAGACGCTCGGCGACTTCATCAAGGCGGCGAAGGCGCAGCCGGGCAAGCTGAACATCGGCACGATCGCAGTCGGCGGAACGCAAAATCTCGGCGCCGAGCTGTTCAAGGCGATGGCCGATCTCAAGGTGCAGATTGTCCCCTACAAGAATTCGCCCGACATCGTGGTGGCGCTCTTGCGCAACGACGTCCAGATGCAGGTCGACTTCCCGCCTGCGGTGCAGGGTCAGGTCAATGATGGCAAGATCCGCGTGCTGGCGACATCGAGTCCGCAACCGTCGCCGCTGCTCAAGGGCATCTCGACCGTCGACCAGGCTGGGGTGAAGGGCTTCGAAGTGATCTCCTGGAACGCCATTGGCGTGCCGAAGGGGACACCAAAAGAAGTCATTACGACGATGAACAAGGCGATGCACGAGGTGCTCGCCATGCCAGATGTCAAGGAGCAGTTCGCCAAGGTCGGCGTGCTCGCACATGCAAGCTCGCCCGATGAGATGATGAGCAGGCTCACCGGCGACATCAAGAAGTGGAATGCCGTGATCGACAAGGCGGGTATTGAGAGGAAGTAGGTTCGGGACGAGCGGACCTGAAGAGCCCGCGGGACTGAGACGCATGAATAAAAAGAAACTATCAGTAGCGATTGTCGGCGCCGGTATGGGCGGACTGGCGGTCGCGGCAACGCTGCGGCGTGTCGGTATCGACGTGCAGGTCTACGAGCAGGCGGCGCGCTTTGCGCGCATCGGCGCCGGCATCCAGATGATGCCGAATTCGATGAAGGTCCTGCGCGGCATCGGCGTCGAGGACCGGCTACGCGCGACGTCGTTCGCGCCCTTTTCGCATCTCAACCGCATTGCGGATACCGGCGAGGTGACACGCGAGTTGCCGATGCCGGAAAGTCTCTACAACGCGCCTTATCTGTGCATGCACCGCGCTGACCTGCACGACGCGCTCGCTTCCGTCGTTCCGTCCGAGATCATCCATCTCAACAAGAAGCTGGTCGGGCTCGATCAGGCCGGCGGGCGGGTGACGCTGCGCTTCGAGGATGGCAGCACGGCCAGTGCCGATGCGGTCGTCGGCGCGGATGGCGTTCATTCGGCCGTGCGCGACATCGTGGTCGGACCGGACGCACCGATCCACAAAGGGCGTATCGCCTATCGCGCAGTCTTTCCGTCCAGCCTCATGGGCGGCTTCGACATCGGGCCTTCGCGCACGAAATGGTGGGGCGCCGACCGCCACATCGTCATCTACTACACCAGCAAGGCGAAAAGCGAAGTCTACTTCGTGACCAGCGTGCCCGAGCCTGCCGAATGGCTGACGCGTGAATCCTGGTCCGCCAAAGGCGACGTCAGGGAATTACGCGCGGCCTACGAAGGGTTTCACCGGGATGTCCGCAACGTGCTCAACGCCTGTCCAGACTGCCACAAGTGGGCGATCCTCGAGCGCGAGCCGCTGCGGCGCTGGAGCGACGGGCGGGTGGTGCTGCTCGGTGACTCCGCGCATCCGATGACGCCCTACATGGCGCAGGGCGCGGCGACCTCGATCGAGGATGCCGCCGTTCTTGCGCGCTGCCTCGATGCGGTGAATGGCGAAGATATTGAAGGCGCGTTCAAGCGCTACGAGGCACACCGCAAGCCGCGGACATCGGTGGTCCAGGCAATATCCAGCGCCAACACCTGGATGCGCGAGGGCGACGGCGACACCAGCTGGCTCTATGGCTACGACGCCTGGAACGCCAATCTCGATCGGCCGGCGTCCAATCCGCAGATGAAGGCGGCTTGATAAGTTCGGCATTGCCTATCGGTCGTCATGCCCGGCCTTGTGCCGGGCATCCACGTCTTGGTTCAGCAAAGAAAGGCGTGGATGGCCGGGACAAGCCCGGCCATGACAGTTACGGCCCGCCATAGAGCCAGGCGATACCCTCGTAGCTTTCTTCCGGCGTGCGCGGCGACAGCGCCATCTCGCGCAGCTCGGCGGCGACGCCGCGCGCGTGATAGACCTCGCCATAGACGCGCGCCATGATCTGCGTTCGCCCGGTCCGCAAATAGCGCTCCTGCTGGTAGGCTTGGAAGGCTGTCGCCGGATCGTCGGGCGAAGCCGCGACTTTGTCGGCGAGAACGATTGCATCCTCCGTCGCCATGCAGGCCCCCTGCGCGAGATATTGCAGCATCGGGTGCGCGGCATCGCCGAGCAGGGTGACGCGACCTTTCGACCAGTTCTTCACCGGCTCGCGGTCGCAAAGGACCCACATGCGCCAGGTCTCGATCCGCTCGAGCATACGCAGCACCTGCGGCACCTGCATCTTGAAGTGCTGCCACAACACGTCCTTGCTTCCTTCGGCGTTCCATCCTTCCTCGTAGTGGTCGGAGTGGAAGACGGCGACGAGATTGTAGAGCTCGCCGCGCCGCAGCGGGTAGTGCACGAAATGCGTGCGCGGGCCGGCCCAGAGCACGACGTCGGGCCGCCAGAGATCTTTCGGCACATCCTCGCGCTTGAGCACGCCTCGATAGGCGATATGCCCGGAGACGCGCGGCTTGCCGTCGCCGATGACCTCCTCGCGGATTTTCGACCACATGCCGTCGCAGCCGATCAATGCGCGGCCTTCGACGGTTTCGCCGTTGTTGAGCGTGACCCTGACGCCGTCGCCGTGATCTTTGTAGGCGTCGACGCGGCGACTCGTCTCCAGCGTGATCAGGTTGCTGCCCTGACATGCCTTGAGAAAGGCACTGTGGATGTCGGCCCGATGGGTCACCGCGTAGGGCTGGCCGAACCGTTTGAAGAAGGCGTCGCCCAAAGGAATATTGGTGATGAGCTTGCCGGTGAGGGCGTCGCGCATTTCCTGCGCGGGAGGACGGTGCGCGTCGGCCAGGATTGCATCCTTCAGGCCAACCTTTTCGAGCACGCGAAAAATGTTCGGCCCGAGCTGGATGCCGGCGCCGACCTCGCGGAACTCGGGCGATTGCTCGAAAAGGCGTACCGGAATTCCCTTTTGGGCAAGCGCGTAGGCCGTGATCAGGCCGCCAATGCCGCCGCCGGAAATGAGAAAGGGGGCGGAGCCATTCGTACGGGCCATCGTACGCACCATGGGGTCACCTCAATCACCAACACAAAGAGAGGCCGACCATAAAACCTGAACTGGCCCGACGCAAAGCATGCCGGGCATGAAAACAAAACCCGCCTGCGCGGGGCAGGCGGGTCGGAATTGGGACAGATTTAGACGCCGTTACTTCTGGACCTGGCCGCGAACTTCCCCGGCCTTGTTGGCGGCCGTGTGAATGTTCACGTACCACTTACCGGCCATCAATTCCTCGGCCTGGGCATCGGTCAGCGTTGCCGAGCCTTCGAAAGAGCCCTTGTCGGCGCCGGCAATCGGCACCACAACGGCGCCGTTCTTTCCGGATTCGGCGGAATGGAAATGCGCGGCGGTTGCCGGTCCAGACAGGCCGGTCACGCTGCCCTTCCAGGACAGCTGTTTGCTTGCGGTGTCAAAAGTGGCGGTTACGGAGCCGCTGCCTTTGCTGTCTACCGGCGGGACTTCATTTGAAGACTTCAGGTCGGCCTTCAGATTGATCGAGGCGGCGAGAGCCGGCGCGGAGAGCAGGACTGTGCAGGCGAGGGCGGCCAGGCCTGACCGCACAAAGGTGGTCGTCATAAAGGCTCCTCCCTAGGAACGCGAAAAAGCGCATCACACAGAAGAAACACTCTATACCTGGATCTATTCCGATGAAAATCGTCAATGAGACGTGAGAGGAATCGAGGTGCTGGACAGCCCGCCGCACGCCTCGCATTCCCAGTGGTGGCGAATCTCGCCGCCTTCGACAAACTCAGATGAGACCGGCGCGACCATCACGTCCCCGCAGTGCGGGCACTGCGCGGGAGCCGCGAAACTGCGGATGGCGGAGAGCTTCGCCCGATATTCGTGGAGCTGCATGTCGCGACCTCCTGATCCTTCTCCCCGATCCATGGCCTTTTGTAGAGACGCATCGTGGCAAGGGCACGACGCTTTGATGAAACTGTGGTGGCCAGCTCGATAAGGTTTTACGACAAAAACACGTCGCGCCGATATTTTGCCGTGGGTGCTTGCGTGATTAAAGGCATTTGCGGCGCGACGCGTAACAGGAGGTGCACGCACGCGGACAAATTTTCGACGATTTTATGATGACCGCGCACAAATTGATGCGGTGCATCTAATCGATCGGGCTAAAGACGCGCGGGATTGAGCCACCGCGCATTGAATTCAAGCATCGCCTGCTCGCGACTCACAGCGTAGCCTTGATTTTGACTGCTTTCAGGGCGCGCCGTGATCATCCAGAACCACGGCCGGCCTTCCGGCGCCTGCGGCGTCAAGGTGACGCGCCCGACCAGTTGCTTTCCCTCGAAAACGTCGTAGTCGTCCGACGACCATTCGCCATCACGATTTCGCGAGGCGCGTACGAGTGTCAGCGAGTCTGTCATAGGCGGTGCCGGCCATGATGTGTCCGGGCGACCATAGCCAGTATCGCGCTACGGCGCGACCGGCGGCCGCGCCTGGATGGACAAGACACAGTAGGCCGCTATCATCCCGCGATCCGAAATTCAGTCGGTTTCGCAATGAATAAAATAATCGCCTGTATCGTGCTCGCAGTGGTATCCGGTTTTTCGTTTACCGTTGCAAGGGCGATGCCACTCGCGCCGATCTGTACGGAGCAGGCGGGGTTGACGATTCCGGTTGCCGACGGGTGCGGTTTCAACCGTTACCGGGACGCGCGGGGAATATGCCGCAAGAAATACGTGATCACCCGCCACCGGGGGCCGCAGCCTTTTTACACCGGATGTGGCGGCCTCAATTCCCACCGCGTGTGCAATTTATACGGCCAGTGCTGGATGGTCTGCGATTGATATCGAGCCCAACGCAGGTCAGCCTGATCCTGATTGAGCCCGGGACCGGGACCGTGCCTTGATTTAGGATGATTCGCGTTCCTAAGTGCCGCCGGCAAGACCGAAAGCGCAGGGTGTCTCGGGTGCAAGTTGTTTCCTTCGTGGGCGCAGTGATCATCTCCGGCTGCGTCCTCTGTGCGGCGCCTGCCGCAGGCGCTTCGGCCAACGCGCAGGCGGCGCCCGCGGCGACCACCGCTCCAGCCGCATCGCCCTCCGCCCCAACTGCGCTTCCGCGCGGGCGCGTCTATCTGTTCCGTGGCGCGCTGGGTCTGATCTTCTCGCGGGGGATGGATAAGCTGGCTAAACGTATCGAAGAGGCCGGCGTGTCGGTGGACGTCAATGAATTTACGATTTGTGCCTACGTTGCGGAGCGGGCCATTCGTGAGTACCGCCAGAATCCCGCGCCAATCACTCTCATCGGGCACTCAATGGGCGGATTCTGTGCGCTGCAGTTTGCAGAAAAGCTGCAAGCCGAAAACATTCCGATCGGCCTGATCGTCACGATCGACCCCGCCCACCTGATGCCGAAATTGCCGATGAACGTCGAGCGTTACATGAACATCTTCCTGGCGCGCGATGTCCTCGGTGGCGGCGACGTCGTGCCTGAGAAAGGTTATCAGGGACACTTTGCAAGCTTCGATCTCTCGAAGCTCAAGGGAGTCCTGCATATCAATATCGAGAAGATGGACATCATCCATACGCAATTGCTCACCAAGATCCTGCAGATCCCCGAGACGCCGGCCAGGCTCGAAGGCGAGGGCCTGCCCATCCGGTATGTTGTCCCGCCCGATGCCGCGGTCGATTTGTGGGACAGCGGCATGCCGGCCGTTGTGCGGGCGGGCGACACGCTGGAGACGCTTGCGATCAAATACCGCGTGCCTCTCTGGGCGCTCACGCAGATCAATGAGATTCCGGAGGGCGCCGCACTGGTGGCGAACCAGCGCGTTATCGTCCCGCGTCACCTGGTTCCCTTGGCCGCGATCACCGGGCAGTCACCGTCCAAGCGATAGGTAGGCGCGCGGATTGAATCTCAATTCGATTCCCCGATGCATCCGTCTTAACAAACGTAAATCCTAAAACGTATCACTAACAGTTAGCGTGAATTCCAATTTGGCGGCCTCAGGGCCGCCCAGAATGATAGTTCTGGCGCGCTTGAGGCAAACCATGCACAAGGCGCCGAAGGATATTGCCCGCGCATTACGCGCGTTCAAGAGGGCGCACAAGCTTGGTCTCTTGCACCACGTTTCCATCACGCCTAGCGCGTCGGCCTGCGAAGCAGCCAGATCGCAGAAGGGTGTGTCATACATTTGTAACGCCGTGCCGAGATTGCCACTCGCAGAGTGTACGCGAAAGCAGTGCGATTGCGACTACGCGCCGATGGCAAGTCGTCTAATTCGCAAGAAAACCAGATAAACGCGCCGCCAACTATTCGACGGCAGAATTCACCGTGCCTGCTGGTGATCCATTCGCATCCGGCTGTGCTTTGAAAGGCGGCGGAACGCCGATTCTTTGAGACACTGGCAGCGACTTCGACTCAAGCTGGCCGCTCACGAAGACCAAACCGGTAAAAAGAATAATTCCCATGACCAGGAAGTAGGCAAGAAGAGGCATTCGCATTTATTTCTCCAACGAGATGCGAACTCGCTAGAGTTATTTGCTCAACGGCGCAAGCCTGTCAGGCCATTAATCTTAAGTGTGTGGCCGCAATCGTGCCGCTAACGGCCGCAGTTTGCAGCGTTTGCTGCTCGTTTAGTCGAACGCAGACCAGCCCTTCGCCAGCCGCATATGGCCGGCGTGATTCCTCAGCGTTGAATTGCTGACTGTTCTAACTGGAAATGCCGGATCGATTGGTGAGCGCGGATGGGATCGAACCATCGACCTACTGATTAAAAGTCAGTTGCTCTACCACTGAGCTACGCGCCCTTTGCCAGGATTGAGGGGTCGGTGTAGGGGCGGCGACCTGCCCGGTCAATAGGCCAACCCCGCTTATTTCCTGAACTCGCGCTCGCGCCCGATGATTTGCTACACTGGGCCCGCCAAGGAGCGAGATCATGCCAATCGTGAACCGCGTCGCCGACCTTCATGCCGACATTACCGAGTGGCGGCGCGACCTGCACATGCACCCCGAACTGCAGTACGACGTTCACCGCACGGCGGGGTCCGTTGCGGAGAAACTCAAGGCGTTCGGCTGCGACGAGGTCGTGACCGGTCTCGGGCGCACCGGCGTGGTCGGCGTTATCCGCGGCAAGAAGGGCGGGTCCGGCAAGACCATCGGCCTGCGCGCCGACATGGACGCGCTTCCGATCGAGGAGGCGAGCGACCTGCCGTACAAGTCGACCGTTCCGGGAAAGATGCACGCCTGCGGCCATGACGGCCACACCGCCATGCTGCTCGGTGCCGCCCGGTATCTTGCGGAAACCCGGAATTTCTCCGGCACGGCCGTTGTCATCTTCCAGCCGGCGGAAGAAGGCGGTGGAGGCGGCAAGGCCATGGTCGATGACGGGCTGATGGACCGCTTCGGCATCGCGGAAGTTTTCGGGATGCACAACTACCCCGGGATGCCCGTTGGCGCATTTGGCATCCGTCCCGGACCGATGATGGCGGCCGCCGACGCGCTGACCATCGATATCGAGGGTGTCGGCGCCCACGCGGCGCGCCCGCATCTCGGCGTCGACACGGTTCTCGTTGGTGCGCAGATCATCAACGCGCTTCAATCGGTCGTGTCGCGCAACGTCGACCCGCTCAAATCGGCAGTCGTTTCGATCTGCATGTTTCGTGCCGGCAATACCGATAATGTCATTCCCCAGACTGTTCAGTTGCGCGGCACTGCACGCAGTCTCGCGCCCGAGGTCCGCGATCTCCTCGAGAAGCGCCTGCCCGTGGTTGTGGAGAGCACGGCGGCGGCCTACGGCGCCAAGGCCAAGCTCACCTACAAGCGCGGCTATCCGGTGCTTGTGAACCATGAGAAGCAAACGGAGTTCGCCGCTTCCGTTGCCGGCCAGATTGCCGGTCAGGACAAAGTCGATACCGGGCTTCCGCCGATGATGGGCGCGGAGGATTTTTCTTTCATGCTCAACGCGCGGCCCGGTGCCTTTATCTGGATCGGCAACGGCACGAGCGCCGGGCTGCATCACCCGTCATATAATTTCAATGACGAGGCGATCCCGTTCGGCACATCGTACTGGGTGAAGCTGGTCGAAACGGCGTTGCCCGCCTAGCAGCGGACCTACTGGACGAGTTCGCCGGGCTTCTGTGTCGGAACAACGGGCTGCGGGGCTTTCGCCAGCGCGCCGTTGCGGCGCAGAACCGGAAGCAGCCGAGTGACGCGCGCTTCGACGCTGCGCCAATAGGCGAACTCATTGAGCTGCGTGCGCTCGATCACCGCAAGCCCGACGGCCGCGATGAACGGGAGGCTTTGCACGACGAGCACCAGTGCGAAGATGTTGATCTCGCGCACTTCTTTATAGTTCGTGAAGACCAGCACGATCGCTCCGAGGATCAGCAATCCGGCCAGCACCGCCTCCCAGAATGCGTGGAAGTCGGTGGTGCGGCGCAGCCCGCCTTTCGACGTGCGCACGAAGGGCAGGCGGTCCTTGATCATGCCGAAGCCGACGGCGCGGGCAACCGTCCACTGCACCGACATCGCCGCGAAGACCGATCCGAGCAGTTGGCCGATGCGTGGCCGCACGCGCAATTGGTAGAGCGTGGCAAAATGCACGACCGAAACGATGAAGCTCACGATGATCGGCGTCGTCAAAATGCGGTCGGGCACAGCAATGTCGAGGAACGCGACGACCGGCACCCAGATGATATTCAGAATGGCGACCACGACACCGATGCTCTCGGCGCCGAGCCAGTTGAGCCAGCCGAGCGCGAATTCGCGCCTCTGATCGCGGTTGAGCTGGCTGGCGCCAGGCAGGAACCGGCGCCAGTGCTTCTTCATGATCTGGAAGCCGCCATAAGCCCAACGGTTACGCTGCTTCTTGTAGGCCTCGAAGCTGTCCGGCAGCAGTCCGTGGCCGTAACGATGATTGGTGTAATGGGTCTTCCAGCCGAGCTCGAGCAGAGTGAGCCCAAGATCCGTGTCTTCGCAGATTGTGTCACTCGACCAGCCGCCGGCCGCCTCGATCGCCTGGCGTCGAATCAGGCACATCGTGCCGTGCACGATGATCGCGTTGTACTCGTTGCGCTGAACCATGCCGATATCGAAGAATCCGGCGTATTCGCCGTTCATCGCGTGGTGCATGACGCTGCGCTCGCCGTC
>Ga0247789_1000251_pt1 | contig 10047 bp, 11 predicted proteins | sample UWRJS220509R4_FD_179919 | JGI IMG/M metagenome (GOLD analysis project Ga0247789, IMG submission 179919) | Soil microbial communities from Arlington Agricultural Research Station in Wisconsin, United States - UWRJ-S220-509R-4 | ecosystem: Environmental > Terrestrial > Soil > Agricultural land...
CGTCAACCACCGTCATGGCACCACCGACTGGATGCCGATCGACCTGCGGATCTACGAGAACTTCCACGACGCCGTCGCCCGCTACAAGCACTTCGACCTGCTGATGGTCAACTCGCTCTTCGACGGGATGAACCTGGTGGCAAAGGAGGCGCCGGCGGTGAACACCCGCGACGGCGTGCTGATGCTCTCCGAGAACACCGGCTCGCACGAGGAGCTGGCCGACTGCACGCTCTCCGTCAACCCCTTCGACATCCAGGAGCAGGCTGACGCGATCTACCGCGCCCTGACCATGGGCCCCGAGGAGCGCCGAGTGCGGGCGGAGCACCTGAAAGAGCTGGTCTTCTCGCGAAACCCTGGCGACTGGGTGGATGACCAGCTGGCCGATATCGCGGAGTTGCGCGACCAAGCGGTTTCGTAGGGGGAGAACCGCGGGGGCTGGCGGCTTAGCTCCCAGTGGGACATCTCCGAATCCGCTCGTCGGTTGCTTGGAAGCTGGCCCTTGGGATGGGCTTGATCGTGTTGACGTTGCGCGCAGCACCAAGCTTGTTGCGGCCTCCCGCGCCGCCACCCTTGCCACCGGATGTGGGGCTTCCGCGGATCGAGGTGAAGCAGGTGCAGCCCAAGCGGCATCTCGGGCGGGTGGTGCCGCAGGGGGGACCTCCCCCGAGGAAGCTTCAGCTACCGCAGGGGGAGGTGGGTCCCCTGCGGCGACAGGACCCGCCCGCCGACCCGCCCCGTCCCGAACCGGTCGCGTCCCCCCCGGCTGCGCCTCCCGAACCCACTCCTCCGCCACCAGCAGCGGCCGCGCCGCCCGACGACGGCTCAATGGAGTTCGCTCCGCACTAGCTATAGTCCCTCGCCGCTTTGGCAGCCCCACGCGAATACGAGCTGGTCCTGATGCTGGACCCCGGCCCCGACGAGGCCGGTCGCGATGCGCTCGCGCAGGACGTGCGGGGGCGGATCGAGGCTGCCGGGACGCTCAAGCACGAGAACAATTGGGGCCTTCGCAAGATGGCCTACGAGATCGCTCAGCGCAACGAGGCCGACTACCGCTGGTTCCGCTTCGAGGGGCCGGTCGAGCTGCTCGACGATCTCAACCACAACCTGAAGATCGCCGACGGCGTGCTCCGCTTCCGCATCTTCAAGGTGGACCCCGACGCGCCGGTGATGGTGCCGCCGGCCGTGGCCGCGCCGGCGCACGGCTCGCGCGAGCGGGGGTCCCAGCAGCCACGCGTCGCGGTCGCCGCCGAGGAGCCCTCTGAGGAGGCCCCCGAGCCGGCTGAAGTGCCCGACGCGCCGGCTGAGTAGCGCGAATTCTGCGGAGATTGCGGGTCCCAGGGGGAGAGACGCGCCGCCAGCGCTCTTAGACTGGAACCCAGACAACGATTCAGAGGAGTTGAGAGCCGTGGCGGCGTCGAACATCAACGTTGTAGTCATTACTGGGAACCTGACCAAGGATCCGGAACTGCGCCATACCGGTGGCGGCACCGCGGTCTGCGAGCTGCGGGTGGCCGTGAACAGCAGCCGCAAGAACGGCCAGACCGGCGCCTGGGAGGACAAGGCCAACTACTTCGACGTCGTCGTCTGGGGCGCGCAGGGCGAGAACTGCGCCAACTACCTCTCCAAGGGTCGCCCCGTCGCGATCGAGGGCCGGCTCGACTGGAGCGAGTGGGAGGCCAAGGACGGCAGCGGCAAACGCCAGAAGGTGCAGATCGTCGCCAAGTCAGTCCAGTTCCTCGGCTCGCGCGACGGATCCGGCGGTGGCAACGGGAACGGGGGCTTCAGCCCGAGCAGCGACGTTCCTGCCGACTCCTCCGACTTCGCCGGCGCGACCGCCGGTGGAGGCGGCGGAGACGACGACATCCCGTTCTAGTCCACTCCGGGCGGCCTCCGGGCCGCGAGCTGAATACCTGTAGGATTCTCGGCCCAATATGGCCAGAGGAAACGACACAGGCAGCGCACCGCCCCGCCGCGGCAGGCGGGCACCCGACCGGGCCCGGCCGCGCAAGTACACGCGGATCAACTCCGAGGCAGTCGACTACAAGGACCTAAACCTCCTGCGCCGCTTCCTCTCCGACAAGGGGAAGACGCGCGGGCGTCGCGTCACCGGCCTCTCGCGCAAGCACCAACGCCAGCTCTCGGTGGCGGTGAAGCGCGCGCGTGAGATCGCGCTGCTCCCCTACGTCGGAGAGCGCTGATGGCCAAAGCCATCCTGCTTGAGGACGTCGAGCAGCTCGGCAACCAAGGCGACCCGGTCGACGTCTCGCCCGGCTACCTGCGCAACTACCTGATCCCGCGCAAGCTGGCGGCGAAAGCGACGCCGGGTGCGCTCGAGGAGGCCCAGCGGCGCCGTGTCGCCACCGAGAAAGCAGAAAAAGCCAGGGCCGAGCGGGAAGCCCAGGCGGCTTCGCTGCTCTCGAAGACGGTGCTGACGATCCACCAGCGGGCGGGTGAGGACGGTCGGCTCTTCGGCTCTGTCGGCGCAAAGGAGATCGTCGACGCGTTGCGCGAGGCCCGCGACCTGCGCATCGACCGGCGCAAGGTCCGGCTCGAGCAGCCGATCCGGGAGATCGGCACGCACATGGTCGAGATCGAGCTCGCCGACGGCTCCGTCGCCGCAGTGAAGACGATCGTCACCGAGGAACGCTAAAGCCAGAGGGCAGGGGCGGCTAGGCTGCGCAGCGATGGTCTCGCGACGCCTGCCTACTCGATTGAAGCGGCGCGCCAAGGCGAGGACACGCTTTGGCTGGGCCCGCTCGGAGCGGGCGACCGTCGGGTTGGCGGTCGTCGCGCTCGGCGGCGCCGGAACGGTGCTCGCCGGCCAGTTCGGCCGCATGCTGCGGCGGCGCTCGCATGGGGGCGACCACGGCGAGGGCCTGGTCGAAGCCGCCCCGGCGGCGGCGCTGGACACGGTCGGTGTCGCCGTCAGCGGCTACACGGCGACCCCGCGGAGCGAAGCGGTCCTCTTCAACCTGCTGGCCGGCTTTCTCGCCTCCTTTGCCCTGGTGCGGGTCTCGACCCTCGGCATCCGCGATGACTGGGGCCCGTTCCGGAACGTCCGCCTCGGCGGTCGCCACATCCACCACTTCGTGCCCGGCATCCTGATCGCCTTCGCTTCCGGCACCACCGCGCTCCTCACCAACGACGAGGGCCTCGAAAAGCGGCTCGCCGCCACCACCGGAATCGGCATGGGCCTGACCTTCGACGAGGCCGCGCTGCTGCTCGATCTACGCGACGTCTACTGGACCCGCGAGGGCCTGCTCAGCATCCAGCTCAGCCTCGGCGCCACCGCGATCCTCAGCATCGCGATCCTCACCCAGCGAATGCTGCGCCGAGGCGAGCGCCGCGAGGAGGAAGCGGGCCACATTCCCCCCGCCTACGCGCTGGGCGGCGGGCTGTAAGCAAGACAAAGGGCGGCCAAAAGGGCCGCCCTTTGCTTCCCCTATTCGTCCTGAGTCGAGCGTTTGTCAGCCCTTCGGCGTGCAGGAGCGCACGAAGCTGCCCGTGAGTTTGTCTCCGTTGCTGAAGACGGAGGTAGCTTTGGCGTTGAGGTGGCCGTCGGGGCACTTGGCCATCAGGTAGCCGGGCCGGTTGAATTCGAGCGTGAAGCTCTTCACCGAGCCGAAGCCGCCGGCGATTTTCGGGATCGAGGCGATCGACCGCGTCCCGTAGCGACCGCTCTTGTGTTTCGAGACTTTGACCGTGGTCACGATCGCGCCGTTCACGGGCGAGCTGAAGAAGGCGTGGATGAAGATCGTCGTCGTGCCGCCCTTGACGCCGCCGTTGAAGGCGAGCAGTGCGCTGTTGACGTTGATCGGTTTCTGTTCGGGGAATTCGACTTCGGCGGTCGTCACGCCTTTGCCGACCAGCGCCTTGCCGCACGCTTTCTTGGCGTTGGCGGTGGTCTGCGCCTGCAGTTTGCCCGAGGTGCAGACCGGCACGCCCTTGGCGTTGATCGTGCCGTTCTTGTCGGTGTCGACGATGGCTTCTTTGAGCGCCGGCAGATGGGTCCCGTCCAGCGTCGCGATCTGGCCTTCGATCTTGAGCTTGATCGGCGCCAGTTTGTTCTTGGGCAGGGCTTTCGGGCTGAAGCCGCCGTTGAGCGTGAGCTTGAGGTTGCCCACCTGCACGATTGTCGGTTTCTCCGCGCTCGCCAGCCCCGCGAGTGCCGCGACGAGCGCTACGACGAGCGCGAAAGTGCAAATCAAACGCTTGCGCATGTCCTTATCTCTTCTCCTTTGCGGCCCAGGCCTGAGGAGCCCCAGCCATCGAAAAGCCTTTGGTCTTACCCTCCCAGTGGCCAAATTATCAGCCTTTCAAACTTGGTAAACCCGCGCATTCTCAAAAAGAGCGGCTTAACGCCCCGTTCTCAATCCTCGATCATCGAGAGCCGGGTGCGCTCGCGCTCCCGGGCGGCGCCCTCGGGGCCGAGGAAGGGCAGCGTGATCCAGAACATCAGATCGGGCAGGCGACTCGGCAGTCGCGAAGCCGCCCCGTGCAGGATCTCGCTGTAGAGCAGCTCGTTGACGCCGCCGGCGAGGGAGAGCGAGGTGATGCCAGGCAGCTCGACCGAGGTCTCCGCCCGGCCGGCGTCGAGAAACCCGGTGAACTGGCGCAGCGCCGCGTCGCGCCGGGCCAGCGCCTTCGGGCCCGCGGCGAGGACCTCGACGATCGCGAAGCGAGCCTCGTCGGGATGCTCGGCGAGGTGTTTGAGCAGCTCGCCGAGGCCGGCGGCGACGCGCTCGGCCCAGGGCGCGCCGGGCTTGGACTCGAAGCCGCGGCCGGTGTCCCCCAGCAGGTTGCCGAGCAGCACGTCGTAGGCGGCGAGGAAGCAGTCCTCCTTGCTTGAAAACAGTTCGTAGAAGGTCTTGCGCGAGACGCCGGCGACGCCGATCACGTCGACCACCCTCGTCTCCGGGTAGCCGCGCTCGGAGACGACCTCGATCATCGCCTGCAGGATGCGGTTGCGTTGGGATTCCGTCACGGCCTCCCGCGGCAACCCGTGCCGGCCCCTTGGCAGCCGCTCGCTCACCTTAGCCGCGCGTCTACCTGAAGCCACCCACGAACTGTAGAACAGAAGCTCCCTCGCCGCGACTTCTGTACTCCCGAGTCTCCGCACTGGGGGAGTCGAGATCCGGCCCCTACAATTGCCGCAGTGAGGGGGATGCCGAAGCTTCTCGCCGCGCTTCTCGCCACCGTTCTGGCGGTCGCGGCGCTCGCTGCCTGCGGTGGCGGCGATTCCGGCACGAGCGAGCCTTCGAGCACCTCAGCCAGCCAGCCCTCGACGCAGAATGGCGGCTCGGGCAAGAAAGGCAACGGCCAGTCGCGCGAAGGGAAGAGCTCGGGCAAATCGCAGCAGGCCCAGGGCTCCGACGGTAGCCCGGGTCAGTCCGGTGACTCAGGCTCCACCGCTGCCGGCAAGGCCGTACCGGCGCTGAAGGTCTCGGGTGGCGGCTCGTCCCAGGTCCGAACCAAGGGCGGCGATAACAGCATCCAGGACTTCGGCGAGGAGGGCGACGAATCTGAACTGCGGGAGGCGGCCGAAGCCCTGCGCGCCTTCTACGTCGCCCGCGCCGATGAAGACTGGTCGGCCGCCTGCTCCTATCTGGCGTCGACGGTGGCGCGGCAGTTCGAACAACTCGCCTCGCGGGCACCCCAGCTCAAGGGCGCCGGCTGCGCGGGGGCGCTGCAGGCTTTCACGCGACCGCTGCCCCCCTCGGTCGTGAGGGAAACGAGCCGGATCGACGCCGTTAGCCTGCGCCGCGAAGGGGAGCGCGCCTTCCTCATCTACCGCGGCGGCGAAGGGACCGTGTACGCGACCCTGATGCAGGACGAAGGCGGCACCTGGAAGGTCGCCGGTGTCGCCGGCACGCCGCTGAACTGAGGCAGCCGCTCAGTCGAGCGTGACGGTCTGCTCGCGCCCCGGGCCGACCCCGACGAGGCGGATCGGCACGCCGGCGAAATCGGCGATGTAGTCGAGGAAGGCTCGCGCCTGCCCCGGCAGGTCCTCCAGCGTCCGACAATCGCCGATGTCGGCCTCGAAGCCTGGCATCTCTTCGTACTCCGGCTCGACCGAGTGGAGGATCGACTGGTGGTAGGGGAAGCGGTCGAGGACCGCCCCCTCGCGCGAGCGGTAGCGCACCGCCAGGCGCAGCGTCTCCAGGCCGCTGAGCACGTCGAGCTTGGTGATCGCCAGCGCCGTCATCCGGTTCAGCCGCACGGCGTAGCGGAGGGCGACGAGGTCGATCCAGCCACAGCGCCGCTCGCGTCCGGTAGTCGTCCCGTACTCGTGGCCACGCTCGACCATGTGGCGGCCGACATCGTCGCTGAGCTCGGTCGGGAAGGGACCGGCGCCGACCCGCGTCGCGTAGGCCTTGGCGACCCCCCAGACCTCCTCGATGTCGGCCGGGGCGATGCCGGCGCCGACAGTGGCCGCGCCGGCGATCGGATTGGACGAGGTGACGAACGGATAGGTGCCGTGGTCAAGGTCGAGCAGCGTCGCCTGGGCGCCCTCGAAGATCACCGTGCGGCCGGCGTCGAGCGCGTCCCAGCAGAGGCGCGCGGTGTCGGCGATGTGCGGCTCGAGCTGGTGGCCGTAGCGGAGGTGCTCTTCGGTCATCGTGTGCAGGTCGAGGCGCGGATCGGGCGCGTCCTCAATCGCCGGCTCGCTCGACGGCGGCCCCTCGCCCGCCTCCTTGCGCAGCTTGCGGCGCTGCACCGAGAGCTCGCGCAGCGCCTGCTGCTTGGGCTCCAGCGCAGCGCGGATCTTCGTGCGCAGGATCTTCTCGTCGAGCAGGTCCTGGACGCGGATGCCGAGCCGCAGCGCCTTGTCGGCGTAGCAGGGCCCGATTCCCCGTCGCGTGGTGCCGATCGAGAGCTTGCCCAGCTTGATCTCGCCCGCCGTGTCGAGCAGCACGTGGTAGGGCATGATCAGGTGCGCGTTGGCGGAGATCTTCAGCTTGCCGACGTCGATGCCGCGGCGGCGCAGGCCATCGATCTCGCCGAGCAGGATGCGCGGGTCGAGGACGACGCCGTTGCCGATCATGCACGTCTTGTCCGGATAGAGGATGCCGGAGGGGATCAGGTGGAACTTGAACTCCTCGCCCTCGCGCACGATCGTGTGGCCGGCGTTGTTCCCGCCCTGGAAGCGCACGATCGCGTCGGCGCGGTCGGCGAGCAGGTCGGTGACCTTGCCCTTGCCCTCGTCGCCCCACTGGGCGCCAACGATTACGACTCCTGGCATGACCGGAGGATTGTGCCTGGTTCTAGCGACCGACCGCGGGCGCCTCGACCCTCTGGTCGGGGCCGAACAGCGGCAGCGGGTCGCCGCAGATCTCGACCAGGCGCGAGACCGAGCGGGCGCCGATCTGCTCCTCGAGCAAACGCTGTCCTTTGTCGACGTCGCCGCTGGCGTTGCTGGTGACGAGCATCGAGCGGCGGTTCTCGTAACGCTCGTTGATCAGGGCGTAGAGCTGCTCGACAACCCAGTCGGTGTGGCGCTCGGAGCCGAGGTCGTCGATGTAGAGGAGGTCGACCGAGGTGAGGCGCTTGAAGAACGCGTCGTAGGCGTCCTCGGACTCGGTCGCCTGGTAGGTCTGACGGATCTGCGTGAGCAGCTTCGGCGTGAAGTAGACGGCGACCGTCTTACCGGCAGCCAGCGCCTCCTTCGCCACGAGCATGCCGAGCGTGGTCTTGCCGGTGCCGGTGTTTCCCATCAGCCAGAGGCCGTGGCCGGCGGCGAGGTTCTCGTCGAGATCGGCGACGAAGGCGCGCACAGCGCCGACCACGTGGCGAGTGCGCATGTCGCGCTCCATGTCGGAGACCGGCGGGCGCTCGAAGGAGACGCCGCGGTAGCGGGAGGGGATGACCGAGGCGATGCCGCGGACGCGGCCGCGCTTCAGCCGCTGCGCCCGGCACTCGCATTCGCGCGCGACGTCCTCGGGGCCGAGGATCCAGCCGGAGCCGTCGCAGACGCCGAGCGAGCAGGCGACCTCGCGGAAGGGCTCGCTGCGGGCTCCGGCCATCAGAACTCAGGCCCCGCGGCCGCGACGTCCTCCAGCGGCGGTCCCTCGCCGGCCGGCTGCTCGATCGGCTGCTCCTGGCCGGCGAAGTCGGCGAACTTCGGGAAGCGGTCGAGGAAGACGAGCTTGCGGGTGCCGATCGGGCCGTTCCTGTGCTTGGCGATGATCACGTCCGCCAGCCCGTCGGGCTCGTCATCGGGATCGCGATAGTAGTCCTCGCGGAAGAGGAAGGCGACCACGTCGCTGTCCTGCTCGAGGTTTCCGCTCTCCCTCAGGTCGGAGAGCATCGGCTTCGGCGGGTGGCGCTGCTCGGGGGCGCGGGAAAGCTGTGAGATCGCCAGCACCGGTACCTGCAGCTCCCGGGCGAGGATCTTCAGGCCACGGCTCATCTGGCCGACCTGCTCGACCCGGTTGGCGCGGTGGTCGTCCGCGCGCATCAGCTGGATGTAATCGACGATGACCAATCCCAGGCCGCCGCGGTCCTGCTCCTGGGCATGGAGGCGCCTCGCCTTGGCCCGTAGGTCGAGGATGCCGAGGTCGGAGGAGTCGTCGAACCAGAGCGGGGCCTGCTCCAGCTCGTTGCAGGCGCGCACGACCTTCGGCCAGTCCTTGGTCGATACCTGGCCCTTGCGCAGCTTGTCGCCGGAGATCCGGGCCCGGCAGGCGATGAAGCGCTGCGCCAGCTCCACCTCCGACATCTCCAGCGAGAAGAAGGCCACCGGCAGCCCGCGCTTGACGGCGACGTTTTCGGCGACATTGGCGACGAGCGCGCTGTTGTGGACGATCACGTCGTCGGCGACGAAATTCCGCAAGCCCGGGACGTCGAGGTCATAGGTCTCTTCTTCTCCCGCGTACTCGACCGACTCGACCTCGTCCCACCAGATGTCGGAATCGCACAGCTCTTCCAGGGCCGGCGAGTCGACCGTGGCCGTCAACTCGGCTACGAGTCCGCGCGAGGGGCAGCGGGCTCCCACGTGCCAGTTGTGGTTGCGCGGACGCCCGGTCGTCTCGCTGACGTCGGCCCAGGAGCGCTCACCCTTCGCCAGCAGGATGTCGTCCCAGATTCCCACCGGGAGCGTGTCGGTGTTCGTCGATCGCGGGGCCTCGCCGAGACGCTCGAGGATCCGTTCCTGCTGCTCCTCCTTGCCGATCACCTGGATGAGCTCGCAAAAGCGCCGCAGGCTCTCCTGCGATGTGATCCGGACCTCTCGGGCTACTTTGCCGGTCCCCTCGTACACCGGCCGTTTCAACACCCGGATCGTCGCCACGATCCCCAGCCGCAGCAGCAGGTGCTGGACGTCGCGGGCCAGCCGCTCGCTGATCGTCGTGTAGCCAATCTGCGCGAGGCGGTCGCTGCAGTAGACGTGCCCATCGCATGCGTACATCACGCCGAGGAAGCGGGCGATCTGCTCGTCGGAGAGGCCGAAGACCGCGTCGGGGACGAACTTCTCGGCGGCGCGGAGGCCCATAAGGCCGTGGTTGCGAAGCATCTGAGTCACTGGATTTGGACCTGAACCACGGCCAGCGCTGATTACGGCGGTGCCATGGCCACGCGAACCGACCTTCAGTCGTACCCCGTACCGCGCTGCGGCCTTTTCGACCTCGACCAGAACCGAGGATCCCTCCCCGAAGCAGAAGCAGGGTGTCCGGCCGCTGATGGCGCCGTCTGCAATCAGCGCGCCAAGCAGGACCACCTCGCAGTCGGGGAGGTTGCCAGGTCGGTGTGGACCCGGTAGCCGACGCGGCACCGCGACACGGTCTCCTGCTTTTACTTCGCCTAGCTCCTGCCAGCCCATGTTGGTCAAGACCGGATGGTTCGATGTTGCCTCCACGGCCCGTCCAAGACGAGTCGTCATCCGGTAGACGGACTTGCGGCCGTTAGGCCTAACGGCCGCAACCTTTGCCCGTTTCATTTTCAAGTCCGGCCCGAGTGACGCTACCCATACGTCCTCACCGCGAGAGGCCGCCTCGCAGAGATCTCCAATCCGCCGTCGTGCACCGGTGCAAGGGTCGTAGACCAATCTAT
>Ga0247789_1000258_pt1 | contig 9828 bp, 10 predicted proteins | sample UWRJS220509R4_FD_179919 | JGI IMG/M metagenome (GOLD analysis project Ga0247789, IMG submission 179919) | Soil microbial communities from Arlington Agricultural Research Station in Wisconsin, United States - UWRJ-S220-509R-4 | ecosystem: Environmental > Terrestrial > Soil > Agricultural land...
TGGTGCCTCCCCGTAGAAACCCCGTTGTGTTGCGCGGTCATACTCCGGGGCCGCAAAGGAGTCAAGCGCCGGGCTGCAGGGCACCCTCCAGCTCGAGCAGCGTCCGCTTGCGGTCGAGCCCTCCCGCGTAGCCCACGAGGGAGCCCGTCGAGCCGACCACGCGGTGGCATGGCAGCACGATCGGCACCGGGTTGCGGTTCATCACGGTGCCGACGGCCCGCGCCGCGCGCGGCCTTCCCGCGCGAGATGCGAGCGTTCCGTAGGTGGTCAGCTCGCCGTAGGGCACGCGGGCAAGCTCCTCCAGCACGGCGCGGCCGAACTCGCGCGCGGACCGCAGGTCGACCTCGAGGTCGAACTCGCGCCGCCCGCCGGCGAAGTACTCGTCGAGCTGGCGGCGGGCCTCGTCGGTCGGGCGCGGCGAGCGCAACACCCGTGAACCGAAAAGGCGCGAAAGCCGCTCGGCCTCGGCGTCCGGGTCGGCGTCGTAGTGGATCTCGCAGACGCCATGCTCCGTGACGGCGATCAGCAGCCGGCCGACGGGCGTGTCGTGCAGCTCGTAGGCGACGTCGAGCAGCCCTTCGGCCGCCGCGGCGTCGCGGAAGCGGCGGTCGAGCTCGGCGGAAACGGTCATGACAACTCCTTCTTCCTGAGGCGGCGGACACCGGAGGACGCGGCCTGGCGGGCGGCCTCGGCCGACGAGCCGAGCGCACTGCCGATGTCCTCGTAGCTGAGGTCGTAGCCGTAGCGGAGGAAGACCGCGGCGCGCTCCTTTCGCGGCAGTCCGGCGGTCAGGCGGCGCAGCTCCTCGTAGGGGAGCGGCTCGTCGAGCGACTCGAGGTCGGGAACGTCGACCGAGGTCACTCGGCGCTTTCGCAGCACGTCGACCGCGACGTTGCGCGCGATCGCGAGCACCCAGGCGCGCAGGTGCCGTCCGTGCTTCAGCGTCGGGTAGGCGCGCAGTGCCCGCAGGAACGTCTCCTGGAATGCGTCCTCCGCAGCCTCACGGCCCAGCATGCCGCGCAAGTGCGCAAGCACGGGCTCGCGTTGCTCGTCGTAGAACCGCTCGAACGGTGGCACACGCACGGCTTCCATCATCTATGCAAACGCGCGCAGGGTCGCGGGCGTGAGATCGGTGGTGAGATCCTTACGGCGTGCCGCAGATGACCCGTCGCCAGCTCGCTCGCCGCCGCAACGTCGTCGCGACCATCGCATTCGGCGCAACGCTTGCGGTCGCCCTCGCGCTCGACGCGAGCTGGCCGGTGGCCGTGTCTGGAGCGTGGGGCGTCGCCGCCCTTCTGATCGGGCTGGCCATTTGGCCGCGCATTCTCCGCATGGACGCGGAGCAGACGAAGGCGAATGCCCGCGACGAGGACTTCTCCCGCTTCTCTGGCGACCTCGTACTGCTAGTGACGAGCGTGGCGAGCCTGGTGGCGATCTTCTACCTCGTCGACGAGGCCGGGAAGCGCCATGGCGCTGCGAAGGTCACACTCGCCGTGTTCGCGGTGGCGGTCATCGTGCTGTCGTGGCTGCTGGTCCAGACCGTGTACACCGTCCGGTACGGCGACCTCTACTACGGGGACCCGATCGGCGGGATCGACTTCAACAACGACGATCCCCCCGACTACCACGACTTCCTCTACCTCGCGTTCACGATCGGGATGACCTACCAGGTCTCCGACACCACGCTCCAGACCAGGGCCATGCGGAGAACGGCTATCCGCCAAGCGGTGCTCTCGTTCGTGTTCGTGACGGTGATCCTTGCCGTGACGATCAACGTCGTCGCTTCGCTCCTGAAGTAACGCACAACCGGGGTGGACCCCACGGGTTGCGCTGTGGGGAAGCGTGGGTTACAGTGGGGCGAAGTGGAGCATGCTACTAGGCGAGTTTGAGCACACGATCGATGAAAAGAACCGCCTCACGCTACCGGCCAAGTTTCGCCAAGCGCTTTCCGGCGGTCTTGTCATCACGCGCGGTATGGACGGGTGTCTCTACTGCTATCCCGAGGCGGGCTGGCAGCGGCTGGTCGAGAGCCGACTGGCCGGCCTCGACCCCCTCAGCAAGGAGGGGCGCCTGATGCACCGCTTCTTCTACTCCGGCGCGTCCGAAGCCGAGCCCGACAAGCAGGGCCGCGTGATGCTGCCGACGTCGCTCGCCAGGAATGCGGGCATCGGGCGGGAGGTCGTCGTGGCCGGGGTCGGCGACCACCTGGAGATCTGGGACCGCGCCGCCTGGCGCGACCACGTCAAGGAGCTCGAAGGGAGTGCGGAAGATGTTGCCGAACGTCTTGCATCCCAACGCGACTGACCACGTTCCCGTTCTCGCCGACCAGGTGCGCGAGGCGCTGGCCGTGCAGCCGGGCGAGACCGTCGTCGACGCCACGTTCGGGGCGGGCGGCCACGCCGAGCTGCTCGCCGCCGACCTGCAGGGGAGCGGCAAGCTGATCGCGATCGACCGCGACCCCTCGGTGCGGCCGTACTTCGACCGCGTCCGCAAGCGGACCGGCGTCCAGGGTCGGTTCCTTCGCGGCGAGTTCTCCGACGTCCTCGCCCAACTGGCGGCGAACGGTGTGGGTGCGGACGCGATCCTGTTCGACCTCGGCGTCTCGTCCATGCAGATCGACCGGCCCGAGCGTGGGTTCTCGTACCGGACCGACGCGCCGCTCGACATGCGCATGGACCCGGCAGCGGAGCTCTCGGCGAGCGACCTCGTGAACGAGGCCGGCGAGCGGGAGCTGACGCGGATCTTTCGCGAGTACGGAGAGGAGCGCTACACGCGGCCGATCGCGCGGGCAATCGTGCGGCGCCGCCGGGAGCAGCCGTTCGAGCGCACGGGCGATCTCGTGGACACGATCAAATCGGCGATTCCTGCTCCGGCCCGGTTCGGCGACGGGCATCCGGCCAAGCGTGTCTTCCAGGCGCTGCGCATCGCGGTGAACGACGAACTCGTTTCGCTCGAGGCCGCGCTCCCGTCGGCACTCGACATGCTGCGCCCCGGCGGCCGGCTCGCGGTGATCAGCTTCCACTCGCTCGAGGACCGGATCGTCAAGCGCTTCCTGCGCGCCCGTGAGCGCGGTTGCACGTGCCCGCCCGACTTCCCGGTGTGCGTCTGCGGCCATGAGCCGGAACTGCGAGCGCAGTCGCGCCGCCCGATCAAGCCCTCGCCGGCCGAGCTCGCCGCGAACCCGCGCGCTTCCTCGGCTCGCCTACGGGCAGCCGTCAAGACCGGAGACGACGAGTAGCGCAATGGCCTCCTGGAGCGACGCCGCACCTGCCCTTCCGCCCCCGCGACCGCGCTCACGGCCGCGTCCGCGCCCAAAGTCTGCGCCGAAGCGCCGTCCGCAGGCCCGCCGCGGCGTGGCCGGCGGCGTCGTGTGGATCGCGATCGTCGCCGTGCTATTGGCCGGCGTGGTGGCGTTGAACGTGGCCGTGCTTCGCCTGAACGTCCAGCGGGACAAACTCGACTCCGAGCGCGCGCAGCTGCGCGCCGAGAAGCAGGCGCTCGCCTCGCAGCTCTCGATGGCGGCCGCCGCGCCGCGCATCCAGTTGCAGGCGGAAGAGCGCTTCGGCCTCGTGCCCGCCGATGCCGCCGAGACGACGTACGTGCGGCTGGCGCCGCCGGCGCGATGAGCGCCAGGGCCGCGAACCGCCGCATCCGGCTCCTGCTCGCGGTCCTCATCGTCGCCTTCGGGATTGCGTTTCTGCGAGCAGCGTGGTTGCAGGGCGTTCGCGCCTCCTCGTTCGGCCGGCTTGCGTCGAGCCAGCACAGCGAGGACGTCGTGATTCCAGCCGCGCGTGGAACGATCTACGACCGCGGCGGTGTCCAGCTCGCCATCGGCGAGCAGGCGCAAACGGTGTTCGCCGACCCACGGCGCGTCACCGACCCGAGGGGCGAGGCTGCCACGATCGCTCGGATCATGCGGCTCGACCCGAACGAGGTCTACCGGGCAATCACCGACCGGACGCGGGGCTTCGTCTACCTGGCGCGGAAGGCCGATCCGGCGCTCGCCGCCAAGCTCGCGCGCAAGGGCCTTCCCGGCCTCGGCTTCTACCCGGAGGAGCGGCGCTTCTACCCGCAGCTCAACCTGGCGTCGCAGGTGCTCGGCTACGCGGGTGTCGACAACCGTGGGCTCGCCGGGCTCGAGCTCGGGCTCGACAAGCAGCTCGCCGGCCGGCCCGGGCGGGAGCGCATCGTCAAGGACGCGTCCGGCCAGGCGATCGACACGGTTGTCTCGCGCGCGGCGCGCGACGGCCAGGACGTTTACACGACGCTCGACCACACGATCCAGGCGAACGCCCAGGCGGTGCTACGCGACACGGTACTGCGCTGGCACGCGCGGAGCGCGACGGCGATCGTGCTCGACCCGGCCACCGGCGCGGTGCGCGCGATGGCGGTCGCGCCCGGGTTCGACGCCAACAAGTACCCGTCGGTCTGGCGCGCGCTGCAGCGCAACCGCGCCGTCACCGACACCTACGAGCCGGGGTCGACGTTCAAGCTCGTGACGGTCGCGGGCGTGCTCTCGGACCGGCTGGTCTCGCCGTCTACACGGTTCGTCCTCCCGTACGAGATCCAGGTCGCCGACCGGCGGATCCACGACGCGGAGCCGCGCGGCACCGAGACGTTGAGCGTCTCGCAGATCCTCTCGCGCTCGTCCAACGTCGGCGCGATCACGCTCGCGCAGAGGATGGGGACGCACCGGCTCATCCAGTGGATCCAGCGCTTCGGGTTCGGGAAGCGCACCGGAATCGACTTTCCCGGCGAGAGCCCGGGAATCGTGCTGCCGGAGAATCGGTGGTCGGGGTCGTCGATCGGCAACATCCCGATCGGGCAGGGGATTGCGGTCACGCCGATTCAGATGGCCGCGGCCTATGCGGCGATCGCGAACCGAGGGAAATGGGTGCAGCCGCACCTCGTCGATCATGTCGGCGACGGACGGGTGATGCGACCGGCGCGGCGGCGGATCGTGTCCGGCTGGGTTGCCTCGCAGCTGATGGCGATGCTCAAGAACGTGGTCGCCGAGGGAACGGGAACGCTCGCCGCGGTGCCCGGCTATCAGGTCGCGGGCAAGACCGGAACCGCGGCCAAGCCGGACCCGGAGGGCGGCTACTCGGACTCGCGGTACGTCGCTTCGTTCGTCGGCGTCGTCCCCGCCTCGCGGCCGCGCCTCGTGATCCTGGTCTCGGTGGACGAGCCCAAGGGCGCGATCTGGGGCGGCGTCGTCGCGGCCCCGGCGTTCGCGCAGATTGCGAAGTTCGACCTCCAGTACCTGAACGGCGGCGTCCCTCCGGACGCGCCTGCGACTGCCACGGCGACCGCCTCCAGTCCGTAACCGCACGTAGGTACGGTTCGCCCGGCCTCCTCCCCAAGGCGACGATACCGAGAGCTCGCGCACGTGTCTGTCACGGAAGTGTCACAAAAGTGCTGCAAACACGCAGTTCTAGCGCAACGGAGCCCGACGGCTTCGGCCACGGCCCACGCTAGACTCGCGCCCCGATGGACCTCGCGCTCCTGATCGACGCGCTCGCGCCCGTCGAGGTCGTCGGCCGCGCGCCGGTCGACGTCACCGACCTCGCCTACGACGCGCGAGAAGCAGGCCCCAGCAGCCTCTACTTCTGCATTCGCGGCTCGCGGGCCGACGGTCACGACTTCGCGCCCGAGGCCGTCGCGAACGGCGCGGTCGCGCTGGTGGTGGAGAGGGCGCTCGAGCTCCCGGTGCCCCAGCTCGTGGTCGAGGACGCGCGGCGCGCGATGCCCCTCGCGGCGGACGAGTTCTTCGGGCGGCCGACCGAGCAGCTCGAGGTCGCGGGTGTCACGGGCACCAACGGCAAGACGACGACCGCGTTCCTGCTCTACGCGATCCTCGCGGCGGCGGGCCGGCGGCCCGGACTGCTCGGCACGATCGAGAGCCGCGTGGGCGGCGAGCGGCGGCCGGCGATCCGCACCACGCCGGAGGCCATCGACCTGCAATGCACGTTTCGCGAGATGCTCGACGCGGGCGACCGCAGCGCGGCTGTCGAGGCGACCTCGCACGGCTCGGAGCTCGGCCGCCTCGATCGCGTCCGCTTCAGCGCACTCGTCTTTACGAACCTGACGCAGGATCACCTCGACTTCCACGGCACGCTCGAGCGGTACTTCGACGCGAAGCGGCGGCTCTTCACCGAAGCGCGACCTCCGGCGGCCGTCAATGTGGGCGACGAGCACGGGCGGCGGTTGGCCGAGGAGCTGCGCGGTCACAACGAGCTGCTCACCTTCGGCCTCGTCGACGACGCCGAGCTCCGCCCGGAGGACCTCGAACTCGGCCCCCGAGGCGCGCACCTCCGCGCCGGCGGGATCGAGCTCGAGACCCGGCTGCGCGGACGCTTCAACGTCGAGAACGTCCTCGGCGCGGTTGCCGCCGCGCGCTTGCTCGGGATCGACGACGACGCGATCGCCTACGGCGTGAGGGAGCTGCGGGGCGTGCCCGGCCGGTTCGAGGCGGTGGACGAGGGCCAGCCCTTCGCCGTGCTGGTCGACTACGCGCACACGCCTGACTCGCTCGAGAACGTTCTCCGCACCGCGCGCGACCTCGCGCAGAACCGCGTGATCTGCGTCTTCGGCTGCGGCGGCGACCGCGACCGCGGGAAGCGGCCGCTGATGGGCCGGATCGCGACCGAGCTCGCCGACCTCGCGATCGTCACCTCCGACAACCCGCGGAGCGAGGAGCCGGAAGCGATCATCGCCGAGATCCTCGAGGGCACCGGGTCGGAGGCAGCGATCGAGCCCGACCGGCGAGAGGCGATCGCGCGGGCAGTCGCAGACGCCGGCGAGGGCGATGTCGTCGTGATCGCGGGCAAGGGCCATGAGCAGGGCCAGCAGTTCGCCGACCGCACGATCCCGTTCGACGACCGCGAGGTCGCGCGCGAGGCTCTGCGGCGGCTCGGGGCACCCGCATGATTCCGCTGCGCATCGACGAGCTGCCGCCGCTCGGCGACCTCGACACCCGCGGGGACGTGATCACGGGCGTGCAGGTCGACTCCCGGCGCATCGGGCCGGGCGACCTCTTCGTCGCGGTCGGGCGCGGAATCGACTACCTCGACGAGGCGCGCGCCAACGGCGCGGCCGCGACCCTCGTTCCGGAACACCCGTTCGAGGCGTTCGCGGCGCTGGGGTCGCTCGTGCGCGACCGGTCGAGCGCGAAGATCGTCGGCATCACCGGCTCGACCGGCAAGACCTCGACGAAGGACATCCTCGCGGCCCTCTGTGCCCCGGCGGCTCGCATCGTCGCGGCCGAGGCGAGCTACAACAACGAGATCGGCGTCCCGCTGACGCTGTGCCGCCTCGAGCCCGACACCGAGGTTTGCATCCTCGAGCTCGCCATGCGCGGCTTCGGCCAGATCGCCGACCTGTGCCGAATCGCACGGCCGCACATCGGCGTCATCGTCAACGTCGGCCCGGTCCATCTCGAGCTGGTCGCCTCGCTGGAGGGCGTGATGCGGGCGAAGAGCGAGCTCGTGGCCGCGCTTCCGGCGGGCGGAACGGCGATCGTGCCAGCGGAGTTCCCGGTGGAGCGTGACGACATCGACGTCGTACGGCTGCACGAGCCCGAGGTGCGGCGCGAAGACGGCCGCACGATCGTCGACGGTGTCACCTTCAACTTCACGGCGCAGCATCAGGCGGCCAACGCCGTTGCGGCGCTCGCAGCCCTCGACGCCCTCGGTCTCCCGCGCCCCGTGCGAGTCGACGTCGAGTTCTCACGGTGGCGCGGGGAGGAGCTCCCGCTGCCCGGCGGCGGGCTCCTGATCAACGACGCCTACAACGCGAACCCGGTGTCGATGCGCGCGGCCCTCGTTCACCTCGCGGCCGTGGCCGGCGCGCGCCGGCGCGTGGCGATCCTCGGCGACATGGCAGAGCTCGGGAGCGGCGGTCCCGGCTACCACGAGGAGCTCGGCCGCGAGGTCGCCCGGCACGGGGTCGAGGCGCTCCTCGCAGTCGGCGAGCTCGCGCGTGGCTACCTCGAAGGGGCGGCCGGGGTGCCACTCAGACGCTGGGCTCCGGACGCCCAGGCCGCCGCGGCCGAGGCGACCGATCTGGTCGAGCCGGGTGACTGCGTGCTCGTGAAGGCGTCGCGCGCGGTCGGCCTCGAGCGCGTCGCGGACGCGCTGGCGGCGGTGAGCGCTTGAGCCGCGTCCTCCTGGCAGGCGTCATCGCCCTGCTGATCTCGATCCTCGTCGGCCCGAAGTTCGTCGCCTACCTGCGGCGCAAGGAGTACGGCCAGCACATTCGCGAGGAAGGGCCGGAGCACCACGTCGCCAAGCAGGGCACGCCGACGATGGGCGGCCTGCTCATCCTGCTCTCTGCGACGGCCGGCTTTCTCGCGCTCAGCCGCTACACGGTGCCCGCGCTGACGGTGTTCTTCGTAACGCTGGCCTGCGGAGCGATCGGCTTCCTCGACGACTTCATCAAGCTCACACATCGCCGCTCGCTCGGGCTGAACGGCCGCTGGAAGCTGATCCTGCTGGGCGTCATCACCGTGGGCGTCGGAATCGCCGCACGCCATCAGGATCTACCGACCGAGATCTACATCCCAGGGGTCGGCGACCTTCAGCTCTCGTGGGCGTGGTACGGCCTGCTCTTCCTCGTGATCGCCGGCGCGGCGAACGGCGTCAACCTGACCGACGGCGTCGACGGCCTCGCTGCCGGGACGGTCATCATCGCGCTCTTCACGTTCGCCTCGATGATCGTGATCGCGTGGATCCGCTCCGGGCCACCGGGACATCGCTTCGACACGAAGCTCGACCTCGCAATCATCGCGGCGGCGCTGATCGGAGGCGCGATCGGGTTCCTCTGGTACAACGCCTGGCCGGCCGAGGTCTTCATGGGCGACACCGGATCGATGGCCCTCGGCGGCGCGCTTGCGGCCTTTGCGATCTTCACCAAGACGATCTTCCTGCTGCTGCTGATCGGCGGGATCTTCGCGGTCGCGGCGCTGTCCGTGATCATCCAGGTCTTCAGCTTCAAGTACTTCAACCGCCGGGTGTTCCTGATGGCGCCGATCCAGCATCACTTCGAGTTGAAGGCGTGGTCGGAGACCAAGATCATGGTGCGCTTCTGGATCGTGACCGGGATCCTCTGCGCGATCGGCTTCGCCCTCTACTACCGCTATTTCACCGGGTTCCGCTGACCCGGTGACTGAACTGCCGCAGCGGGTGCTCGTGCTCGGGCTCGCTCGCTCCGGGAGGGCAGCCGTTGCTGCGCTCGAGCGGCGCCGGGTGGAGGTGGTCACGGCCGACCGGACGCTTGCCAACGACGGCGACCTGGGGCTGCTCGACGGCGTTGGGCTGATGGTGAAAAGCCCCGGCGTGCCGCGCGACGCGCCGCTCGTCGCGGAGGCCGCTCGGCGCGGCGTCGAGATCTGGAGCGAGGTCGAGCTGGGCTACCGCCTCCTGCGCCCACGGCTCGTCGGCGTCACCGGCACCAACGGCAAGACGACGACCACCGAGCTCCTCGGCGCGATCCTGCGCGCGCCGGCGGCGGGCAACGTCGGCCGCGCCCTGACCGGCCTCGACGGCGAGGTCGAGCCGGGCACGCTCGTCGTCTGCGAGCTGTCGAGCTTCCAGCTCGAGGACGTGCACGAGCTCGCGTGCGAGGTCGCGGTGCTGCTGAACCTCGAGCCCGACCACCTCGACCGCTACGCGTCGTTAGACGACTACCGCGACGCGAAGCTGCGGATCTTCGAGCGAGCGCGCGCGAAGGTCGTACCGAGGGGCAGCGGCCTCGACGGAATCGAGTTCGCGGCCGACGACGAGCTCCCGGCCGCGCCGCTGATCCGCGGCGCGCACAACCGCGAGAACG
>Ga0247789_1000270_pt1 | contig 9614 bp, 10 predicted proteins | sample UWRJS220509R4_FD_179919 | JGI IMG/M metagenome (GOLD analysis project Ga0247789, IMG submission 179919) | Soil microbial communities from Arlington Agricultural Research Station in Wisconsin, United States - UWRJ-S220-509R-4 | ecosystem: Environmental > Terrestrial > Soil > Agricultural land...
TTCTGTTGCACCAAAATTACACTTTTTGAAAGATATGAACTGCTGCACTTGCTCCAGTAGCACCAAAGTTATGGGTTAAGGCTATCTCAGCATTTTCTACAGTTCTTTCTCCAGCTGCTCCTGTGAATTGTTCGAAAACTTCGACAACTTGTCCGACGCCAGTCGCGCCAATTGGATGACCTTTGGATTTTAGTCCCCCTGACGGATTAATTGGGATCTCACCGTTACGTCTAGTAATTCCTTCCTTTGCAGCAATGCCACCCGTACCCTTTTTAAAAAATCCCAAATCCTCAATATCAATAATTTCTGCAATGGTAAAGCAATCATGAACCTCTGCAAAATCAATGTCTTTAGGAGTCACTCCTGCCATCTTGTATGCTTGGTTTGCAGCAATTAGCGTACTTGGTATTGTCGTGATATCCTCCCTTGATTGTACTGCAGCAGGCGAACCACCTCTTCCTGAACCAATTACTTTTACGTAATTGTTACCATTCTTTTTTGCAAAGTCTTCACTGCACAAGATGACAGCGGAAGCACCATCAGAAAATGGACAGCAATCGTATACCTTTAGGGGTGATGCTACAACTGGCGAGTTCAAAACATCATCTACTGTGATTCTTTTTCTAATGTGTGCCTTTGGATTTAGCAATCCATTTTCATGATTTTTAACTGCGACATGTGCCAAGTCCTCTTCTGTCGCTTTGTATTTCGTTAGGTAAGCTCTGGCAATAGACGCAAACAAGCCCGGGAAGGAAGCACCATTTCCCCCTTCATAAAAAAAGTCCGAACAATATGAAAAGAGTGTGGTACTAAGAGCAGTTCCAGTATGAGTTACCTTTTCTACACCAACGGCCAACACACAATCGTAAAAGCCGGCAGCGACGTTTGCGTAGGCCTCTCTAAACATCACAGACCCTGAACCGCAAGCAGATTCAATTGTTAGCCCTGGGATGTGAGGAATTCCAAGGTTGCTCATCAATACAGGCGCCATATGTACTTGTTTGTCCGCAACTCCAAACACATTAGAGATATAGCCTGCCTGGATATCTTTTGGTGTAATTCCAGCTGAATCAATCGCGCCTTTTGCCGCATCTAGTCCCAACTCAATAACGCTTTGACTTAGTTTACCATATTTCGTACTGCCAGCCCCAAGAACGCATACACTATTTACCATTTATATAAAAAATATTACTTTGAGAATATAAAAATGTTCGAGAAAACCCAAAGATCCGAAAAACAGAATGAGCAACATTGTACTACAACCCGTGTCTTTTAGTATTTTGAGGACCCAAAATCTAAATTATAATGACTCCAAAGTATTTTTGAGTTGCCAGGAGAGTTTCAATGGGGGCCCGGACAGTATCAAGTTGTAATTTGCGAAAAACCCCTTGCAGCAAAGAGAATAGCTGAAGTCCTAGGATCTAAAAAATTGACAAAGAGAGAACCCGCGCCTGGTGTAGTTATTTTTGACGTTATTTCAGATGATGATCAACGCTATATCGTTTGCTCTGCACTAGGACATTTATATGGCATAAATCCAGTAGAAAAAAATCGAAAAAAGTATCCAATATATGATGTTAAGTGGTCCCCTCGATATTCAAAAATTGTAAGAGAGAAGGAAAGGATTTCTCAAACCTTGCAAATTATATCAAATATTTCACATGGCGCTTCTGGATTTATTCATGCCTGTGACTATGATCTTGAGGGAGAATTAATTGGGTACAATATTCTTCAATTTGCTTGTGACAATAAGTATGAAGTTTCAAAAAGGGCCAAATTTTCATCTCTTACTGATTCTGAATTAACCAAATCATTTAAGAATTTACAACTTACCAATATAAGAAATGCTAATGCAGGAAAAGCTAGACATCTAGTCGATTTTATTTTTGGAATCAATCTGTCTAGGGCACTTGCTAGCAGCCTCAACGTTACCAATCACAATAACAAGTATTATAACTTGACCGTTGGAAGAGTTCAAGGGCCCACCCTGAAATTTGTAGTAGATAGGGAGATAAAAATTAGTGGGCATGTGCCCGATCCTATATGGTACATTACAGGAAAATTTGAGAAAGATGGTTCTTTCTTCAAAGCTAATTTGATATCTGTAATTCATAATTCATCTGACACAGAGAAAATTCTATCTGCTTGCAAAAGTCAGAGGGGAACTATTGACAATATTGTAAAATTTGATAAAATCATTAGTCCCCCAACGCCATTTAATGTTAGTAATCTACAAAAGGAAGCATATCGAATTTTCAAAATGTCTCCAGCCACGACCTTTTCGATAGCAGAATCACTTTACCTAGCTGCCTTAATTTCATACCCGCGTACTTCAAGTCAAATACTTCCTCCTTCCATAGGATACAAACAGATACTAGAACGGTTAAAAATGAATTATTTTCAGACGAATGAAAATATTGTAAATGACATATTGAAAAGAGAATATTTGGCTCCCTATCAGGGTAAGGAAGAAGATCCTGCCCATCCAGCTATTTATCCTACTGGTATAAAACAAAAGAAACTTAACGTCCTTCAACGAAAAATCTTAGATCTCATTATTAAGAGATTCTTATCTACCTTTGGAAACAATGCTGTAACAAAATACAGCGAAGTGACGATAAATGTAAATGGATATTATTTTCTAGCCAAGGCTAATGGTATCTTGAATAAGGGTTGGATTCATCTTTATGAACCTTATTTTAGTATCAATGAATCAAATTTGCCGGAACTTAAAATAAGTGAGCCTATAAAAGTTAATGAAATCAAAGCATCAGAAGATTATACGAGACCTCCTGCCAGATATAACCAGGCGAACCTTTTGGATAAAATGGAATCCGAAGGAATTGGAACGAAATCTACCCGAGCTGCAATAATAAATTTATTAATAAAACGCAAATACATCTTTCAAGACAAGAACGGAATAGAACCGACGGAATTAGGGTTTACGATATTCAATACAATGAAAAAATTTGTTTCTGAGATTATTTCGACTAAATTGACCAGCTCCCTCGAGTCCAGCATTAAAAAAATACAGGAAGGAGATCTTGAAATTGGTGATGTTCGTGTTTACTTGGAAAAAGCATTGTCGAATCCCATAAATGAGTTTAAATTGAATGAATCTACGATTGGGAATGAAATAAAGAATGTATTCACTGGTTTTGAAAATAAAATGTCAATTGGAAAATGCCCGAAATGTCAAAAAGGCGAAATGATCCTTATCAGGTCATCTAAAACCAAAAAACGATTCTTAGCCTGTTCTCAATATAGAGTAACTGGTTGTAATGCAATGGCGGCGGTCCCCCAAAAGGGTCTGATTAAAAAGGATAGCACTTGCCATTGTGGATGGCCGATCTTGCACATTATGTTTGCAAGAAAAAGGTGGTGGACAACATGCGTGAATAGAATTTGTTCAAATAATAGGTATAATATTGCTCATCATTATGACTCGGAATCGAATGCTTTGATATAATTTTTGTAGACATCCCTTCTTCGATTCCTCAAGAGTGGAAGTGTTCTCCTTACGGTATCGATTCTAGAGTTATCTATATCCAAAATTTCCATCCCTTGTCTATTTCCCATGTCAGTGAGGGTAGCACCAAATGGTTCAATCACCATACTATGACCGCAATAAATATTACCAAGTTGATTTGGTGCAATCACATAAACGCCATTTTCTATCGCTCTTGATTTTAACATAATTTCCCAGTGTTCCTGTTTCATAAATCCAGCTACCCAAGCAGAGGGGGATACGAGAATGTTAGCGCCGTTAACAGTGAGTATTCTGGAAATTTCTGGAAACCTCATATCATAACATATTTGCAATCCAAGATTGCCTACAGATGTTCGAGTTGGTTTCTCAATAATATTGCCGGCTAATAGCTTCTTAGATTCTTTGAATCCTAACGCATCGTAAAGATGAATCTTCCTATAAACGGATTGTATTTTTCCTCGCTCATTGATGATTACAGCTGTATCAAAAACCTTTTGATTCTGTTTATTGGTATTGATAATTTCATATATTGTTGCTACCACATTTATCTTATTTTTTTTGGCGGAATTTGACAGCGCTGATATGAAGTCGCCATTTATTTTTTCGGCAATCTCATGTAATGTTTCTGGCTTTTGTTCTGCTGGAGAATAAGCCATCTGAAACTCTGGAAAGCAAATTAATTGGGCCTTTTTCTGTGCAGCTCTACCTATTAATTTTAAAGAATAAGACAAATTTTTATTCTTATCAACTGACGATTTCATTTGAACTAATGCAGCTCTAAATTTTTTCTTCACCCAGTTCACCTTAAGAATATTATAAACCTCTTGCTAACGCAAGTCTTAATAACAAAAACCATTCAATCCCTCTCAGCAGAATATGCTTGTTTCTTATGTGAATAACCTCTTTCTTCCAGAAAATCCCAATTCTTACCACATATGACGCAGGTAATTCGATTTTCATTATTCATTAATTCCAGCTCATAATGGCTACATCTAATTTGATATTCTTTTTTCATCGAATCCATTTCCCTCAATGTGTTTATGTGCCTCACAGAGTTTTCCGTCATGTAATGAAATACCCAACTTGGTTACTTTTATCTTTCTTTTCATCTCCCCACCTCTCAGATAACTGCAATTCTAGCACAAAACAAAACCAATTGATACAAGAAAAGTTGAGTAAATTTGATAAGCACCAATATCAGATAATAGATTATGAAAAAGTGTCCAATATGCGGTTGTACACAGCACAAACTATTTGGTTGTGGAAGACATTGGCTAAATCACAAAAAAAATAGTGATGGACGTTGTCAAGAAAAGTGAATTTTGAATTATTTTATTTCGTACAATGCTATAGATAATTTCAATGCCATAGTATCGTCTGTTTTTTCTGCGAGAGGCAGTATGTATTTCTGCGTTTCTTCCTTATATCGTAGTGCCTTTTCCTTCTTCCTGTCATTCTTCAAAAATCGGGCGTTGTCTAAACGATCGGCAATTTTTATGAATCGAGGCATTTTTGGACCTTTTGAAATGTTATCAAAATAATTGACAAGCAATTTTTCTCTGTTTTCTTCATTTGTTTTCGGTTCAGTCAAGCTCCTGATGGTGTAGTAAACATTTTCTCCAAAATTCAATTTCAATTCTTCAACAATTTCATTGACGTCCTTACCTTTGTCAATGGCATCGTGTAGAATAGCTGCACAAATTGTATCTACGTCTCTAACCTTTAGTTCATCAGATAATATTAATGCCACCTTCATGGCGTGATTGATGTAGGGCTCCTGACTTTCATTTCTAAATAGTCCCGAATACACGTTAGCAGCGAAACCAAAAGCCTTGGTAATCTTCACAACATCATTAAGGTCTTCTCCAAATGGTTGAATTAACTTGGTAAAAGCTATTTTCGTAAAATTATTCAAATTCCATTGCATACTTATTCACTTACTTAATCAATTAATTATTTTTAAATAGTTTCTCAAATACTAATGAGTAAACATATTCAATCTTATTCTTCTATCAATAATACAATTGACAAGATGACTGATATTGAAATAAATGAAACAGAGTGGTACTTCAGAGATTTCATGTTTAGAAATTATAATACAGGAGTATTGCAATTTGATATAGAACACATCCCTGGCAACATGGTTAAAACTTATCTCAGGTATAGAAATGCAGAACCAGGGCATATTGCTTCAATCTTAAAAGTAGTATTGGAAAATCTAATATCATGTAAATTCCTAGAACGGCGAGATAAATTCGTAAGAATAAGAGATGGTATATCGCGCCTGCAATGTCGTAATTGCTATTACACTTGTTATCTTGGAAATTTGGAAGAAAGGCTCTGTTTAAGGTGTAAAAGTAATGAATTACGTACGTTCCCTAAAAAAAGTTGATTTATAATAACCGTGGTCGGCTGTTTGAAATCATAATAAGGAAATTAAAATGATATTAGCGTCTGTAAACCCTGAACGTATTATTGAAACTCATATATAGAACTTTAAGAAACATTCCTAGTTGAAAAAATGTCTGCCTTAACTATAAGGAAGTTTTATGAAGAAATACTCCAATTCGTAGGAAAAAAAGTTTCTATAGAGACCTCCTATGACAAGAACTATAATGGAACGTTAAGTGCTGTCGATGAAAGATTGGACACTGTTCTTGAAAATGTAGAAGGTCAAGGAATATTGAGAATTGTCATAAATGGATCATTTGTCAAAGAAATAAAGCTCTTGGAAAAACCTTTTGATCTTAAGGGTCTTGCAGATCGCCTGTCAAGAGTATTTCCGGGGCTAGTAAAAATCAGGGAGGATGTGAATGCAATAATAGTGATGGATAAGATCAAAGTAACTGAACATGGGATAGAGGAAGGTACGGGTTTGGCTGCTGACAGGGTTAAATCAATTTATGAAGAATTCATGAGGGAGTTCAAGAAGTAAATTTGTTATTTGAGGTCAGATATTCTGACCTAGCAGGAAGGATAGGAAAAATCAAGACTCCTAGTGGGACTTTTGAGACTCCTGCATTCCTACCTGTGATTCATCCTGTTTCGCAATCTGTAGACATAAACTTTCTAAAAAAATTAGGTTTTGAAGCAGTTATCACAAACGCGTATATCACGTTGAAACAATACGGTGATAGTGCTCGAGAAAAAGGAATTCATAAAATAATAAACTTTGATGGTCCGATAATGACAGATTCCGGTGGTTACCAAGTTCTTGAATACGGTTCAATTGAACCAGAGCCTTCCTTCATAGCCCAATTTGAATCGGATATTAAAAGTGATATTTGTGTCCCGCTCGATAAACCGACAGGATACGGCTTGCGACATGAGGTAGCCGAAATGTACGTCAATGAAACTATCAAAAATTCTCAAGAAACACTAAATCTCATTAGGAGTAACAATAATGGAAATTCTGTTTGGGTGGGTCCGGTGCAGGGCGCCGAACATCTTGATTTGGTCAAGAGGTCTGCTGGGTTACTCGATGAAATGGGATATGAAATGATGGCTCTGGGAAGCCCTGTGCAATTACTAGAGTCCTATGAATTTGGAATTTTATCTGAAATGATAGCAGCCTTGAAATCAGTAGTTATGTCCAAGCCCATTCATCTATTTGGAGCCGGTCATCCACTAACGATACCTTTGGTGGTAGCGTTAGGATGTGATACGTTCGATTCTGCATCTTACATGCTTTATGCAAGAGACGACAGGTACATGCATCCCAATGGAACGTCAAAACTGGACAAGTTAACCTATCTTTCATGCCAATGTCCAATTTGTATTAATTTGAAAGTTAAAGAATTTCTTGATCTGGAACGTGATGAGAGGATAGATAAATTGGCAAAGCATAATCTGTATGTTTTAAGATCCGAAGTTCTGTCGGTAAGACAGGCTATCATGGATGGTAGACTCTGGGAATATGTTGGACAAAAGGCACGGGCTCATCCTAAGTTAATGGAGGCCTTCAAATTATTTATCAACTATGAATATTTAGAAGATGGCACACCTTTGTTCAAGAAAAAAGCAATTTTTTTTATGGATTCTATCGACCAGTATCGACCAGAGGCCTCTAGATTAAGAAGGGTTTTCAATTCATTTAGTACCAACAAAAAAAAGCTTGTTCTATATCCTGATACTCAAGTTTCTCCCTTTTATTGTTCTCAAGAATATCATAAATTGTCAATGAGATTTTCGGATTATCAAATTTGCGCTTATAATCCTTTTATTGGAATCATACCTGCTGAAATTTCAGATCTTTATCCGGCCGCCCACAATTTGATATCCAAGAGAAAAATTGAATTCGGCAATTCAAATGAATATCCAACATTTGTTAATTCATTGGAAAAATTCCTATCAAACAATTCTTTTGATGATGTGATAATCGTGGTTGATGAATTCCTCGACAGCATACTCCGGGATTTAAAGTTAGAATCCAAGATAAAGACTTACAAATATACTGATGATATAATTGAGCATCTTCGATGATTATTTCTTTAATTCCGGATTTTGTTTTTTGATTTTGAATTAATTTTCCTTAAATCACTTATAAAAATGTTTTAATAAAATCAGAAGACCGTAATTGATTAGTGCCTTTGGTATAGAAAAGCACCAATCAAATCATCTAGACCTAACATAGATGATAAAGTGATTTCATGGAAAATTTATTTAAAATTTCTAATACAAATACTTAATTTCTATTGGGATGTAAGTAAACCTAGGTAAGCCAGGTTCTTATATTTGCATTAGTAAGTTTGATTACTTCCTACGACATTTTAAGACAAAGGCCGGTGGGAATCTCTTATCAACTACGTCAGTCCCACCGGTTTTAAATTATTTTATAATTTGTTGTATATGATATATTATTACGGATTAGGCTAAGTCCAGAAAGCAATCTGACTGCTGGTGGGCCTTTTTACAAATTGGCCCATCAGTTATTATGCGAAAGTTCAGTGCATCATTGTAAGGTGTATTCAGGTAACTTTTTATAGTTTGGTCTCTCGCAGTGAGATCCAAAAACCTAATCGTCTGATGGGTCCTCGACATTTCAGTCTCTCCTTGGACCCATCAGTTTCTAATAATGTTGTAACAGTATTACCTTCCCTCTTTAACGGACACTGAATATTAGTTCCTCATTGGTTAAAGAAAAGATTAAAAGTTTTAGATTGCTAACCGAGTCTATGTACTTAATTCTTACAACCACTCTGTTATTGTTTTCATTATTTTCCTTACCAGGCGCATTTGGCGCAGAAATGTTCAAAGGTCTTTCTTTTTCTATCGATATACCCAACACTTGGGCTTATACAGAAACTCCAGAAGCGCCTATCGAACGCGCATTAGGAGTTAGTTCATATACTTCTGTGGTGCTGGTACCTGTTCAGTTTGCTGAATTACTTATTCAGGAGAAAGGCGATATTGGAATGGGTAACGGTAGTACGGCAATAGTTTTTGCAAAGGCTTCCGACTACTCTGTAAAGAATGCTCCGCTGGATCTGTATGTAAAATATAGAATGAATGAGGACGACTCCCTCAATGTTACATCCCAGCAGGATACCACGATAGGTAAAGAAAAAGCCGTTAGAATTGACGGCAACAAAAATAATAATGCAAGTAACATCAGACTATTGGAATACCTCTTATTACACAATGATGAACCGTACGTTATTAGATATATTGCTAGCATGGACGATTTTGAAAGAAATTTACCAGCATTTGAATTGATGGTTAAGAGTTTTACATTTGGAACCAATGCCACGGATAGTAAGCAAACTTAACAATCAATCCTTTTTATTTTGTCGATTAATAATATTAGATTCAAAAAGTGTCCCCTTCCTCTCTTAGTGTTTTAGCTTTTAAATTTAATGCTCGATCATAATGAATTATGGGCCGAACAACTCCTTCGTATAGACTTGCATCAGAAAGAGAAAGAAGAAAGTGGAAAATATTTAGAGAACAATTCGATATAAGCGAAAGACCACTGTTTGATGAAATGATGTCTTATTCACGATTGTACAATACTTCTGGAGTGACGGCTTGCAAACCCGCCTTATTGCATCCAATTCTTATGTCTATAATATTTGAGTATTACAAGCAACTAGAGATATTGAGAAAATCCAGAGATTAAAAAGTA
>Ga0247789_1000271_pt1 | contig 9611 bp, 10 predicted proteins | sample UWRJS220509R4_FD_179919 | JGI IMG/M metagenome (GOLD analysis project Ga0247789, IMG submission 179919) | Soil microbial communities from Arlington Agricultural Research Station in Wisconsin, United States - UWRJ-S220-509R-4 | ecosystem: Environmental > Terrestrial > Soil > Agricultural land...
TGCGGGTCCTGATCGCGGACGACTCCGAGACGATCCTGCTGCTAATGCGGACGAGGCTGGAGATGGAGGGCTACGAGGTCCTCACCGCCAGCGACGGCGAGGAGGTGCTCGAGGTGATGCGCCGCGAGCCGAACGGCGGCCCCGACATCCTCCTGCTCGACGCGATGATGCCGCGCAAGTCGGGCATCGACGCGCTGCGCGAGCTGCGCGCCGAGGGGGTCACCACTCCGGTCCTGATCGTCAGCGCCCACCAGGACGAGATGGACGCGGGCGCCGCCAGCGACGCCGAGGTCGACGGCTACGTCCCCAAGCCGATCGACTTCGACGCCCTCTTCAAGAGCATCGCGGAGCTGACGGCCTGAGTCCGCCCGAACTCAGGCCGTCAGCTCCGCGATAGGGTTAATGCGAAGTCCGGTCCCAGTCCCAGACAGAGGAGGGGGCATGAGCGCAAAGCAGCTCGTACCGCTGAGTGGCGTCCTTGCGGTGGTGTTGATGATCGCGGCGTTCGTCGTCGGGGGCGAAACCCCCGAAGCCGACGACTCGCTCAGCGAGGTCGTCTCCTACTACAGCGAGCACGACACCGACCTTCAGATCGCCAGCGCGCTGCTCGCCCTAGGGGGGTTCTTCTTCCTTGTCTTCTCGACCACGCTCGCCGGAGTCCTGCGGCGGGCTCAGGGGGAGAGCGGCGGACCCTCGGCCCTCAGCTTTGCGGGCGGGATTGTCTTCGCGGTGGGCGTGACGATCTTCGCCGGGCTGGGATTCACGGCCGCCGATATCGTCGGAGACGTCGAACCATCCGTCGTCCAGGCGCTCAACGCCCTCGGCTCCGACATGTTCTTCACGGTGGCAGTCGGCACCGGCGCCTTCCTGCTCGGCGCCGGGATCGCGACTCTGAAGTCAGGCGCGCTGCCGAGGTGGCTCGGCTGGGCAGCGGTGGTGATCGCGGTTATCGCGATCACGCCGGCCGGATTCTTCGGCTTCATCGCGCTTGGCGTCTGGACCCTGGTCGTCAGCGTCATGCTCTCGCTGCGTACGACCTCACGATCAGCGGCGAGCAGCCGAGTCCAGACCTAGTCCTTTGCACTCCACCGGCTCGCTTGTGCGTCCAGATCGGGATCGGCCTCCATCGCCTCCAGTCCTTGGTCGAGCTGGGTCAGAGTCACGGCGCCGGAGGGAACGGGGACGGCCCGGAAGGTGGATGCCGCAAGCTCGAGGCGAAAGGCGATCTGTCCGTCCGAGTCAAACGCGGTTACCAGCGGGTTGTCACCCCAACTCACCAGCCATCCGCCACCCGCGAGCTCCCTAGCCGAACCGCAGCAGTGACTGGTCTTCACCTCTGAATCGTTTAGCTGGCCGAGGTAGCGCGCCCGGCCCTGGTCGAGTTCGAGCCGGTAGAAGACGACGCGCGGGCGCCGTGGTCGGTCCTTGCCGTTGTCATAGATGCTGAGGCTGCCGTCCTTGGCGATGCGGACGTCGTGCTGGCCGCCGAGCAGCTTTCGGGCCGGATCGCCGAGGATACGCAGCGAGTCGGCAGTCTTAGTGCCGCCGATCTTCCAGACGATCTCGCCGGTCGAGCGCTGGATTCCGTAGACGGCGTCAGTGTGGCGGGTGGAGATCACCACTTCCTCTGACCCGCGCGGCTCGATCGCGTTGATGTGGACCGGGTCGAATGCCTCCCGTCCTTGCAATCGGCGCCGGGGGTTGCTCAGCACGTTGCGCCACCAGCGGCCGGTCTCCTCCAGTGAGATGTGCCCGCGTGAGTTCCAGCGCCACAGCGCCTGCCCGCGCGGATCGAGTTCCTGGATTTCGGCGGAGACGATGGCAGCTCGGGCGGGGCCGCCGAAGCGGCTCAGGTCCGCCGTTTCGGGGACATAGGAGCCGACCAGGAAGTTGCCATTGCCTAGCTCGCGAAGCTCGTGCCCGTCGATGATGGGACCCCTCGTCCTGACCAGTCGCAGCAGCTCACCCGAGAGTGAGCGGACCTCGTGCGCCATCCGCGGGTCGAGCCCGTAGCCGTCGCCGAACGACCTCGCCCAGGAAACGGTCCCGTCGCTGAGGATCTGCGCCCACAAGGCGCGGGTCGGCGGGCTGTACCACCACCGGGGCACGCCCTCGTGGTCGAAGACGATCACCCACGGGCGCTCGTCTCGGGATGCCCTGAAGCTGACCACGAAAAGGCCGGGCTCCGTCTCTCCCAGGCTCTCGAATCGCCAGGTGGGGAAATCCGCAGGGAGGCAGCGCACCTCGTAGACGCGGCGACGCTCACCGACGCTCACCGCGATCTCGAAGTCCTCACCGGGCCCGACGCCGGGGTCGATGTCAGTCGCTCCGGTTTCGGGCGGGCCGGAGCCGACCTCGACCTCGGTGCCATCGCTTGCCTCGACGTGGATTGGCGCCGCGCCCCGGCCACAGCGCGAGATGTAGCGGGGCTCGGCAGGATCGAAGCTGGGGTAGAGGCCGTCGATCTCGATCGAGGACTCGCCCGTTGGAGCCCTTGCCTCCTCATCGAGGCCGCAGCCCGTTAGGGCAAGGCCAACTAGCCCCGCGATGAGCAGGCACCACAGGCCGGGGCGTGGATCGAGCCCTTTCATGTCTCGTCCCATCTTCGCCTGCTACTCCTAGCAGCCATTCTGCTGGGGGCAAGAAGCCCCACGTATCTCAGCCGATCTCAGCCGAAGGTCGCGGGTTCGAATCCCCGTCACGAGGCCGACCTGCTGGAGCGAGCGTTCTGTCGCCATCTGATTCAGCGTTCGGCGCGTCGAGGGCGCTGGCGTGAGTAGCCTGCCGAGATGGCAACAAGGCGGGGAAGATGAGTCCGAGAAGGGAATTCGACTTTGCCCTTTCAGACATAGCGCTTGTCTATGCTCGCCTCGATACCGAGCAGGGGGAAGCGGTCAGCTACGCGGTGGTGCTTGTTGCCGAAGAGGGCGGTGAGCTGCGGACGGTGCGCGTCTATGACAACGCTCACGGCCAGCCTGAGATGCACCGATACAACTATGCCGGCGAGAAGCAGCCAGCGGAGAGAGCGCCTGGGACGGCGCCCTCTGAGGCGTTTAACATGGCTCTTGAGCTGATTGAGAAGGGCTTTACGGAGATGATTGAAGGATGGCGACGCAGCTAGATAGAACTCAAGCTGGCGAGGCTTCGGACCTGGCCTTCGAGCGCTTCCGCGATGCACTTTGGGGACGTACCGGTGGCTACCCGAAAGGGGCCATTTTCGTTCCCTCTGATGCTCCTTACACGCAGAAGACGCTGCTTCGCGCCCTCAGAGAGAGGCAGCCAGCGGTGGTCGTCTTCCCGGATGGCCAAGAGCGCATCGTTCATGGGGAATCCCGAGAGCGGGAGAGCTGGCTGACCGGCATTTGGATGGCTGCTCGTCGGCGCGTTCGCTCCTAGCTCCCGCACGACGCGAAGCTTGTCTCCCGTCGTCTTATTCGTCGTCTCATTCTGAGCAGAACTCAGCGAACCACAAAGATGTAAACCGCTCTAAGAACCAAATGGGCCCGAGCAACCCATGCGCGCTGGGGCTCATAACCCGAAGGTCGCGGTCCAGGCGCTAAGGACCGCCTTTCGGCACGCCGGCCGGGGGGCCCCTTCCTTTTGAGGGGTGTTCCCTGACTGGTTCTTCGGTCGACGGTTCCGCGGGGGCCTGAGTTTCGGCCGGGGCCGGGGCAGGCGCGGGCTGCGACGGGGCCGGCTTGGGCTTGGGTGCGCTGGTCGGCTGATGTGGCTGGAGACCCGACGCTGCCTGGTGATTGGCCGCCGGCGCGGTCGGCTCGCCCTGGGAGCCTCCCCCGGCTTCGATCGGTGGCAGCGGCGAGGCGGCCGTGGTCGCCTCGAGAGCCGTATCCGTCCGCGCGACGTTGCGCGACCCGGCACGCCCGTCCCCACGCCCCTCCTTCTGTTTCGACCCCGAGGTGTTCCCCGCCGGATGGGTTTTGGCGACCGGCTGGTCGGGGACCGGTGACGGCTCACCCGCCACCAGCACGGCGGCGACGGCGCCTCCGAGCAGCAGTGCGGCAAGCCCGGCGGCGGCGGTCGCGCGGCGGCGGCGGGTGGACCATCCCTCACCACCGGGGGCGGTCGGATAACCGGGCGGCATGCCAGCCGTCGACCGGGGATCGGCCCGAAAGGCAATCGCCCCGGCGATCTCCTCGCTCCAGTCGACCCCGGCCAGCGCGGCGGCCTTTGCCATCGTCTCCTCGAGCAGCCACGGCAGCACGGCGATCGGCGCCCAGGCCCGGTAGGAGGCCGCGGCCTCCCGCATCGCCTCCTCGGCGAGCCTGCAACGCTCGCAGCCCGCCAGGTGCGCGTCGAGCCAGGCATCGTCACTGGAGCCGGCCTCGAGCTGCCCGTCTTCGCGTGCCGCGATCAGCGGCAGCGCCCGCTCGCACTCGGGGGAGGGGGCGGCGACCGCGGCCAGCGCCGTTCCATGCAGGTCGTCGCTCAGGTTGATGCGAGCGCGGGAGATCAGCTTGGCGACGGAGTTGGGGCTCATCTCCAGACTCGCCGCGATCTGGCTGTAGGGGAGCTCCTCCAGCTCGCGCAGGGCCAGCGCCTCGCGTTGGCGCTCGGGCAAGCGCATGTTCGCGTCACGGACCCCCTCCTGCTGGATATCCGGTTTCACTTCGTTCGGCTGGGCGGGCGGGCGCTTCGCCATCAGGTCGTGGCAGGCGTGGCAGGTGGCGGTGAAGAGGCAGAAGCCGAATGCCGGCTCGCCGTCCTGTGGCTTCGGCAGCCGCATCATCCGCAGAAAGGCCTCCTGGGTCGCGTCGGCGGCGTCGGGCTCGGAGCCGGTGATGCGGTAGGCGAGGTTGTAGACACGCCGCTCGTAGCGCTCATAGAGCGCCGCGAACGCCCTTCCGTCCCCGGCCGCCGCCGCACGGGCCAGGTGCGCCTCCTCCACGTCAAACGCGGCCTTGCCGGTCAGTGCTGTTCCAGCCATCGCCCTCACGCTACTCCTGGGTAGTCAGGGATCAGCGCTAATCGACACATGTCGCAGCGATCTGGCAAATTTCAGGAGAGGGCTCTGATGGCACACATGGGTGGCACGGCCAGCACCGAGATCGAGGCGCCGATCAACGAGGTCTGGGCCTTGGTCGAGGACGTGCTCATCGCACCGGATTGGCAGGGCGGCCTGGTGGCGGTGACGCCGCTGGAGCGAGATGAGGCCGGCCGGCCAACGCTGGTGGAGAGCGAGAGCGACGTCAAGGTCAGGCACGTCAAGACCGAGGTCCGCTTCAGCTACGAGCCACCCACGCGCCTTTCCTGGACGCAGGAGAAGGGCGAGCTCAAGTCGGTCGACGGCTCCTGGGAGCTGGAGGACCTGGGAGAGGGACGGACGCGAGCGACCTACACGCTCGACGCCGACCCCGGCCGCGTGCTGGGGATGATTATCCGCGGCCCGGTCGAGGCCGCCGTCCGGGCGATGCTGGTGAACGCCCGTCCAGGCGAGCTGAAGGAGCGAGTGGAGGGGGCTGAGAAAGGTCGCGCCGGGGAGTGAGACCCACCCCACAAAGGGGTGGGCCCTTCCCTTTCACTAGCCCTTGCAGCCCGGAACTGGATCGTTGGACCCAGGGCCGGTGCCGTGGCCGGGGGCGTGGCACTTCGCGCCGCCGTCGTTGGGCCCCTTGCTGCTGTTTCCTGGCCCGAAGTCCGGGTCGGCAGAGACCTGCGCCGCCGGAATCGCCAGTGCCCCGGCGGTGAGCGCCAAGGCCAACATCTTCCTACGCATGGGAACCTCCTAACGCGCCAAGCGCGTTTACGGGGCTCCCAGCTATTCCTTGCAGCGAACCGCCCCTCCTCGCTGAGTCAATGAACGTACCACCGGCTCAGGCTCGGCTGTCAAGGGCCGGAGCGAACCTGTGCTATCAGCTTCGCGCGACCTCGAGCCGGATCTCGCGGCCTTTTAGCTTGGTCCCGTCGAGGAACTCGACGGTCCGCTCGGCCTCCTCCGGCGCGACGTGGACGAAGGAGAAGCGGTGCAGGACGTGGACGTCGTGGATCGCCTCCTCGGGGAGGACGGCTCCCTCGCGCAGGGCCCAGCGCAGGTCCTCCTCGGTGATCCCGCTGCGCTCGCCGCGGTTGACGAAGAGCTTCACCGACCCGGCCGCCTCGCCCTCGCCGGACTCGGCGCCGTTGCTCGCGGGCTCGGCCTCTGGCCTCTCGCGCCGCCGCGGTCGCGGCGCGTGCTCGATCCGCTCCTCCGGCGTTTCCCACTCGCCGATCGTCGTCTTCACGTCGCGCTCGATGCGACCGATCTCATCGCGCTGCGCCGGGGTCACGAAGGTGATCGCCCGCCCGGTCCGCCCCACGCGCCCGGTGCGGCCGATGCGGTGCACGTAGACCTCAGAGGAGGCAGGAACGTCGTAGTTGATGACGTGGGTGACGTGCTCGATGTCGAGCCCGCGGGCTGCGATGTCGGTGGCGACGAGCAGGCGCACGCGGTGGTCCTTGAAGGCGATCATCACCCCGTCGCGGGAGCCCTGGCTCATGTCGCCGTGCAGCGCCTTGACATCGAGCCCTTTGTCCTTGAGGTCCTTCTCCAGGCGCGAGGCGCCGATCTTGGTGCGGCAGAAGATGATCGCCTGCTCGGGCTCCTCCGCCCGCAGCAGCTCGACCAGCCTCGCCCCCTTCTCGCGCGCCGGGACCTCGACGTAGGCCTGGGCGATCGCGTCGACGGTGAGCTTCTTCGGCGTGATCCGGATCGTCGTCGGTTCGTACATGTAGCTCTCGGCGAGCCGCTTGATCGGCGGCGGCATCGTCGCCGAGAAGAGCGCCGTCTGGCGCCCGCTCGGGCACATGCGGAGGATCTTCTCGACGTCCTCGATGAAGCCGAGGTCGAGCATCTCGTCGGCCTCGTCGAGGACGACGTAGCGGGCCGCGGTGAGGACGAGTGAGCGGCGCGACATCAGGTCCATCATGCGCCCGACCGTGGCGACGACGACGTGGGCGCCGGCGCGCAGCTGCGACTGCTGGGTGCGGATCGGGGCGCCGCCGAAGACGGCGACGATCTCCACGTCGAGGTGCTCCGCGTAGGCGCGCAGCGCCTGCGTCACCTGGATGCAGAGCTCGCGGGTCGGAGTGAGGACGATCGCCTGCACCTCGTCGACCGCGGGGTCGACGTACTGCAGCAGCGGCAGGCCGAAGGCCGCCGTCTTGCCGGTGCCGGTCTGCGCCTGCCCGATCACGTCGTGGCCGGCGAGCAGCTCGGGGATCGCCTGCTCCTGGATCGGCGTCGGCTCGTCGAAGCCGAGCTCGTCGATGGCCTGCTGGACCTGCGGCGAGAGGCCGAGCCCCTTGAAGGCCGTCATCGGCTCGGGTCCAACAGCAGCTTGCCGCTGGTGCGGCGAGCGATCAGGTCTTCGTGGGCGCGTGCCGCTTCGGAAAGCGGGTAGACGCCGCCGACCGTCACCTCCAGCTCCCCCGCGGCGACGGCGGAGAGCAGCTCGCCGATCATCGGCCCCACCAGCTCGCGCCGGGCGAGCAGGTGGATGAGCCAGAAGCCGACCAGCGTCTTCGAGCCGCGCAACAGCGCGGCCGTCGATACGTCGCGCTGTTCGCGCGAGGCGATGCCGAAGACGACCATGCGGCCGAGCGGGGCGAGGACGCCGAGCTCGGCGTCGAAGGCGTCGCCGCCGCTCATGTGGAGGACGGCGTCGACCCGCTCGCCGCCGTTGGCCTCGCGGATCGCGGCGCCGAGATCCTCGGCGCGCGAGTCGACCGTGGCGTCGGCGCCGAGCCGCTCGACCAGCGCCCGCTTCTCCGCGCTGGAGGCGAGCCCGATCACCTTCGCCCCGGCGCGCTTGCCGAGCTGCACGGCGAGGGTGCCGGTGCCGCCGGCGGCCGCCTCGACCACGAGGGTCTCGCCGGCCTCGATCCGGGCGCAGCGCTGGACCAACGCCATCGCCGTCAGCCCCTGCAGGAGCAGTGCGGCGGCGCTGTCGTCGTCGACCTCGTCGGGGAGCGGGATCAAGAGCGCCTCGTGCACGGCGACCTTCTCCGCGTAGCCACCGTTGGCGAGCAGCGCCGCGACACGCCGCCCGTCGCTCGTGCGGCCGCTGACCTCGGCGCCTGGGACCAGCGGCAGCGCCTGCTCGGCCAGGTAGTCGTTGCGGGTGGCGTGAGTGTCGGCGAAGTTGATGCCGCTGCGCGCGACCTCGACCAGGACCTCACCCTCGCCCGGGGTGGGATCCTCGACCTCGACAAGCCGGAGCTTCTCCGGCCCGCCGAACTCCTCTATCTGAATGGCCTTCACGGGTTGCTCCTATGTCAAGCCGCCACCGCAATTTGCGGCGACAGCGAGCCTCTCTGAGAGTCGACGGTGGTGGTCAAAGAGCAATCAATTTCAGAATCAATCAAAAGCCGCCAGACTCGGCGCGCCAAGTGGCGCTTGAGGCAGCGTATGGCCTCGATCCTGGACTTGCCCTCAGCCTGCTTCTTCGCAAGGTATTCGCGGGCGGGGGGATGGACGCGACCCTGCGTCACCGCGATCCGGTGAAGGGCGCAGTTGAGCTGGCGATTGCCGCCGCGATCGAGGCGGTGGCGGACGCGGCTCCCTGAGGAAGCTGGGATCGGCGCCACGCCGGCCTGGCGGGCAAGCTTGGCGTCGGAGGCGAAGCGTCCTGCGCCGGCGGTCTCGGCGAGGAGCTTGGCTGCGCTGAGGACCCCGCAGCCGGGAAGGTCGAGCAGCTGCGGTGCTTGGGCTTTGACCATGGCGCCGATCTCACGCTCGAGCTCCGATGCGCGGCGTGTGCGGCCCCGGACTGCGCGGACCAGCTCGCGGCAGACGCGGACGCGAGCGCCCTGCTCCGCGCGGGAGAGCTTGCGAGCGACCCGATCGAGCCAGAGGACGCGGTCCAAGCAACCCGCTGGCAGCTCGAAATCGGGCCAGAGGTCGTGCAGGTGCCAGCGCAGGCGCTGCTGGTCTTCGGAGCGTGCCCTGACGAGATCCTCGCGGTGGTCGAGCAGCAGCTTCAGATCCAGGGCCGCTTCGTCGAGATGGGCAGTGGGCAAGGTGTCGGGCCCCTCGCGCAGCGCCGCCCGTGCCACCGCTAGGGCGTCGATCGGATCGGACTTGCCCGCAGCGCGCTCGCCGCGGCGGCTTTCGCCCATCAGCTTCGGGGGGACACGGACCACTTGCTCGCCGGCATCCACCAGGAAGCGCTCAAGGGAGCCGGAGACGTGACGGCAGTCCTCGATTGCCCAGATCCGCTCTGGGTCAAGGCGGCGGCCCCAGTCGAGGAGCTCAGCGAAGCCGGCCTTGCGCGCCGGCGCAGTCAATTCGCCGGCGAGTTGGCCGGTTCCCGCAAATACCGCGCCGCAAGTGTGAGTCCGCTTGTGGGTGTCCGTTCCGATCACGATCATTTGGCCTGTCCCTTCGATTGGTCGTTGCCTTCGGACGGACCTCCGGCTGACAAACCTCACTTGGGGCGAAGCCACGCTCCTATCAAGTCAAGCCGGGGATCCTCGGGTGGCGGCGGGCGACACAACCCATGGAAGTCAGTCCTTCCCGGACGACACGAACCCTAGGAGTCAGCCCGTCGCCGTCCCGAGAACCAACCGGCCTGGTCGGACGCCAACCGTCGACCGTGGGCCGACATTGACAGTGA
>Ga0247789_1000273_pt1 | contig 9598 bp, 9 predicted proteins | sample UWRJS220509R4_FD_179919 | JGI IMG/M metagenome (GOLD analysis project Ga0247789, IMG submission 179919) | Soil microbial communities from Arlington Agricultural Research Station in Wisconsin, United States - UWRJ-S220-509R-4 | ecosystem: Environmental > Terrestrial > Soil > Agricultural land...
TCTACAAACTATTTCCGCGCCTGCATGAACGCCGCAACCAGCGCGCCAAGACCCTCTCGGGCGGCGAGCAGCAAATGCTGGCCATCGGCCGCGGGCTGATGACCAATCCTGACTGCCTGATCATGGACGAACCGTCGGAAGGATTGGCGCCCATCATTATCCAGGGCCTTTGGGAAGCGATCAGCACGCTGAAGAAGGAAGGCCTTTCGATACTGCTCGTCGAGCAGAACGCGCATCTTGCACTCAAGCTTGTCGACTACGTGCATGTGATGAGCAAAGGCCAGGTCGTCTATTCCGCGAAACCCGAAGAATTGCGCGCCAACGACGAAATCAAAGCCAGCTATCTCGGTATTTAGCGACTGATTTTCATATCCCGAATTGTGTAACCGGTTTGCCCATTTGCGTGGGTGGGCACGCCAGTCTCGCGGCAATCGGGCTTTACATCGAGGAATAGCTTAGCCGATGATGGGTGCGGTCGGGGCCGCCATGGTGGGGCAAGTGGCCCAGAACGGACATCGCGTCACAACAAACGCGATCAATTAAAATGTAAGCCCAAAGCACGGGCTGCAAAGGGAGGAATGCATGTCTCGCAAGATCACTCGTCGTAAATTTATGGCCACGACTGCCGCTGGCGCAGCGGTGGCTGCGGTCAAATTTCCAACACCGGCGATTGCACAGGCGGCGCCATTCAAGCTCGGCCTGCTCACCGTAAAAACCGGCCCGCTCGCCCAGGGCGGCATCCAGATGGAACAGGGCGTTATCACGTACCTGAAGGAGAAGAACTACACGATGGCCGGCCGCAAGGTGGAGTTCTTTTCCGCCGACACCGGCGGCAATCCCGCCGGCACCAAGACCAAGGTGCAGGAGCTGGTCGAGCGCGACAAGGTCGACACCATCCTCGGACCACTCGCGGCCTTCGAGCTGCTGGCGATCACCGACTACATCGCGCAGAACAAGATGCCGCTGCTGAGCCTCGCCGCCGCCGAGGACATGACGCAGCGCCGTCCCAATCCATATTTCATCCGCGCCTCGGCCACCTCTGCACAGGCCATGCATCCAATGGCCGACTACGCCGCCAAGGAATTGAAACTGAAGCGCGTTATCTGCATCTCCGAAGACTTCGCGTTCGGCCACGAACAGATGGGCGGCTTCCAGCAGACCTTCGAAGACAACGGCGGCAAGATTCTCAAGAAGATCTGGCCGCCGCTGGTCACACCGGACTACACGCCTTATGTCGCGCAGATCAGCGATTGCGATGGCGTGTGTCAGGGTTTTGCCGGCTCGAACCCGCTGCGCTTCATGAAGGCCTATGACAGCGCCGGCCTGAAGTTCCCGGTTGTCTCCGGCGAAACCGGCGGCGACGATGCTTTGCTCAAGAGCTTCGGCGACGAGGCGATCGGTCTCATGAGCTGCATCCCATACACGCTCGATCTCGAGACCGACGGTAACCATCGCTTCGTCGATGGCATGTTGAAGAATTTTAATACCGTTCCGGGTCAATATGCCGGCTTGCTCTACGTTAACTGCCAGGTGGTTGAAGCCGGCCTCAAGGCGCTCAACGGCGACTCCAGCGACAAGACCAAGCTGGTGGCAGCGATGCGGGCGGTCAATCTGACTGACACGCCACGCGGCCCGGTCAAGTTCGATCATTTCGGCAACGTGATTGGCGACTTCTACGTCCGGAAGCTGGGCAAAGAGGGCGCCAAGTACGGTCTAAACCTCTGGAACAAAACCGTGAAGACCTACCACAACGTCGGCCAGTTCTGGACTTACGACGAGAAGAAGTTCCTGGCGCAGCCGGTCTATTCGCGCGACTACCCGCCGCTCAAGCAATAACAAAGCAGGCGGGCACCGCTTGCGCGATGCCCGCCGCTCGCGGGGTAACGAACGAGCGCGGGAAACCAATAGTCATGTCATCCTGGCTGCTGCTGACAGTCAACAGCGTGACCTTTGGTGGCCTGCTGTTCCTGCTGTCGGCGGGATTCTCGCTCATCTTCGGACTGATGCGCATTCCGAACCTCACGCATGGATCTCTGTTCATGCTCGGCGCCTATATAGGCGCGACTTTCGTTGGCGGCATGCTCGGAATAATATTTGACTTCTGGCTGGCCGCGTTATTCGCCGCACTTCTGGTCGCAGCATTTGGTGCGGTCCTCGAGCGATTCCTGTTGCGTCAACTGCCCGGCCAGCAATTGGCGCAGGTGTTGGTGACACTCGGCGTCTCGTTCATCGCCGCCGATTTCTGCCTGATGGTGTGGGGCGGCGATCCGATCAACGTTGCAAGTCCCAAAGGATTGAGCGGCTTTCTGCGCGTCGGGCCACTGGTTGTCCCCTACTACCGGCTAACGATCATCGTCATCGCGGTCATCGTCGCGATCGCGCTTTGGCTGCTGCTCGATCGCACCCGCCTCGGCGCCATGATCCGCGCGGGTGTTGACGACCCGGACATGGCGCGCGTGGTCGGCATACGGGTATCGCGGTTGTTCACGATTGTCTTTGCGCTGGGCGCCGGGCTGGCGGCATTCGCCGGCATCATCGGTGGACCCATGCTCTCGGCTTATCCGGGGCTCGACCAGGACATGCTGCCGCTCGCGTTGGTCGTGGTCATCCTCGGGGGCACCGGTAGCCTGCTCGGTTCCTTCGTCGGCAGCATCATCATCGGCTTCATCTACAATTTCGGACAGGCGATGTTGCCGGAGCTTGCCTATTTCGTGTTGTTCTTGCCGATGCTGCTGGTACTGCTGCTGCGGCCGCAAGGCCTTTTCGGCCGGCACGTGCCATGAACGCGCGCGCGATCACCCTGACGGTGGCCGCCGTGCTGCTGTTGAGCGTCCCTTATTGGGTACCGGGAGTCTATTACGTCAACGTCGCAAGCCAGATTTTGTTTTTTGCGATCTTCGCTCTTGGACTGAACGTGTTGGTCGGCTATGGCGGCCTGGTGTCGCTCGGTCATGCCGGATTATTCGGCGTCGCCGCCTACGCCGCCGGCTACATGCTTCACCTCGGTTACGGTCACCCGCTTTCAATCATCGTGGCGCTGGTGATCGGAATTGTGTCGATGGCCATGTTTGCAGTTCTATCGCTGCGCTCCACCGGCATCGGCTTCATCATGATTACGCTGGCCCTCGGCCAAATTCTCTGGGGCCTGGCGTATCGCTGGATCAGCGTGACCGGCGGAGACAATGGCATCACCTTGCACGGCCGGCCCGCGCCATTCGGTTTCGAACTCGATACGGCAAATTCGTTCTACTACATGACGCTGGTCATCTTTGTGATCACGATAATCTCTGTTGCGATCTTCGTGCGCTCGCCGCTCGGCGCCGCGCTGATGGGCACACGCGACCAGCCGCGCCGCATGAACGCTCTCGGCTATCATGTGTGGGCCATCCGCTTTTGGGCATGCCTTTTTTCGGGCCTGCTCACAGCTGTATCGGCAATCCTGTTTGTCTATTACAACCAATTCATCAGCCCGCAGACGCTCGCGCTCACCTCTTCCGCCGAAGTGCTCCTGATGGTGATCTCCGGCGGAGCCGGCACGCTGTTCGGCCCGATCGTCGGTGCCGCTCTGGTCGTCGTGGTGAAAAACGTAGTGAGCGGTTACATCGAGCGCTGGAACATGCTCCTCGGCGCGATCTTCGTTGCCATCGTCATCCTGATGCCGGAAGGCCTGGTGCCCGGGTCGATGCGGCTCTGGCGGCTGCTCTGGCGCAGGCGCGCCAAGGCTGCGGCGGAGGGCAAGCCATGAGCGCACTCACGGTCAATGGCCTTTCGAAAGCCTTCGGCGGACTGCACGTGACGCGCGGCGTCAATCTCGACGTGCAGCCCGGTGAGCGCCGGCTGATCATCGGCCCCAACGGCGCCGGCAAGACAACCTTGTTCAATCTGATCACGGGCGAACTGACGCCCGATTCCGGCTCGGTTGCGCTATTCGGCCGTGACATCACCGCAGTCCCGAGCCGGCGGCGGCCGCACATGGGCATGGCGCGGACCTATCAGATCATCACGCTGTTTCCGCACGATACGATCGTTCACAACGTTTCACTGGCGCTGCTTGGGCTTTTGCCGCTGCGCTGGAACCCGCTGATCGACATGAGGCGGCAATCCCATATCGTCGAGAGCGCGCGCAAAGCGCTCGAACGCGTCGGTCTTGCGCACATCGCCGAACGGCCGCTGTCGAAGACTTCGTACGGCGAACGTCGCCGCGTTGAGATTGCAATGGCACTCGCGCAAAACCCGAAGGTACTGCTGCTTGACGAGCCTTTTGCCGGTCTTTCAATCGACGAGCGCCGCGACGTGCAGCAATTGCTGCTGGCAATCCCGCGCGACGTCACCATTGTGATGATCGAGCACAACATGGACGTAGCGCTGGAATTCGCCGAGCGCATCACGCTGCTGCACTTCGGCGAAGTGATCGTCGAGGGCAACCGCGCCGAGGTGGTTGCAGACCCACGCACGCGGGAGGTCTATCTTGGCCACTAATGCGCTCAAACTCAGCCACGTCGACGCTTTCTACGGCGACAGTCACGTGCTCGGCGACATTTCCTTCGAGCTCGGGGAAGCACGCATGCTCGGTTTGCTTGGCCGCAACGGAGCGGGCAAATCGACCTGCATGAACGTCACGATGGGACTGCTGCCGCCGCGCCGCGGCGAAGTAATCGTGTTCGGCGAGACGGTGACCGGCAAGTCCCCGGAAATGATCGCCGCACGTGGAGTCGCACTGGTGCCGCAGGGCCGACGGATCTTCAAGAGCCTCACAGTGCGTGAGAACCTCATGGTTGCGGCTCGTAAGCCCGACCCCGGCAGCAAACATGCGCCGTGGACCACCGATACCGTGTTCGGCATGTTTCCGCGCCTGAGTGAGCGGCGCAATCAGATCGCAGCCCACCTTTCGGGTGGCGAGCAGCAGATGCTCGCCATCGGCCGTGCGCTCATGGGCAATCCACGCGTGCTGTTGATGGATGAACCGTCGGAAGGATTGGCGCCGCAAATCGTCGCCGAAGTAATGGCGACCATTCGTAAGCTAAAGGAAAGCGGGCTTTCGATCGTGCTGGTCGAGCAAAACCCGAAGCTCGTTTTCGACGTTGCGGACGACATCGTGATCCTCAACACCGGCCGCGTCGCGGTCGTTTCCACTCCCGCTAAAATCGAAAAAGACGGCGTCGACCTTCGGCAACACCTCGGGGTGTTCTAGGCCCGGATTGAAATCAAGCATTACAATCGTTACTGGATCGTCCGCTGTCACGGACGATGGCAAGCGAGGGAAATGGCAATGGCGAATGTCTGGAACAAATATGCCAATACGGCTGCGCGCAAGCACGGCAAGCCAGGACGGGAAGTCAGGCCAAAAAGCCTCACCCTTGACATGCACGCTCATGTCGCGGTCCCGCGTGTGGCGGAGATCGTGGCACCGCATCTCAAGCAGTCGACTGATCCGCTGGTCGCGGACTCGACGCCGGAAACCCAGGCGCTGATGGCAAAACAAGCTGCAGACATCCGCACGCGCATGAGCACGACGGACGAGCGTTTCGCCGTTATGGACGAGATGGGCGTCGACATGCAGCTCATCTGTCCGGCGCCGCCGCAAATCTACTATTACCTGCCTCTCGACGTCGGCGTGCAGGCTGCACGCGCGCTCAATGACGGCATCGCGGAGTATGTGGGCAAGCACAAGGATCGGCTGGTCGCCCTCGGCGGCGTGCCGATGCAGGACGGCAACGAGGCGGCCAAGGAGCTCGAGCGCGGCATGACGCAGCTCGGTTTCAAAGGCGTCGAGATTCTCACCAACGTCAACGGCAAGGAACTGTCCGATCCGGCCCTTGTGCCGTTCTGGAAAAAGGCCGAGGAGCTCGACGCACTGGTGCTGATCCACCCGACTGGCTTCACGCAGCCGCAACGCTTCGGGCGTTTCTACTTCAACAATGTGATCGGGAACCCGCTCGATACCACGGTGGCCCTCCACTACCTGATCTTCGACGGCGTATTCGAACGGCATCCAAAGCTCCGCGTCCTAGCCGTGCACGGCGGCGGCTTCCTGGGCGCCTACTCCGGCCGCATCGATCATGCCTGGGGGGCGCGATCGGACGCACACGGTGACCTGCCGGTCCCGCCGACGACGTACCTGCGGCGCAACGTCCATTTCGATACCGTCGTCTTCACCCCGCACCAACTTGAAGCGCTGGTGAAGACCTATGGCGGCGATCGCATCGTCCTCGGCACGGACTACCCGTTTGACATGCTGGAGTACGACCCGATCGGCCATGTCGCGTCGGTCGAAAGTCTCGACAGCACCGCCCGCGCCGCGATCTGCGGCGGCAACGCTAAGAAATTGCTGGGTCTTTAACCCGTCAACAATGATCGTGTGGCGCTACGCGTAGAGGAAGTCCAGCACTGCGGTCTCGGCGATCACAGCCGCGTCGGTGCTGTGCCGCCCGGCGCGCGCTTGCTCTTCCTGCGTGCGGGTCGCCTGCAAATAGGCGCCGAGATGGCGGGCGCGCTCGATGATCCGGTAATTCTCCGGCAGCCTGGCCGCCTCATAGCGCTTGAGCGCGGCTTCGACGTTCTCCTCATTTTGCAGCGAAGCCGCCAATGCGGCTGCATCGTCCGCCGCCTTGGAAACTCCGGCGGCAACGTGCGGCCGCGCCACGAATGCCGCGTCACCCAGGATGGCCACCCGACCGAAGGCCATGCGGGGCGACTCGAGATCGTAGATCGGCTGCAGGATCGGCTCCTCGATCAGCCGCACGATCTGCCGAAACTGCGGCGCAACCAGGCGCTCGGCATCGGCGCGCATTTCCGCGATCGCCTGCCGCGGAATCAACGGCGGCGGAATTGAAATCGCGTGCGTCACGCCGTGATCGTCCGTGAGCAGCCACTTTAATTTGGTCGCCTCGTCCGCGGGCCGATACCACACGACGTTGTAACGGCGGTGGCCGGGACGCAGGTCGTTGTCGGGACCGGCCACGGGATAGCCAAGGAATTGCTCGCCGGGCGGCAGACCGAATGTCATGTACTCGAAAAGTTCGCGATGCACGTCGGCCGGAAAGACGCGTTCCGCAATCAGCGCCCGCCAGGCCAATAGCCGGCGTAACGCGGCGTCACATCCGGTGAACACTGCTGTCGAACCGTCGACCGAATTCCATCCGCGCCAACGAGCAGGTCCGCCTCGATGATTTCGCCATCAGAAAAATGCGCACGGACTGCGTCCGGACTCTGCGTGAACTTCGTCAGGCCGCGCCCGCGATGATAGTGAGCTGGAGGAAAGGCATCCCGCAGGAGGCGATAGACGCGCTCCCAGGCCGTAAGCACCTGCGGACAATTGATTTCATGCGTCAGGCGTCCCTCGGCATCAAGAATCTTGCGGGTTGTAATGTGAACGCCAAGCTCGTCCGTCGCGAGGCCAAGTCCGCGCAACCGCGCGATGAGTTCCTGCTGGGCGACGATACCGGCGCCGCGCCCGGAGAGTTCGGTCTCGACCCTTTCATGGATATCGACTGCCCAACCGGCCCGCCGCAGCAAAAGGCCACTCAGCAGGCCGCTCATCGAGCCGCCGATAATGATTGCGCGCCGCGCGCGAGCCCCGGGCAATGGTTCAGCCTCGATCTTTTCGTTTATCCGTTTATCCTATATATGACAGCCAACAGCTTTGGAGGAATTTCGATGGCCCCGACCATGCTCGACAAGCAGGCCGAGAAGAAGGAAAAGTCGCAGTGGCCGGCGGATATCGCCGCCGAGTTTGAGCGCGAGAGCAAGAATCCGAATCCATGCGTTGGCTCGACGCTGCTGTCTGAAAACGAGCGGACGCGCGTGTGGATCATCCGTCTTGCACCCGGCGAGCGTGTCGGTTTCCACCGTCATGTGCTCGATTATTTCTGGACCTCGGTGTCCGGCGGGCGCGGGCGGCAGCATGTGCATGACGGCACGACCATCGAATGTACCTATCAACCCGGCGAGACGCGTCACGAGAGTTACGGCAAGGGCGAGTTCAAGGTGCACGACCTGGAAAATCTTGGCGATCGCGAAATGGTATTCATGACCGTCGAGTTCAAGGACAGCGCCAACAAGCCGATGCCGTTACCAGCCGGCGTAAGGCCGCAGTCCGAGGCCGCCTGATCTCGTTTTCCTCAACCACGCACCCGCCGCGGCATCACTACGGCGGGTGTTTCATTGTGTCGCGCAAGACCATCTTCGCAGATCGGCCAACAGGCTAGCCAAGCCGCCAGCCTTCCTGCAAACTGCGAAAAACGGTCAGGTAGCCGCTAAATCGTTTGCCGCAGGCAATCGAAAACACTGGGGCCAAGAGGGGGTAATACCGGCACTTTTGACGCGCAGACGACGTCTCGCGGGCGATGTAGCCCGCCGAAAAGAATATGACGGCGACTGCGATCCCGGTTCGGCAGCGTATGGATATTCCCTTCGATCTTATAATCAACGCAGTCATTGCCGGGCTGCTGCTTGGCGGGTTTTACGCCGCCGTGACCGCCGGAATTTCGATCTCGTTCGGCATGCTCGACATCGTCAATATTGCGCACCCTGCTTTCATCCTGCTGGGGTCCTACATTGCCTATGTCGTCAACGTCGAGCTCGGCGTCGATCCAATCGTGGTCAGCATTCTTGTTTTGCCGGCGTTCTACGCGCTCGGTGGCTTCGTTTATCAAGTCTACTACGTGTCGTTCGAAAAGTACGGGCAGGAGTCCCTACGCGGGCTCGCCTTCTTCTTCGGCCTGCTATTCGTCACCGAAGTGTGCCTGCTGCTGATCTTCGGCGTTGATTATCGCTCGGTTGACGCTGTCTATATTGGGTCAAGCGTGCGGCTGGGCACCATGGAATTCCCATTGCGCTTGCTAGTGCCCTGCCTGACGGCGCTGGCGATGTTTGCGGGGCTGCAAATTTTCCTGGCGCGCACCTTCATCGGCCGCGCAGTCATGGCAGTGTCGCAGGATCCATTGGCGCTGCGCCTGATGGCGGTCGATCCGACGCGCATCAAACGCATCGCCTTCGGCATCTCGATCGCTACAGCATCCATGGCGGGTGCCTTTCTGATCATCATCCAGCCGGTCATTCCTTCGGTCGGCCGTGACTATATCGGCCGCATCTTCGCCATCTGCGTGCTCGGCGGATTGGGTAGCCTGCCGGGTACGCTGATCGCGGCGCTGTTGCTCGGCATCATCGAGAGCCTTACCTCGGTGTTTTACGGCCCGTCCTGGGCGCCCGCGGTGTCGTTCGGGATCCTGCTGCTTACTTTGGCCGTACGACCATCCGGAATATTGGGTCGATAAGCCGTGCGCACGCCCGCCTTTATTTTCTGGCAAGTCGCAGCCGCCGCGGCACTCTATTTGGTGTTCCGCCACCTCGACAACGACTACATTTTTTTCGCGAGCTATACCGTGCTCCAGTTCATCGTGCTGAGCACGGCATGGAATATTCTGGGCGGCTACTGCGGGTATGTGAATTTCGGATCGGCCGGCTTTTTCGCTCTCGGCGCCTATTCCAGTGTCTGCCTGTACACAATCGGACAAAGCCTCGAAGAACTCTTTCCGGAATCATTGGTTGCACCGATGCAGCTGATATTTCCGCTGCCGTTGCCAGTCCTCATCATCGT
>Ga0247789_1000274_pt1 | contig 9558 bp, 9 predicted proteins | sample UWRJS220509R4_FD_179919 | JGI IMG/M metagenome (GOLD analysis project Ga0247789, IMG submission 179919) | Soil microbial communities from Arlington Agricultural Research Station in Wisconsin, United States - UWRJ-S220-509R-4 | ecosystem: Environmental > Terrestrial > Soil > Agricultural land...
CGAGGCACAGCAGCAGGCCGTCGACCACGAAAGCGGACCGCTGCTGCTGGTCGGCGCCGCGGGCACGGGCAAGACCGAGACCCTGGCGCGGCGCTTCGCGCGCCTCGTCGGCGATGGCCTCGCGCCCGAGGCGATCCTCCTCCTCAGCGCCCGCCGCGCGACGGCGGAGCGGCTCAGGGCCCGCGTCGAAGCGCTGATCGAGCCCCCCTACGAGGAGCTCTGGATCGGCACCTGGTCGGGGCTCTGCGAGCGGCTCCTGCGCGAGCACGCCGTCGCCGCCGGCCTCGATCCGTTCTTCGAGGTGCTCGGCCGGGCCGAGCGCCTCGCGGTTCTCCTCGACCGCCTCGACGAGCTTCCCCTGCGGCACCACGACATCCGCGGCAACCCGGCGGGCCTGCTTGCCCGGCTGCTCGAGCAGGTCGACGAGCTGAAGGCGGGCTCGGAGCCGCCCGAGCCGGACCTGGCCGAGTTCTGCGCCGCCCACGACCGCATCCTCGCCGAGTCCTGCAACCTCGACCAGGGCGATGTCTTCCTCGTCCTCGGCAAGCTGCTCGACGAGCGGCCGGACGCGCGGGCGGAGATCGCCTCGCGCTTCCCCCACGTGATGGTGGACGAGCACGAGGACGCCGGCCCGGCCCAGCGCGCGATCCTCTCCGCGCTCGCCGCGGAGAGCGCGGACCACGTCTATGCCGAGGAGGTTGAGCCGGGGCGGGCGCCCGCCGGCTCCCTCATCCTGGAAGAGTCCTTTCGCAAGCCGGAGCGGCGCAGCTGGCGCTGCGTCAACGAGCGCGCGCAGGCGCAGGCGGTGGCAAGGGAGATCGAGCACCTGCTGGCCGCCGGCGCCGCGGCCGAGGAGATCTGCGTCGTCTTCGAGGACCCGGCGAGGGACGGGGGGACGGTCGCCGCGGCGATGGAGGAGCGGGGGATTCCCTTCCACGTCGCGGGGCCCTCGGCCCTGTTCCAGCGCCCCGAGGTGCGCGACGCGATCGCCTGGCTGCGAGTGCTGGCCGACCCCGAAGACTCGGCGGCTGCCGCTCGGGCGCTGACGCGGCCGCCGATCGAGCTGCGCGCGGCCGACCTGGCGCGGCTGACCACGATCGCCCGCCGCCGCAAGGTCGACATGGTCTCCGGCTGCGAGGCGGCGCTGGAAAGCCCGCGGATCCCACCGGAGGGGCGGGAGCGGATCCAGTCCTTCCTCAAGCTCTATGGCGAAGCGTCCGCGGCGATGGAGGAACGCAGGGCGGACGTCTTCGTGCGAAGGCTGGTCGAGCGGGTGGGACTGCGAAGGCAGCGGCTCTTCGCCGCCGAGCCCGAGGTCGCCGAGCGCCTGCTGGGGCTCGCGCAGCTGGCCGAGCTGGCCGCGACCTGGGCGCGGCGGGAGCCGCACGGCTCGACCCGGGACTTCGTCCGCTACCTGAGCGCCGTCGCCGAGACCGGGATCGAGCCCGCCGGGGGCGAGGAGCCGCCCTCCCCCGGTGCGATCCGGGGACTGGGCCGCGACGCGGCGAGGGGCATGGACTTCGCGCACGTCTTCGTCCTCGGCTCCGACGACGACAGCGTCCAGGCCTGCAGCACGTTCGTCCATTCCAGGGTCGGCGGCGAGGAGGCTGGCGCGAGCGAGGAAGCGCAGGGGGAGGAGCTCTTCGGCCCGGCCGAGGGCCTGCACGCCACCTACCGCAAGCTGCGCGAGGAGGTGCTCGAGGCGTCCTGGCGCGCCGGGCGCGAGCTGTCGGAGCCCCGGCTCGACACCGTCGTCGACGTCAACCGGGCGATCGCCCGCCACCTCGAGCTGCTCAAGCTCGCCGCCCTCGCCCAGCGCCCGGGGGAGGAGGCGACGGCGGAGGCGATAGAGGCGGTGAACGGCCTGCTGCGCCAGGTCGCGACGCCGGAGCAGCAGGCCGAGCTCGACGCCTCCCCGCTCGATGCCTATCTGCTCGAGTCCGAGCGCGAGCGCGACGGCCGGCGCCGGTTGATCGCCGCGCGCCACGAGCCTTCCCTGGAAGCGTTCCTGCCGCGGCGCGGCGACGGCGGGCTCAGCCTCTCGGCGTCGGACCTCGACCTCTACCTGACCTGCCCGCTCAAGTACAAGTTCTCGCGCGTCTTCGGCATCCCCCAGGAGCCGACGATCAACCAGCGCTTCGGCATCCTCATCCACAACGTGCTCGAACGCTTCCACCGCGACGGGGAGACCGCCGGCGAGGAGGGCCTGGAGCGGCTGATGGACCTGTTCGAGGCCGGCTGGCGGCGATCGGGCTTCGGCAGCAGCGACGACGAGCTGCAGTTCCGCGACCGGGCCCGCGAGGCGATGCGCCTCTACTGGGAGACCGAGCAGGCGGCCGAGGGAGAGCCGGTCGGGCTCGAGAGGAAGTTCGACATCAAGATCGGCCCCCACCATGTTCGCGGGCGGGTCGACCGGGTCGACCGGCTCCCCGACGGCAGCTTCGAGCTGATCGACTACAAGACCGGGGAGCGCAAGAGCGAGGCGGACCTGGAAAGCGACCTGCAGCTTGCCCTCTACCGGCTCGCCGCCCGCGAGGCCTGGGAGCTCGAGGCGAGCAGCGGCAGCTACTACTACGTGCTCGACGGCGACAAGGTTGCGGCGCCGACCAGGCCCGATGACGCGGAGCGGGTGGAGCGCACCGTGCTCTCGGTCGGCGAGGGGATTCTCGGTCAGGACTTCGAGCCGCGCCCCTCCCCCACCGTCTGCAGCTGGTGCGACTACAGGCTGATCTGTCCGGCGGCCGAGAGCTAAGCCGGCGGCAAGGGCGCCCTCAGCCCTGGTTGCCCTGCTGGCGCAGGAACTGCTGAAAATCGCGGGCGATCGACTCCGCCGACGGCACGTCCTCGGGCAGCTCGAACTGCTCGGACTGCTCGGTCTCGATCTTTTCGACCAGCTCCTCGATCTCCGGGTTGGCGGCGACGGCGCGGCTGATCTGCTCTTCGTAGCTGGTGGCCTCCTCCTCCAGCTCGGTCGCCTCGACGGCGATCCCGGTGAGTCCCTCGAGGCGGCGCAGGAGGGCGAGCGCCGCCTTCGGGTTGGGCACTGCGGCGATGTAGTGGGGCACTGCCGCCCAGAGCGAGGCGGAGGTCATGCCCAGCTGCCGGCAGCAGTCGTGGACGACGCCGACGATCCCGGTCGGCCCCTCGTAGCTGGAGCGCTGCAGGTCGAGCTCCTCGACCAGGGTCTCGTCGGAGGCAAGGCCGGTGATCGGCACCGGAAGGGTGTGGGAGACCTCGGCGATCAGGGCGCCGAGCGTGACCACCATCTCGACGCCGAGCGCGTCGGCGGCCGTCGCGATCGTCTCCGAGAAGGTGCGCCAACGCAGGTTCGGCTCGGTGCCGTCGAGCAGCACCAGGTCGCGGTCGGCGGCGGGCACACGGGCGGCGATCAGCGTGTTCTGCGGCCACTCGATGTGGCGCGCCTGGCCCTCGCTGAGGACGATCGTGGGCCGGGTCGCCTGGAAGTCGAAGTACTCCTCCGGGTCGACCTCGCCGATCACCTCCGAGTCGAGCGCCTCGGCGACCGTCCCCAGCGCCGTCGACGCCGCGGCGGCGGCGTCGTTCCAGCCGCGGAACGAACAGACGAGGATCGGGTTGCGCAGCTGCGGGACGTCGCCTTCCCAGCTGAGTGATTCCACACTCTGAGACTACCGAGGGGCGGTCATCGCCCGGCGCACCAGCTGGAGGGCGATGAAGAGCGCCAGAACCGCGAAGGAGAGCTGCAGGACGCGCTCGGAGACGTGGTTGGCGACGCCGACCCCGAGCAGCACGCCGAGCGGCGAGAGGACGCCGATCGCGATCGCGTCGCGCAGGTTGACGTTGCCGTATGAGCGCTGCCGCAGCGTCCCGATCAGGGCCACGACGACGATCATCAGGAGCGAGGTCGACTCGGCCTCGACCTGGCTGAGGCCGATGAAGACGGTGAGCGCCGGCACGAAGAGGACCCCCCCGCCGACGCCGACGATGCCGCCGGTGAAGCCGCCAGCGAGGCAGATCAAGGCGGCGAGCAGCTCATCCACGGCCGGCCTCGCTCATTTCAGCACCAGCTCGATCGCGACCGCGACCAGGAGGGCCGCGAAGAGCAGGGAGACGGCGCGCTGCGAGATGCGCTGCTGGACGGCGGTGCCGATGAGGACCCCGAGCACGGCCGGGATCGCGAGGAGGAGGCCGGCGGCGAGGTGCACGTTGCCGTAGATGCCGCCCTGCGCCAACGTGCCGAGCAGGCCGATGAGGACGATCGCGGCGAGGCTGGTGCCGGTGGCGAGCCGCTCGCCGTAGCCGAACCAGAAGATCAGCAGCGGCACGACGATCGTCCCGCCGCCGACGCCGAAGAGGCCGCTGAAGGCGCCCGCCGCGGTGCCGATCGCGGCGAGCTTCAGAGTTCGGTGCGCGGGGGGCGCGGTTTCCGGCGGCATGCTGCGGCGATACTACGGCCGTGCCTGGCGAAAGCCTGTTGACGCCGTTGCGCGACGATCCCGCTCGTACGGCGATCCTCACCGACGTCGACGGCACGCTGGCGCCAATCGTCAAGCGGCCGGAGGAGGCACGGGTGCCGGCGGAGGCCCGCGCAACGCTGGCGGCGCTGAGCGAGCGCTTCGGCCTGGTCGGCTGCATCTCCGGCCGCCAGGCGCTGGAGGCGCGCCGCCTGGTCGGGATCGAGGGGGTCGCCTACGCCGGCAACCACGGGCTCGAACTGCTGCGGCCCGGCGAGGTGGAGCCGCTGCTCGATCCGGCGCTGGCCGGCCGCGAGCGTCTCGCCGCCGAGTTCGTCGGCGGCCTGGACCAGGCCGGGCTGGCGACGATCGGCCTGCGCTGCGAGGACAAGGGGCCGATCCAGGCCCTGCACTGGCGGGGCGCCGGGGACGAGGGGGCCGCCGAGAGCCGGGCGCGGGAGATCGCCGCGGAGGCCGAGCGGCTCGGCCTCCACACCCACTGGGGGCGCAAGGTGCTGGAGCTGCGCCCGACCGACGCCGTGGGGAAGGATGTGGCCGTGGGAGCCCTGATCGACGCCGCCGAGGTCCGCGTCGCCGCCTACGCCGGAGACGATCGCACGGACCTCGACGCCTTCCGCCGCCTGCGCGAGCTGCGCGAGGGTGGGGAGCTCGAGGCGGCCGTCTGCGTCGGCGTCCTCTCCTCCGAGGCGCCGGCCGAGCTGGCGGCACAATCGGACCTCACCGTCGACGGTCCGGGCGGCTGGCTCGAGCTGCTGGCGGAGCTCGCGAGCTGAGATGCCATACACCGACCTCCTTCGCCTCACCGTCCTCCTCACCGGCGCCGAGGCGACGGCGCTCGCCGCGATCACGGCCGTCGCGGCCAACCAACATGACGACACGACGACGATCGCGGTGGCGGCCGCCTGGTGGCTGATCGCCCTGCTCGTCGGCTTCTGGCTCGGCCGCCCCGCCAGGGCCGCCGACGGAGTCCGCGAGGCCCTCGCCCGCGCTCGCACCGCCACCTCGCTCCCGGCGGACACTCCCGCCCGGATCGCCCTGGCGCGGCTCTGGCCGATCGGCGTCACCGCCGTCGTCGCCGGTGCCCTCGGCGTCTTCTTCCCAGGGGTGGCGGCGGTCGGCGCCGGCTACGCCCTCCTCGTCTCGCTCGCCTGGTACACACGCGAGGCCGCCGTGCTGGCGATCGAGCAGCGCGACGGGGTCCGCTTCTACGTCGTCCCCAACTCGGCCCTACGACCTATTCAGCTTGTTAGGACTCCGGGGCTGCAAAGCTCGCCACTCCGTTAGTCGCGGCGGGTGGCGCGGTTTTGGGGGACCACCCCGAGGAAGCTTTAGCTACCGCAGGGGTGGTGGCACCAAAACCGCGACAGGACCCGCCGCGCCTACCCCCTCACAAGCTTCTTGAAGTCCCTCCACCCACGGGTGTTGGCGATGTCCTCGGCGGTCAGCCAGGCGCGGCGCGCCGTCGCCACCGCGTAGACCATGTTGTCCAGGGTGTTGACGCCGTGCGCGTCGGTGTTGAGGACGATCGTCGCCCCGGCTTCGGCGGCAAGGCGGGCGTGGTGCTCGGAGAGGTCGCGGCGGTTGGGGTTGCCGTTGATCTCCAGCATCGTCCCGGTCCGCGCCGCCGCCTCGGCGACGGCCTCGACGTCGATCCCGTAGGGCTCGCGGCGGCCGATCAGGCGGCCGGTGAGGTGGCCGACGCAGTCGACGTGCGGGTTCTCGATCGCGGCGAGGACGCGCTCGGTCATCGCCTTCTCGGAGATCGCGAAGGAGGTGTGGACGCTGGCCACGACCCAGTCGAGCGCCTCGACCAGGTCGTCGGGGTAGTCGAGCGAGCCGTCCATGCCGATGTTGATCTCCGAGCCGGCGAGCAGGCGGAAGCCGCGCACGCCCTCGTTCCAGGCGCGCACCTCCTCGACCCGCTGCCAGAGCCGCTCGGCGGTGACGTGGTCGCCGAAGCCGTGGCTGGCGGAGTGGTCGGTGATCGCCATGTAGGAGTAGCCGCGGTCGCGGCCGGCGGCCGCCATCTCCTCCAGCGTGTTGCGGCCGTCGGATAGCGTCGTGTGCGAGTGCAGGTCGCCGCGGACGTCCTCGAGGCGGACAAGCCCCGGCAGGGCGCCTTCGCGCGCCGCCACCAGCTCGCCGCGGCCCTCGCGCAGCTCGGGCTCGATGTAGGAGTAGCCGAGGCGCTCGTAGACGGCCTCCTCGCTCGAGCAGAGCTGCACCTCGCCGCTATCGGCGTCCGTGATGCCGTGCTCGGAGACCGAGAGGCCGCGCGCCACCGCCTCCTCGCGCAGCTGCACGTTGTGCGCCGCCGAGCCGGTGAAGTGCTGCAGGAGGTTGCCGAAGGCCTCGGGGGCGACGATGCGCAGGTCGACGGAGATGCCGTTCTGCGTCTGCGCCCGCACGCCGTTGGGGCCGGGCGTGCCGGCGGCCGCGATCAGCGGGTTGGCGACGAGGTGCTCGGCCAGCGCCGTCGGTTCCTCGGCCGTCGCGATCAGGTCGATGTCCTTGCAGGTCTCGGCCCAGCGCCGCACCGATCCCGCCACCTCGACCCGGTCGGCCGCCGGGTGCTCGCGCAGCGAGGCGGCGAGCTCCTCGGCGATCGGCCGCGCCATCGAGAGCAGGACGCGCCCGGGTCCCTCGCCGGGCTCGCCGAGCCGCTGCAGCGAGGCGAGCACGTTCTCCTCGACCTTCGGGCCGAGGCCCTTCAGCTCACGGATGCGCTCGGCTTCCGCCGCCTCCTTCAGGTCCTCCAGCGTCGCCACGCCGAGCTCGTCGAAGAGCCGGCGGGCCGTCTTCGCACCGAGGCCCGGGACGCGCGTCACCGCGATCAGCGTCGGCGGGAACTTCGCCTTCAGCTTCACCGCGGCCGGGATCTCACCCGTCGCCAGCAGGGCGTCGATCTTCTCCGCCAGCGTCTTGCCGACGCCGGGGATCTCGGTTGCCCGCCCTTCCCGCGCCAGCTCGGCGACCGAGACGGGGCTTTCGCGGATCGCCTTCGCCGCCGTGCCGTAGGCGAGGACGCGGTATTTGACCGCCCCGTCGAGCTCGTAGAGGACGGCAAGCTCGTCGAGGGCGGCGGCAATCTCGGCGTTGGTCATGCGAATAGCATCATCGCGAATGGCTGCGAGGACGCCGGCGCGAGAACCGGTCTGGGTTGTGCTGCCGACCTACGAAGAGGCGGCCAACATCGAGCGAATGGTGGAGGCGGTGCGGGCGAAGCTGCCGGCCGGCGGCCGGGTCCTGGTCGTCGACGACAGCTCGCCGGACGGTACCGGTGAGATCGCCGCGCGCCTGGCAAGCGAGCACGCCGACGTCGAGTTCCTCTCCCGGCCGCGCAAGGAAGGGCTCGGCCCCGCCTACATCGCCGGCTTCCGTCACGCCCTTGCCGGGGGGGCGGGGCTGGTAGTCGAGATGGACTCCGACTTCTCGCACGAGCCGGCCTATCTGCCGCGCCTCCTCGACGCCGCCCAGCGGTCGGATGTCGTGATCGGATCGCGCTACGTGCCCGGCGGCGGCGTCACCGAGTGGGGTGCGCTGCGGCGCGCGATCAGCCGCGGTGGCAGCATCTATGCCCGCCTCGCCCTCGGCCTGCGGGTGCGCGACCTGACCGGCGGCTTCAAGTGCTTCCGGCGCGAGGTCCTCGAGGCGATCGACCTCGACTCGGTCCACTCGCGCGGCTACGCCTTCCAGGTCGAGATGACCTACCGGGCAATCGAGCTCGGCTTCGACGTAGTCGAGGTGCCGATCGTCTTTCGCGACCGCCGGGCAGGCACCTCGAAGATGAGCGGGGCGATTGTGTTGGAGGCGATCTGGCGGGTACCCCTTCTACGCTTCGAGCGGTGAGCGACCCTCCGGGGTAGTGGGTCAGTTTGAATTGGGCCTAGATTCGGCCTCTGGATTCCTCTAGCTTCGCAGGCCAGACAGATCGAAACGGCGGGGGCACCGCGCTAACGGTCCCCCGCCTGGCACCGAAAGGCAGGACCTTCCGATGCAGGCGAATCGTATGCCGCGCCGGCTGCGCGCGGACAAAGCCGTTCAGCGGGCCGTCATGGCGCTCTGCATCGCGCCCTATCCGCACTGGCGCACGATCCCCGAAGTGGCGCGGGAGATCGACAAGGGAGATATGGCCGTCGAGCGCGCCGTGGTCGATCTGGTCTGTCTCGGCTTGCTCGAATGTCGGGGCGTCTCGATTCGGCCGACCCTCGCCGTTGCCTATTTCGAGCGCTTGGAACTGCCGTGAACGTCGCCGAGCAATTCGGCAAGAACGCGGTCCGGCTCCGAAAGCTCGCTGACCTCTCGCAGGATGAGGTGGGCTTTCGCGCGTCGCTTCACCGGACAGAGGTTTCGCAGATCGAGCGCGGCTTGCGGCTTCCGCGCGTCGATACCGTCGCCAAGCTCGCTGCCGCGCTCGAAGCCGATCCCGGCGAGCTGTTCGCCGGGATCGCGTGGCAACCCGGCGCTATCCATCACGGCCGGTTCAAGCCCGACCCGGACGATACGCTCTGAGCAATGGCCAAGCGGTCCAAGAAGCCCGCCGACCTGAACCGTCTCGCCGCCGCCATCGTGAGCGATGCGACCGACGAGACGCCGCCGGAGCCGGAGAGCCAACAGGCACGCGCAGGGCGGATCGGCGGGGCCAAAGGCGGCAAAGCCCGCGCCCAGCGAATGACCGCCGCAGAGCGAAGCGAAGCGGCTCGTAAGGCCGCTCAGGCCCGCTGGCGATCAAGTTCTTAGATCGGTCACCGGGCTTTTCTATGGGATTTGCGGGGGGAGCCTGTGACGGGGTCAGTCGCGACGGTAGAATTTGCCTCGGCCCGGTGACCGAGAGGCTAGGTACTCCCTTTGCACGGGGTGGTACGTGGGTTCGAGTCCCACCCGGGCCTCGTTTTCCAGCTTATATCGACATTTCCTGCCCTTCTTTAAATTTTCCCAAACGGGACATTTTTCGCATGCCCGGGTGGTAGGATCGCTCTACCGTGCAAAGGGAGTGGCGGTGGGCCTATGCCCCTCGTCCCTCTTGGAAGAAGGACTCTGTTCTTTCTTTGGCGAGAGACCCGCTTTGGCGGGTTTCTCGCTTTCTAGAGCCCTTTTTCAGCTT
>Ga0247789_1000283_pt1 | contig 9349 bp, 9 predicted proteins | sample UWRJS220509R4_FD_179919 | JGI IMG/M metagenome (GOLD analysis project Ga0247789, IMG submission 179919) | Soil microbial communities from Arlington Agricultural Research Station in Wisconsin, United States - UWRJ-S220-509R-4 | ecosystem: Environmental > Terrestrial > Soil > Agricultural land...
GTCGAGCTCGAGGTCGTTCCGGGCGTCACCGCCGGCGTTGCCGCCGCCGCCTATGCCGGCATTCCCGTCACCCATCGCGACGAGGCCTCCGCGGTTGCCTTCGTCACCGGCCACGAGGATCCGGGGAAGGAGGAGAGCGCGCTCGACTGGGAGGCGCTCGCCCGCTTCCCCGGCACGCTCGTCTTCTACATGGGCGTGAAGCGGCTGGCCGCTAACGCAGCGGCGCTGGTTGAGGCCGGCCGTGACGGCGACGAGCCGGCGGCGGCGGTCGAGCAGGGGACGATGGCGGGGCAGCGCACCGTCGTCGGCACGCTGGCGACGCTCGCCGAGGAGGTCGAGCGCGAGGGGATAGGCGCCCCGGCGCTGATCGTGGTCGGACCGGTGGTTCGGCGGCGCGAGGAGCTGGCCTGGCTCGAGCGCCGCCCCCTGCACGGCCGGCGGGTCGTCGTCACCCGCGCCCGTGCCCAGGCGAGCGGGCTGGCGGCGACCCTGCGCGGGCTCGGTGCCGAGGTGGTCGAGCTGCCGGCGATCAGGATCGAGCCGCGAATCGAGAGCGACGAGGTGCGGCGGGCGGTCGAGTCGATCGCCGATTACGCGCTCGTCTGCCTGACCAGCGCCAACGGCGTCCGTCTGCTGTTCGAGGCGCTCGCCGCGGTGGGCCACGACGCCCGTTCCCTCGCCGGCGCCACCGTCGCCGCGATCGGCCCGGGCACCGCCGGCGAGCTGGCGCGGCTCGGCATCGCCGCCGACGTCGTGCCCGAGCGCTTCGTCGCCGAGGCCCTGGCCGAGGCCCTCGCCGAGGTCGATGTCAACGGCAAGCGCGTGCTGGCCGCGCGGGCCGCCGAGGCGCGCGACGTCCTCCCCGACGCCCTGCGCGAGCGCGGCGCCGAGGTCGACGTGGTCGCGCTGTACGAGACCGTGCGCGAGCAGCCCGACCCGGAGGCGGTCGAGGCGGCGCAGGACGCCGACTACGTCACCTTCACCTCGTCCTCGACCGTGCGCAACCTGACCGAGGCGCTCGGCGAGCGCTTCCCCCGCGCCGCCCGCGTCGTCTCGATCGGCCCGGTCACCAGCGAGGCCGTCCGCGCCGCCGGCCTCGCGGTCGACGTCGAAGCCGAGCGCCACGACGTCGACGGCCTCCTCGCCGCCCTCCTCGCCGACGCCACCACTCGCTGACTTCGTCTTTACTCGCCAAAGTGGCGAAGAAGTACAAACTCAGCGAATGACGATCTTTGGTTGGCCGCACCGGCACTACCGCATCACCGACTCGACCAACGAGCGGGCGCGCGAGCTGGTCGAGGCCGGCGCGCCCGGCGGCGCGGTCGTCACCGCCCGCGAGCAGACCGCGGGGCGCGGCCGGCGCGGCCGCGCCTGGACGGCGCCGGACGGCAAGGCGCTGCTCTACTCGGCGGTCCTGCGCCCGCTCGACGAGCGACACCTGCTGCTGCCGCTCTCCGTCCCGCTCGCGATCTGCGCGGCGGCCGAGCGGCTGCGACCCGGCGCCGAGTGCGCCGTCAAGTGGCCCAACGACGTCTGGCTGGACGGGCGCAAGCTGGCCGGCGTCCTGATCGAGGCGCGGCCCCAGGACGGCTGGGCGGTGATCGGGATCGGCCTCAACCTCTCGATCGAGCCGCACGAGTTCCCCCCCGACCTGCGTCATCCAGCGATTTCGCTCTTCGGCGCCGGGGGGGGTCGGGGGGGGTCCCGACGGAGCCTCCCCGCTGTTGCTCCGGCGGGGCTCCCCCCGACTCCTTCCACCGCCACGCAGGTCCTCAACCGCCATCTCGACCGCTGGGTCGGGGCCGACGAGGAGACGGTGCTCGCCGAGTGGCGCCGCCGTGACGCCCTGCGCGGCCGAGAGGTCGCCTGGGAGAAAGGCTCAGGAGTCGCCGACGGCATCGACTGCCGCGGCAACCTCGTCGTCGTCGTCCCCGGCGGCGACCGCGTCAGCCTCGGCGCCGGTGAGGTCCAGCTCCGCCTCTGACTCGCCGTCCTTAGGCGCAGTCCGGGGCCGCGACGCCTTCGCGCCGTCCTTCCCCGCGGCCCGTTTCTTGTTGCGCTTGCGCCGTTTGCCGCCCTTGGGGAAGTTGCGCAGAAGCTCGCGCGCGATCGCCGAAGGCTTGCGGGCCATCCGCATCCGCGCCCCGCGCAGGACCTCTTCGCCCTCCGGGGTGTGCGAGACAGCGGCGGCCAGCAGGGCCACCGCCAGGCGCCGATCCTGTTTGCGGGCGGCGTGGACGAGGCGGCGCGCGTTGCGGCCGTGCGCGCGGCCGGAGGAGTTGACCAGCAGGCCGAGCAGCCGCTTCGTCTCCGGCCAGCGCTGCACGGCGTACTCTTCGTGCAGCTCGCGGGTGTAGGAGGCGAGCCGCCAGACCCAGGCCTGGGCCTGGTCGCGGCGGCCGATCCGCTTGTCGATCAGCGCCTGCAGCAGGGTCCGCGTCCCGGCCCGCTTGTCCTCCCGGCTCCAGGTGCCGACGATTTCGATCGCGTCGTCGAAGGCCTCGGCATCGCCGAGGTCGGCGATCTCGCCCAGCGCTTTCAGCTTCAGCTGCGAGTTGCGGTTGCGCTGCACGCAGGTGAGCAGGAAGCGGCGGCGCAGCTCCTGCGAGCGGGCGCCCTGCAGGATCGCCCGCGCCCGCCGCCAGCCCTGCGGGTTGACGCGCGCGCCCGCCAGCGCTGCCCAGGCATGCTGCTCAGCGTGGTCGAGGTTCTCGACCGCGATCCGCCACAGCTCGCGTTCGAGCACCTGCATCCGACGCTCCTCGGAGTCGGAGACCGGGACGATCCGGCGCTCGACCCGGATCCGCCGTCCGCGCGCCCGCCGCACCGGGCCGATCACGATCGCGCCGCCGCGGTAGACGTCGCGGTCGAGCAGACTGTGCAGGGTGACGATCGCCTCGTCGTGGGTGGTCGCCGGGTGGACGAAGTCGATCACCAGGCCTGCCTCCTTGCCCGGCGCGCGCCGCGTCACCCGGCCAACCCGCTGCTGGTAGACCCGGCGCGAAGCGGTCGGCGCCAGGTGCATGCAGAGGGTCGCTCGCGGCGAGTTCCAGCCCTCGGCGAGCAGCATCGCGTTGCAGAGCACGTCGACCTGGCCGCGCTCGAAGCCGGCGAGGATCTCGGCCAGTTCGCGCTTCGGCGTCTCGCCGGAGACGGCGCGCGCCGAGATGCCGACGTTCTGCAGCGCTTTCGCCACGTTCTTCGCGTGCTGGACGCCGGCCGTGTAAAGGACGCCCGGCATGCCCGCGAAGCGCGTCTTGTAGAGGTCGGCGATCGCCACGTTGAAGGGCTCCTGGTCGAGCAGCGCGGCCAGCTCCTCCTGGTCGAAGTCCTGGTCCACCTCGCCTTTGCGCAGCGGCACCTTGGCGATCGTGCGCACGCCGGGGCCGGGTGGGATCCGCATGCAGCGCAGCGGCGAGATCACGCCGCGTCGCGCCGCCTGGATTAGGTCGAAGCGCGAGGTCTGGGTCGGGAAGAGGTCGGCGACGTGGCGCGCGATCAGTGCCCCGGTCGCGGTCATGCCGATGAAGACGGGGCCGGTCCAGGCGCGGATGCAGGCGCTCGTCTTCTCGCCCAGCGCCGTGTGGGCCTCGTCGCAGATCACGATCGAGTAGGCGTCGGAGATGCGCTTGTGGTTGCGTACGAACCACTGGTAGGTCTCGACCGTGACCGGGCCGTCGGGATCGTCGCGGCCGTCGAGCAACGGCGGCCGCAACCGCTCCTTGTAGCCGCGCTCGGAGATCTCGCCGATGAACTGGTCGACGAGGTTGCGGCGGTGGGTGAGGATGAGGACGCCGCCGGTGCGCGAGGCGTCGATGAAGCCGACCGCGGCCACCGTCTTGCCGGCGCCGGTGGCGTGCTCGAACCAGAAGCGCCGCTCGGCGCCGGGGTCCTCGGGAGCCTCCTCGATCACCTCCTCGTCGTCGGCGGGCGACTCCCAGTCCTGCGGCTCCTCGTCGGGAGCGAGCTCCTCGTCCTCGAGGACCGCCTCGCCGTTTTCCTCGGTGCCGTCCTCGACCGCCTCCGCGGGCGCGGGCTCGGGCGGCGCCTTCGCCGCCGCGGCGCCGCCGCTGCCGTTGCCCGAGCCGTTCGCCGTCGACTGCTGCTCGGACATCAGCTCGGTCAGCGTGCCGGAGAGCGCGTCGACCTGGTGCGGGTTGAGCTCCGCTCCGTCGCGCAGCTTCGGCGGCTCCTCCGCCAGCAGCCGCTCCAGCCCCAGCAGCAGGGAGAAATCCCGGCGCCACTGGATCGAGGGGTCCTCGACCCCCTCGTCGAGCTCCTTCAGCGCCGCGTCGAGCGCCCGGCGCCGCGCCGTCCCGGGGGCCAGCGCATCGGGGCCCTCGCCGTCGAGCAGGAAGGGCTCGCGGACGAACTTCGCCGCCCGCTCTATGTCGGCACTGGAGGGAACTGCCGCTCGCGCGGCAACTTCATCGGTCTTGGCCATGACGGCTTTCGGGTTCCGTCCCCGCCGCAACGAGTCGTGGGCGGGGGCACTGGGACGAGGATGCCGGGAGTCTGCTTCGCGTTCCCCCCGGCGCTCTCAGCGGTTTGCGTCGATGACGCGAACCGAACGCCACGTATTGTAATCAAGGAATTGGCGAATGCGGGACGAAAGTTGGCGGCTGGCCTCGCGCTGGTCGCGCTGGCCTGGGTGGGGGCGACCGGGTGCGGAGCGGGCAGCGAAGGCGATTACGGCGGCGAGCACCCCGACTACGCGAAGGCGCTGGCGGGCGCGCCGCCGCCGCTCGCCTCCCTGCACCGGCAGGCCAACGAGCTGCTCCCAGGCGGCCTCGATTCCTACGAAGAGCGCATCCAGGGCCTGCGCGGCTACCCGATCGTCGTCAACGTCTGGGCCTCCTGGTGCGGGCCCTGCCGCCTCGAGTTCCCGACTTTCCAGCGGCTCTCCGCCGCCTACGGCAAGCGGGTCGCGTTCCTCGCCGTCGATAGCCAGGATTCTGAGGACGCGGCGGAAACCTTCCTCGGCGAGGCGCCGGTCCCCTATCCCAGCTACAGCGATCCCGACGAAGCGATCGCCAACGAGCTCGGCGCTTACGGCCTGCCGGCAACCGCTTTCTACGACCGCGAGGGAGAGCTGGTCTACCTCGACCGCAAGCCCTACTTCGAGAGCGCCGAGCTGCGCGCCGACGTGAAGCGCTACGCGCTGGGCGAAGGCGGATAATCAGCCGATGGACGTAGCCGTCATCGTCGCCTTGATCGCCGTCGCGCTGCTCGTCGGCGAGCTGCTGCTCTCCACCGGCGGCCTGCTGGCGGCGCTCGGCGTCATCGGCCTGATCGCGGGCGGCATCATCGCCCTGAACTCCAGCTCCAGCGCCGGGGACTGGGTCGGCCCGGCCCTGATCACGCTCGGCCTGCTCTCGGGCGTGAGCAGCTACTTCATCACCCGCAAGGTGATCGAGGCCCACCGCGAGCAGCCCGTGCGGACCGGGGCCGAGGAGCTGGTCGGCGCAGTGGCCGAGGCGCGCAGCACGCTCGACCCGGAGGGACTGGTGTGGGTTGGTGGGACGAACTGGAGCGCCCGCGTCGCCGACGGCACGGGGCCGGTGCGGCTTGGAGATAGAGTCCGCGTCGACGCGGTCGAGGGGCTGACGCTGGTGGTCAGCCCGCTGCCGCCCCCAGCCGGCCCAGCCGAGGAAGGAGCAAGCTGATGGCAGTGGTGCTCGGAGTGCTGATCGTTATCGCCTTCTTCGTTGTGATCGCGCTCGGCGCCTCGGTGCGGGTCCTGCGCGAGTACGAGCGCGGCGTGATCTTCCGCCTCGGGCGGCTGATCGCGCAGAAGGGCCCGGGGCTGATCCTCCTGATCCCGCTGGTCGACCGCATGGTCAAGGTCGACCTGCGGACGGTGACGCTGAACATCCCGCCGCAGGAGGTGATCACCCGCGACAACGTCCCCGCCGGCGTCAACGCGGTCGCCTACTTCCGCGTGGTCGATGCCCGCAACGCCGTGGTCGAGGTCGAGAACTTCCTCCTCGCCACCTCGCAGATCGCCCAGACGGCGCTGCGCTCGGTGCTCGGCAAGGCCGAATTCGACCAGCTGCTCTCCGAGCGAGAGCGACTCAACGAAGAGCTGCAGAAGATCATCGACGAGTCGACCGAGCCCTGGGGCGTGAAGGTGACGGCGGTCGAGATCAAGGACGTCGAAATCCCCGAACAGATGCAACGCGCGATTGCCCGCCAGGCCGAGGCTGAGCGCGAGCGGCGGGCGAAGATCATCAACTCCGAGGGCGAGTACCAGGCGGCGCAGAAGCTCACCGACGCGGCCGACATCATCAGCACCAACCCCGCCTCGCTGCAGCTGCGCTATCTGCAGACGCTGCTCGAAATCGGCACCAACCAGAACACGACCGTCGTCTTCCCGCTGCCGATGGACGTGCTCGAGCCGTTCGTCGAGGCAGCGAAAAAACGCGGCGAGTGAGCTCGCCCGAGCTGCGGATCGACCAGCTCACCGGGTTGCCGGCGATCCTGGCACCGGGGCGCGCCGAGCGGCCCGAGAACTTCCGGCAGGCGGCGAGTGAGCCGAAAGGGCCGGAGAACTGCCCCTTCTGCGAGGAGCGCGAGGACCGTACGCCGCCGGAGGTGTACGCGACGCGGCCGGGCAGCGGCGAGGCGGACACACCCGGCTGGACGACACGGGTCGTGCCGAACCTCTATCCGGCGCTCGGCGATGTGCATCAAGTTCTCCATGAAATGGCTGGAAAACTTGATGCGCAAGGGACGCGGGGCGAGGCCGGCGCCTTCGCCAGCGCAGGCGACCCGCTGCTCGAGTCCCGGCGCGCGGGCGAACCCGACCTCTTCGCCTCGCGGCCGGCGAGCGGGGCCCACGAGGTGATCGTCAACGGGCCCGAGCATGCCACCGCGATGGCCGAGCTGAGCGAGGAGCAGTTCGCGGCCGCGATCGAGACCTGGCGGGCGCGGATGCGGGCTCACTCCGAAGCTGCCTATGTGCAGGTGATCGTCAACGAGGGAGCGGGTGCGGGAGCCTCGCTCGACCACACCCACGCCCAGCTCTACGCGCTCGACTTCGTCCCCGCAGCGGTGGCGCGCGAGCGCGAGCGGGTCGGCGCCTACGGCGAACGCACGGCGGGGGGCGAGCTGCTCAGCGACGTCCTGGCCGAGGAGGTGCGCCGCCGCGAGCGCCTCGTCGCGATCGACGAGGAGGCGGCGCTGATCTGTCCCTGGGCATCGCGCTCCCCCTTCGAGCTGCGCGTGGTCCCGCGCCTCGCGGCGCCGAGCTTCGCCGAGGATGAGGGCGGGGCGGCGATGATCCGCACGGCGCTGCGCCTGCTCGCCGAGCGCTTCGATGGGCCGCCCGAGCTCAACCTCTGGGTCCGCACCGCTCCGCGCGGCACCGAGGCCTTTCACTGGCACGTCGACATCGCGCCCCGCCTCTCCACCAAGGCCGCCTTCGAGTTCGCGACGGGAGTAGACATCAACACCTACCCGCCGGAGCGGGCGGCTGCGGACCTTCGCACCCTCCTCCCCGGGTGAAACGCTTTGTATCCCTCCTGGGGGTACAGCACGTTTCAGTGCGGATGTAGGGTGGCGCGGTGCCGCCCAACCCGAGGCCGATCCCCCGCTTCGTCGCCGACTCGACCCAGGAGGGAATCCCGCACGGGCGCTTCGCTGAGCGGCTGGCCGAGGCGTTCCGCGCGGCCTGCGGAGAGATCGAGGAGCTGCCGGAGGGGGTCGACCTTCCGCAGGAGCTCGACTGGTTCCCGGAGCGAGCCTGGGGCGGTCGCGTCTGGGTTCCCTGCACCGCGCGAGTCGACGGCCCCGACGGCGAGCTCGAGCTCTTCGGCCACGTCTCCTACGTCCAGCCCGAGGGCGGCGAGCCTGGCGACTTTCGCGCCAAGGCCGACTTCACCGACGTCCTCGCCGAGGACAACCCGGACTGGAAGATCGACCTCAACGACGAGGTGATCGGCCGCTGGCGTGGCGAGAGCGGCCGCTCCGGCGACGTCACCCTCGTCTGGGGCCGTCCCCTCGTCCCCGGCGCCGTCGCCGCCGGCGCCGAGCTGGAGCTGGAGACGGTCGACCAGGAAGTCGTCTCCGACAACCGCTTCACCCTGATCGCCCTCGACGCCCTCGAGGGCTACGGCGACGACATCTTCATGGTCGTCAAGCTCTGGAACCGGCGGGCGCAGGAGCTGGCGTCGGAGAGCTTGTACGCCTAGCGCAGGTCGATGATGAGCCGGTCGATCAGCCCATTCCGTGTCGTGAGCGTCAGCGATCCTTTCCCACCGACTCCCGACTCGAACGTAGCGCGAACCGCGTGGCGGTCCTTTTCGTCCAGCGAGACGATTCTCAGCTTGCCGGCGGGCGGATGGTCGCAAAACGCCTGACGTATGGCGTGGGGACCGTGGAACGGACCAAGCGGCACCCCCATGAAAACCAGCTCCGCATCTAGATCGAACAGGCTCGCAACAGGCGCGAAGTCCCCCTTGCCAACACAATCATCGTGGCGGCGAATGTACTCGTCCAGGATCTTGACGGCCTCTGACTTCGTGCTCACTAAGACAGGACGCTACGCTGATGATCCTCCGGCAGCACGGGCCTCAGGTCGGAGACGATCACCGCGTTGCACGCGATCAGGTGCGCCACCGGCTTAGCGTCGGAGTCGTCCAGTTTCTCGATATCCACGAAGGCGGTGGGACGCTCGGAGACAAAGGTCGATCCCACCGGAGGCCACTCCTCCACCCGCTCGGCCGTCATCACAAGCGGCTCGGGATTTGCAAGCGGACGATCGCCGAGCGTGAGGATGAGGTATTGCGAAAACGACGCGCGACCGGGGAGCAAGGAGCCCTTTCCTGCTCCCGTCAAGGTCCCACTGCTCTCCCGACCATAGTGCTGCTCAATCGCGACCGGGGGCTCATTGAAGTGGAAATGGGTCAGGATGCGCTTTAGATCGGCCTGTGGTCGCTGCTCGTCGGTCATTTGAACCTCGGACGCGGTCGCCACGCCACTCAGTCCCGGTATTGCCTCGCACCGAATGCTCGGCCCCTCGGTCAGGACGAAATCGCCGTAGGCCAGCATCGAAGCGAAATGCGTGCTCCCGGACACACCCTTGGGATCTCTCCTCAGCTTTCGCGCGTGCTCCTCGCCTCCGAGACCCGCCGTGCCTGGCCGGAGCGTTCGCTCGATCAGCTCGCGAACCGTCTCGGCCACCTGATCGGCGAACCGCTCGACATCAGCCATTCCATCAACCCCTCCGCATAGCGCCGTTCACCGATTCCGATAGCGCGTCCGGATGTGCGCCCCATCAACCTAGATCGCCTAAATCGATTAGTCAAGATCAACAAATCGACTTACTCGACCGCGCCAAGGCACCAGC
>Ga0247789_1000293_pt1 | contig 9255 bp, 10 predicted proteins | sample UWRJS220509R4_FD_179919 | JGI IMG/M metagenome (GOLD analysis project Ga0247789, IMG submission 179919) | Soil microbial communities from Arlington Agricultural Research Station in Wisconsin, United States - UWRJ-S220-509R-4 | ecosystem: Environmental > Terrestrial > Soil > Agricultural land...
GCCGGCCGCGTTGAGGAGCGCGCTCGCGGAATCCGGACCCCGGTCCGCCTAGTCGGAGCTGCCCTGCATGTTGCCGAGCATCGCGTGCTCGGCCATGCGGATCAGCCCGAGCGCCATGTGTGGGCGCATGTCGCTGGTCCGCACCCGCACGTGGGAGCCGTGCGGCCCAACCACCTCGACGATCGTGCAGACGTCACCGATCTGGCAGTCGTCGCCGTAGTCGGCTTCGAGCGCCTCCATCTGGGCTGTCACCACCTGTCCCATCTTGCTCTGGTCGAGCGGCATCCTTGTGTCCTTTCTCGCGCTCAGCCCAGGGCCGAGTCAGTTCTTGGCCGCTTCCGCGGCCCTCCGCCTCTGGGCTGCCTTACGTTCCTTGCGGCTGCCGAGGAGCTCCATCATCGATTCGGCCAGGCTGGCGGCATCGTCGTTGTCGAGGCGTTCGGCTCGAAGCTTCGCCTCCTCGTAACAGACACCATCGTCGCGATCCCCGATCACACAGACCGTAGCCACTGCCTCGGCCTTGTCGACGCGAAAGACGATGCGCCAATCTCGATTTCCAACGGTGAGCTTTCGCCAGCCAACGAGATCACGGCCGAGCGGCTCACCGGCCTGAGGGCCCTTGGCCTCTATCTCGAGGAGCTTCTTGAAGAACAACTTGAGCTTGCCGCTCTCCGCATGCTTGGCCAAATCCGCGACCGCATCGTCTATGAGCTCGACACGGCCGGGCATCTCGGCTAGCCCTCTTCCAGCTCCTCGCGGGTGAACCCAAAGCGATCCAGCACGTCGTCGAGAGAGTGACGCCGCTCACTTGCCGTGAGCAATCTCGTCAAGGCCAGGGAGACATCCAAAAGCCGCTCCTCCAGCTCCTCCGCCCGTTCGAGCGCATCAATGCTGACTACCGCCGCGACCGGCTTGCTGTTGCGCATCAAGACACGCTTCTCGCCTTGCTCGGCCGCTTTAACAAGAGCGGAAATCCCCGCCTTGCCGGCGTCGGAAATCGACATGAGCTCGTTGGTATCGACTATTGGCATAGTTCGAGGATTGAATCCTAGCAAATAATCTAGGCAGAATTCGACAAAGAAGCGCGGGACGAGCATGTGCGCCAGATCACACTGGAAGATATATCGGAGCGATATATTCGTCTTGCGATGGAACTGAGCCCGACCGCCTACGTGATCCTCGGCATGGTCAGCCGCGAGCCTCGCTCCGGCTATGAGATCAAGGCGCTGGTCGACAACACGACCCGCTTCTTCTGGGCGGCTAGCTACGGGCAGATCTATCCGGAGCTGCGCCGGCTCTCCGAGGCCGGGCTGGTCGAGGGGGCGGATGCCCCGCGCGGTGAGCGCAAGCGCACCGTCTACACGATCACCGCCGACGGCGAGGAAGAGCTGGTGGAGTGGCTGCGCCAGCCGCCCCAGACCTTCGAGATGCGCGACGAGGGACTGCTGAAGCTGTTCTTCGCCGACGCCCTGCCGCGGGAGGAGGCGGCGCCGATCGTGCGCTCGATGCGAGAGCACCATCGCGGCGTTCTGAAGCGACTGCGGTCGATCGAGCCGAAAGCGCTCGCCAAGAGCGCCGGGGGCGACCCCTTCCCCCTGGTCGTCCTGCGCGGCGGGATCGAGTTTCACGAGTGGTTCGCCAAGTGGTGCGAGCGGATCGAGGCGGAGATGCCCGAGCCCGCTCGCCCAAAGGAAAGGAGCAGCTGATGTTCGACGCCCTCGCCCGCTTCGCCGACGGCAAGGCCCGCCGCATCGGCCTCTTCGCGGTCGCCTTCTTCCTTCTCGCCGCCGCCCTCGGTGGCGGCGTCGCCAACCGTCTCGATCCCTATGGCGCCGACGACCCGGCGACGGAGACGGTCGAAGCACGCGAGCGGCTCGAGGCCGCGGGCCTGCGCATCCCCGCGGTGATCGTCGTGCTCGACGGCGCCAGGGTCTCGGCGCCGGCGACGCGGGCGCGCGTGGAAGCGCTCGAGCGCAGGGTAGGGCGACGTCCCGAGGTCAAGTCCGTAACCGGCTACTACGACACCCGCTCCCGGGTCTTCGTCTCCAAAGGCGGCAACTCCACCTACTTCGCGGTCGCCCTGCGACCGACCGCCGACAAGCAGTGGCAGGAAGCCGGCGCCGACATCGCCGACTCCCTCGCCGACGAGCCTGGGGTCACGGTCGGTGGCGCCGCGGTCGCCCAGGAGCAGGTCAACAAGCAGGTCGAGACGGACCTGCGGAAGGCCGAGATGCTCGCCTTCCCGCTGCTCTTCCTGCTCTCGCTGCTCTTCTTCCGCAGCCTCGTCGCCTCGCTGCTGCCGCTGATGATCGGCGGCCTGGCGATCGTCGGCACCTTCCTCATCCTGCGGGTGGCGAGCGAGCTCGGCTCGATCTCGATCTTTGCCCTCAATCTGACCACCGCGCTCGGCCTCGGACTGGCGATCGACTACAGCCTCTTCGTCGTCTCCCGCTACCGCGAGGAGATCGCCAAGGACGGGCCGGGGCTGGCGGCGATGCGACGCGTTCTGGCCACCGCCGGGCGGACCGTCTTCTTCTCTTCGCTCACAGTCGCCGCCGCGCTCGCCTCGCTGCTGGTCTTCCCGCAGCGCTTCCTCTACTCGATGGGCCTCGGCGGCTCGCTGGTGGCGCTGTTCGCGGCCCTGATCTCGCTCACTGTGCTGCCCGCTGTGCTGACGCTGCTCGGGACCCGCGTCAACGCCCTGGCGCCGCGCTTTCTGCAGCGCCGCGCCGAGGCCGACGCACGGTCGGAAGAGCGCGGCTTCTGGTACCGACTCTCGCGCTTCGTCATGCGGCGTCCGATCCCCGTTGCCACGTTCAGCGCGGTCTTCCTGATCGTGCTCGGGCTGCCCTTCCTCGGCATCAAGTTCAACACGGTCGACCCGACGGTCCTGCCCACTTCGGCGAGCGCCCGCCAGACCTACGACACGGTCAGCACCGAGTTCCCCCCTTACCGCGAATCGCCGATCTGGATCGACCTCGAAGGCGCGACCTCAAAGCAGGCGGCCCGCCTGGCCACCCGCGTCGGTCGCCTCGAGGGGGTCGCCGAAGTCGGCCCACCCCACCCGCTGCGCGGCGAGGTGACGGCAATTCAGGTCACGTCCGCCAACCCCTTCGTCTCCGATCCGAGCCAGGCCACGGTGAAGCGGATCCGCGCGCTGCGGACGCCCGCTGGGACGACGATGCTGGTCGGCGGCGCGACGGCCGACTTCATCGACTTCCAGTCCAGCCTCGGCCGCCACCTGCCGATCGCGCTGGCGATCATCGTCATCGCCACCCTGACCATCCTCTTCCTGATGACCGGCTCGGTCGTGCTGCCGATCAAGTCGCTGCTGATGAACTTCCTCAACCTCAGCGCCGTCTTCGGCCTGCTCGTCCTGATCTTCCAAGACGGCCGGCTCGAGGGCTTCCTCGACTACAGCAGTCCCGGGGCGATCGAGCAGACGATGCCGATCCTGCTCTTCGCGGTCGCCTTCGGCCTCTCCACCGACTACGCCGTCTTCCTGCTCTCGCGGATCAAGGAGGCGCGCGACAACGGCGCCTCGGACTCCGAGAGCGTCGCGATCGGCCTCGAGCGGACCGGCCGCATCGTCACCGCCGCCGCACTCCTCTTCGCCGTCGCGATGTTCGCCTTCGCCACCTCGAAGATCATCTTCATCAAGGAGAACGGCATCGGCACCGCGCTCGCGGTCCTGATCGACGCCAGCATCATCCGCGCCCTGCTCGTCCCCTCGCTGATGGAGCTGCTCGGCAAGTGGAACTGGTGGGCGCCGGCGCCGCTGCGGCGGCTGCACGAGCGGTTCGGGATTCGGGAGACGACGATGCCGGAGCAGGTATGACGCATCCGATATTCACCACACTTGGCTGGGGTGAATGTCGGATGCGCGCTTCAAGGCGGGCTCAAGAGCCCTGGTTGTAGATGCTGCTGTCGAAGCCGATCAGCGCCGGGTTTGCCGCATAGCCGATCGGCGGGAGGCCGAAGAGCTCCTCGATGCTCAACAGCAGGGAGAAGTGGTTGTAGTAGCCGGCTTCGTTGCCGCTGCCTGCTTCGATGAAGGGAGAGATGAGGAGCAGGCCGACCCTGCCCCCGCCACCGCTTGGTTTGACCGGGCCGCTCGTCGTCGACTGCGGCGAGGTCGTGGACGGGGGGAGGTTGGGATATTCGGGCGTCGCGCAGCAGGCGCTCGAATCGGCGCTTGGTCCCGTTGGCGGCGCCTGGGAGAAGGTGATCGCGATCAAGCCGCTTTTCTTGTAGGCCATCGACGCTTCGATCTGCGGCACGACCTTTTCCAGGAAGGGCTGGGCCGCGGCGAGCCCCGCCGGCTGGCCGGTTTCGCACGGCTGCTCGCTGCCGTCGTGACAGGCGTTGGGAACGATGTAGGAAAGCGCCGGGGCCTGTTCTTCGGACGCGAGATCGGCTTCGAGCTGCTCGATCCCGACATGGTGTTCGACGCAGCTCGGCTCGTCGGTCACCGAATGGAAATAGACAAGGGGGCTGCCCGAAGTTGCATAGGGGCCGCAGGCCGCAACCGGCTGCTGCGCGCCCGCGGCGCCCTCGGAGTAGACCTTCCAGCTCCTTTTCGCGGCTGTGAGCTGCCCGGGCAACGTCTGGGTCGTGCCCGGATACACGCACCCTTCGCCGATCACCTGTTCTTCGCCGCTGACCGTGGCCGGCGAGACGTCGGTGTAATTCGGACAGTCGGAAGCGGTCGCCTGCGTCGGGCCCTGGCCGCTGAGCAGGGCTATCTCGTTCGCCAGCTCGCCCTGGGCCACAGCGTAGTAGCTGGAGAGCAGCTCGCCTTTGGCTCGCAGCGTCTGCGACAGGTAAGGCGCCGCCGCGCTCGGTCCGAACCCTTCCTCGAAGCCGTGATCGCTGAGCACGATCAGGAAGACGTGTTCGACAGGCGGCAAACCGGGTTCTTCGGAGAATTCTTCCGGCAGCATCGGTTTGGCGGGCGTCGCCGGCGGGGCTTCTTCGGGCGGCAGCTCCGGGGGTGGCGCGGTCGCCTGAGCCGTTTCGGGCGCCGTCGCGACTTCGGTGGGCGCTTCTTCGCTCGCCGCCTCGACGGCTTCTTCGGGGGGTGGCGACGATGAGCCCATTTCGAGGACGAGCGGCGAGACGCCGGCGCTCTGCGCGATCGGGCCGGTGGCGGCGCCGATCACCACGCCGAAGGCGAGCAGCGCCATCACCGCGACCGCGGCGCTGCGCGGCTCAGGCATGTAGCGCGCGGCGAGCGAGCTGTCGTCGTCGGGCGGGTCGAGCACCCGATCGGCATCCGGCTCGGCTGCGGCGGCCGTCGCCGCCGCGTCCTCGCCGGCCGCGGTCGGCGCGAGGACGGATAGCCATTTGACGATCTCAGGAGGCAGTTGCGCCCACCGTTCACCGCACTCGAGGCAGTAGCGCTGGCTGGCGGCCAGCGTGGCACCGCAGCCCGCGCAGCTGGCGCCGGCGCGAGCCCCGCCGAGACCTTCATCGTCCGTGGAAATTCCCACCGCACCGTAGTCTCATACCGAGCAGCTCGCGAAATGTGACGCCGCTGTGAATGTGCCTGCAGACAGCGCGCGCACTTGTTCACAACTCTTCAACACCAGTCGCCACCCGGCTGGTGACGATGCGGATTGCCTTGAGTGCGCACGCGTTCCAAGCCGAGCCAAGCCCGGCCGCCGCTCCTCCGGCGACGGCACCCGACGTTCCCGCCACAGCGGTCACCCACTCGATGGTCGCAGCCACCGGCGAGAAGTGCCCTAGCTGCGCCGCCCACGTCGCGTCCGACCAGCGTTACTGCCTGCGCTGCGGCGCGCGTTGCGGCGAGCCGCGCCTGCCGATCATGAACGCCGTCACCTTCATGGACGCGATGAAACCGCGACAGGCGTCCGCCCCGCCGCCCAAGAGCAAGCGGCGACACGTTTCCCCGAACGCTGCCCTCATCGCCACCGTCGGCACCTTGCTCCTGGCGATGGGGGTCGGCGTCCTGATCGGTCGCTCCGGCAACCACTCGCTGACCACCCCTCCGGCAGCAGCCCCGATCGTGATCAAGGGCAACGGTGGCGAAGCAACCGAAACCGCATCCACCGGCAAGGCCACGACGGCAGGTGGTGGCGGTGGCAGGAAGGCGTCGAAGAAAAGGGCGTCCACGCTGAAGGAGGAAGCTGAAACGCAGGCCGGTGCCGAAGAAGTGCTCAAACCGGCCGCAGGGGTCAAGCTGCCGCCGGCGACGATCAAGCCCGGCGCGGAATGCCAAAAGGGCGTTGCCGGCTGCAAAGGCGGCGAATTCACGGGCGAATTCTTCGGCGAATGAGACTCCGCCGCCCCGGCAGGCTGAAGGCGAGGCACTCGCATGCGGAACCGCCGGCCGCGGCGGCTGCACCGCAGGTCGCCGTCCAACCCCACGAGATCACGGTCGACCTCGAACGCCGGCGCGACCAGCTCGTCGCCCGGGTGGCAGAGCTTCAGTGGGACCTCGGCGGGCTCGTCTACGAGATGGCGGTCCGCAACCAGATCGACATCGAGGTGCTGGTCAGACGGGCCGTCGCCCTGCAGGACGCCGACGCCGAGCTGAGCGAGGTCGAGCGGATCGTGCGCATGGAGCAGACGGGCACGGCGGGCTCCTGCCTCGCCTGCGGCGCCCCGCACAGCACCGGGGCCACCTTCTGCTGGCAGTGCGGCCAGCCCCTGCTCGAGCAGGTCCCCAGCGACGCGATCACCCGCCGCTAGAACGTGCCCGCTCTCGGGTGCCTAATAGGGCCTCGCGGGGCGGGCACGTCCCCGGGCGGGGTTAGCCGAAACGGCCTGTGACGTAGTCGCGGGTGCGGGGATCGGCGGGGTCGCTGAAGATCTTCTCGGTCGCGGCGTACTCGATCAACGCCCCCGTCGGCTCGCCGCCCGCCGTCGACTCGAGGCCGAAAAAAGCGGTCTGGTCGGCGACCCGCGCCGCCTGCTGCATGTTGTGAGTGACGATCACGATCGTGAAGCGACCTTTGAGGCTGTGCATCAGCTCCTCAATCGAGGCTGTCGCGATCGGGTCGAGCGCCGAGGCCGGCTCGTCGAGGAGGAGGACGTCCGGCTCGATCGCGATCGCCCGCGCGATGCAGAGTCGCTGCTGCTGCCCGCCGGAGAGGCCGAGGGCGCTGTCCTTGAGCCGGTCCCTCACCTCATCCCAGAGCGCCGCGCCGCGCAGTGCCTTCTCCACCCGCTCGTCGAGGTCCTGCTTCAGCCCCAGGTTGCGGGGCGCCCAGGCCACGTTGTCGTAGATCGACTTCGGGAACGGGTTGGGCTTCTGGAAGACCATGCCGATGCGCCTCCGCACCTCGACCTCGTCGACGCTCCCCGCGTAGAGATCGTGGCCGTGGTAATTGACCCGCCCCTCCAGCCTGAATCCCGGCACCGGGTCGTTCATCCGATTGAGGCTGCGGATGAAGGTCGACTTGCCGCAGCCGGAGGGGCCGATCAGCGCCGTGATCCGGCTCCGCTCGATGCGCAGGCTGACACCGCTCAGCGCCTGCTTGCGGCCGTAGAAGACAGAGACGCCCTGGGCCTCGAAGACCGCCTCGAGCGGGCCTTCCCAGGATCTGCCGGGGGCAAGCCCGACATCCGTCCGCGTCCCGGTCCTGATGCGGACGCGGCGTTGCGTCGGCGCGGCCACCTGTGTGAATTCGACCGGGTCCACGCCTCAGCGCGCCATCTTCTCGCGGTTGCGGGCGAGCAACGTGCGGGCCGCCAGGCTCGCGAACAGAATGAAGGAAAGAAGCAGCAAGCCCGCGCCCCAGGCCCGGGCGAAGCCGGCCGGGTTCGCTTCTTCGGACAACGAGAAGATCGTCACCGGAATGTTCGGCATGGCTTCGAACGGATTCAGGGCAACCTTGCTGCCGTCCCAGACGGAGTCGAGCAGGATCAGCGGCGCGGTCTCGCCGGCGGCACGGGCGACGGCGAGCACGGTCGAGGTGAGGATTCCCCCCATCGCGCTGGGAAGGATCACGGTGAGCACGGTGCGCCAGCGACTTACGCCAAGCGCATCGGCCGCCTCACGCATGCTGCTCGGCACCAGCGCCAGCATCTCCTGCGTGCCGCGCGCGATGATCGGCAGCATGATGATCGCCAGCGCTACGGCGGCGGCGAACGCCGACTGCTTGTGGGTCGCTTCGACGATCAGGCCGAAGACGAAGAGGCCGATGATGATCGACGGCAAGCCGTTCATCAGGTCGAGCATGAGCCGAACCGAGGCAACGGCACGTCCGCTCCCGAACTCTGTCAGGTAGAGGGCGACGAGGATTCCCATCGGCATCGCGATCAGCGTCGCGATTGCGACGATCTCGGCGGTGCCGACAAGCGCGGGACCGATCCCGACCGGAGTCCCCTTGATCAGGAAGTCGAGGCTGAGGGCGCTCGCGCCCCGCATCACGACCGAGTAGACGATGATCGCGAGAACGCCCACCGCCAATATCGCCGCCCCCGTCGCACCGTACTCCGCGACACGGCTGAGAATTCGTCGCCGGCGCAGGTTGCCCGAAGGGACCAATGGCGCAGTCGGATCGAAGGTCGCCTCGCTCACCTTGTCGCCATTCGTCGGTAATCGAAGCGCCTGCCGATCCACTGGGCAGTGAGGTTGGAGGCCAGGCCAATCACGAGCAGGATCACCCCCAGGTAGAAAAGCGAGGCCTGGTGCATCTGCGTGATCGCGCCCGGGAACTGGTTGGCGATGCGCGATGCGAGGGTTTCGCCCGTTTCGAACAGCGACGCCTTGATCTCGGAACCGGCACCGATCACCTGCGCCACAGCGATCGCCTCGCCCAGCGCACGCCCCAAGCCGAGCAGCGATGCGGCAACCACGCCGGATGCGGTGCTGGGCAGCACGATCCCGCGCACGACCTCCCAGCGGGTGGCGCCGAGCGCCCGCGCCCCGTCTTGGACGTCGCGGGGGACAGCGAGGAAGAGGTCGCGTGAGATCGAGGCGATGATCGGGATGACCATGATCGTCAGGATCAGGCTCGCGGTGAAGACGCTCGCGCCGGTCGTCTGAGGGGGACCGAAGAGCGGGATGAAGCCGAGCGTGTCGTGGAGCCAGGGCTCGAAGTGCTTCTGAGCGAACGGAGCAAGGACCAGGATCCCCCAGAAGCCGAGGATCACGCTTGGGATCGCCGCGAGCATCTCGACCAGCGGCGAGATGACGCTACGGACGCCCTTGGGGGCCAGCAAGCTCAGATAGAGACCGATCGAGACAGCGATCGGAGCCCCCAGGAGCAGCGCCACGAAGGAGGT
>Ga0247789_1000295_pt1 | contig 9253 bp, 7 predicted proteins | sample UWRJS220509R4_FD_179919 | JGI IMG/M metagenome (GOLD analysis project Ga0247789, IMG submission 179919) | Soil microbial communities from Arlington Agricultural Research Station in Wisconsin, United States - UWRJ-S220-509R-4 | ecosystem: Environmental > Terrestrial > Soil > Agricultural land...
GGTCGCGATCGCCTCGCCGATCCCGCGCGAGGCGCCCGTGACCAGCGCGATCTTGCCGTCGAGCGGCAGCGACCACTCGATCGCCGGCCTCTTCGCGACGGGGTTGCCGATCTCGATCACCTGGCCGGAGACGTAGGCAGAGCGCGGCGAGAGCAGGAAGCGCAGGGTCGAGTCGATCTCTCCCTCGGCGCCCTCGGCGACGTAGACCAGCTGCACGGCGATGCCGCGGCCGACCTCCTTGCCGAGCGAGCGGGTGAAGCCCTCGAGTGCCCGCTGGGCCGTCGCCTCGCGGGCCGGCCGGCCAGCCGGCGGCGTGCCGAGGACGACGATGCGGCCGCTGCGCTCGACCCGCTTCACGTTGGGGTGGAAGAAGCGCTGCAGCTCGACCAGCTCGGTCGAGTCGGCGATCCCGGTCGCGTCGAAGACCAGCGCCTTCACCGGCGCGCTCGAGGTCTCCGGCCGCGTCGCGCCGATCTCGCCGAGGATCTGCTCCAGGCGCTTGCCGAGGCGGCCGCGCGGAGCGCCGCCGGCGAGGACGGCGCCGGACACGACCGGATCGCCGGGATGGTGTCGATCCAGCTTCGCCGGCTGGGGCAGGCCAACGCGCTTCGCGATCATCCGGCCGGGGGGCGAGTTGACGACCTGCGAGTAGAGGTCGCTCATTTTGTTGTCCCTCCCGGGCTCTCGAGCGCGGCGACGACGCCCTGGCCGCCGGCCGCGCAGATGCTGATCAGGCCGCGTCCCGAGCCGCGCTCGTGCAGTGCCTTGGCGAGACTGGCGACGATCCGCCCGCCTGTCGCCGCGAACGGGTGGCCGGCCGCGAGCGAGCCGCCGTTGACGTTGAGGCGCTCGGTGTCGATCGTGCCGAGCGGGTCCTCGACGCCGATCCGGTCGCGGCAGAACGCCGGGTCGTCCCAGGCGCGCAGAGTGCAGAGCACCTGGGCGGCGAAGGCCTCGTGGATCTCGTAGAGGTCGAAGTCCTGCAGCGTGAGGCCAAGCCGGTCGAGCATGCGCGGCATCGCGTAGGCCGGTGCCATCAGCAGACCCTCGCGCTTGTGCACGTGGTCGACAGCGGCCGTCTGGCCGTCGACGAAGTAGGCGAGGACCGGCAGGCCGCGCTCCACGGCCCACTCCTCGCTCGCCAGCAGTACCGCCGAGGCACCGTCGCTGAGCGGGGTCGAGTTGGCGGCGGTCATCGTGCCACCCTCGCCGCCGAAGACCGGGCTGAGCTTGGCCAGCTTCTCGAGCGAGGAGTCGGGCCGCAGGTTCTGGTCGCGCTCGAGGCCGAGATAGGGAGTGACGAGGTCGTCCATGAAGCCGCGCTCATAGGCGGCGGCGAGGTTCTGGTGGCTGCGGATCGCAAGCTCGTCCTGCTCTTCGCGACCGACGCCCCACTCCTCGGCCATGACCGCGCAGTGCTCGCCCATCGAGAGGCCGGTGCGCGGCTCCTCGTTGCGGGGGATCGCCGGCACGACGTGGCCGGGGCGGATCCGGGCCAGGTGCTTGAGCCGGCCCATCGTCGAGCGCTCGCGGTTGGCGTCGAGCAGCACTTCGCGCAGGCCCTCGTTGACCGCGAGCGGTGCGTCGGATGTCGTGTCGGCGCCGCAGGCGACGCCGGCGTCGATCTGGCCGAGGGCGATCTTGTTGGCGACGAGGATCGTCGCCTCGAGGCCGGTGCCGCAGGCCTGCTGCACGTCGTAGGCGGGAGTCTCCGGGGCGAGCCGGGTGCCGAGCACGCTCTCCCGGGTCAGGTCGCGGTCGCGCGAGTGCTTGAGCACGGCGCCGCCGGCCACCTCGCCGAGGCGCTCCCCCTGCAGCGCGAAGCGATCGATCAACCCTTCGAGCGCCGCGGTGAGCATGTCCTGGTTGGAGGCGCGCGAGTAGACGGAGTTGGAGCGGGCGAAGGGGATTCGGTTGCCGCCGACGACGGCGACACGGCGTGGCTTGTCGGTCAACTGCTGGGCACCTTTCGACTGTCGGACTGGGGGGCGGGGGAGCTGGTCGCAACGGGGAGCGGTGTGCACAGCGCTACGGCTTGCGCCAGCCCCGAACGTTGCAGAGTTCTATGCACACGTTACCCCGACATCGATCGATGTCAAACCCGCGTCGTGTGATCTTCGCCACACAGAGAGCGGGGACGCTGGAGGCAGGAATGCAATCTCAGGGAAGAATGGCTTCGGGCCAGCCACTTCCACAGGCATCTGTGCGGGAGCGACGTTTCAGGAGAGAAAGCGCGTGGGCCGACACATCCACCCCACGGCCTCTCTTTTCGCCGTGGTTCCGGAGATGCGTTTCATACCAGTTGCCAGCTCTAGTGTCTTTGGAGACCGCAAGCCGTCCAGCGCCCGCGGCGAGATCCGCCATCTGAACGAACGGATGGAGTTCGCTGTCCTGGAGGACGGCACCGCCGACGAACCATTTTGAGCCCGGCGCAACGTACGGCTGGCACCGTGGAAACTGGCGGTAGAAGCGATAGGCAATTAGGTCTTGTGTCGACCTAAAGGCAGCATCCTCGCCATCGATGACGACCAAGGGAAGGCGTGGACGGGGCGCTTTGCGCTTCTCGACAAGCGCTGCATACGCCATCCAAAACCACAGCCGGTAGACATCGACAGGACGGCGGGTAGGCAGTGCAACCGTCAGCACGCGGACCTCGGCGATGCCCGCGATGTGCTCAAGGGCTCGACAAAAGAACTGACGCCCTGCGGCTTTGGCAGAGAGCGGCGGATGACCGCCGGCAAGCATCGCTCTCTGGGCGTGCAGCGAAACGCCTGTGCCGCGTAGGAGTTCACGGCTCTTCACCTCAGTTCGGCCGGATCGGCTGCCAAGCTCCGTTTGGATGAAGGCACGCCAGCGATGCTCCGCGGGGCGCAGCCAGCGGACGGGAATCAAGACGCCAGATACGACTTGAAGGCGAGCGGTTCCCGACTCATCGAGAAACGCTACGTAATCCTCGTCTCGAAGCCCTGCTTTAGGCACGCGCGGAGTTTCGCAGCCTAACCGCTCGGAAAAGCGTCAGGCCCGCCGAGGCGGGCCTGACGGCGCTCAGCCCGCTACCCCTCTTCCGGGGGCCGACCGAGCAATTATCGGGACCATACCAATACCCGGGGCGTCTCGCCACCTTGCAACCGAATAATCAGCAGCTTTTTGCGTGCACTCAAGGATGCTTGTGCCTACGCTAGCTCGGTGCCGTCGTAGAGCTTCTTGACGTGCACGGTGCCGGTGGGGGCGGCCTCGATGCAGAGGCGGCAGAGGACGCACTCGTCGAGGTTCTGCTCGACGATCTCGACCCGGCCGCCGGCGTCCTTGAAGATGTCGACGGGGCAGACTTCCTCGAGCTTGGCGGCGAGGGCGGCGTCGCCGGCGACCGCGTCCTCGACCTCGACGTCGATGAAGACCTTGCTCAGCTGCTCGGCCATCAGGCAAGACACCCCTTGAACTTCACCCTCGCTCGCTCGCGCACCATCAGACTGTCTCGCTCACTCGCTCGGGTTCAGAGCCCAACTTCTCCTTGACCGCGTCGGGGATCTCGTCGATCCGCTCGACGACGCGGATGCCGGCCGCTTCGAGGCGGGCGATCTTCTCCGTCGCCGTGTCCTCGACGCCCTCGACGATCGTTCCCGCGTGGCCGAAGCTCATCCCCTTCATCTCCTCGTCGTCCATGAACTTGCCGGCCATGAAGGCGACGATCGGCAGGCGTGAGTCGTTCTCGGCGACCCACTCGGCCAGCTGCGCCTCCATGCGCCCGCCCGGCTCGGTGTAGATGACGATCGCCCGCGTCTGCTCGTCGGCCTCGAAGTAGGGCATCAGCTCGGCGTAGGTGGAGCCGATGATCGCGTCGCCGCCGATCGAGACCGCGGTCGAGACGCCGAGGCCGGCCTGGGTCAGCGAGGAGGAGATCTCCGTCGTCATCCCGCCGGAGCGGCTCATCACGCCGACCGGGCCGGGCGCGTAGGCCTTGGCCGCGTCCTTGGCGGGGCCGCCGATGCCGCCCATCTTGCAGACCTCGGGCACGATCAGGCCGAGGCAGTTGGGGCCGATGATGCGGGCGCCGCGCAGCTCGGCGAGCTCGACCATCTGGGCGACGTCGCCGCGCGGCACCCGCTCGGTGACGACGACGATCAGCTTTATCCCGTTCTCGATCGCCTCGAGGACGGCGTCCTTGGTGAAGGCGGGGGGGACGGTGACGACCGAGCCGTCGATCGGCCCGCCGTGGTGCTCAACCGCCTGCGCGACGGTGTCGAAGACCGGCACGCCGTGGACCTCGCGCCCCTTGCGGCCCGGCGTCACCCCGCCGACGACCTTGGAGCCGTAGTCGAGGCACTCCCGCGTCAGGTTGACCGCCTCGCGGCCGGTGATGCCCTGGACGATGAAGGTCGTGTCCTTGCTCAGCAGGACGCTCATCGCAACCCCCACTGAAACGTTTTGTATCCCTCCTGGGGGGACAAAGCGTTGCAGCCGATCATTTTGCGGTCCCCTGGATCTTCTCGACGGCGCGGCCCGCCGCCTCCCACATCGAGACCGAGCGATCGCAGTACTCGACGCCGTATTTCTCGAGGATCTTGAAGCCCTCCTCCTCCCAGGCGCCCGGGATGCGGAAGATCGCGATCGTCTCGCCCGGGTCCTTGCCGAGCTCAAGGCAGGCCTTGATCACGCCGCGGGCGACGATGTCAACGCGCGTGTTGGAGACGATCGACATCATCACCGCGATCTTCTCGACCCCGTCCTTTTCCAGCACCTGCTTGGCGAGGCCGCAGGCCTTGGCGACGGAGGGGTTGCCGCCGATCTCCGAGTAGTTGGCGGGCCGCCCGCCCTGGCTGCGCACCGCGTCGGTCAAGGTCAGCGAGCCGCCGCCGGCCCCGATCACGAGGCCGAGGTTGCCCGAGAAGCCGTGGTCGCGGCCCTGGATCACGCCGCGGTGGTCGGCGGCGTCGATCGCGGCCACGTTGCGCTCGAAGTCCGAGGGCTCGTAGCTCTCTCGCCTGTCGTCCTCGGCGATCTGCAGCCGCTTGCGCAGCAGGCCCTTCTGGCGGCCGACGGCCTCGTTCTCCATCTCCATATGAGCGTCGAGGGCGACGAAGCTGCCGTCGGCGAGCTCGGCGAGCGGGTTGATCTCGGCCAGCGTCATGTCGTTCTCGCGGAAGAGGCGAGCGAGGCGGGCCAGGATCGGCGTCGCCCTGTTCAGCTGCGAGCCGGTGACCCCCGTCGCGGCGACGACCTGCTTCGCCTCGAAGTCGGAGACAGGCAGCAGGTTGGAGACGTGTCCGCGGCCGACGTGATCGGGGTGGGTCTCGGCGACCTCCTCGATGTCGATCCCGCCCATGTCGCTGAACAGCATCAGCGGCCGCTTCGCGGTGCCGTCCCAGACGACGCCGGCGTAATACTCCTGCTTGACCTCGGCCTTGGGGTCGACGAGGACGCCGCGCGGCATGTGGCCGTTGATCTCCAGCTTCAGGATCTCCTCGGCGTGGGCGGCGGCCTCCTCGGGCTCCTCGGCGAACTGGACGCCACCGGCCTTCATCCGGCCGCCGGTCAGCACCTGGGACTTGATCACGACCGGGCCGCCGATCTCCGCGGCCACCTTGCGGGCCTCTTCGGCGCTCGTGCAAAACCCATACTGCGTCACCGGAATTCCGGCCAGCTCCACGATCTTCCGCGCCTCGTACTCGAAGAACCTCATAGCGGCGCGGAACCCTATACAACGGGGCTTGGGATACTTGGCCTCGATGGCGCGCCTCGTCGCCATAATCGCCCTGGCGCTGGCCCCTGCCCTTGCGGCCGGCTGCGGCGGGACCGTGCTCGACAGCGCCAAGACCGAGGACACGCTGGCGCACAGCCTCGAATCCGAACGCGGGGAAAAAGTCTCCTCGGTCGACTGCCCGTCCGGGCAGGAGGTCGAGCCGAAGGCGACATTCGAGTGCACGATCCAGCTCGAGAACGGGCAGCGGGAGACGGCAACGCTCGAAATCCGCAACGAGGACGCCGACGTCAGCGTGATCAGCATCGAGGAGGAAGGCCGGGGGGCCAATGAATAAAGTGCCGCGAATGAGCCAAACCATCGCGGCCGAAGCGCCGACCACCCACGCAAAGCTCCTCGACTGGGTCGGTGAGATCGCCGATCTGACGCAGCCCGATGCCATCCACTGGTGCGATGGCTCCGCCGAGGAGTACGACTCCCTCGCCCAAGCCCTGATCGACGCGGGCACCTTCGAGCGCCTCTCCGAGGCCAAGCGCCCCAACTCCTACCTCGCCCTCTCCGACCCCGGCGACGTCGCCCGAGTCGAGGACCGCACCTTCATCTGCTCCGAGGAGGAGGCCGACGCCGGCCCCAACAACAACTGGCGCGACCCCGCCGAGATGCGGGAGACGCTGACCGGGCTCTTCGAGGGCTGCATGCGGGGCCGCACGATGTACGTGGTCCCCTTCTCGATGGGGCCGCTGGGCTCGCCGATCGCACACATCGGGGTGCAGCTGACCGATTCGGCCTACGTCGCGGCCAGCATGCGGATCATGACCCGCATGGGCAAGGGCGCGCTCGACGTGCTCGGCGCCGAGGGCGAGTTCGTCCCCTGCCTGCACTCGGTCGGGATGCCTTTGGAGGAGGGCACCGAGGACGTGCCCTGGCCCTGCGACGCCGACAACAAGTGGATCGTCCACTTCCCGGAGACGCGCGAGATCTGGTCCTACGGCTCGGGTTACGGCGGCAACGCGCTGCTGGGCAAGAAGTGCTTCGCGCTGCGGATCGCATCGGCGATGGCCCGCGACGAGGGCTGGCTGGCCGAGCACATGCTGATCCTCAAGCTGACCTCGCCCGAGGGGACGGTCAAGTACGTCGGCGGCGCCTTCCCCTCAGCCTGCGGCAAGACCAACCTGGCGATGCTGATCCCCACCCTTGCGGGCTGGAAGGTGGAGACGATCGGCGATGACATCGCCTGGATGAAGTTCGGCGACGACGGTCGGCTCTACGCGATCAATCCGGAGGCGGGCTTCTTCGGCGTCGCCCCCGGCACGGGCGAGAAGACCAACCCGAACGCGATGAAGACGATCGCCCGCGACTCGATCTTCACCAACTGCGCCAAAACCGACGACGGCGATGTCTGGTGGGAGGGGATGACCTCGGAGCCGCCCCAGCACCTGATCGACTGGCACGGCGAGGATTGGACTCCGGCATCCGACAAACCGGCGGCCCACCCAAACGCCCGCTTCACGACGCCGGCGAGCGCCTGCCCATCGATCGCCCCGGAGTGGGAGGACCCGGCCGGGGTGCCGATCGACGCCTTCCTCTTCGGCGGCCGCCGCTCCAAGGTGGTGCCGCTGGTGCGCGAAGCCTTCGGCTGGGAGCACGGCGTCTTCCTCGGTTCGATCATGTCCTCGGAGACGACCGCCGCCGCGGCCGGCGAGGTCGGCAAGCTGCGCCACGACCCGATGGCGATGCTGCCTTTCTGCGGCTACCACATGGGCGACTACTTCGCCCACTGGCTGAAGGTGGGCCGACGCGAGGGCGCGCAGCTGCCCCGGGTCTTCTACGTCAACTGGTTCCGCAAGGACGAGGAGGGCAACTTCCTCTGGCCCGGTTTCGGCGAGAACAGCCGTGTCCTCGAGTGGATCTTCCGCCGCTGCGACGGCGCCGCCGAAGCCGACGAGACGCCGATCGGCATGGTGCCCGCGGCCGGAGCCATCGACACCGATGGCCTCGAGATCTCCGAGGGGGCGCTGGCCGAGCTGGTCGCCGTCGACCCGGCCGAGTGGAAGGTCGAGCTGCCGGCGATCCATCAGCATTTCGCGCGCTTCGGCAGGCACCTGCCGGAGGAGCTGCACGAGCAGCTCTCCGACTTGGAGCGCCGTCTGGACCAAAATTTGTAGATAGGTTCAGATGCGGTAGCTATCCTTCCCCGCTTGCTTTCGCGCCGCGCTGACCTCAAGTCGGCGGCGGTTCTCGCGGGGATCGTCGTCTCGCTGGATTTGCTCTGGAACCTCGTAGGGGGCTCCACGGGCACGCTCGCGTATGGCCTCATCGACGAGCCCGCGCACCTGGCGACCTGCGCGATCGCCCTGATCGCGGTGGCTGCGATCGGCGGCGCCAGACCGCCGGGTCGGTTCGTGGTGGCGGCGCTGCTCGCCAGCGTCGCGATCGACGTCGATCATCTCCCGGGCTACCTCGGCTGGCACGGCCTGATCGGCTCGCTGCCGCGGCCATACCCGCACGGCCTCCTCTTCGTCGCGGCGTTGCTTGGGATTGCCGCCGTCGCCCGCCGAAGCGACGTTCGGCAGATCTCCCTCGGCGCTGCCTTCGGCGTCTCGGCGCACTTGCTGCGCGATCTGGCGACCGGGCCCGGCGTCCCCCTCTTCTGGCCGGCCTCGACGGCTGTCGTCGCGATTCCCTATGCCTTCTTTGTCCTCGGCCTGGTGCTGGTCGTGTTGGCCATCGCGGCGCCGCGGCGGACCCCGCTGGTCGCACGGTTCGGCTTGACGGCTGCCCTGGCCGCGGTTGCGGTTGGAGCGTCGCTGGCGACGCCAGCTCGCGCCGCTCCCTCGCACGATGCGATCGGCGTCTACATCCCCGGCTCGGACTGGAACCCCTCCCTGCTCGACAGCTACACGCGCGCGGTCGGCCGCCAGCCGGCGATCGTCTCGATCTACCGGGACTGGTCGGCACAGCCCTTCGAGACGCCGGTCCTCTCCGCAATCTCCTCGCGCAACGCGATCCCGATGGTGACCTGGGAGCCCTGGCGCGAGTGGAGCGCTGCCGTCTCCCTGCAGTCGATCGCCGCCGGCGCCGAGGATGCCTACATCGCCGCCGCCGCGAGCCGCGCCGCCGCCTGGGGAGGCCCGATCTTCCTCCGCTTCGCCCACGAGATGAACGGCGCCTGGTACCCGTGGGGCTCTGAAGCCCTCGCCGCGCCGGCCGTCTACAGGGCCGCCTGGCGCCACGTCGTCGAGGTCTTCCGCCAACAGGGCGCGGCCAACGTGCGCTGGGTCTGGACCCCGTACGTCGAAGGCGACCGCCAGCGCCCCTTCCGCCGCTACTACCCGGGGGACAGGTGGGTCGACTGGGCGGGCCTCGACGGCTTCAACTGGGGAGCGAAGTTCGTCTCCTTCGCCAAGCTCTTCCAACGCTCCTACATGACCTTGGTGCGGATGACGAAAAAGCCGCTGATCGTCGCCGAGACCGGCTCGGTCGAGTACGGCGGCAGCAAGCCGGTCTGGATACAGCGCGCCCTCGGCCGCGCCCTGCCCCGCTACAAGCACGTCC
>Ga0247789_1000298_pt1 | contig 9239 bp, 11 predicted proteins | sample UWRJS220509R4_FD_179919 | JGI IMG/M metagenome (GOLD analysis project Ga0247789, IMG submission 179919) | Soil microbial communities from Arlington Agricultural Research Station in Wisconsin, United States - UWRJ-S220-509R-4 | ecosystem: Environmental > Terrestrial > Soil > Agricultural land...
GCGCCTCACTGAATGAGATAATCCCTGTTTATGGGCAAAGTTGTGGACATAGAGTCACAACCACGCCGGCGCCGCGGCCGCAAACGTCCGTCGAAGACCGCCCTCGTCCTCGGCGGCGGCGGCTTCACCGGTGGCGTTTACGAGATCGGCGCGCTGCGGGCGTTCGACCTGCTCGCCGTCAACAGCACGGTCAACAACTTCGACATCTACGTGGGCACCAGCGCGGGCTCGTTCGTGGCGGCGATGCTCGCCAACGGCGTCACTCCCGACGAGATGATGCAGGTGCTGAACGACCGGGTTCCCTCCGAGCTCGAGGATCTCGACCTGAACAAGGTGCTGAGGCCCAACTATCTCGGCTTCCTGCAGAAGCTCGCCGTCCTGCCGCTGCGTGGCGCCGAGCTGCTGCTCAACCTCGCACGGATGGGGGAGTTCTCGGCGATCGACCTTGGCGTCGGCCTGGCGGAGAACCTGCCGACGGGTCTCTACTCCGGCTCCGGGGTCGCCGAGTACGTCGAGGAAACGCTCGCGGAGGGGGGCCGCAGCAACGACTTCCGCGTCCTCGACAGGGAGCTCTACCTGACGGCAACCGACCTCGATACCTGCGAGCGAATCGTGTTCGGTGAGGACGGTTGGACTGATGTGCCGATCTCCAAGGCCGTGCAGTGCTCGACGACGCTGCCGGTCGTCTACAAGCCGGTCGACCTCAAGGGTCGGCAGCTGATCGATGGCGGCATCCGCTCGACCACGAACGTCGACATCGCGGTCGAAAAGGGAGCGAAGTTCATCATCGTCGTCAACCCGCTGGTGCCCTTCGTCAACGACTTCGAGAAGACGATGACGACGGTGTTCGGTACCCGCGTGCGCCGCGTCTCCGACATGGGCCTGCCGGCGATCGCCAACCAGACCTTCCGCCTGATCGCGCACGCCCGCCTGCACGAGGCGGTCGCCCAGTGGGAGGAGAAGTACCCGGGCGTCGACATCATCCTGATCGAGCCCGAGCCGAACGACGAGCTGATGTTCGGCACCCCGATCATGGACTACTCGCGGCGGCTGCAGATCGGGCGCCATGGCTTCGAATCGGTGACCGCGGCGCTTGCCCGCGACTACGATCGCTACAAGGAGATCGCTGAACGGCACGGCCTGAAGATCTCCGGCCGCCGCGTCAGCCGCGCCGTCGAGCGCGCCGCGGAAGAGGAGCCGGAGCCCGCCTCTGCCTGGCGCCGCGTACTCGGCCAGACCACCTCAGCCCTCCTCCGCCAGTCCGGCGACGCGTCCTAAGCTCAAGCGCCGACCCCCTCGCCTCCAAGCCTCGGGGGCGTGCGCCATCAATTCCGGCGGACGAGGACCGACAGCGCCCTTAACTCGCGTACAGCGCCTCGATCTCGCGCTCGTGCTTGGCCGCGACCACGGCGCGCTTGACCTTCAGCGTCGGCGTCAGCTCGCCGCCTTCCTGTGAGAGATCGCGGGGCAGGATCGCGACCTTCTTAACCTGCTCGACCCTGGCGAAGCGCTCGTTGATCTTCTCGCGGTGCGCTTCGATCTCGCGGCGGATCTCCGGGCTCTCGGCAATCTCAACGGGGTCCGTCGAGAGGCCGTGCTCCTTGGCGTAGGCCAACGTCTCCTCGGGGTCGAGCGTGACCAGCGCGACCAGGTAGGGCTTGCGGTCGCCGACGACGACGCACTGGGAGACGAGCGGGTGCTGCTTCATCTCGTTCTCCAGGTTCGCCGGCGTGATGTTCTTGCCGCCGGCGGTGATGATGATGTCCTTCTTGCGGCCGGTGATCGTGATGAAGCCCTCGGAGTCGATCTCGCCGATGTCGCCGGTGTGCAGCCAGCCGTCGACGATCGTCTCGCGGGTCGCCTCCTCGTTCTTGTAGTAGCCCTGGAAGACGTTCGGGCCCCTAACCAGGATCTCGCCGTCGTCGGCGATCCTCACCTCGCAACCGGGGAAGGGCTTGCCGATCGTGCCCACCTTGAAGTCGTCCGGGGTGGAGATCGTCGCCGCCGTCGAGGTCTCCGTCATCCCCCAGCCCTCGAGCACGAGGACGCCGGCGGCGTCGAAGAAACGCAGGATCTCGGGGTTGATCGGAGCCGCGCCGGAGACGGCAAGGCGAAGGTTGCCGCCGAAAAGAGCGCGGATCTTGGAGAGGACCTGTTTGTCGGCAAGCTCGTATTGCTTGCGCAGCAGCAAGCCGGGCTTGCGACCGGCCCGCTCTGCCTCGCGCATCTTCCTGCCGACGCCGAGAGACCACTTGAAGACCGCCTTCTTGAGCCCGCCCATTTTCTCTACGCCGCTCGTCGCCTGCGTGTAGATCTTCTCGAAGATGCGGGGCACCGAGGGAAAGTAGGTCGGCCTCAGCTCGGCCAGGTTGGGCAGGATCTTCAGCGGATCCCGCTCCCAGAAGGCGAGCGTGGCGCCGAGGTCGAAGCTGCCGAGCTGGATCAGCAGGGCGAAGGAGTGGGCGAGGGGCAGGTAGAGGTAGGTGACGTCTTCGGGCTCGATCACGCTCGTCGCGTTGACCATGTCCAGCATCGCCCGGTAGTTGCCGTGGCTGATGATGCACCCCTTGGGCGGGCCGGTCGTGCCCGACGTGTAGATGAAGGTGCAGATGTCCGCCGGCGTGACCGCTCGCCAGCGCGCCTCCCACTCGGAGGCGTCGCGACCGCCACCGCGGGTCGCCAGGTCGTCGAGTGAAATTGCGTCCTCGCTGGCGCCCGTTATGCGCACGACGTGCTCGAGCAGCGGCAGTCGGTCGCGCACGGCCCTGATCTTCTCCATCTGCTCGTCGTCCTCGACGACGACCACCTTGGCATCCGAGTTCTCGAGCACGTACTGGCACTCCTCGGGCGAGTTGGTCTGGTAGATCGGCACGACGACGGCGCCGATGGAGAGGGCGGCGAAGTCGACGTAAGTCCACTCGGGCCGAGTGTTGGCGAGGATCGAGACCTTGTCGCCCTTCTCGACCCCGAGCTCGATCAGCCCGAGAGCAAGCGAGCGGACGGTCTCCAGCACCTCCTCGAAGCTGCGGTCGACCCAGGCGCCGTCGTGCTTGAAACGGACCGCCGGAGTGCTGCCGTAGAGCTCGGCCGACAGCGGAAGCAGATCGGCCAGGGTGGACGATTTGGTTCCGCGCCCCATAGCGGGGCGAAGTCTAATTGAGGAGGGTTAGGAGGTCGTCTGCTGACGTGCCTGGTTCGAGTAGCTGCGCAGCGAGGTCTGGAAGAGCGACTTGTCGATTCGTCCGTGGAAGATCGGAATGCCCATCTGCATGCACTTGCCGATCACCTCCTGCCGCTTCATGTGAAGCTCCTCGGCAAGCTCGGACGGGGTCAAGTGATTGGCCACACGGACCTCCCTTATCGTCGAAATCGGGTAGGGAGAATTTACTCCCGAGCGACGACGTGTCAACCGGGAAACGCCGCATATTGCGGCTTCCGGGGACGAGGAGCCGCGATAATGGCCGCCATGCCGACCACGACCGATCCAGGGGCGAAGCCCCTCGAGATGCCGATCCCCCGCCGCGGCAGGATCTGGGTCCTGCTTGCGCTTGGCCTTGTCACGATCGCCCTCGGCTACTTCGTGGTCGACGTGGCCACGCAGGAGGCCGGCCGCGACGTCGTGCACATCGCGGGGATCGGCGAAGCGCAGGAAGTCTTCGGCGGCGTTCCGCAGGAAGGCGACCGACTCGGCTCCTCGGACGCACCGGTGACGATCCAGGTCTTCAACGACCTGCAGTGCTCCAATTGCCGCGAAGACTTCCTCAGCACGATCCCGGGCCTCGTCGAAGGTCCCGTCCGATCCGGCAGCGTGAAGCTGCTCTATCGCCACTACTCGGCCAGCGAAAGCCCGCAGGAGCTCGGCTTCTTCGGGGCCGAGGCGGCCGCGCAGCAGGGTTACGGCTGGCAGTACACCTACCTCTTCTTCCGCAACCAAGATGAAGCGAAGAGGTTCGGCGTCGACGAGGAGTTCCTCGACTCGGTGGCCGGCGGGGTCGGTGAAATGAACGAGCCCGAGTGGCTCCAGTACCTGGAAGAGGAGGGGGGCTCGGACGGGGCGATCGCCCGACGGCTCGAAAGCTACGAGGAGCTTGGCGCCGGCCTCGGCATCCGCCCCCGCCAGGCGGCGATCGTCAGCGGCCCGCGGGGAACGCGCACGCTGCAGGACGGGCCGAGCCTGCCCCGGATCGAAGCGGCGATCGAAGCGGTCCGCTAGCTGCCCGGTCTGGGATAATCCCCGGCTCTCGGGGCGTGGCGCAGCCTGGTAGCGCGCACCGTTCGGGTCGGTGAGGTCCCCGGTTCAAATCCGGGCGCCCCGATTGGTTAGAGGCCCGCGAAGGGACGCGAACAAGGGAGAAAGCCCGCAGTTTGCCGCCCTTCGCGGGCCTCGGTTCGGGCTGTTCGGGGCTGTTCGGTGGTTCTTTCCACCGGCGGTCCACCGCAAAGGGACCATAGATCCACCGCAGTGCGTCTTCCCGGTGATCAATCAGACTTGAGTCGGCAGGGGCGTGGGTCCAATGCGGAAGCGGATCTGGTGGACGGCGGCTACCTGATCGCCACCGTCTACACCAAGCTCGGCGAGCAACGCGCCGTCGCTCGCGCCCAGCGCGTGATGGACGCCTACCAGCAACGCCGCCCAGACGAGCGACCCTCATCGAGCCGCCTCCGCACGGCGAACCGAAACATCGATCGCGTTTCGCAGCTTTCCAACTTCGGCGGCGATGTGCCGCTTCTGGAGCGGCCCCATCCCGGCAATCTTTCCGTTGAGGCTGATCGTCGTTGGCCCCTGCGCGTCTCCGGCCATTAGCACCTCGATCTTCGATGGGTTACGGGTCAGGCCGACGCCGATCCTGGGCACGATGCGGCCAGGTTCCTGCTCCTTCACGCCCCAACCGCAATTGGCTACGGCCTCCTTCACCGCAAACTCGGCCTCCTGGAAGGGCAGGAAAACATCGAACTCTTCGCTGTACTTGCTCACGGCTGACCACTCCTTTTGGCCTGTCGAACGCTATCCGTTCGGGCTGGAGCTGCGCCAAGTGGGGGTCGGCCCTGCGCCGCCGGGTCGGCATTTCCGGAGCCTCAACTTCACTGGGCCTGTTAGAACGCCGTTTGTGCCCGATGACAACGACGGAATCGAGAATGCCGCGCGGAAGGTAAGGGCCTTCGGCGTCGGCTCGGAATTGACCACGCGCATCGCGGGCATCGAGGCCGCGCTCTCCGGCTGCGCGTCGGATCAGGTCGGCTCGATCCTGGCGGCCGAGGATGCGACTCCTGAGCTTCTCACCTCCGCGCTCCAGATCAAGGCGCTGAGCGGCCAGATCAACGTCCTCATCCATGCGGCCGGAATCCTGGCCGCGTTGCCCTTCATTCTCGACAGAGGCGAGGTGGTCGAAAGCCTCTCCCTGGGGGCTGGGAACACCGGGAAGGCACACGACGTGGAGACGAGCCTGAGGATCGCGGAGTTCAAGTTCATCGAATGGCGCGGAGGTGCAGAGGCAATCCGCCAGAACAACGTCTTTCAAGACGTGTTCAACCTCGTGTCTGCCGAGACCGACAAGCGGAGGCAGCTATTTGTGCTCGGCACCGAGCATCCCCTCCGATTCCTCGGCAATAGACGGGCCCTATCGAGCGTCCTGAGCAAGAACGCATCGCTGGCAAAGAGATTTCGGGAACTTCACGGAGAGAACTTCAAGACGGTCAACGAGTATTGGGCGACGGTGAAGGATCGCATCGAAATCGTTGATCTCCGTGAGGTCATTCCCGTACTGGGCCGGGAGTAAAGGGGCGCTCGGGCGCCGCTACGGCATAGGCCTGGTCTCAATCGCCTATTCGCCTCGGCTCCGACGCGGGCGTCAGCGCCGCAAATCCACCGCAGAACGCCACAATCCTCAGCGTTCATGGCCTTTCTAACCGATCGCCCCGATATTCGATTGCCCGTGCGTCAAGCTTGGTCGATCTTGGCGATCCTCCACGGCTACCAGATCGTCAACGACCTCGGGCGATCATGGTCGCGGATCGTTTGGTCCTTGGTCACGAGGCCGAGGCCGTGCTCGATCGCGGTCGCATAAATCAGCCGATCGGCGGGGTCACCCGGGAACGAGGCGGGGAGGGAGGCAGCGGCGTCGGCGATCGCCGGGGTCATGCCAATCGTTCGAAGCTGCGCGGCGAGACCCTGCAGCCAGGATCGAATCGGAATGTTGACGACGATCCGCTCGTGCTTCGCCAGCCAAGCCAGCTCGTACCAGGAGATCGCCGCCACCACATGTTCATCTGCTTCCTCGAGGGCCTTGCGCGCCGAGGCGCTGACCCGTTTCGGCTCTGCAGACCACCAATGGACCACGTGGGTGTCGAGCAGAATCGCAGTCACACTACGAAGCGTTCCAAGCCTCGTCGGTGGAGAACAACTGCTTCTCCTCGACGGCCGTCACGGCCACACCGGCGAACGAGCCTTTGAGAGAGCGCGCGCCAGATGCGGGTACGAGACGGGCGACCGGCCGCCCATGCCTGGTGATCTCGATTTCCTCGCCGGCGGCAGCATCGTCCAAGAGGCGGAGGATCGTAGCCTTCGCGTCAGTAGCGGTCACTTGCTTGGCCATATGGACAGTATAGCGGTCAGATAAGCATTGACATTGTCGGCGCGACTTTCCTTCGGCGCCGGGTTCAAACTGCATGCATGCGGAGGCTTTTCGTCATCTCGGTGGCCGTGGTATGGCTGGGCCTGTTCTCCGGCGCGGCTGCCGCACGGCTGGCCCCTCCCAGCTTCGTCGGGATCTCCCCGCAGACCACGAGCACCAACTCGGACTTCGAGCTGATGGAGCTGGCGGGAATCGAGACCGCGCGACTGCCGATGGGATGGCTGGACATCGAGCCCGAAGCCACGGACCGGTATGACCCGCACTGGGGCTGGTTCGACGGCGAGGTCGAACGCGCCGCCGAGCATGGGATAAGAATCTTCCCCTTCGTCTGGGGGTCGCCGGAATGGGTCGCGCCGTTGCCGACCGCCGAACCGGTCGAAAGCCCCTGGCAGCGCGAAGCCTGGCTGCAGTTCCTTCGCCGGGCCGTCGACCGTTACGGCCCAGGTGGGGAATTCTGGGAGGAACACCCCGACCTGCCGGTGCTGCCGGCGCGCCACTGGGAGATCTGGAACGAGGAGAACATCGTCACCTTCTCCCACCGGCCGAGCGCGGAGCGTTTCGCCAAGTTGATCCGCATCTCCGGCCGCCTCCTCCACCGCGTCGATCCCGGCGCCAAAGTGCTGATCGGCGGCCTCTTCGGCCGCCCCCTGCAAACGCCGCCGAACCTCCAGTCGGGCGACTTCCTCTCGCAGATCTACCGCGCGGGCGGGGTCAAGCGCTTCTTCGACGGGGTGGCGCTTCACCCCTACGTTGCCAAGGCCGACGCGATGCGACCTCAGATCGTCAACCTGCGCCGTGTCATGCGCGTCCACCACGACTCGGCGACGCCGCTCTATGTGACGGAGCTGGGGTGGGGCTCGGACAGCTTCGAGTCGCGCTGGGAGAGGGGGCCGCGCGGCCAGGCGCGCGAGCTGAACCGTGCCTTCGAGCTCCTCACCGAGCACCGGCCGAGCTGGCGGATCGGCGGCGTCTGGTGGTTTTCCTGGACCGACCAGGACGGGGCCTGCCAGTTCTGCGACTCCGCGGGCCTTCTCACCGCGGCCCACGAGGCGAAGCCGGCCTGGTACAGCTTCAACGAGTGGACCGGCGGCGACGCCGACACCGTGCCGCGCGCCTCGCTCCTTCCCTGACGTTTGACTCGCCCGCGCGTGGGCAGAGGAGGGTCAGAGCACGAGCGGGAAAGGAGCGGTCAGATGGCAAACGAGCTGCAGGGCAAGCGGGTCGCCTTCGTGATGGCGAACGAGGGGGTTGAGCAAGTCGAGCTCGTCAAGCCGCTGGAAGCGGTGCGCGAGGCGGGCGCCGAGACTGAGCTGCTGGCGCCTGAAGCGGGCGAGATTCAGGGCTTCAACCACCTCGAAAAGGGCGACACCTTTGCAGCCGACGAGGTAGTCGGTGAGGCGGACCCGGATCAGTTCGACGCGCTGGTGCTGCCGGGCGGGGTCGCAAACCCAGACCAGCTGCGCACCAGGCCCGAGGCAGTCCGCTTCGTGCGGTCGTTCTTCGAAGCGGGCAAGCCGGTGGGAGTGATCTGCCACGGTCCCTGGACGTTGGTCGAGGCCGATGTTGTTCGCGGCCGGACCCTGACCTCGTGGCCGAGCCTGCGGACCGACCTGCGCAACGCGGGCGCCGAGTGGGTCGACGAGGAAGTGCACGTCGACCAGGGGCTGGTCAGCAGCCGCAAGCCGGACGACCTAGAAGCCTTCTGCGCGAAGGTGGTCGAGGAGATCGCCGAGGGACCGCACGAGGCCCAGGTTTGAACGAGCGGACGGCCGGGGAGTAGCGAACCATGACCATTGCAGGAGCACTGCTGCTGATCGTGGTCGGGGCGATCCTGACCTTTGCCACCAACCTCCACGTCGAGGGCGTCAGCCTCGACGTCGTCGGTTGGATCCTGATGCTCGCCGGCGCCGCCGGCCTCGTCCTCTCCTTCTTCCAGGAGGCGATCTGGACGGAGCGGGTCCGCCGCCGCGAAGTCGGGGTCGAAGACCGCCGCGAACTGCCGCCGCGCGAAGTCCCGCCCCGCTACTGACGGGGCGGGGGCCGCCCGATGACGGCCATCGGCTACACGCTCTCCAGCGAGGAGCACGACGCGGGGGCGCTGGTTCGCCATGCCGTTCGGGCGGAGCAGGTGGGCTTCGAGTTCGCCGTCATCTCCGACCATTTCCACCCCTGGGTGGACCGCCAGGGCAACAGCCCGTTCGTCTGGGGCGTTCTCGGCGCGCTCTCCGAGGCGACCGAGCGGATCGAGCTGGCGACCGGCGTCACCTGCCCGACGATGAGGATCCACCCGGCGATCGTGGCTCAGGCCGCGGCGACGGCGGCCGCGCAGCTACCCGGTCGATTCTCGCTCGGCGTCGGCAGCGGCGAGAACCTCAACGAGCACATCCTCGGCGAGCGCTGGCCCCGGGTGGCCGAGCGCCAGGAGCGCCTCGTGGAGGCGATCGAGGTGATTCGCCTGCTCTGGGAAGGTGGCCTGAAGAGCCACCGCGGGAAGCACTACAGGGTCGAGAACGCGCGCCTCTACAGCCTTCCCGAGCAGCCGCCGCCGATCCTGGTCGCCGTCGCCGGCGAGAAGTCCGTTGACCTCGCGGCCCGGCACGGCGACGG
>Ga0247789_1000305_pt1 | contig 9181 bp, 8 predicted proteins | sample UWRJS220509R4_FD_179919 | JGI IMG/M metagenome (GOLD analysis project Ga0247789, IMG submission 179919) | Soil microbial communities from Arlington Agricultural Research Station in Wisconsin, United States - UWRJ-S220-509R-4 | ecosystem: Environmental > Terrestrial > Soil > Agricultural land...
GGGTCGCGGAATACCCGATCCTTGCCGTGCTGGCAGTGTTCTGCCGCCCCCTCTCTCAGGACATATGGAAGCCGTTCAATAGCTGGCTCTGGCCGCTTGCGCCGTCGCAGTGGCCGCAGTTCGACAGCTGGTTCTGGCCTGTGGCGACCGTTACTGCGATCTTTCTGCTGGGCCCCGGCTTTGGCGGCGCGACCCTCGACGATGGTGATACTCTCCTCACAGCTGCCGTGCTTGCGCTCGCCGGAATTTCGATTGTTCTTTTCCGCGATCCGCCCAAGTCCGCTCTTGTTGTCGCAATCGCGCTCATCGCGATCCGGATCTATCCAACCGGCGAATATCACATCGTGACCCTGCGCAGCTTTTTCGGAGTGCACAAGATCTACGACACTGATGATGGGCGCTTTCGCATACTTAAGCACGGCTCCACGATTCATGGTGCGCAGATAATCGCTGACGAAGCTGGCGAGCCGGTCAGCGGTCCGCCGAAGCCGATCACCTACTATCATGATAGATCGGCGGTGAACCAGGTGATCTCGTCAGTTCGTGCCCGGAAAGAAGGCGCTCTGCGCGTCGCGGTGATTGGCCTTGGCTCTGGTACGCTGGCCTGCCGCATCGCGCCTGGCGAGAGATGGCGGTTTTTTGAAATCGACCCGACGGTGGTCGAGATTGCGCGCAACCCCACGCATTTTACGTTCTTGTCGTCCTGCGCGCCAAACCTCCCGATTGTGCTTGGCGATGCCCGCCTTACATTTGCGCACGAACCTGACCGCGTTTACGACCTCATCATTGTCGATGCGTATTCGTCTGACGCCGTTCCGGTGCATCTTGCGACCGCCGAAGCAATGGCTCTTTATAAATCAAAGCTCGCTCCGCACGGCGTCGTGCTGATGCACATCTCGAACAGGCACCTTGAGCTTAAAAGTGTTGTCGAAGGAATTGCCGATGCCAACGGGCTCAAGACCTGGATCTGGAGCAGCGCCATCGAAGAAACGGACGATGGCAATTTTGTTTTTTCGTCGGACGTTGCGATCGCAGCGAAGGACGCGGAAGACATCGGCGAACTGAAATGGAGCAAGCTCTGGGTGCTTACCCCACCCGACCCGGCCGTGCGCGTCTGGACCGATGACTATTCCAACATTGCCGGCGCGCTGTGGCGCAGATACACCAATTAAATGCGCTACATGTTGAGCACGCGGCCATAGGCGTCGAGCACCGCTTCCTTCATCATTTCCGACAAAGTCGGATGCGGGAAGACGGTGTGCATCAGCTCTTCTTCCGTCGTCTCAAGGTTCATCGCAACGACGTAACCCTGAATGAGCTCGGTCACTTCAGCGCCGACCATGTGAGCGCCGAGCAGCTGACCCGTTTTCTTGTCGAAAATGACTTTCACCAGGCCCTGATCCTCGCCGAGCGCGATGGCCTTGCCGTTGCCCATGAAAGGAAAGCGGCCCACCCGAATTTCAAGTTTCTTTTCTTTCGCTGCCTGCTCGGTGAGCCCCACCGACGCAATTTGCGGCGAACAGTAAGTGCAACCGGGGATCATCAGCTTGTTCATCGGGTGCGGGTTAAGGCCTTTGATCGCCTCAATACAAACCACCCCTTCATGCTCGGCTTTGTGTGCGAGCATCGGCGGGCCGGCGACGTCCCCGATGGCGTAAATACCGGGGACACTCGTCCTGTTGAGCTTGTCGACGACGACGGTTCCCCGATCGGTTTTCACGCCGACTTTCTCAAGGCCAAGATTTTCAATGTTGCCGACAACGCCGACGGCGGAGATGACGCGCTCGGTGGTCAACGTCTGTGATTTGCCGCCCTCTTCAATTGTCGCGGTGACGCCGTCGCCTTTCCTATCAAGCTTGGTGACTTTTGCGTTGGTATGAATCTTTATGCCCTGCTTCTCAAAGCTTTTGCGGGCGAATGCCTGAATCTCCTGGTCTTCGACCGGAAGTATTTGCGGCAGTACCTCCACGACCGTTACATCGGAACCGAGGGTTCTGAAAAAAGAGGCGAATTCGATTCCAATCGCGCCCGAGCCGATGACCAGCAAAGATTTCGGCACGCGATCCGGCACCATCGCCTCGAAATAAGTCCAAACCAGCTTCTTGTCCGGCTCGATGCCCGGCAACACGCGCGGGCGTGCGCCGGTCGCAATAATGATGTGCTTTGCCTGATAGGTGCCGGCGCCAAGCGCTCCCTTCGGAGCTTCACTCTTCGAGGCCTTCACAGTCACTTTGCCGGGCGCGTCGATCGAGGCTTCGCCCCAGATGACCGAGACCTTGTTTTTCTTCATGAGAAAGCCGACGCCGTCGTTAAGCCGCTTCGACACGGCGCGTGAACGCGCGACGACGGCTTTCGGATCGTAGCCGACATTGTCGGCCTTCAGCCCGTAGTCCTTGGCATGCTGGAAATAGTGAAAGATCTCCGCCGAACGCAGCAAGGCCTTGGTCGGGATACAGCCCCAGTTCAGGCAGATACCGCCGAGGTAGTCGCGTTCGACGATTGCGGTCTTGAAGCCAAGTTGCGACGACCGGATAGCCGTAACATAACCGCCCGGCCCGGAGCCGATGATGAGAACGTCAAAATTCGTGTCAGCCATTCGCTTGCTCGTCTCCCGGACCCGATTGAATGTAACCCGGATTGGGCATGTAATGCTTGCCTATATCATTGGGGGAAACGACATGACCAGAACCGTTGGCGCACTCGTCACCCTAGCGATCTGTTTGTCGGCGCAAGTCGCCTCCGGCGCCGAGATCAAGGTCTACAGCACGATCGGGGTCAAGAGCGCGCTGGAGGAATTGGGATCAAAATTTGAGAAGGAATCCGGCAACAAACTCAACATCACCTGGGGCCTGATTTCAGCATTTGCGAAAAGGGCCCAGGAGGGTGACGTGCCGGACGTTCTGGTCGTGTCGCGCGCCAGCATCGATAGTCTGACTAAAGACGGCAAGATCGCAGCGGGCTCTGATGCGACTCTTGCGAAATCAGTGTTCGCAATTGGCGTGAAACGCGGCGCGCCCAAGCCGGACATTTCTTCCGCGGAATCGCTCAAGAGCGCATTGCTCGCGGCGCGCGCCGTCGGCTACAGCGACCCTGCTGCCGGCGGAGCGAGCGGCGTGCATTTTGCCAAGGTGATCGAGCGTTTGGGGATTGCCGCCGACGTCAAGGCCAAAAGCAAATTTCCACCACCCGCAGGTTTCGTGGGCACACTTTTGGTCAGCGGCGAGGTCGACATTGCCGTGCAAAGCAAACCGGAGCTGAGTTCCACCGAAGGCGTCGACGTCGTCGGCCCCTTGCCTGGCGATCTCGGCAGCGCAACTGTATACGCGGCAGGTGTCGGCACATCGTCACCGAACAGCGAGACTGGCAAGGCGCTGATCAAGTTCCTGATCTCGCCGGAAGCGCAGACGGTGTTCACAGCGCACGGCTTCGATCCGCCCTGACAGTCAGACCACCATCATCACCGGATTTTCGATCAACGTCCTGAACGCACCGATCAGCTCGGCACCAAGTGCGCCGTCAACCGAACGGTGATCGCAGGACAGTGTTACGCTCATAATGTGCGCGGCCTCGATCTTGCCGTGGCGTATAACTGCACGCTCCTCGGCGGTACCGACCGCGAGAATGGTCGATTGCGGCGGATTGATCACCGCCGTGAAATCCTTAATCCCATACATTCCGAGATTGGACACCGACGACGTGCCACCCTGGTATTCCTGTGGCTTGAGCTTGCGGGCACGGGCGCGCGCCGCGAGATCCCGCATCTCGTTCGAGATTGCAGACAACGATTTGCTTTCCGCACTACGGACGATCGGTGTGATTAGCCCGCCGGGCAACGCTACGGCAACGCCGATATCGGAATGCTTGTGCTTGAGCATGCCGCCTTCGGTCCAACTCACGTTCGCATCAGAAATTCGCTGGAGTGCGAGCGCGAGAGCCTTGATGACGAAGTCGTTGACCGAAAGCTTATAAGAGGGCTTGCCATCCTTATCCTTGGGGGCAGCCGCGTTGATCTCCTCACGCGCCGCCAGCAGCTTGCCGATATGGCAATCTATCGTCAGGTAAAAATGCGGAACCGTTTGAACCGAAGCCGTCAAGCGCTGGGCGATCGTTCGTCGCATACCATCGTGCGGCACGAGCTCGTACGAGCTTGGCTCATAAAGCGACAGAATTTGTTGGTCGGACATGGCAGGCGTCACGGCCACCCCTTGCGGTCCTCCGACAGCGGGCGCGCGTAATCCTTTGCCCGACTTCGCGACATCGATGTCACGCGCAATCACGCGGCCGTGCGGACCCGATCCCTGCACGCGGCCGAGATCGATGCCGGCTTCCTTCGCGAGGCGGCGTGCCAGTGGTGACGAAAAGACGCGATTGCCGTGAGCGGCTTGCGGTGACCTCTCGCCTGCGGCGGGTGCCGGTTTTTGGGCCGGCTGCGTTGGAGCGCGTGCCGTTTCTTGTCGCGGCGACGATACCGGCGCGGCTTCAACCTTTTTCTCAGATGCTTTGGCCGGCGCCGTCGTCACCGCACTTGCCGCCGCCTTCACGTCCTCTCCTTCGCCGGCCAGCACGGCGATTACCGAATTGACTGCGACGTCCTGCGTTCCCTCCGGCACCACGATCTTGGCGAGCGTGCCTTCGTCGACCGCCTCGTATTCCATCGTGGCCTTGTCGGTCTCGATCTCCGCGATCACGTCGCCGGACTTGATCTTGTCGCCTTCCTTCTTCAGCCAGCGCGCAAGATTGCCCTTCTCCATCGTAGGCGACAGCGCCGGCATGAGGATGTTGGTGGGCATCTGTTGTCCGCCGGCCTAGCCGACCCCCACTTGCGCTCGCTGGACAATCCGGCTCGGGGTCCAGCTTGTGAGCCGGCGTGCGCGCCGACCCTCGACGTTTTCGCGATCGTAATCGACCGGTTCCGCCCGCCGGTCCGCAAGCTCGGCGATTGCAGTCGCAGCCACATTCAGCGTGGCCCGCTCCTCGCCATTTCCCGAAATGACAGCTGCGACATAGGCCCCGCAGCTCCGGCAAATCAGGTAGTCGGCGGTGCGCATACCGAACCGGTAACGATTAAGTCCGTTGGCCGGAGCAGAAATTGTCAGCCTGCCGTTCGGATCCGCCACGGCCTTGGTGCCATGACGGCGGCAAAATGAGCAGCCGCAGGCGCGCAGCGGCAGGTCCGCGATAGACATCGCGGTCTCGAACACCACCTCGATCTGTCCGCAATGGCATGCGCCGCGCAAGATCATTGTCTGCCTCAGCGATAGCAAACGGCTTTCGCCGCCTCGACAATTTCGGTAACCGACGGCAGCGCAAGCTTCTCGAGGTTCGCGGCATAGGGCATCGGCACATCTTTGCCCGATACGCGTGCGACCGGTGCATCGAGATAATCGAAGGCATGCTCCATGATGCGTGCCGCGATTTCCGCGCCGACACCGCTTTGCTGCCAACCCTCTTCCACCGTTACTGCCCGGCCGGTCTTTTGCACCGACGCAATGATAGTCTCGTTGTCCATCGGCTTGAGCGTGCGCAGGTCGATGACCTCGGCGTCGATGCCGGCGCTGGCCAGCTCCTCGGCGGCCTTGAGCGCGTAGGTTATGCCCATAGACCAGGATACGATTGTCACGTCGTTGCCTGGGCGCGCGATCTTTGCCTTGCCGATCGGCAGCACGAAATCGTTGAGCTTCGGCACCGGCGAGGAATGGCCGTAGAGAATTTCGTTCTCGAGGAAAATCACCGGATTTGGATCGCGGATCGCCGCTTTCAGCAGCCCCTTCGCATCCGCGGCTGTCGACGGCGCAATCACCTTCAAGCCTGGGATGTGCGAGTACCACGCCGAATAGTCCTGGCTGTGCTGGGCAGCAACGCGCGCCGCTGCGCCATTCGGCCCCCGAAAAACGATCTGGCAGCCCATCTGACCGCCCGACATATAGAGAGTTTTCGCTGCCGAATTGATGAGCTGATCCATCGCCTGCATGGCGAAATTGAAGGTCATGAACTCGACGACTGGCTTAAGGCCTGCAAGAGCGGCGCCGATGCCAAGGCCGGCGAATCCATGTTCGGTAATCGGGGTATCGATCACACGCTTGGCGCCAAACTCCTGCAGCAACCCCTGGGTCACCTTGTACGCACCCTGATACTCGGCGACCTCTTCACCCATCACGAAGACATCTTTGTCGCGGCGCATTTCCTCCGCCATTGCGTCGCGCAGCGCCTCGCGCATGGTCATGGAGACCATCTCGGTGCCTTCCGGGATATCGGGATCATTCGCCGCTTGTGGCGCGGGTGCTTCGGGCGCCTTCGTTGATTTTGGCGCGGGCGCATCCTGTGTCTTTGCTTGTGGTTTCTGGACTTTTGCCGACGGTGCCGACTCCGCGGCTTTCTGCTGCGGGGCCGGCTTTGACGACTTGATCGCCGCCTTGTCCTCGCCTTCGCCGAGGATCACGGCAATGGGGGTGTTCACCGCGACGTCAGCCGTCCCCTCTGGGACCAGAATTTTTCCAAGAGTGCCTTCGTCCGTCGCCTCGACTTCCATCGTGGCCTTGTCGGTCTCGATCTCGGCGATGACATCGCCGGACTTAACTTCATCGCCCTCTTTTTTGAGCCACTTGGCCAGATTGCCCTTCTCCATCGTGGGGGAGAGCGCGGGCATGAGCACTTCGATCGGCATGGCTTATTTTTTTCCAGGCAACAGATCAGCGGTACACATCGGTATAAAGTTCAGAAACGTCTGGCTCCGGATCGTGCGTGGCAAATTCCGCCGCCTGATTGATCAGATCGCGAACTTCGCCGTCAATTTTTTTCAGTGCATCTTCGGAGGCGAATTTCTTTTCCAGAATTCTGTGACGTGCCATGTCGATCGGGTCGTGATGGCTGCGTACTTCATCCACTTCTTCGCGCGTTCGGTATTTCGCGGGGTCCGACATCGAATGCCCGCGATATCTGTAGGTCAGCATTTCCAGAATATAGGGGCCCTTGCCGGCCCTGCACCATTCGGCAGCCTTTTCTCCAGCTGCTTTCACCGCACGTACATCCATGCCGTCGACTTGATCACCGGGAATGTTGAAAGACAATCCGCGGCGCGACAGGTTGACCTCGGCCGAAGAGCGCGTGATCGCCGTCCCCATCGCATAGCGATTGTTCTCGATCACATAGATCGCGGGCAGCTTCCACAGCTCCGCCATGTTGAAGCTTTCGTAGACCTGGCCCTGATTGGCGGCACCATCGCCGAAATACGTGATGCTGATGTTGCCGTTGCTGCGGTAGTTGTTGGCGAAAGCGAGACCGGTACCGAGCGGCACCTGCGCACCCACAATTCCGTGCCCGCCGTAGAAACCTTTCTCCACGCTGAACATGTGCATGGAGCCGCCCTTGCCTTTGGAATAGCCGTGCGCGCGCCCGGTGAGCTCGGCCATGACTCCCTTGGGATCCATGCCGGTTGCGATCATGTGACCGTGGTCGCGATAGCCCGTAATGACCTGGTCGCCGGGCTTGAGCACCATCTGCATCCCGACGACGACGGCTTCCTGGCCGATATAGAGATGGCAGAACCCGCCAATCAGCCCCATGCCGTACATCTGCCCCGCCTTCTCTTCGAAGCGACGGATGGTCAGCATGGTGCGGTAGGCGGAAAGCTCCTGTTCCTTGCTGAAATCGGCGACCGGTTTGGCGTCGGTGCTGGGACTCTTCTGGGCGACCGCCATTAGCACTCCCTGCGAAAGCGTCCGGCAGTTGTGACGGGTGTCGGTAGGCTTTCCCGATCCCCAATAGCTTAAATCTCCCGGCGGCGAAAGCGCGAGACTGCCGCGGGGAATTGCGCAAAACGCCCGGAATTTGGCTGAAAATTTCAAGGCGAGCGGTGGATAACGCCACCGGCCTTCCGCGGTTGCTAACGGGGATTGAGCAGCAGGGTAAGATCGCGCGGATCGGCGTAGCCAATCAGGGCACGCGTCCGCTCATCCAGCATGTCGGGGTCGATCCGGTCGGCGCGCAAAAGCGATACCCGGCGTTCCCACACCGCGCGTTCCGCCTTGAGCTGCATCAGATCGCCCTTCATCGCCGTGAGTTGCTGCTCGAGATCCTGTTGGGCGCGCAGTCCGTGATTGCCGGTGAAGGCGTTGGCCGCAAAATAGCCGATAAACAACGCCGCAAAGGTGTAGAGACCGAGGACGGTCAGGAATGTGCGGCGGCGGCGATGCGTAACCATGGCCCGCAACATGGGCCAAGGCCGTTAAGGCGCCTTTAATGGCGTCAGATCCTGTGCCGGATCTCGTTGAGGAAGAAGTTTCCGACGCGCTTGCCGCGGTTGCGAAGCACCTTGAGCACGCCCTGGTCGACAAAATATGTGAGCAGGATCGAATCGCGAGTTTTCACGCGGTTATGGACCGGGTCGGCCGAATGCCAGGTGTCAGTCCCGACAGCAAATGCATAGCCGCTATTCCGCGCAAAACGCATCTGCGCCCGCATCGGCAAGGATCCATCAGGTAGTTTTTCATGGAAGATCGTGCCGATATCAGTGTTGGCATCGTCCTTCGGCAGATAGAGTTGTACCGTGATGCCCTTCCAACGCGTATCCGTGTGCGGCGTGATCAGGTAGCCCGGGATGTCACGGGTCAAAATCGGGATCGGATACATTCCGATCTTCGCAAAATTTTTGCCGAAGCGTTTCGACAACCCGGGCGCCAGACGCCGAATGAAGGCCAGCTTGACAGGTTCCGAGCAGAGCGCGCGGCCGACAATATCCCACAGCGCGCGCTTTTCCGCCGGCAAATTGCGGATGTACTCGGGGAACAGATCGATCTTGACGCGCGTATGTGTGCCATCCGCAAGATCGTGACCTTTGCTGCGGCCATGCATCGGCCGGTAATCGGATGACTCCGGCATCAGCGCGAGAAGCTGCGCGTAGATGTCGTCGGGAAACACCCTGTCAAATTCGAGATGAAAAAATGGCTTCTCGACGGCGCGTGCTCCGTCAATCGACGGCACAATAAATGCCGCCAAGCGATCCGCCGCTCGGCGGCGATCATAGGTCGACAGGTTGGTCGTCTGATCCATCGTGCGTACCCACAGCTGATTCTGGAAGCAATTTGCGTCGAATTCACCGTCGAAGGCAAGACACCGAATGCCGCAACATCAGGCCTTCAGAACATCGCGCCCCGCGAATTTTGCCTGCGGACCGAGTTCCCCT
>Ga0247789_1000307_pt1 | contig 9068 bp, 12 predicted proteins | sample UWRJS220509R4_FD_179919 | JGI IMG/M metagenome (GOLD analysis project Ga0247789, IMG submission 179919) | Soil microbial communities from Arlington Agricultural Research Station in Wisconsin, United States - UWRJ-S220-509R-4 | ecosystem: Environmental > Terrestrial > Soil > Agricultural land...
GATCGAGCTGGTCAGAACGCGTCCCGCGCGCGGCTCGACCCAGCACTTCTACCGGCCCGCGATCGATGCGGAGTGGGCCCGCAAGGCCCTGCGCAGCACGGCGCCGGCCTCCAACCGAAGACGTGGGGGGAAGAGATCGCCTGACCGACGCCTTATGTAGGAACTGCCATGGAGGAGCGAGAGGAGATCCGCAGCACCGCCGACGTCGACGCCACGATCGAGTCGGCGCTCCTGCAGCTCGTGCTGGAGCTCCACCCCGCCAGTCTCACCCTGGCGGAGCTGGTTCGCGAGATGGGCGAGGAGGGCGGCGGACCGGCCGGCCGCGACGCGATCGAGCGAGCCCTCCGCGACCTCGTGGCGGCAGGTCTCCTTCACCACAGCGACGCCTTCGTGCGACCGACCCGCGCCGCACTGCGCTTCGACCAGCTGCTCGAAGCGTGAGGCGCATGGGCCCGGCCGGTCTCGGCCAGTTGGCCGGACCCATGCGCCCTCGGCTCCGGGCCCGGAGCCGCTGACAGCACGCTTCCTCTCCCGGCCCCCTTATTTAGAAAATAGACCGTCTGAATAGTCCGCAGCGTTTCGGCAACGCGATGGAATTTTTGTCCGAACCTGCAGTAGCATCGCACCTGCTTTGAATCCAACGCCGTTCAGGGTCGACAGCGAGCAGGAGGCGGGCAAGGTCGTCATCGTCGTCGAGGGGGAGCTCGACATGAACACGGCGCCGCTGCTGGAGCGCGAGCTCGATGCGGCAATGGCCGCCCCAGACGCCGCCGTGCTGCTCGACCTCAGCGGCTGCGAGTTCATCGACTCGACCGGTATCGCGCTTATCGTCAAGGCGTGGCAGAAGCTCGAAGGCGAGGACCGCTTCGCCCTCTGCGGCGTCGGCGACCAGGTCAAGCGCGTCCTCGACATCACCGGGCTGGAGTCGACGATCCCGACTCACGCCAGCCGGCAGGAGGCGCTTTCGCGATCGCGGGGCTGAGCCCACGTCGGCTGACGGCGGTACTCACCGCGGCGATCGCTCTGCTCTTCCTGGCGGGTGCCGGCTCCGCCATCCCGCAGGAGCGGATCCTGATCCGTGGTGCGAGCTCTGGAACGCACCTGCGACTCGACCTGCGCCGCGGCCGGCTCGTGGTCAATGGGCGCATGGCCCGCCGCCTCTCGGGCGGTTGTCGCCCGGCCGGCCGCAGGGGCGTTGCGGTCTGCGGCCTTGGTCACGTCGGCGCGATCGAGGTCGACACCGGCCCGGCCGGCGACAAGGTCGAGGTCCTGCGGAAGCTGCCGGTGCCCCTCACCGTTCATCTCGGCGGCGGCTCGGACAAGTTCATCGGCAACGGTGAGCGCGACACCTGCTATCCGCAGGGAACCAGGCGCAACCGCTGCGTCGGCGGCGGCGGCCGCGACGTCTGCCTGACCGGCCACCGCAACACGGACTGCGTCGGCGGGCCCGGCAACGACTACTGCCGGGCGAGGGGAGGCAGCGACGGTTGTTGGGGCGGCCGCGGCAGGGACGTCTGCGTGATGGGCGGCGGCCACGACGGCTGCCACGGCGAAGGCGGGCGCGACCGTCTCTACGGCGGCCCCGCCAGTGACCGGCTCTACGGCGGCCCCGGCTTCGACTACTGCGACGGCGGTCCCGGTCGTGGTCGCTCACAGGGCTGCGAGGCCGGGCCGCGTCGCTAGCGTCATGCGGATCCTGGTCGTCGAGGACGAGGCTTCGATCGCCGACTTCCTCGTGCGGGGGCTCGCAGCGGAGGGGCACTCGGTGCGCTGCGCCGGCGACGGCATCGAGGGCGAGAAGCTCGCACTCGATGACAACGTCGATCTCGTAATCCTCGACCGTATGCTGCCCGGCCGCGACGGTCTCGAGGTGCTCGCCTTGATCCGGACGGCAAAGCCGTTGCTGCCGGTGATCCTGCTGACCGCCCGCGACTCCGTCGCCGACCGGGTCGAGGGCCTCGATCGGGGCGCCACCGACTACGTGACGAAGCCCTTCGCCTTCGAGGAGCTCGCGGCACGCGTGCGCGCCCACCTGCGCCAGCCCGCGGCCGAGACGGCGACGGAGCTGCGGGCCGGCGGCCTGCGGCTCGACCTGATCGCGCGATGCGCCCGGCGGGACGGCCACTCGGTGCGCCTCTCGGAGCGTGAATCCGACCTCCTGGCACACCTAATGCGCCGTGCCGGTCAGGTCTGCAGGCACCGCGAGCTCCTCGCGGCGGTGTGGGGGTACGAGCACGAGCCCGGGACCAACGTCGTCCAGGTCTACGTCGGCTACCTGCGGCGCCGCCTCGCCCAGCTGGGGGCCCCGGCGCCGATCGAGACCGTGCGCTCGGTCGGCTACCGCCTCGTCGAGCGGCCGTGAGCGGCGCCTGGTCAAGACTCGGCCTGCGCGCCAGACTCGCTGTTTCGATCGCGGCGATCGCGGTCGCCGCCTTCGCGATCGTCTTCATCGCCGTACGGCGAGAGATGGGCGACGAGTCGGCGGTGATCAAGCGCGAGGAGGCGCGGGAGCGAGCCGCGCTGGCAGCGACGCCGGAGCGCGATCGCGCCGAGCGGCGGCCCCTCTCGCCGGTCGAGGACGCCCAGGCGGAGGTCGAAAGGACGTTCTTCCTCGCCGGCGGCCTGGCGCTGGTCGCGGCCCTGCTCGGCGGATACCTGGTCGCGGCGCGGACCGCGGCGCCGCTACGGCGGATGGCGGCGACCGCGGCCACCGTCGACGCGGGCGACCTTTCCCCCCGCATCGGCCCGGAGCGAGCGGCAGCAGTCGAGGCGCGGACGCTGGCCGAAGCCTTCGACCGCATGTTGGACCGCCTCGATTGCGCCTTCTCCCGACAGCGGCAGTTCGTCTCGGACGCCTCGCACGAGCTGCGCACGCCGCTCACGGCGATCCGGGGTCAGCTCGAAGTCCTCGCCCACGACGAGGCGCCGAGCGCGGCGGAGGTGCGAAGGGTCGAACGCATCGTGATGACCGAGGTGGGCCGCCTCGAACGGCTCGTCGACGACCTGCTCGTCCTCGCCAGGCTCGACGAGGAGGCGCCGCTCGCACTCGAGGAGATCGCGGTCGCCCCCTACCTCCGCGACTTCGGCAACGATCGCTCGCTCGGCCCGGTCGCCGTGGGCGAGGTGCCGGCGGGCGTCTTGCGCGCCGACCCCGAGCGCTTGACGCAGGTGGTCCGCAACCTGCTCGCCAACGCGCGCCGCCACGCCGGCACCACAGGGATCGTCGAGATTTCCGCCATCGCGCCGGGCCCTCGACTCACGATCCGCGTCGACGACGACGGGCCCGGGATTCTGCCGGCCGAGCGCGAGCGGGTCTTCGACCGCTTCCAGCGCAGCGAGGCCTCGCGCGACCGAGCCTCCGGCGGCAGCGGCCTCGGCCTCGCGATCGCCCGCGCGATCGTCGAGCTGCACGGCGGCCGGATCTGGGCCGAGCGCTCGCCCCTCGGCGGCGCCCGCCTCGCCTTCGAGCTGCCCGGCTTCCGCCCCCCTTCACGCTGACTTTGTCGTTTTCCCTGTATATGCCCCAAAACGACAAAGTCAGCGGGGATCAGCTCGGCACGGCGTAGATCCGGCCGCCGGATTCGACCACCCGCCGGGGTTCGAGGCCGCGCGGCGGCGGCCCGGCGATGGCTTCTCCGGTTTCGGCGCTGTACTCGCCGCCGTGGCAGGGGCAGACGATGACGCCGCCCTCGTAGCCGACGGTGCAGCCGGCATGGGTGCAGACCGCGCTGAAGGACTTGAGGTTGCCCCGTTCGTCGCGGATCAGGATGTCCGGCGAGCCGTCGGCGGGGTCCGAGTAGGTGGCGGCGGCGCCCTTCGGCAGGCGTCTGCCGGGACCGAGCTCGACGGCGCCCCGCGGCAGCGCGGAGGCGCCGGCCTGGCCCGAAGTTGCGCGCGCCCCTCCTCCACCGCGTGCGATCGCGCCGGCCGACCGAACGGTCGAGCCGCTACCGGTGAGCGTACGGGCCGCCGAGTAGGAGCCTCTGGTGAGAGCCGAGACGCCCGCCACCGCGACCGCCATCCCGGCGAGCTCCGCGAGCAGGGCGCGCCGGGTCGAGGTCGGCTCGGCGAACGCCTCGCCCGGCCGCGGTGGGTGCAGACGCGTGCGCCGCGCCAGCGCTCGCGAGCGGGCCTCGCTGAGGTTGTCGAGTGCGGGTTGCCCCTGCGCGCCGGCGAGCGCGAGCGGAAGCCAGGCGAAGGAGAAGACGAGGTCGGGGCCGAGGAAGTAGGGCGTCGTGTGCCAGCTCGCGGTGAGGAAGAGGAGGAAGTTGAGACCGAGCCCGGCGGCCGCCGCGATCCGCGCGTAGAGGCCGGCGAGGGTGAGCAGCCCGACGAGGATCTCGGTGAGGGCGACGGCGACCCCGGCCAGCTCCGGGTGCGGCAGGGCGAAGGCGCGCAAAACGAAGCCCCCGGGCGTGCCCGCCGCGAAGCCGTGAAGCTGGGTGCCGATGTAGGTGGGAGCGCCCGGGTGCAGGAAGCCGGGGTCGCCGAGCTTCTGGATCCCTGCGTAGGCGAAGGTGGCGCCGAGGAACAATCGCAAGGGCAGCAGCGCCATCGCCGGGGAGAGGGTCGCCTTGGGCATCGCCGTCAATCTCGCCGCTCCCCCTAAACGCCTGCTGAGACCGAAATGAGAGAGCTCTCATCCGGGCGTTAGGCGGGCGTAAGCGTCGGCCCCGAGCATCGCCCGCCGATGTACAGCAAGAGCCCACGCGCCACCGCCGCGAGCCTCACCGAGAGGGGAGTCGAAGGCAACGCCCGCCTGACCGGCGCGGCCGCCGCCGCGCTGCTCGTCCTGCTCGCGGTCGAGGGCGCGACGATCCCGTTCATCGGCTCGCTGATCGGGCCCCACGTCTTCATCGGGATGCTGCTGATCCCCCCGGTTGCGCTGAAGTTCGCCAGCACCGGCTACCGCTTCGCCCGCTACTACGCCGGCAACCCGCCGTATGTGCGCAGGGGGCCGCCGTCGTGGCCAATGCGCGTGCTGGCCCCCGGAGTCGCATTGAGCACCCTGGCGCTCTTCGGGACCGGCGTCGCCCTGCTCCTCGCCGGCCCAAACACCGGGCACCTGGTGCTCCTGCACAAGGCGAGCTTCATCGTCTGGTTCGGCCTGATGACGCTCCACGTCCTCGGCCACCTGTTCGAGGTGCCGCGCCTGGCGCTTCCCGACTGGCGGCGCCGCGGGGGACGCGAGGCCACGCTCGCCGGCTCGGGCCTGCGGCTGGCGCTGCTCGGGACCTCGCTCCTCGCCGGCGTCGCGCTCGCCCTGGCGACCTACTCGCTGGCCCAACCCTGGCTCTCCGCCGGCCTCGGCGGCTGAGCGAGCGAAGCTGATGCCGGGGCGCCACGGTTCTCGGCCTCGGCGCCCTGGGCCACCTCGTCCGGTGCGCACGGCCGCGCCGGTCGGCCCGATCAGTCGTCGGCGCCGCCGGCCTCGCCGTCGCGACCGACAGGCGGAACCGGTTCGCTCGGCGCCGGTTCGGACGTAGACGGAGGGGAGCCGAGCGGCGGTTCGGCGCTCGCCGGCGGTTCGGTCGGCGGCGGCGCGGGCGCGGGTTCCGGGGCGACGGGCGCGGGCGGATGCCGATGCCGTGGACGGTGCCTCGGCGCCGGCTTCATCGCGGTGACCGGCGCCAGCGCGTCGCCGGCCTCGATCGGTTGCGAGGCGAGGCCGATCTGCTGGCTCGCGAGGCGGCTGGCGGCGACCGAGACCGCCGCGGCGACGAGGATCCCAAACAGGGCGAGGCCGACCCAACGCATGGCGCCCACCCTAAGGACCCCCCGGCAAAGACTCGGCAAAGCGAATCGAGGCGCGCGTGCCGCCGCCCTCGCGCGGCGCCAGCGTCACCTCGCCTCCCCACCGGCGGGTGAGCTCGCGGGCGATCGGCAGCCCGAGCCCGGTGCCCTCCGGACCCCGCCTGCCGGCGCCGCCGCGCCGAAAGCGCTCGAAAACCGTCGACTCCTCGCCCGGCTCCAGCCCGGGGCCGCGATCGAGCACGTCGATGCCGTCACCGGTCGCGGCCAGGGTTACCGTCGAGCCCGGCGGCGAGTAGCGGACCGCGTTCTCGATCAGCGCGTCGAGCGAGCGGTCGAGGTCGTGCGCCGCGCACCGCGCCCGCACGCCGTCGCCGCTCTCGCGAACCTGAAGCTCGATCGAGCGCTCCTCGGCGGGATTGCGCCAGCGCTCCGCCGCCCTCCGTGCCGCGTCATCCATCGCCACGTCCTCCGCGGGGAGCCCCTGCTCACCGGCGCGGCTGAGGATCAGCAGCTCCTCGACGATCAGCGAGAGCCGATCGACCTCGGCGAGCGCCGCCTCGAGGTCCTCGGCCGCCCCGCGCTCGCCGCGAAAGCGCTCGCCGAGGTCCTCGAGTCGCAGGCGAAGGCCGGTGAGCGGGGTCCGCAGCTGGTGCGATGCGTCGGCGACGAAGTCCCGCTGCGCGCCCAGCATGCGCCTGATCCGCCCCGTCATCTCGTTGAACGCCCGTGCCAGCGAGCGCTGCTCGCGGCTGCCCTCGACGGAAACGCTCGCCTCGAGCTCGCCGGCGGCGACGCGGCGCGCGGCCCGATCGAGGCGGCGGATCGGCCGCGCGATCTGCGCCGCGACGACGGCGCCGGCGAGGAGACCGAGCGCCAGGACAACCCCGGCCAGCGCCGCCAGGTCGAGGATCGCCGTCTTGACGGCGCTGTGCACGGCGGCAACGCTCTGGGTCACGCGGACGGTTCCGTCGATGCGACCGTGACCGACCACGGGCGCCGAGGTGGCGAGAATCTCGGCGCCGAGGGTTTCGCTCTTGCGCGTGATCTGCTCGCCGTGGCCCCGCAACGCGGCGCGCACCTCCGGCCGGTCGGCGTAGCTGCGCCCGGCCGGAGCCCCGGCCGAGTCGGCGATCAGGCGACCGCGGCGGTCAACGACGATCACCCGCCCGCGCACGCTGTCGGCGGAGATGCGGACGAGCTTGCGCAGGCCGGGGCGCTGCGACGGGCCGAGCAGCTCGGAGGCCGAGGCGGCAACGACGTCCGCCTGGCTGCGCGCCTGGCCCTTCACCTCGGCGTCGACCCGGTCGCGCAGGCTGATCGCCAGCGGCACGCCGAGCGCGATCACCGCCAGCAGCAGCACGTAGGTCAGCGCCAGCAGCAGGGTTGCGCGGAGGCTTACGGTCCCTCGTCCTCCGGGGCGGCGAAGCGAAAGCCGACGCCGCGCACCGTCTCGATGTAGCGGGGTCCGTTCGGGTCCTCGCCGAGCTTGCGACGCAGCCAGCCGATGTGGACGTCAAGCGTCTTGGTCGAACCGAACCAGTTGACGTCCCAGACCTTCGACATCAGATCCTCGCGCTTGACCACCCTGCCGGCGTTGCGCATCAGCTCGGCGAGCAGGTCGAACTCCTTGCGGGAGAGGTCGAGCTCCTCGCCGGCGAGGCACACGGTGCGAGCGGCGGGGTCGAGCTCGAGCGCGCCGATCTCGATCGACCCTTCCTCCGCATCCGCGCCGTCGCGCGGCGCGCTGCGCCGGAGAACGGCCCGGATGCGAGAGATCACCTCGCGGGCGCTGAACGGCTTCACCACGTAATCGTCGGCACCCAGCTCGAGACCGACGATGCGGTCCATCTCCGTCCCCCGTGCGGTCAGCATCACGATCGGCACGTCGGAGTGGCGCCGCAACTCGCGGCAGACGTCGCGACCGTCGCCGTCGGGCAGGCTGAGGTCCAGCATGACCAGGTCCGGCTCGGCGTCCGAGGCCAGCCGGAGCGCTTCCGCGGCGGTACCGGTGACGAGCGGCTCGAAGCCCGCGCGCCGCAGCGCCTCGGCAAAGGGCCGGGAGATCGATTCCTCGTCCTCGACGACGAGGATCCGCCCGCCCGGCGCCGACTGCTTGGCCATGCATCCACTGTAACGGCGGCCCTGACCGCCGATGCGGGCCAATGCCAGGTTTTGCCCGCTCTTTACCCGCCCCTTGGCCGAGCTTCAACGCCCTCTCCGCAGACTGCCCACTGCAACCGGCCAGGAGGTAGGAGTCGTGAAGAACTTGAAGACACGGATCGCGGCCGCAGCCACGATAGTCGGCCTCGGCGGACTTGCCGGGGTCGCCCTCAGCGCCGGCGGCCAGAAGGCGAGCCCACTCGCCGCCAAGCCCCTGGTCCGGACGAAGGTGATCCGGCGCACGATTCACGTCACCAAGCACGCAAAACCGAAGCATCCGCCTGCCGGCGGTCCGGCGGGCTATGTCGCCGCCGCTTCGGGCTCAGCCGCAGCACCCGTCGTCACCGGCAGCAGCGCCACCGGGTCCGCCGAATCCACGCCGGTGGTGACCGGCAGCAGCGGCTCGGGCAGTGCCGAATCCGCCCCGGTGGTTACGAGCAGCAGCGGTTCCGGCGGCGAAGCCGCCCCGGTCGTGACCGGCAGCAGCGGCGGGACCGGCGGTGGTGGCGAGAGCGAGAGCGAGGGCGAGGGCGGTGACGGCGGCGGTGACTGAGGCCCGACCCCAGACGAAGGTGCGTCGCCCCGGCCCGGCGCTGGTCGTGTGGAGCTCGATCGCCCTCTTCGCGGTGCTCTTCGCGCTCCTCACCTATCAGCTCAGCGCGAGCCAGCCGCCGGCCCCGCGCCCGATGCTGGTGCGCAAGGTGCTGAAACGACGGGTCGTCACCACCTACCTGCCGACGCCCGGCCGGAACTCGGTCTCGAGTAGCGGCGCCGTCGGCGGCGAAGTCGCGGCCACGGGCTTCGCTCCCGTTACGACTGGGGCCTCATGATGAGCGAGTGCGACGTCGCCTTCGACGCGATGGGCTCCCACGTCCGCCTCCTGATCGGCGACCCCGGCCCCGGGCTGCCGCCCGCGGCTGAGGCGGCGGAGTCGGCCCGCCGGTTTGCCCTCGAGTTCGACCGGAGGCTCTCGCGCTTCACGCCGGAGAGCGAGCTCTGCGCGCTCAACCGCGACGAGCGGGAAAGCGTGCCCGCGTCCGAGCTGCTGCGAACGGCGGTGAAAGCGGGCCTGCGGGGCGCCGAGCTGAGCGGTGGCGTCGTCGACCCGACCCTGATCGGCGAGATCGAGTCGGCCGGCTACGTCGCTTCGCGCG
>Ga0247789_1000310_pt1 | contig 8946 bp, 8 predicted proteins | sample UWRJS220509R4_FD_179919 | JGI IMG/M metagenome (GOLD analysis project Ga0247789, IMG submission 179919) | Soil microbial communities from Arlington Agricultural Research Station in Wisconsin, United States - UWRJ-S220-509R-4 | ecosystem: Environmental > Terrestrial > Soil > Agricultural land...
CCGCCGGCGGCTGCGACGCCCGCGGCCAGGGCGGCCTCGAGCATCGGGCCCGACTCGCGCGTGTCGCGGACGACCAGCACCTGCGGGGGCGACGCCTCCAGCGAGGCGGTGGCGGCCCGCCCGAGGGCCATCGCCAGCTCGGCGCTGAGGAACGTGCCGGCCTCCCCTCGGACCCCGTCGGTTCCGAAGAGCTTGCGCCCCAGGGTCACAGGCGCGACCCTAGCGCTTGGAGAATTGCGGCCGCTTGCGGGCCTTCTTAAGCCCGGCCTTGCGCCGCTCCTTCGCCCGCGCGTCGCGGGTGAGGAAGCCGCGGCGCTTGAGCTCGCCGCGCAGCTCCGGGTCGATCTCGGTCAGCGCTCGGGCGATTCCGTGACGGACCGCACCGGCCTGGCCGCTGATCCCCCCGCCGTGCACTCGAACGCGCACGTCGACGTTGCTCTCATAGCCAGTCGTGGTCAACGGCTGCTTGGCCATCGTCTGGTGCAGGGGCCGCGGGAAGAACTCCTCGAGCGAGCGCTTGTTGACTTCGATCTTGCCGCTGCCCGGCAGCAGCGTGACGCGGGCAATCGAGGTCTTGCGCTTGCCGGTGGCCAGGTAGCGGGCGTCGCCCTCCAGCTTGGCCGGCGCGCGGCTCGCGGCCCGGGGCTCCTCCTCGGCCTCGCCGACGAGCTCCGCCTCGCGTCGCGCCCGCTCCTCCTCTTCGGCTTCGAGTCGGGCCTGCTCCTCGGCGCTGAGCGGCCGCTCCTCGGGCTCGACGGCGATCGGCTCCAGGTCGGCCCCCGGAATGACCTCTTTCTTCTCACCCTTCTCGTCGGCCTTGGGCTTCGGTTTCTGAGCTTTCTCCTCGGGCTTCTCAGCTTTCTCCGCCTCAGACTCCTCGACGGCCTCACCTTCGGCCTGCGGCGCCTCCTCCTGCGGCTCAGACTCCTCTCCCGCGGGTGGCGTCGCAGGGGGGACCGCCCCCGAGGAAGCTTCAGCTACCGGAGGGGGCGGTGGGTCCCCTGCGGCGACAGGACCCGCGGCCTCGGCGTCCGAGCCCTCGACCGGAGTGTCCTCTGAAGGCTGGTCTTTCTGCGTCTCGTCGTCGATCAAGTCTGTATCTCCATCGGCTTGGGCTGCTGGGCGGCATGCGGGTGCTCGGGCCCGGCATACACCTTCAGCTTGGTCAGCTGCTGACGGGCAAGCCGGTTGCGCGGCAACATTCCCTTGACCGCCTTGCGGATGACCTCCTCGGGCCGCCGCTCGAGCATCTCCGCCAGCGTGCGCGACTTGATCCCGCCCGGATAGCCGCTGTGGCGCCAGTAACGCTTCTGCGCCAGCTTGTCCCCGGTAACGCGGATCTTCTCCGCGTTGACGACGACGATGAAGTCGCCGGTGTCGACGTGGGGCGTGTACTCGGGCTTGCGCTTGCCGCGCAGGGCGTCGGCGATACGGGTCGCCAGCCGGCCCAGGGTCTGGCCCTCGGCGTCGACGACGTACCAGTCACGCTGGCGGTCGGCGGGTGTCGCAACATAGGTCTTCAAGGGCTCGCGGATGATAGGGAAGTGAGCTGCCGAGCAGCGCCCCCCGCATATGGCGGAGGCCGCAGGCCGCAGCCATGGGCGGAATTTGTCGCACTCAGCCGGTCCCGATCACGATCTGATTCTTTCGGGACCGGCTGAGTGCTTATACTGCCGCCCCGATAACGCCGAATCCGGCCCGCACGGGCGGACTGGAGCGGAGGAACCGCAGGAGCCGTTGCAGGTTCCAGGGGCGAATCGGCCGAAAAGGTCGTAGCGCATCTCTTTCAGCGCGAGCCCGACAGCTAACTCCGTAGGCGAACGAAAGAGAGGGCACGTGGCACGTAAGAGCGCCCGGCCTTGGTTGGCGGGAATCCACACGGTGATCGCGGCGGCAGCGTTGTCGGCGCTGCTCATCCTGCCCGCTGTCGCTTCCGCGACCACCGGCGGGGCGCCCGGCCCGGGCGGCAGCCCCCCGGCGCCCGGGAGCCCGAGCGGAGCGCCGGCCGGGGGCAACGCCAGTGCCGGCGCGCTGAGCCTCGCCTCGGCCACGATCTCACCGCGAAAGTCGTTCTACTACGGCTTCCGCTATCCAAGGCTGAGCTTCGTGATCGCCAGCACACAGGCCCAGAACGACCTCCGCATCGACGTCGTCGACGTCGCCGGAGAAAGCATCCGCACCTTCTTCCGCAACGACGTCGCACCCAACACGGAGACTCGCATCCGCTGGGACGGCAGCACCAACGCGGGTGCCCCGGCGCCGAACGGCCGCTACACCTTCCAAATCTCTTCCCAGGCTGGGGCGCCGGCGGCCCGGCGCGCCACCTCCTCCGAAGCGCCGACTCTCAGCTTCTCCTTCTACGGCTACGCCTTCCCGGTCCTCGGGTCGCACGATTTCGGCAGCGCCGGCGCCCGCTTCGGCGCCGGTCGCTCCGGTCATACCCACCAGGGGCAGGACGTGATGGCCGCCTGCGGCCTGCCGCTCGTCGCCGCCCGCGGCGGCACCGTGCAGTACTCCGGCTACGAGGGCAACGCCGGCAACTACGTGGTGATCGACGGCAAGGGCACCAGCCTCGACTTCATGTACGCGCACCTGGCACAGCCCTCGCCGTTGAAGACCGGCGATTCGGTCCGTACCGGCCAGCCGATCGGCGTCGTCGGCGAGACCGGCGACGCCACCGCCTGTCACCTCCACTTTGAGATCTGGACCGCCCCCGGCTGGTACCAGGGCGGGGGCCCGGTCGACCCGCTTCCCTATCTCGAAAAGTGGGATCGCTACAGCTGAGGCGCCTGGCGTCGCCGGCGCTCGATCGTCGTAACCGCCGCTAGCGCCGCCGCGACCGGCACCGTGGCGGGCAACTGGTCGACCGCGAAGAAGAGCAGGTCGAAGGCGAGCGCCAGCACCGCCACCAGCCCCGCCGCCACCCACTGCCGACGGGCCGAAATGTCACGCCTGGCGTGACATTTCGGCCCGTCGGCCGGTTGGGCGAGGAGACAGCCGACGAGGGCCGCGACGAAGAGGTCGCCGAAACCCATCTGGGCCGAGCCGAGGTGGACCGCCTGCAAGCGCGGTAGGCCGGCCGCCGGCACGGCCGCGCTGAGCACGGCGTTCGGCTCCTGCAGGAGGTTCGAGAAGACGTAATAGGCGTCGATCGCCGCCATCGCGTACACGCCCAGCCGCAGCCAGAGCGACGGCACGACCGAGACCAGCAGCCAGCCGAGTGTGACGCAGGCAAGAGCGGAGAGCGCAGTCGCCGCCGCTTGGCCGGCGAGCGCGTCACGCGCCACCCAGGCGAGGGCAAAGAGCGGCGGCACGGCGAGCGCCCAGCCGGGACGAGAGCCGTGGACCAGCCAGGCGAGCGCGAGCGCCGCCAAGGGTGGTACCGCCAGCAACGCGAGCCAGGCAAGCACCGTGGCTGAGTCGGAGTTGAGTTCGACCAGCGCGACGACAGCGGCGATCGAGAGCGCCGGGATCAGCGCCCACCACGGGCTGCGCAACCGGCCGAGCCAGGGCAGAGGTCGCCACCGCGGCAACGCGACCAGCGCCGCCTGCACCAGCCCGAGAATCGAGATCGAAACCGCGAACGAGGGCATCAGGCCCTACGTGCCCGCTCCCAGGTGCCTACATAAGCACTCCAGAGCGGGCACGTACCCCGGAACGGTTACTCCCACTCGATCGTGGCGGGAGGCTTGGAAGAGATGTCCAGGGCGACCCGGTTGACGTCGGGGATCTCGTTGATGATCCGGTTCGAGACCCGCTCCAGGAGGTCGTAGGGAAGGCGTGCCCAGTCGGCGGTCATCGCGTCGTCGGAGGTCACGGCGCGGATCACGATCGGGTAGGCGTAGGTGCGCCCGTCGCCCTGCACGCCGACCGAGCGCACGACGGGCAGCACGCAGAAGGACTGCCAGAGCTGGCGGTAGAGCTCAGCGGCCCGGATCTCCTCCTGCAGGATCGCGTCGGCGGCGCGCAGGATGTCGAGGCGCTCCTTCGTCACCTCGCCGCCGACGATGCGGATCGCCAACCCCGGTCCCGGGAAGGGCTGGCGCCAGACCATCCGCTCCGGCAGGCCGAGCTCGACGCCGACCGCCCGCACCTCGTCCTTGAACAGCATCCGCAGCGGCTCGACCAGCTCGAACTCGAGGTCCTCGGGCAGGCCGCCGACGTTGTGGTGCGACTTGATCGTCGCGGCATGGTCGCTGCCACCGGACTCGATCACGTCGGAGTAAAGCGTGCCCTGGACCAGATAGGAGACGTCCTCGAGCCTCTCCGCCTCCCCCTCGAAGACGCGGATGAACTCCTCGCCGATGATCTTGCGCTTGCGCTCCGGCTCGTCGACTCCGGCGAGCTTTGCCAGGAAGCGCTCCTCGGCCTCTACGTGGATCAGCGGTATCCCGAACTGCTCGAACGCCGCCACCACCTGCTCGGCCTCGTTGAGCCGCATCAACCCGTGGTCGACGAAGACGCAGGTGAGCTGCTCGCCAATGGCCTTGTGGACGAGGAGTGCGGCCACCGAAGAGTCGACGCCACCCGAGAGGCCGCAGATCACGCGCCCCTCCCCCACCTGGGCGCGGATCTTCTCGACCTGCTCGGCGATCACCGACTGCGGCGACCACTGCTGCTCACATCCGGCGACGTCGCGCAGGAAGCGCGTGAGGATCTCGGTCCCGTAGGGCGTGTGGACTACCTCGGGATGGAACTGGATCCCGTAGAGCCCACGCTCGGGGGACTCGCAGGCGGCGACCGGCGAGCCGGGGCTGGCGGCGAGGGCGGTGAAGCCCTGCGGGGGCTCGAAGACCGCGTCGCGGTGGCTCATCCAGCAGCTCTGCTCCTCCGGCAGCCCGGCGAGCAGCTCGCCGCCCCCGTCGCGCAAGGTCAGCTCGGTGCGGCCGAACTCCCCCGCCTCGGCCGCCTCGACCCGACCGCCCAGCGCCTGGACCATCGCCTGCATCCCGTAGCAGATCCCCAGCACCGGGACTTCGAGGTCGAGCAGCTCGGCGGGGAACGGCGGCGCCCCCTCCTCGTAGACCGATGCCGGCCCACCGGAGAGGACCAGGCCCTTCGGCTTGCGCTCGCGCAGCGCATCCAACGAGGTGCTTGCGGGCAAGAGCTCAGCAAAGACACCGCACTCGCGGATCCGACGGGCAATCAGCTGGGAATACTGGCCCCCGAAGTCGAGGACCAGCACCTCCTCCAGGGCGTTACGGCCGGCGGGTCCTGTCGCCGCAGGGGACCCACCGACCCTTCCGGTAGCTGAAGCTTCCTCAGGGCCGGTCCCCCCTGCGGCGCCACCCGCCGGTGCAGCCGCTCTGGCGGGACCAGCTCCGACAGCTTCAGTCATCCGATACAGCGACTCCCGCGGAGACGGCTGCCCGCCCATTCGAACCCATGCCCACCGCCTGCTCATTTTGCAGCTTCTTCCCCTCACTCATGAGGGCGGGAGCGACCATGACCTCTGCGCGCTGGAAACTGCGAATGTCCTCGTAGCCGCAGGTGGCCATCGAGGTCTTCAGCGCCCCCATCAGGTTGAAGGTGCCGTCGTTCTCTTGGGCGGGGCCGAGCAGGATCTCCTCCATCGTGCCGTCCTGGCGGGTCGAGACACGAGTGCCGCGCGGCAGCGAGGGATGGAAGGTCGCCATCCCCCAGTGGAAGCCGCGCCCCGGCGCCTCCTTGGCGCGGGCAAGCGGCGAGCCGACCATCACCGAGTCGGCGCCGCAGGCGATCGCCTTCGAGACGTCGCCGCCGGTGCGCATACCGCCGTCGGCGATCACGTTGACGTACTCACCGGTCTCCAGCATGTGCTGCGAGCGGGCCGCCGCGACGTCGGCGATCGCCGTCGCCTGCGGCACGCCGATGCCGAGAACGCCGCGCGTCGTGCAGGCCGCGCCCGGGCCGACGCCGACCAGGACGCCGACGGCCCCGGTCCGCATCAGGTGCAGCCCGGTCGAGTAGGAGGCGCAGCCGCCGACCACCGTCGGCACCGGCACCTCGGCGATGAACTCCTTCAGGTTGAGCGGCTCGACCGTGGTCGAGACGTGTTCGGCCGAGATCACCGTTCCCTGGATGACGAGGATGTCGATCCCAGCCTCGACCGCGATCTCGTAGTGCTCGCGCACTTTCTGCGGCGTGAGCGAGCCGCAGGCGACGGCGCCGCGCTGCTTGATCTCCGCGATCCTCCGTCCGATCAGCTCCGGCTTGACCGGCTCGGTGTAGATCTCCTGCATGATCCGGGTCGCCTCGTGCACGGGCGCCGCGGCGATCTTCTCCAGCTGCTCCTCGGCGTTCTCGAAGCGGGTCCAGATGCCCTCGAGGTTGAGCACCCCCAGACCGCCCAGCTCGTTGACGAGCACGGCGGTGTCGGGGCTGACGACGCCGTCCATCGCCGAGGCGACGAGCGGCAGCTCGAAGCGATAGGGGCCGAGGGTCCAGCTGATGTCTATGTCGTCGGGGTCGCGAGTGCGGCGCGACGGAACGATCGCGATGTCGTCGAATCCGTAAGCGCGCCGCCCCTTCTTACCGCGACCGATGTCGATCTCCAATTCGGTCCTCCAGGGTGGCGTTGAGGATCCAGCCTACACTTCCGCGGGGACCTCCAGATCCTGCACGTGGACCTCGCCGAGCAGGCGCTCGACCTGGCTGCGGTCGACGACCCCGGCGCCGAAATGCTGGGTCGACTCGGCGCCGCAGGCGACCCCGTAGGCAAGGCACTCGTCGACCGGGCGATCCTCGTAGCGAGCGGCGACGTAGCCGGCGAGGAAGGCGTCGCCGGAGCCGACGGTGGAAACCGGGTCGAGCGGTTCGGTCCGCACCTCGAGGAAGCGGCGGTCGGCGTTCTCGCCGACGACCGCGACGCAGCCGTCGGGACGGGTGATCGCCGCCTCGCCGGCACCGAGGCGGACCAGCTCGGTGAGCCCGGTGACGAGGTCGGCGCGATCGGCGAACTCCTGACCGACCAGCTCCTCGGCCTCGCCCTCGTTCGGGGTGACGATCGAGGCGCCGGCGCGCAGTCCCTCCAGCATCGCGTCGCCCTCGGCGTCGAGGACGACGACGACCCCCCGCTCGCCGAGCTCCTTGACCAAACGCGCGTAGAGGCCCTCGCCGGCGCCGGGCGGCAGGCTGCCGGCGAGCACGCAGAGCTTCGCGCCCTCGGCGAGATACCCGAGGCGGGAGACGAAGACCTCCACCTCCTCGGGACTTACGGCGGGGCCGCGCTCGTTGATCTCAGTCTGCTCGCCGGAGGTCGGGTCGATCACCGCCAGGTTGATCCGGGACTCGGCCGCGATCCGGGTGAAATCGGTGAGCACCGACTCGTCGCGCAGCTGCTCGAGCAACCTGCTGCCCGTTGGGCCGCCGGCGAACCCGGTGGCGATCACCGGGCGGCCGAGCAGCTTCAGCGCCCGCGCCACGTTGATCCCCTTGCCACCGGCGACGGTGCGGCTCTCGACCGCGCGGTGACGGTGCCCAAGCCGGAAGTTGGGGACCGCGACGGTGCGGTCGATCGCGGCATTGAGCGTGACTGTGATGATCATCTGAAGACCCCGCGCCCGAGAACGAAGACGAGAACAATCAGTATCGCGCAAGCGGCGAGAGCCAGAGCCAAGGCGTTGTCGGCGGCGAAACTGCGAGCGCGATCGAGGACGGTCGCCTCCGGCACCTTCCGCGCGGCCCGCAGGGGCACAGCCGCCGCGCGCAGACCGTCGACGAAGACCATCGCCGTGCCGAGTCGCGTTCCCGGCTCGATCGGTCCCTCGACCTCGCGTGGAGCCCTGACCTGGAGCGAGAGCCGCTGGTCGGGGCGAACGCCGACCGCGACCGTGCGGGGCGAGCGCAGTGGCAGCTCGCCGCCCGAGTAGCGGATCGAGGGCTCGGCAAGGGCCTGTCCCGCCCGGATGGGGAGGCGCCGCCTGTAGCGTGAGAAGCCGTAGCGGAGCAGGTCGAAGGCGTCCCGGAAGCGGGCTTCGTCGGTGGGCGCGCCGATCGCCACCGCAATCAGCTCGACCCCCTTTCGCCGGCCCGAGCCGACCAGGACGTAGCCGGCACCGAAGGTGTGACCGGTCTTGACGCCGGTCACCCAGGGAGCCATGCGCAGCAGCTCGTTGAGCGTCACGATCCGGCGCGGCGGGCGAAGGCTGGGCAGCACGGCGTTGCGCGCAGCGGCGATCCGGGCGAAGGCAGGGATGCGAAGCAGTCGCTCGGTCAGCGCCGCCAGATCGCGGGCGCTGGAGTGGTTGCCGACCTGGTCGAGGCCGATCGGGTTGGCGTAGTGGGTGTCGGCGAGGCCGAGCGCCGCCGCGTAGCGGTTCATCTCCGCGACGAAGGCCCGCTCAGAGCCGGCGACGGCGAGGGAGAGATCGTAGGCGGCGTCGTTGCCGCTGCGCAGGATCAACCCGTAGAGCAGGTCCCGCACGCTGACCCGCTGGCCGGCTCGCAATCCGAGCAGCGACTCGCCGTATTCGGCGGCGTAGGGCCGAGCGCGCACGATTCGTCCGAGCGGCAGCTCGCGCAGCGCGACGTAAGCGGTCATCAACTTCGTCGTGCTGGCGACTGGCAACGGGCGCTTGGCGGCGTGGGAGACCAGCGGCTCCCCGCTGCGCGCGTCGACCAGGACCCAGGCGCGCGCCTCGATCCGCGGCGGGGACGCGACCGCCGCGGGTCCTGTCGCCGCAGGGGACCCACCGCCCCCTGCGGTAGCTGAAGCTTCCTCGGGGGCGGTCCCCCCTGCAACGCCACCCGCGGCAACCGGCGCCGCCAGACCGAGCAGCACGGCGAGCAGGAACGCCCCGGCGCAGCCCCCTCTCACCGCAGCTTGAGCTTTTCGCCGGCGATCAGGATCTGGGGGTCCACCTGGGGGTTGAGCGCTTCTATCTCCCTCACCGGGACGCCCGTCTCGTGCGCGATCGAAGTCAGGGTGTCGCCGCTCTGCACTTCGTAGGAAGCCGGCACGTGGTG